>Ga0210362_1157262_pt1 | contig 10847 bp, 6 predicted proteins | sample S625metaT_FD_159713 | JGI IMG/M metagenome (GOLD analysis project Ga0210362, IMG submission 159713) | Metatranscriptome of estuarine sediment microbial communities from the Columbia River estuary, Oregon, United States - S.625 (Metagenome... | ecosystem: Environmental > Aquatic > Marine >... | reverse complement strand
GAGCCCGGCCAGCCGCCCTCGATGTAGGGCATGCCGTACTCGTCGAGCATCCGCGCGATGCGCAGCTTGTCGGCGAGGGAGAGGATGATGTTCTCGCCCTGCGTGCCGTCGCGGAGCGTCGTGTCGTAGAGCACGACCGGAGCGCTCGCGCGGGTCGCGGGATCGGTCGGCGTCGTCATCGGACGGCGACCCCGGTGGCAATCCGTTCGACGATGGCAGCCGCCATGCCGGTCGTGCCGACGACGGTCAGGCCCCTGCCCACGGCCGAGTCGACGTCGCCGCCCGGCAGCAGATCGCGGGTCCGGTAGCCATCGTCGAGGGTATGCGCGACGGCGGCCTCGAGCGCCCCTGCCGCCTCCTCCCGCCCCAGCGACCAGCGCAGGAGCATCGCGGCCGAGAGGATCGTGCCGATCGGGTTGGCCAGGTCGCGGCCGGCGATGTCGGGGGCCGAGCCGTGGATCGGCTCGTAGAGCCCGAACAGACCGTGGTCGGTGCGGCGCTTGCCGATCGACGCGGAGGGCAGCATCCCGAGCGAACCGGCCAGCACGCTGGCCTCGTCCGACAGGATGTCCCCGAACAGGTTCTCGGTGACCATCACGTCGAAGGCCGCCGGTCGGGTCACCAGCATCATCGCGGTGGCGTCGACGAGCCGGTGCTCGAGCTCCACGTCGGCGAACTCGGCGCCGACCTCCTCGGTCACCTTGCGCCACAGCCGCGATGACGCGAGCACATTGGCCTTGTCCACCTGGGTGACCCTGCGCCGCCGTCCGCGGGCGAGCTCGAAGGCGAGCCGCACGACCCGCCGGATCTCCGCCTCGCTGTACCACAGCGTATCGACGGCCACGCGCCCCTCGGGCGTCCGGCGTTCCTCCGAGGGTCGCCCGAAGTAGATGCCGCCGGTCAGCTCGCGGACGATCAGGACGTCCACACCCTCGAGCAGCTCGGGCCGGAGTGGCGCCGAGGCCGCCAGGGCCGGGTGGACGGTCACCGGCCGAAGGTTGGCGTACAGCTCGAGGCCGCCGCGCAGCGCGAACAGGGCCTGCTCCGGGCGGACGCTGGCGTTCGGGTTGTCCCAGCGCGGGCCGCCGACCGCACCCAGAAGGACCGCGTCGGCGGCGCCGCAGGCGGCCAGGTCCTCGTCGCGGATCGGCGTCCCGTAGGTATCGATGGCGACGCCGCCGACGAGATGCTCGCTCCAGGCCAGATCGAAGCCGAAGCGGGCGGCCGCCGCCTCGAGCGCCGCGGTCCCGGCCGCGGTGACCTCGGGTCCGACCCCATCGCCGGGGATCGTGGCAATGCGGTAGGTCCCGCCGATCGCCGCCTGCGCTCCGGCCGATCGCTCCGTCATGCGCGCTCCGATCGGGCGCTCCCGAGGGAGCGTCGCGCATCGGCCACCGAGGCCCTCGGTCGAGCGCCGCGACGCCGGCGGCCCGAGATCGTCACGGCAGTCCGTTCGCAGTGCGCATCGCAGCGAACGCGCCGCCGACAGCTGCCAGCTCTGCCCCGTGGAGCTTGTTGATTCCGACGACGTACGCGTCGATCGAGGCTTCGATGATGTTCGTGGACAGGCCCTGGCCGGTCACGACGAGCGCTCCCGGGCCCTCATCGATGGAGCGGCGGCAGCGGACGAGCACCTGGCCCTGGGCGTCCTCCCCGGCCGACACCGCCTTGATCTCGTACTCGGTCAGCACCGGGTACCAGCCCAGCACCGGGCGGACCGCATCGTCGATTGCGCTATAGAGCGCATCCACGGGACCGTTGCCGGTCGCCTCCGTGGCGCGCTCCTCGCCGTTGGCGACGAGCGACACGCTGCCGGTGGCCTTGCCGCCGTGCGAAGAGGTGACGCTCCAGCCGAGCAGCTCGACCGAGGCGGGCACCCGCGACAGCTCCTGCTCGACGAGCGCCAGGAGGTCGGCGTCGGTGACGTCCTTCTTGGCGTCTGCCAGGGCGATCGCCCCGCGGTAGACGAGATCGAGGCGGTCACCGTCGAGCTCGTAGCCGAGCTCTCGGAGCTTGGCCTGGAGGCCCTTTCGCCCGGACAGCTTGCCGATCGTCAGCTGGCTGCCCGAGAGGCCGACCGATTGCGGGGTCATGATCTCGTAGGTCAGCGGATTCTTGATCACGCCGTCCTGGTGGATGCCCGATTCGTGAGCGAAGGCGTTGCCGCCGACGATCGCCTTGTTGGGCTGGACCGAGAAGCCGGTCAGGTAGCTGACCAGCCGGCTCGCCGCGGTGATGTGCTCGGTCTGGATGCCGCTGCCGAGCTGCGGGAACTGGGTCGGCCGTGTCCGGAGCGCCATCACGACTTCTTCCAGCGATGCGTTGCCGGCGCGCTCGCCCAGGCCGTTGATCGTCACCTCGACCTGGCGCGCGCCAGCCTGGACGGCAGCCAGCGTGTTGGCCGTCGCGAGCCCGAGGTCGTTGTGGCAATGGACGCTGACCGTCGCCTGGCCGCCGACGAGGTCCACCACACGCCCGACGAGCACCCCGAACTCGGCCGGGATGGCGTACCCGACCGTGTCGGGGATGTTGACGGTCGAGGCGCCTGCCTCGACGACCGCCTCGTAGACCTTGAGCAGGTAGTCGGGATCCGTTCGCGAGGCATCCTCCGCGCTGAACTCGATCTCGGCGTCACGGCCGAGCCGCTCGCGGCCATGGCGGACCCAGCGGACCGCCTCGGCCAGGGCCTGCTCGCGGTCCAGCCGCAGCTTGTGCATGAGGTGGATGTCGCTGGTCGCGATGAACACGTGGAGGTGCGGGCGCTCGGCGACCTCGATCGCTTCGATGGCCCGCTGGGGATCGCCGTCGCGGCAGCGCGCCAGGGCCGCCACGGCCACGCCCTTCGCCTCCTGGGCGATCCGGCGGACCGCGTCGAAGTCGCCGGGCGAGGCGGCCGGGAAGCCGGCTTCGATGACGTCCACCTTGAGACGGACGAGCTGGCGCGCCACCTCGAGCTTCTCGGCGGCGGTCAGGCCGGCACCGGGCGCCTGCTCGCCGTCACGAAGCGTCGTGTCGAAGATCCGGACGATGCCGGGAGCGACGAAGGGCCCTGCCGGGCGGGGTACCGGGGATGACATCTCGGCTGCCTCTCAGTCGCGCCGGCCGCTGCCGGCGGCCGCCTGAGCCTGGCCCGCCTCGACCACGACCGGGTCGAGGAACGGCATCTGGCTGCGCAGGCGGGCGCCGACCTGCTCGATCTGGTGGTCGCGGTCCTGGGCCCGGAGACGCTCGAACTCGGCGCGACCGGTCTCGTTCTCGGCGATCCAGCGGTCGGCGAACGAACCGTCCTGGATCTCGGTCAGCACCGCCCGCATGGTCGCGCGGACGTTCTCGTCGATGATTCGCGGGCCGCTGACGTAGTCGCCGTACTCGGCCGTGTCGCTGACGCTGAAGCGCATGAAGTTCAGGCCGCCGCGGTACATCAGATCGACGATGAGCTTGAGCTCGTGCATCGTCTCGAAGTAGGCCAGCTCGGGCTGGTAGCCTGCCTCGACGAGCGTCTCGAAGCTCATCTTCACCAGCGCCGCCGTCCCCCCGCAGAGCACCGACTGCTCACCGAACAGGTCGGTCTCGGTCTCCTCGGCGAAGGTCGTCTCGAGGATCCCGGCCCGGGTGTTGCCGAGCGCCCGCGCGTAGGCCATGACGCGAGCCCGGGCGGATCCGCTGGCATCGTTGTGGACCGCGAACAGCGCGGGCACGCCACCACCCGCCTGGTAGACGCTGCGGACGAGGTGGCCAGGGCCCTTCGGCGCGACCATACCGACGTCGACCGTGGCCGGGGGGTCGATCCGTCCGAACCGGATGTTGAACCCGTGGGCGAACATCAGCAACTGGCCGGGACGCAGGTTCGGCGCGATGTCGGCGTCGTAGACGGCCTTCTGGGCGGTGTCGGGAACGAGGATCATGACAACGTCGGCGCGACGGACCGCATCGCCCACGTCGGTCACCGGCAGGCCGGCCTCCTCGACGTGGGCCCGGCTCTTGGAGCCCGGCGCGAGCCCCACGACGACGGGCACCCCCGACTCGTGGAGGTTCAGCGCGTGGGCATGCCCCTGGCTGCCGTAGCCGATGATCGCGACCGTCTGCCCGGCGAGGGCCGCGGGATCGGCATCGGCGTCGTAGTACATCTTTGCAGTCATTGATCCAGCACCCTTCCTGCGATCGGGACCCTCAACCATCTCATGCGAATCGCCCACCGAAGGCGCAGGCGATGTTCCTGCGAGCCATCAGCCTGGGATTCCGAGGACCTCATCGCTTGATGGCCTCCTCGATGGAACCGGCGCCGCGCGACATGACGACGGTCCCGGTGCGCACGAGCTCCTTGATGCCGAAAGCGCGCAGGAGGGCGACCGCGCCATCCACCTCGGCCTCGGTGCCGGTGACCTCGACGATGACCGATTCCGCCGAAAGGTCGACGACCCGCCCCTTGGACAGCTCGACGACCTGCAGGATCTCGCCCCGGCTGCGGTCGGTGGCGCGGACCTTGACCAGGGCCAGCTCGTGCTCGACCGTCGGCTCGGACGTGACGTCCTGGACCTTGAGCACGTCGATCAGCCGGTACAGCTGCTTGGTGGCCTGCTCGATCGCGACGTCGTCGCCATGGAGCGTGATCGTCATCCGGCTCACGTCGGGCTGGTCGGTGTGGCTGACCGCGAGCGACTCGATGTTGAAGTTCCGGGCGCGCATCAGGCTCGCGACGCGGTTCAGCACACCGGGCTTGTCGAGCACGATCGCCACCAGCACGTGGCGGTGCCTGGCACCGGAACCCGGGACGGCCCTCGGCGGCGGGGCGCTGTGCGCCGGGGCCGGCGAGGGAGGATTGGTCGAGCGGGCGTCCACATCCTCCGGGATGGCGGCCGCGCCGCGCGATGAACCGCCGTCGCGGGGCCGGTCGGCGCTCACTCTTCCGGCTCGTTCCACGTCTCGATGAGGTCGGACAGGCCCTTGCCGGCCGGCATCATCGGGAACACGTTCTGGGTCTCGGCGGTCTCGAACCAGACGAGCGCGGGGCCATCCACGGCCTGGGCGCCGCGGATCGCCGCGTCGACGTCCCGGGGGCGGCTGGCGCGGAAGCACGGGATGCCGTAGGCCTCGGCGAGCTTGGCGAAATCGGGACCGAGCAGGTTCGACGAGTGGTAGTTGCCCGCGTAGACGATCTCCTGCCACTGGCGGATCATCCCGAGCTTCTTGTTGTCCATGAGGGCGATCTTGACCGGGATGTGGTCCTGGACGAGGGTCGCCATCTCCTGGATGGTCATCTGGAAGCCGCCGTCGCCGCAGACTGCCCAGGTCTCGTGCTCCGGTCGACCGAGGGCGGCCCCCATCGCAGCCGGCATGCTGTAGCCCATCGTGCCCAGGCCGCCTGATGAGAGGTGTGAGTTCGGGCGGTGGAAGCCCGCGTACCGGGCAAGCCACATCTGGTGCTGGCCGACGTCGGCCACGTAGGTCGCCTGGTGGTCGGTCAGCTCGCCCAGCCGTTCGATGACGTAGTCGGCCGACAGAAGCCCGTCGCGCCAGGCGCCCGAACCATGCCAGCTCGTGCTCTCCGACTCGCGGCGCCACTCGGCGAGCTCCTCGAGGTACTCGGCTCGGTCCGCGGGGTCGACGCGCTCGACCATCGGCAGCAGCGCTCGAAGCACGCGCCCGACATCGCCCACGATCGGCACCTCCACGGCCACGTTCTTGCCGATCTCGGAGGGGTCGATGTCGACGTGGACGATGCGGGCGTAGGGCGCGTAGGTCCGGACGTTGCCCGTGACTCGATCGTCGAAGCGCATGCCCAGGGCGATGAGCAGGTCGGCCGACTGGATCGCGCGGTTGACGTGCTTCCAGCCGTGCATGCCCATGTAGCCGTAGGCCAGCGGGTGGCGCTCGTCCACGGCACCGATGCCGAGCAACGTCCAGGCGATCGGCACCTGGGCCTTTTCGGCCAGCTCGGGGAGCTCGGCCTCGGCACCGGCGATGAGGATGCCGTGGCCGGCGAGGATGACCGGGCGCTTCGCGCGGGCGAGCTCCTGGGCCGCGAGCTTGAGCTGCCGGCCGTGGCCGTCGAGATTGGGGCGGAAGCCGGGCAGTCCGGCGATGACCTCCTCGTCGGTCGGATGGGGCGCGCTCGTCTCCTGCTGGAGGGCGTCCTTCGTGATGTCGACATGGACCGGGCCCGGTCGGCCCGTGCGCGCGATGTGGAAGGCCTCGGCCAGGACCCGCGGCAGCTCGTCCGCGTCGCGGACGAGGTAGTTGTGCTTCGTCATCGGCAGGGTGATGCCGGAGATGTCGATCTCCTGGAAGGCGTCCTTACCGATCAAGGCGGCTGGCACGTTACCGGTGATGGCGACGATCGGGATCGAATCGAGCGTGGCCGTTGCGATCCCGGTCACGAGATTGGTGGCACCGGGGCCGGAGGTGCCCATGCACACGCCGACCTTGCCCGTCGCCCTGGCGTAGCCGTCGGCGGCGTGGGCGCCCCCCTGCTCGTGTCGAACCAGCACGTGCCGCAATTCGGGGTAGTCGCCGAGCACGTCGTAGAACGGCAGGATGACGCCGCCCGGATAGCTGAACAGGACATCCACGCCCTGGCGGAGGATGGCCTCGCAGACGACATCGGCGCCGATCCGGGTCCGTGTCCGCGGCTTCGCCTCGTGGAGCATGTCGCGCTGGGCGCGCTCGACGGCGTCGGCGTGCTCGGTGCCGGCCGCCGGGACGTGGCTTCGGCGGGACCGGGTGGGCTTCGCTGCGGCGGGTGCCTCCGGAGCGCCCTGGGGCGGCGCCGCACGACCGCCTTCGGGATCGCCCTTCGTCATCGTCATCGTCGGTCGCCCTTTCCCTGGTCACGTGTCCTGCCCGGTCGGCCGGTGCCGTGTGCGCCGTCCCGGAAACGACAAGACCCCCGCCTCCCGGCGAGGGTCCCTTCGGTCTTCGGTGGTCGATCCGCCTAGCGGTCTCGATCCCTCCGCGTCCCTCCGTTCTCCCGCCGGGAGCCGGTAATGAGCGCGAGAAGGCTCTCGAGCCCAAGGGCGAGCGAGCGAAGGAGAAGGGATACGTCGAAGAGGCCGGAGTCTACAGGCATCTGCACACGGCGCCCGTCAGACGTGATCACGACGGCGACGTGGCGGCGATCCCGATCCGTTCCGTGTGCCAACACGGTGCTCCGTTGCGACGCCCGGCGAACTGCTGCCCGCAGCGGGTCCGCGCAGTCTAGCAGGGAGTGTCGGGGGGACGTCAACTCCGCGGTCATGACGCCCGCGACAGCGACACGGTACCGGAGTCGAACGTGGCGTCGATGTCGGCCGCATCGACAGGCCTGCCAAGATGGAAGCCCTGGCCCATCTCGCATCCGAGCTGGTGCAGGCGCTCCGCCTGGCCGGCCTGCTCGATCCCCTCCGCGATGACGCGCAAGCCGAGCGTGCGGGCGAGAGCGATGATCGCCGCCGCGAACGCCCAATCCTCGTCGCTGGCGTCCGGGGCAACGACGAAGTCCCGGGCGATCTTCAGGATGTCGACCGGGAACCGCCGAAGGTGGCTCAGGGATGCGTAGCCCGTCCCGAAATCATCCAGGGCCACGCGAACGCCGCGGTGCCGGAGCTCTTCGAGCTTGGCGCTGGTCGCCAGCGCATCCTGGAACATCGCGGTCTCCGTCACCTCGATGATGAGCCGGTCCGGAGGCAGGCCGGTGTCACGCAGGGCAGCACCGACGACATCGATGAAGTCGGCCGCCTGGAGCTGGCGCGGCGACACGTTCACGGTCATGACGAGGTCGATCGGCGCCCCCGGAATGGAAGCCCATGCCGCCGCCTGCCCGCACGCCTCGACGAGCACCCAGCGGCCGATGTTCACGATCGAACCGTTCTCCTCGGCGAGCCTGATGAAGTCGTCGGGCGCGATCAGTCCGTGTTGCGGGTGGTTCCAGCGCAGCAACGCCTCGAACCCCACGAGCCGCCGGTCGGCGAGGTCGACGACCGGCTGGAACTGGAGCACGAACTGGTTGCGTGAGAGACCCCGGGACAGGTCGGTCCCGAGCGCGTGACGCGCCACGATCGCGGCGTGGATCGTGGGGTCGAACACCGCGACCCTACCCTTGCCGTCGGTCTTGGCCGTATACATCGCGACGTCGGCATTGCGCAGCAGGTCATCGGCTCGCACGGTCGGCGAGGTCGCCGCGGCGATCCCGATGCTGACGTCGACGGCCAGCTCATGCCCCTGGACGTGGACCGGGATGCGCAGCTCGTCCCGGAGGCGGGCGGCCAGGGCCAGCGAACCCTCCAGATCGGGACGATCATCGACGAGGACAGCGAATTCGTCGCCACCCAGCCGCGCCGCGACGTCGTCCTCCCGGATGCACCCGGCGATCCGGTCGGCAACCGCCGCGAGCAGCTCATCCCCGATCGAATGGCCGAGCGTGTCATTGACGATTTTGAAGTCGTCCAGGTCGAGGAACAGGACCGCCGGCATCCTGTCCGGGACCGGGGACGCCAGGCGACGCTCGACCGCCTCGGTGAGCAGCGCGCGATTGCCGAGCCTGGTCAACGAGTCGTGATAGGCCTGATGGCGCAGCTCATCCTTCAGCCTCGAGAGCTCGGCCAGGGACTGTTCGAGCTGGCCGTTCTGGAGCGCAACGGCGACCTGGCCGGCCAGCGTCTCGAGGAGCCGCAGGTCGTCTTCCTCGTAGACCGACGCCTCACCGAGCCGGTTCGCCACCACGAGATAGCCGATCGGACCTCGGTCTCCGGCGAGGGGGGCGACCATCGCCTGACGGACGGTGCGACCGGGCTGTTCGGGCTGGAAGATGAACGCATCGGAGCGACGGAGCAGACGCGAGCGCAGCGGGTCGAATGGGTCGCCCGTATCCGGCCGCATCACGATCGGCGGGTCGTCGACCTTCGATCGCGTCAGAATGGGCGGGCTGACGCCGTCGGGCGGGACCAGGAGACAGTCCGCCCATTCGGAACGGAACATGTCCCGGGCGTGGTCCAGGAGCGCGACGAGGGCCGAGTCGAGGGCAGGTGAGTGCTGCAGGATGCGACTCGAGTGGTAGAGCAGCTCGAGGCGCTCCTTCTTCTCGCGCTCCGACACGTAGGCGCGATAGGCCAGAAACACGGCCGCCACCGGGACCGCGAGCAGCCAGGCACCGGCCGGATCGGCCACCACGACAGTGATGCCGAGCAGGCCGATGCTCGTGTTCGCGATCGCGACCAGCCCGCCGAAATGGAGCATCTCGGGGATCTTCTGGAACTGCGGCGCGCCGCCCGAGATCGTGATGACCGACGCGATCGCGACGGCGCTGATCATGGTGGTCGACAGCGTGGCGGCGAAGGCCGCGATCCAGGCCTGCATCCCTGGGGCGCCCGTGACGCCTCCGGGTACGATCACATAGAACACGGCGATCGAGACGGTGGCGCAGAGCGCGTAGTCGGCCGTGTTGAACGCGCCCTTCAGCAGCGGCTGTCGCGCCGGGTACACGAACGCCAGCGCCGGACCCACCGTGGCGGCCAGGACATAGTCCGTCGGCGAGAGCACGAACAGCCCGATGACCGCGGGGATCTCGCTCAGCGAGAACGAGTGCGTCTCCCGGCGGAAATGGACGTTGACCACCTTGATCTCGGCGAGATACATGCCGAGGGCGAGGACCGGCCACGGGAAGGCCGATGCAGGACGGCCGGAGAGCCGGCTGCCGAACACGATCCAGCACAGGGCCGCCAGCGCCATGAGGGTCGCGGTCAGGAGCCAGATCCGCCGGGCAGGGGTCAACTCGACCCGCCCTCCAGCTAGGCCCGAGCGCCAGAGGCGCCGGCTTCGTGCAGTCCGGATCGGCGTCACTGATCCTCCCAATGCCCGCTGCGTCGCCCCGGACGACGGCAGACTATCAGGCTACGGGTTCGGGTCGCCCGGAGTACCCCACCCGAAGGTACTGCCAGGTGCGTGCGACGGCCCGAGCCCGTGACGACACTCGGGCGCGGATGGCCAGGACACCGAACGACCGCCGGGACCGAGCCCGACGGTCGTTCCATGAGACCGATCGCGACAGATACGTCGTGATCAGAGCCAGCGATGCCCGGCCTCAGGACCTGCGACCGGGAATCCAGTGTCGGCGGGGATGCGCAGGTTCATGATCAGCTCCTCTCTGCCGGGGAGCTAATCCCAGCGCATCCCAGCACCGAGGGTGAGGGCCATGGATGCAAGCATCGCCAGGGCCGCGGTGAAGCGCGCCAGGTTCGCCTTCACGGTTTCCTACCTCTCGTTCCCGAGATCCATGCCGCAGGTCCGGCAACCGGGCTGTCTTCGTCGGTCCGAGAAGACCCCTGGCTTTGCGTCCCCGCCTCGCGACGGGTTTGCCCTGGACGGCCTTGCGGCAGAAGACGGACGTCGTCTCGCCGACAACGGTAGTCAGAGGCAGGTGGCGCGCCAGCGCGTCGGTGGTACCAGCGAATCCATCCGATGGGCCTGTGCACCGGGACAACACCGGACCGCCGTCTGGTGGCCAGCGGGCAACGCCGTGGAAAGGAGAACGACCGCCGGGCCGAAGCCGGACGGTCGTTCGATGAGACCGATCGCGACGGAGGTTGTCGTGATCAGAGCCAGCGGTGCCCGGCCTCCGGCCCGGCGACCGGAACCCTAGAACAGGCCGAAGTGCGCAACATCCCAGCGCATCCCAGCACCGAGGGTGAGGGCCATGGATGCAAGCAGCGCCACGGCCATGGTGAAGCGCGCCAGGTTCGCCTTCACGATAGCTACCTCTCGTTCCCGAGATCCATGTCGCAGGTCCGGCAACCGGGCGTTCTTCGCGTCTCTCCGAGAAGACCCCTGGCTTTGCGTCCCCGCCTCGCAACGGGTTTGCCCTGGACGGCCTTGCG
>Ga0210362_1425643_pt1 | contig 10859 bp, 10 predicted proteins | sample S625metaT_FD_159713 | JGI IMG/M metagenome (GOLD analysis project Ga0210362, IMG submission 159713) | Metatranscriptome of estuarine sediment microbial communities from the Columbia River estuary, Oregon, United States - S.625 (Metagenome... | ecosystem: Environmental > Aquatic > Marine >... | reverse complement strand
GTTCTGGAAGGACGGCGACCTTAACTGAGATCGCAGGCCATACCCCGGGCGAGCCCGCGTTGGCGCGCCGCGGGCGAGGGCCGCGACGGTAGCCCCTCAGGCGCTCGTTCCCGTCGGGGCTGACATGCAATTTGGTGAATGGAGAGTATCGATGAGATTGATGTTACGGAAAGTGGTCGCACCGTTGGCAGCGGCGGCCCTGCTGTCGCCGGCGGCCCTCGCGATGGATTCGAACAGGTTCGAGCTGAAAAGCGCGGCCGATCTGGTAGAGCTCTGCAGCGTCCCTGCCGACGATCCGCTTGGTCCCAACGCGGTGGGGTTCTGCCACGGATATCTTTCGGGGGCCTACCAGTACTATGACGCAACGGAGCCGGCCACGAACCGGTTCGTTTGCTCGCCGAATCCCACGCCCACTCGCGCCAAGGTGATGGACGGGTTCGTCGCCTGGGCCAAGGCGCACCCCCAGTACATGAAGGAGCGCGCGGCGGACACGCTGTTCAGGTATCTGGTGGAAGCCTATCCTTGCAACAAGTAGCCCCGAACCTTAACGCCACAACAGGAGAGACTTTATGAACCGCAATCTGATTGTTTCCTGCGCGTTGATCGGCTCGATGGCACTGGCTGGGTGCGCCAGCATGAGCGACACGGAGCGACGCACCACCACCGGCGCCGCTGTCGGTGGTGCCGCCGCCGGTATCATCTCCGGCAAATGGGGATGGGCCGCCGCGGGCGCCGCCGCGGGCGCGGCGGGCGGATATCTTTACGACCAGAGCAAGAAGAACGAGCAGAAGGCCTACGAGCAGGGCGTCCAGGACGCCCAGAAGAGCAAGACCAAGTAGCGGCCGGTTGTTCGGACCGCGGGGGTCCGAGCGCGGCGTTCCCCGGAGCGACCCGGGGTGACCGGGCCCTGAGCTCAGGCGCTTTCGGCCCCGGTCATCTCCCGCCAGGCGGGATGGCGGGCAATGATTTTCAGTGCCCGGTCGAGCAGGGCCCTGCCGGGCTCCACCCGGTGCCACACCGACGCGCCGGACGGGTGGGGCAGCGGCACCAGGTCGCATCGGTGGCCGGCCACCGTCACCCGGTGCTTGCGCCCGACGACGGCATCCAGCCGGCCGGCCGGCTGGAATAGCCCGATGGCGAGCTTGCCGGTGGGGATGATGAGGCGGGGGTGCAGGAGGTCGAGCTCGGCATCCAGCCACGGCGAGCAGTTCGCAACTTCCTCGCCATCCGGCACCCGGTCGCCGCCCTTTGCCCCCTTGCCCGGAAAGCAGCGGCAGACCGCTGCCATGTAAATCCTCCGGCGGAACTGCTCCTCGGGCAGGCCGATCCCCTCGAACCATTTGAACAGGGTCTTGCCCGCGGTCCACGCGAAAGGACGGCGGGCCTCGATCTCCTTCGCACCGGGGGCCTGGCCGATGAGCATGACCGGCGAGATCACCGGCTCGCCGTGCACCGGCGGACCGGTCATGCGCGGGCATTTGCGGCACCGGACCAGTTTGGTCTGGTGGCGGCGGATGGCTTGCGGGGTGGCGGTCATCCCATCATTATCCGGTCAGTGTGGCCGGCACGGCTCCAGAAATCCTAAAAGATGTGCTGGGCCAAGAACTCCCGGCACGCGCTTCCCAATGGAATCGTTTCGCTACTACGTAGCACTGCTGATGGTGGTCGCGTTGCCGCCGGCGCTTCTGTTCTGGCTGGTGGTGCATCCCTTTGCCCGGTTCTGGCGCCGGCTGGGAGCCGCGTGGACACACGCCCTGCTGTGGCCGATTCTTGTACTGGGCATGGTGGTGTTGTTCTCCCAGCGCGGGTGGCTGCTGCACGCGGAATACGGAACCAGTGGAATCCTTGTGGTCGCCGGGGTCATGCTCATCGGCTTTTCAGCATGGATGCTCGCAATACTGCGCCGGCATCTCACCCTGGCGACCCAGATGGGGATGCCCGAACTCTCCCTCCTCCGTGCCCAGCGCTTACTCACGGAGGGGATATATGCCAGGCTCCGCCACCCGCGCTATGTGCAGATGGAAATCGCATTGCTGGGCTGGGCGCTCATCGCCAATTATCTGGCGGGATACCTGGTTTTTCTCGGAAGCGTTCCCGCGGTGTACCTGATCGTCCTGCTGGAGGAGCGCGAGTTGCTGGACCGTTTCGGAGACGCCTATGAACAGTATTCCCGCCGGGTGCCGCGATTCTTTCCAAGGATCGGCCGACCCGCACCACGGAATGGCGAATCGGCATGAACCGATGGGGCGGCGGGCGCGGGAAATGCCGAATGCCGGTACCGCGGCGAGGCTTGCGGGCCTCGCGCCGCGGGTTCATTATCCGATTGACGGAAAGCAACTTTTTCAGGATGGACGGTAGTGTCTTCTTGTGAGCGATATCACGGGAAGGAGTCCAGGGTGATGGACTGGAAGCGAATTTTCACGTTGGGATTTGTGCTCGCCGGCTTGGCTGCCGTGGTAGTGCCGCCGGCATGGGCCACGGAAACGGTGCGCGTAGCCGGAACCGGCGCCTCCCTGGGATTGATGCGGACGCTGGCCGAGGAGTTTTCGCGCCAGCGCCCGGACATCAGGGTCACCGTGGTGGCGAATCTCGGGAGCAGCGGCGCCATCGCGGCAGTCCGGGAAAATGCCATCGACTTGGGTGTGAGCAGCCGCCCTCTCAAGCCGGAGGAAATGGAAAGTGGTCTCAAGGCCATGCCTTTTGCCAGCACGCCGTTTGTCATCGCAGCCAACCCGGAAGTGGTGGTGCCCGGCCTTTCGCTGCAGCAACTGGCGGCGATTTTCAGCGGGGAAAGTGCCCGCTGGCCCGACGGAGTTCCCGTGCGCCTGATCCTGCGCCCGCAGCGCGACTTTGACACGGGAGCATTGCGCCGCATGTCCGAAGAAATGAACCGCGCGGTCACCTCCGCCCAGGCCCGCCACGGCCTTACCGTCGCCATCACGGACCAGGACAGTGCCGACGCCCTGGAAAAAGTCCCCGGCAGCCTCGGCACCAGCAGCCTGGCCCTGATCGTTACCGAAGGGCGCAAGATCAAACCCCTGGCCATCGACGGCGTTGCGCCCAGCGTGGAGGGGCTGAAAACAGGCGCCTATCCCTTCGTCAAACCCCTGCTCCTGGTGACGGGCGGGTCGCCCTCGGCCGCCACCCAGGCGTTCATAGCGTTTCTGCGCTCCCCGGCGACCGGGAGCGTCCTCGCGCGCTACGGCGCCCTTACGGCATCCGGCGGCCCATGAGAGAGCGTTCCCGGGAACACCGTGCCCTTACCCGCACCATATCGGCCATCGCCGGCCTGATTGCCCTGGCCGTGGGCGTCTTGCTGCCGGCCGGTTACCTCCTGCGGGCCTATTACCTGGAGCGCACCGGCATGGCCGCCGAAGCGGAACTCTACGCCCTTCGTGTCACCGAGCTGGTGAACCGGAATCCGGGCATGTGGCATTACGAGCTGGAGCGGATCGCCGACGTGGTGGATCGCGACCTGGTGGAGACCGATCACATCGAGGTGCGCAGCGTTTATGACCGGGAGCGCAGGCTGATCGCGGCCAGCAAGGGCCGGTTGCCAAGTCCCGTGATGACCGCTCAGCACGAATTCTACGATTCCGGGCAGGTTGTGGGCCGGATCGAGATTGCCCGCTCCATGCTGATCGCCTGGCAGAGGGCCATGGCCGTGGCCGTGTTCAGCTTCGGGCTGGGGTTCGCGGTGTTCATCGCCCTGCGCGTGCTTCCCCTGCGCGCCCTGGACCGCGCGCTGAAATCCCTGGCCTCGGAAAAGGACCGGCTGCGGGTGGTGGTGGACAACGCCATGGACGGAATCTTCAGCCTGGATCAGAGTGGCATGATCGAATCCTTCAATGCCGCGGCGGAGAACATGTTCGGCTATGCCGCGTCGGAGGTGGTGGGCCAGCCCATCGAACTGCTGCTGCCCGACATGGACCCGGCGGAGCTGGAAGACGCCGACGTGGAGGGAGGACTCATCGGCGAAGGGGAGGGGCTGCGGCGGGACGGCTCGCGCTTCCCCCTCGAGTACGCCATCAGCCGCGCCGAGGATTCAAGCGGCTTCCGGGTCATCGGCATCGTACGCGACATCACGGAGCGCCGGCAGGCCCAGGAAGCGCTCTCCCGGTTGGCCAACTATGACAGTCTCACCGGGCTGCCGAACCGCAACCTGTTCCGGGACCGGCTGCAGCGGGCCCTGGCCCGCGCCAAGCGCAACGGCCAGTTGGTGGCGCTGATCTTTCTTGACCTGGACCGCTTCAAGAACATCAACGACACCCTCGGCCATACCGTGGGCGACGAATTACTGCAGACCGTGGCCAAGCGCATCCGCTACACTCTGCGGGAAACCGATTCCGTGGGCCACCTGGACAACGAGAACGGAAGCTCGCCAAAGGGCATCACGGAGGTCAGCCGGTTGGGTGGCGACGAATTCACCATCATTCTGGAGAACATCGGACACCCCGATAACGCGGCACCCGTGGCGCGCCGCATTCTCGACGCCATCGCCTCACCCATTCCCCTGGCCGGGCGCTCCCTTTACGTTTCCGCCAGTGCCGGCATTTCCGTCTATCCGAACGATGACCCGGACCCGGAGAATCTGCTCAAGAATGCGGACTCGGCCATGTACCGGGCCAAGGACCTGGGGCGCAACAACTACCAGTTCTTCTCGGAGGAGCTGAACCAGCAGGCCCATGAGCGGCTCGACATGGAGCTGCGCCTGCGCAACGCCCTCGCCAACAACGAATTCTCCCTTCATTTCCAGCCCCAGCTCGATATTCATTCCTATCGCTCGGCCGCGGTGGAGGCCCTGTTGCGGTGGAACAATCCCGAGCTGGGGAGCGTGAGCCCCGCGAAGTTCATTCCGGTGCTGGAGGAAACGGGGCTCATCGTGGAGGTGGGCGCCTGGGTGCTGGAAACCGCCTGCGGCTGGGCAAGGGGCTGGCAGGACGCCGGGCTGCCGCCGGTGCGGGTGGGGGTCAATCTTTCGGCCCGGCAGTTCCGCCAGGGCGACCTGGTGGCGGTCGTGGAGCGCGCCCTGCAGGGGGCCGGCCTGGCGCCCGAGTGGCTGGAACTGGAGATCACCGAGAGCCTGCTCATGGAGCACTCGGAGGCGGTGATCGATACCCTCAACACCCTGGGGATGCTCGGGATCCGCATTGCGGTGGATGATTTCGGCACCGGCTATTCGTCCCTGGCCTATCTCAAGCGCTTCCCGATCCACGCCCTGAAGATCGACCTGTCCTTCGTGCGCGACGTGACCACCGACCCCAACGACGCCGCCATCGCCCAGGCCATCATCGCCCTGGGGCGCAGCCTGGGACTGAGCGTGGTGGCGGAGGGGGTCGAGAACGCGGAGCAGCTGGCGTTTCTGGCCAGGGGCGGCTGCGACGAGATCCAGGGTTACCTGCTCTCGCGCCCCCTGCCGCCGGGTCAGCTCGAGAGGTGGTACGCGGCGCTGGAAACCCAGCATCTCCCGGCCATGCGGGAGTTCGCCGGCGCGGACCCCGGCCTGCGGCGGGTGCGGGGTGCCTGAGGCCCGCGCCGTGGGCTCAGTGAACGACCTGGACCACCAGGGCCCGGCCCTTCCAGTGAATTCCGTGGAGACGGTCCACCATGGGCTGCAGGGCGCCCGCGGGAATGTTGTCACCGAAACTCAGGATGGCAGCGGACCGCGACCCGTCCCCGGGCACGCTCTCCATGCCGGTGAACTCGGAACCGCCATATTTCGTCAGCAGTTCCTTCAACTCCGCCTCGGTGGTGTCCGGCGGGATATTGCCAATCCATAGTCGTGCCATAGGTTCCTCCTTCACGCCATGATGTTGACGCCACCGTCCACGTACATGGTTTCGCCGGTGATGCGCCGCGCGAAAGGCGTGGCCAGGTAGGCGCAGGCGAAGCCCACGTCCATGATGTCCACCAGCTCGCCCACGGGTGCCCGTTCCACCGCCTCGTTGAGCAGCAGGTCGAAGTCCTTGAGGCCTCCCGCGGCGCGGGTCTTGAGGGGGCCGGGCGAGATGGCGTGCACCCGGATGCCCTTGGGACCCAGTTCGTAGGCCAGGTAGCGGCAGGCGGCTTCCAGCGCCGCCTTCACCGGGCCCATGACGTTGTAGTTGGGCACCACCTTCTGGGCGCCGTGGTAACTCATGGCGAACAGGGTGCCGCCGTTGGTCATCAGTGGAGCGGCTAATTTTGCCATGCGGATGAAGGAATGGCAGGACACGTCCATGGCCACGCCGAAGCCGGCGGAGGAACAGTCCAGCAGCCCGCCCTGCAGATCTTCCTTGGGGGCGAAGGCGATGGAATGCACCAGGATGTCGAGCCGGCCCCACTTTCTAGAGATCTCGGCGTAAACCGCCTCCAGCTGTCCCGGCTGGCTCACGTCCAGGGGCAGGAAAATATCGGCCCCGAGGTCCTTGGCCAACGGCTCAATGTACCCCTTGGCCTTATCGTTGAGGTAGGTGATGGCGAGCTCTGCCTCCAACTCCCGGAATGCCTTGGCGCAGCCGTAGGCGATGGAATGCTCGTTGGCGATGCCGACCACCAGGGCCTTGGCCCCCTTGAGAGGCGGGCGGGGTACCTGAAGTGCCATGAAATATCTCCTTTCAGCTCGAGCCGAGCAGGCTTCGGGTCTGGCGCGCGATCATCAGCTCCTCATTGGTGGGGATGACCCAGGCGGCGGTGCGGCTCCGGGCCGTGCTGATGCGGGGGCCGTGATTCTCGTTGGCGGCCGGGTCCAGCTCGACACCGAGCCAAGCCGTGTCCCGGCACACCCGCTCGCGGATGGGCGCCGCCTTTTCGCCGATGCCGGCGGTGAAGACGATGGCATCCAGGCCGCCCAGGGCCGCTGCCAGAGATCCCAGCTCGCGCCGGATCCGGTACACGAAGATGTCCAGGGCGAGCTTGGCCCGGGGGTCGTCGCTCGCCAGCAGGGTGCGCATGTCGCTGGAAATTCCCGACACGCCCAGGAGCCCCGACTGGTTGTAGATCAGCTTTTCGATGGCCCGGGCGTCCATGCCCCGCTGGTCCATGAGGTACAGGATCACGCCGGGATCGATGGAGCCGCAGCGGGTGCCCATGGGCAACCCTTCCACCGCGGTGAATCCCATGGTGCTGGCCATGCCCACGCCGTTCTCCATGGCGCACATGCTGGCGCCGTTGCCCAGGTGCAGCACGACCGTCTTTCCGGTGGCCGCCCGGGCATCGTAATCCGGCAGGGACGAGGCGATGAACTCGTAGGAAAGGCCGTGGAACCCGTAACGCCGGACCCCGGCCTCGGCGTACTCTTTGGGCAACGCGTAGAGTTGGGAAACCGGCGGGTTGCTGCGGTGAAAGGATGTGTCGAAGCACGCCACTTGGGGAACCTGGGGCGCGCGCTCCAGCAGCACGCGGATCGGGGTCAGGTTGTGGGGCTGGTGCAGAGGCGCCAGGGGGATGAATTTCTCCAGGGCCTTGAGGGTCGCGGCGTCCAGGCGCACCGGGTGGGTGAACTCCATTCCGCCATGCACGACCCGGTGCCCGATGCCCACCAGCTGATGGTCCGAGAGTTCCCCCCGCAGGAACCCGATCAGGTGATCCAGGGCGCCATCGTGGCCGAGGCGAGTGCCCTCTCCCCAGGCTTTCTCGCTCACCACCTTGCCCGAAGGATCCTTCGCCGCGAAACGGGGGGAGGTGTAGAGGCCCTCGATCTGGCCGCGCACGTCCGGCTCCAGGGAGCCGTCGCGCTGGATGAACAGGGAGAACTTGATGCTGGAGGAGCCGGCGTTGAGGACCGCGATGGCGTCAGGCATGGGGCTTCACCACGATCTCTCCGGTGCGGCGGTAATGGGCCACCAGGGCCAGCACCGCGGTGGAGGTCAGGCGGGTGCGCACCGTGTCCGCCCGGCTGGTGAGCACGATGGGAACCCGGGTGCCGAGCACGATGCCCGCGCTTTCCGCGCCCGCCAGATACTGGAACTGCTTGGCCACCATGTTCCCGGACTCCAGATCCGGCACCAGCAGGATATCGGCGCGGCCGGCCACCGGTGAGATGATCTTCTTGATGCGCGCTGCTTCCTCGCTGATGGCGTTGTCGAAGGCGAGGGGCCCGTCGAGAATTCCGCCCACGATCTGCCTGCGGTCCGCCATCTTGCACAGGGCCGCGGCGTCAATGGTGGAGGGAATCTTGCTGGTCACGGTCTCCACCGCCGAGAGGATCGCCACCTTGGGTTCCGGGATCCCCAGCACGTGGGCCAGCTCGATGGCGTTCTGGACGATGTCCACCTTGTCTTCCAGGTTGGGAAAGATGTTAACCGCGGCGTCGGTGACCAGCAGCATCCGCGGGTAGCTGGGCACGTCCATGATGAACACATGGCTGATGCGCCGCGCCGTGCGCAATCCGGTGGCGGAGGGCACCACCGCCGCCATCAGCTCGTCGGTGTGCAGGCTGCCCTTCATCAGGGCCTCCACCTCGCCGGACCGGGCCAGCGCCACCGCCTGCTGGGCGGCGGCGTGGCTGTGCTCCGTGGAAATCAGCCGGTAGGGCGAGATGTCCACCCCCTCGGCTTCGGCCACGGCGCGGATCTTCGCCTCAGGACCCACCAGCACCGGCACGATGAGTTTCAGCTTGGCGGCTTCCAGGGGCCCGAGCAGCGAGTCCCGGTCGCAGGGATGCGCCACGGCGCAGGGAACCGGCGGAATCCGCTCGCAGGCCTTGATCAGGCGCGCGAACGCATCATGCCGGCGCAGCACCAGTTCCGGGGGAGTGATGTCGCCATAGGCGATGCGCCGGGTCGGGGCGATCACCGTCGCGCTGCCCGAGAGAATCTGCTCGCCGTGCTGGTTGACGCAGGAGCAGTCGAAGACCACCTCCTTGGATTCCGGCCTCTTTTCCCGGGCGGTGACGGTGCCCGTGAGGGTGTCGCCCACCGCGATCCGGCCGCGGAAAGTGAAGGACTGGGAGACGATGGTGGTGCCCGGACCCGGCAGGCGGCGGTTGAGGAAGTTGGTGATCAGCACTTCCGCGCCCACCGCTTCCGCGGAGGTGACCGGCTCCAGCTCGCCCACTTCCTGGATCTGGAACGAATCCACGTCGCCGGTGACCAGGGCGAGGGCGTCCACGTCGGTGCGGGAGATCTGGCGGGTGACCGTCTCGCTGCGGCCCGCCTGGATTTCGTCGAAAGTGACATTGGTGTAGGAAGACATGACCCGTCCGAGAATTTCTTGAGAAGAGATGAGGCGGGGCGGCAACGCGCCCGCCCGCGCAGTGGATCAGAATGCCGCTGTCTAGGCCGGGGAGCCTTTCACCGCGGCCAGACGCGGCCCCGACATGCCCAGCACCTTGCGCACCCGGTCCAGGGCCGCCAGTTGCTGGGGCGTCGCCTGAATCCGCTTCACCCGCTCGTCGGCCAGGAGCCGTTCGATAAGGGTGATGAGCCGCTCCCGGTCGGCGCCGCTGACCAGCTGGGGCAGGGTCTCGATGGCCTGTTCCGGCTCGTAGCGCACGATGATTTCCTGCTCCCCCCGCACCCGCCGCCACTGGTCCGGCGTGAGGTCCGGCAAAAGGTCCCGGTATTCCCGGGCAATCTCATCGCGCGTTTCCAGCATCTCGAGCTTGATGGGCTCGCCGTGGCGGGCCAGCAGCGCGCCGACCCGGGTCATGGCTTCCGCGTATCCGCCCTTGCCGATGGATGCCAGGGCCTCCCGCACGAACGGGATCTCCCGCGGGTCGCTCACGCTCTTCTGCTCCTCCTCGGCCTCGTGCTTCTCCGCAAGGTAGAGGGCGAACAGGTTGCCGTACACCTGGAAAAAGGCGGCCTCGCTCACGGCGTCGCGCGCGTCGCGGTAATAATTCAGCGATGCCGTGAGCAGGTCGGAGCCCAGGCGCTCGAGCTTGCGGAAAGGCTGGTCCTTGCCTGCCGACCGCCGCTGGGATTTCACCAGATCCGCCGCCGGCCCCAGCCACTGCAGCCACGGGTTCAGGTCCGAGAACGCCCAGCGCTGGGCGCGCAGGGGATGGAATTCCCGCTGCAGCTTGGCCGAGAACTCGTTGGCCATGGCCTCGACCATGGGCTGCGCGAACAGCTCGTAGGCGCGCTGGTTGAATTCCGAGATGCCGGCCACGGCCTCGAACGGCTTTTCATCAACGCGCTTCAGGCGGTTCAGACGGGAAGTGATGTCCTCCAGCCGGTGCTCCAGGAACTGCACGTCATACTCGGGCTTTCCGTCAGGGCCCTTGGTCTCCGCGATCTGCATGCCGTAGAGGCCCGGCGGCAGGCGCTCGATGCTCTTCAGCACCGATACGATCTGCTTGTGCTCCTTCTTCGCCACCTTGCCGGACACGAAAATGCCGAGATGGCCGATGTCCTGGTGCAGCAGCCCCACGATCACCTGGCCGCGGGCCTTGATCTCCTCGGTGCTGCCGTATACGTCCGCCACCCAGTTGAACGCCTGCTGGGGGGGCGTGATGTTGTCGCCCATGGAGGCAAACAGCACGATCGGCGCCTTGATTTCCCGCAGGTCGAAGAACTTGCCCGCCTTGGACTTGACGCCGCCGCTCCACAGCCTGTTGCCGACGAACAGGTTCTGGGTGATCCACTCGATCTCCTCCTTGTTGAGGAGGTAGAAGCCGCCCCACCAGCGCTCGAATTCGAGGAAGCGCTCGGGTTCCGTGTCCACGTTGGCGAAGACATGGTAGTACTTGTTCCAGAACGTATTGGCGGGATTGAGGTTTTCGAAGTTCTGCACCAGCCAGGCGCCGTCGAACTTGCCGTTGGCCGTGTCCGCCGTGAGGGAGGAAAGCCAGGTGCCGCCCAGCATCCCGCCCGCGTAACGCATGGGATTGTCGCCCTCGCCTTCGCTCCAGGCGCCGCCCCAGTAGGACATGGGAG
>Ga0210362_1041045_pt1 | contig 10916 bp, 5 predicted proteins | sample S625metaT_FD_159713 | JGI IMG/M metagenome (GOLD analysis project Ga0210362, IMG submission 159713) | Metatranscriptome of estuarine sediment microbial communities from the Columbia River estuary, Oregon, United States - S.625 (Metagenome... | ecosystem: Environmental > Aquatic > Marine >... | reverse complement strand
GGGCCAGGGCGGCCTCGGCGGCAACCGTGGCCAGGGCCAGCACCCGCGCCTGGGCGGGCGCCGGCCAGAGCCAGACAAGGGCGGCGCCCGCCGCGGGAAGCGCGAGCAGGAGCGTCAGGACCGGCACGCCGGTCACGGCGCCGCCCCCATCACGCCGGCAAGGGCGTTAAGCGGGGCCTCGATCAGGGCCAGCCACGGTTCCAGGTAAAAGCCCGTGACCAGTTGCAGCGCGATCACCACCAGGGCGAGCCCCGTTTCCGTGGCGGATGCCCGCTCTATGTGGCTCGCGGAAAGACTGTCCGGCCTCGGCGCCAGGAACGCGCGCTGAAAGGCCAGCAGAAGGAATCCCGCCGCCAGCACGTTGCCGATGGCGGACGCCACCGTGAGCAGGGCGCCATAGCGGTCGATGGAGGCTTCGAGGACCAGGTGCGCGGCGTCGAATCCCGGGGTGCCGGGCATGCCCACGATGGCAAGTCCCGAGATGAGAAATGCGATGCCCAGCAGAGGCAGACGATCGAACAGCCCTCCCAGGCGGTCCAGCGACGTGGTCCGCGTACGGCGATACACCAGGCCCACCATGAACAGCATGGTGGTGACGGCAAGCCCGAAATTCACCGCCAGCAGCATCGCTCCCTGGAACGCCGCCGGATGGAGGGAGAACAGTCCGATCATCAGCAGGCTGGTGTGGCTCACCACCGCGAACGCCAGCAGGCGCCGCAGGTCGGTCTGCATGAAGGCGAGGAACGCGCTGTAGAAGACGCCGGCCACCGCGAAGGCCACCACGTATCCGCTCCAGGCGTTCACCGCTTCCGGCAGCAGCGGCAGCACGAAGCGCACCAGCCCGTAGATGCCGATCTTCACGCCGAGGAGGAGGGCGGGGGCGATGGCGATGTTTCCGTGCTGGGCCACGATGGGCAGCCAGCCGTGCATGGGAAACAGGGGGGTGCGCACCGCGAGGCCGTAGAACAGGAGGAAGAACGCCAGGGATCCCAGGGTGCCGGTCAGGGCCAGCCCGCCGAGGTCGAGCAGGTCGAAGCTCCACTGCCCCCCATGGGCGTCCGCGTGGGCCCAGCCCAGAAGCAGCACGCCGCCGAGCAGCAGGAGCAGGCCGGTGGCCTGGAAGTGATAGAACCGGGCCAGCGCCATGTCCTTCTCGGGCGCCGTGGCCCAGCGCCAGAGAATATAGCCCACAAGGGCCATTTCCAGGGCGGACGCCAGCGCGAACCAGAGCAGGTTCAGGGTCAGTAGCTGGGTCATGAGTACCGCCTCCACCACTAGCACGGTGGCCAGCAGCGGGCCGGCATCGGGCAGGCGGCGCTGGGGTCCATAGACCGTCAGCAGCAGCGTGAGCAGGGCGCACAGCGCCGTGAACAGGGCCGTGACGCCATCGGCCGCCGCGTGGTAGCCGAAGGGGCCCAGCAGCCGGGCTTCCTCCGCGAGTTGCAGGGCGGCGGATTGGCCGTCGATCAGCTTCAGCAGCCCCGCCGCCAGGACCAGTTCCAGCGCGGCGAAACCCTGCCCGACGGGCACCGCCCAAGGGCGGGCGCGCAGCGCCGCCACGGCGCCGGCGCCCACAAGGGGCAGCAGCTGCAGCGCGGCGAGCAGCGGGAACGGCGCCTGCTGGATCCAGGAAATCTCGCTCACAGGATGACGGCCAGGGTTGCCATGATGAGGAGGAGCAGGTAGCGCGGCCGTTCCAGCAGGGTCTCCACGGCCTGGAGGTAACTCCCCGCCCGCCGCAGGACCTGCCCCAGCCGCCCGCCCGCGGCCTGCAGCACCAGGTGCTCTTCCAGGCGCGCGAAACGCGCTGCCACCTGTTCAAGGAGGTGGCCGGGCAGACCCTGGCCCCGGGCGATTTCGGCGGAGCGCTCCCGGGGCCCCTCCGGCCTGCCGATGACGCGGTCCACCACCTGCTCGTCGAACGCGTTCATGTCGCGCCCGAGTCCCCGGGTGGGTCGCACCAGCAGCCAGTCGCCGGCGGGCTCCAGCCAGAAGCGCTCCAGGGCCGCGGTGTAGAGCCGGCGGCGCCCGGCGAGCCACGCCGGCACGGGGGCCGCCGGACGTTCCGTCAGCTGCAGGTAGGAAGGCGCCATCAGGAACTGGTAGGCGCGCCAGCTGGCGTGCAGCCCCAGGTGCCACGCCGCCACCTCAAACCACCCCAGGCCGCAGGCGAGGAACATGAGCCCGACCTGGGTGGTGGTGGCGAACATGAGGCTGCTCTTCACGTCGCTCTGGGTGAGCCCCGACAGCCAGCCGTAGAGGGCGGTCAGCAGCCCGAGGCCCGCCAGTAGCGCCATCACGGCGGGCGCGTGCTCCAGGACCGGCGCCAGGCGGATCATCAGGTACACGCCGGCGTGCACCATCAGCGAGCCGTAGAAGATGGCGGACGACGGCGTCGGCCCCTCCAGGGCGCGGGCGATCCAGGGCGCGAACGGCACCTGGGCCGACTTGGCCAGGGCCGCGATCACGAATCCCAACACCATGAGGCCCGCCGGCAGGGTCCCCAGCCGGGAGATTCCCCCGGCCATGCCGTCCCAATCCAGGGTGCCGGCCCAGTGAAAGGCGGCCGCCATGCCCAGGATGAACCCGGCATCGCCGATGCGGTTGGTGACGAAGGCGCGCAGCGCGTTCGTGGTGGCGGCGGAGCGGTCCTGGGCGTAGCCGATGAGGAGGTAGGAGCTGACGCCTGCGAACTCCCACCCGACAAACGCCAGGGCTGCGTTCCCGGCGAGCACGATCAGCAGCATGCCCGCCGTGAACAGGGACAGGGCCAGGAAGAAGCGGTGGAACCCGGCTTCCCGGTGCATGTAGTTCGCCGAGAAGCGCAGGGTGAGGAAGGCGATGGCGGCCACCAGCGTGGCCAGGGGCAGGCTCAGGCGATCGAGGGTCAGGCTGAGGGGTATCTCGAGCGCGCCCGCGGCAAACCAGGTCCCGAAACTCACCGTGCCCGGGGCCCCCTGGAGCAGCGCGGCGGCATCCAGAGCCAGCATCAGGAGCAGGGAGAGGGCGGCGGCGCCCGTCGCCATGCGCGCGGTGGGACGCTCGGCGGCATCGCCCCGGGGCTGGCTGGCCAGCATGTAAGCGCCGGTGGCAACGGCGGCGAGCAGGGGCGCCAGGGGCACCAGCGCGGCGAGGGCAGGGGGCATCATGCCCCAGCCTCGGCGCGCCTGACGGGGCGGGCGATGAGGACCGGGGGCAGCGCGTCCCTGTGTCCGCGGTACCAGTCGGCGGAACTGTCCACCGTCTGCAGCCCGGTTCCCCCTTCCCAGGGGCTCCAGCCGGCGGCCGGGTCAAAAACGTGGATGCGCGGCGAGTCCGGTTCCTTGACGGCCAGCTGCACCCAGCCGTTGCCCACCAGTTCCCGGACCACCGGCTGGCGGGCGTAGATGGCGCCCAGCACCTCGGTCCGGTGCTCCACCACCATCAGCAGGCGCATGGCTTCGTGGATCTCGATCATCTGCCGCGGGAGGCCCGTGCGCAGGTCTGATCCCGCACCCTCCATGACTCCCAGCAGGCCGGCGACATTGTGCACGACCTTGGTGCCGCAGCCGTAGCCCTCGTTGTTCACCGTGGAGAAGTAGTACTCGAGGCTGATGCCCGCGCCCACCGGGCCCGCCGCCAGCAGGATCGCCTCCAGCACGTTTCCTTCAGGGTCCTGGTTGGGATCGTAGGAAATGAGAAACGCCCTGCGGTCGAAGAACGCGCCGCGGCTCATGGAGCGGCGGCCGATGAATGCCGCGGCGTTGGTGACGTGGCCCAGCTCCGGCCGCGCCTGGGAGAAGTCAAACGAGCGATCCACCACGTGCCGGTGCGCCCGTTCCGGCGCCGGATCCCCGGGCGCCGAGGCGAACCGCCGGCAGCGCTCCTGGGCATGGTGCAGGGCCGCCACGGCGAGATCCCGGTCCAGGCTTTCGAACCGGGGGCGCAGGGATTCGGGCAGGGCGTCCTGGTCGAACCAGGCGACGGTGTCGTCGCAGGTGTTGCGCTCGCCACCGAGGAACCAGGTGCCGTCAGGGATCGCGATGCCCCGTTCCCGCAGCAGCGCCCGCACCTCCGCCCGGTTGGCCATGGCGGCGAACAGGCGCGCGTTGGGGCCCCCGTGTCGCCCCGAGCAGGCGCCGCAGTCGTAAGCCGCCAGGTGGGGATTGTTCTGGCTGCTGGAGCCGTGGCCCAGGATCGCCACCAGGGGCGCGAAGCCCGACGTGAGACCCATGGTCTTCAGCAGTCCCTGCACCCGGTCAGCTTGTTCGTCATCGGTGAACCCGAACCGCGGGACGGCCGGCGTCGCCGGCGGGCTGCCGGCGGGCGCCTGGAACGCAACCCCGGTGGGCACGGTCACGTCGAACCTTTCCCGCCACCGCCGGGCCAATCGCCCGATAGCCGCCGGGGCCAGCACTTTGACGGCCAGGGCCCCAAGGGCGGCCGGGGCCGCCGCGCCCGCCAGGATCGTGGGCGCCAGCAAACCCCGGCGCGTGCCTTCCGTAAGCCGGGTTTTCCACTGGATCCGGAGCGCGCGGCGATGGCCGTGCATGCCCAGCGTTTCCTCGGCGTCGGGGCGTGCCACCTCCCGCGCCTCGTGGGCCGGCGTGACCACGATGGGGCAGAGGGGGGTGACCGCGGCATCGTCGAGGCCGCGCCAGTTCACCGCCACGCCGAAGAAGCCGGCGGCGCCCAGGGTTTCCAGGGCCGGATTGACCTCCTCCAGATGGCGCCGGATGCCCTCCTCCCGGTCGTCCATGCAGAACACCACCTGCGCCTGGGGAGCCGGGTCCCGGGTTTCCCACGGGCTGCGGCCGTGGTTGGCGGCGAGGGCGGCCAGGATTTCGTCCCGGTAATGGTGCTCGTAGGCCAGGAGCCAGACATAGGACGCGCTGTCGCCGTCCAGGCGCTCGAGGCACTCGAGAAGGGTTTCGGCGCCGGCCTCGCCGGCCGCGGCCAGTTCCCGGGCCGGGATGCCGAGATGCTGGCAAAGGAGGAACAGGGGCCAGGCGGCGGCGTGGGGAGAGCGCCGGCGGCCGTCGCCCGCGGCGACGCTGCGCCAGGTGGCGATCTGATCCGCCAGATCTTCCCAGTCCGCGTCCTTCACCTCCTCCACGGAGAAGGTGGCCTGCTCGGAGATCTGGCGCGCGGCCGCCTGGAGATGCTCCGGCAGCCGTTCGCCGAAAAGGGAGTGGCGCACCAGCAGTTCCGCCGGATGGTGGCGGAAGTGCCAGGCGATGGCAGGGAGCGTGGGCTCGATGCGCCAGCGGCGGCGGCACATGCCATGGGCGAACAGGCGTTCCAGGACCAGGCGCACCGCCAGCTGGTCCATGAGGGACACCGGCGCGTCGCCGATGCCGGCGTAGCCGGGGCGCCGCTCCCGCCACAGGAACATGCCCGCCCAGCCGGGAAGCTCCAGGGCGAGCCGCTCCAGGTAGGCTTGCCACTTCTCCTCCGGCAGGCCGAGGATGCGCAATTCCTGAATCACAGCATCCAGGGCATCGTCCGGCAGCCGCTCCAGGATCTGCTCCCATTCCGGCAGATCCACCAGGCCCCAGATCCGGTCGTCCCGGGCGCTCTCGCGCCAGGCGGCGTAGAAGCCGCGGCCGCGCAGAGGATTCCGCCACGGGGCGATGCCTTGGTCTATGTGCGCGGCCAGGTGCCGGAGCAGCAGCGGGCGGATGTAGGCCATCATGTCCTGCCCCGCCAGGGCGCGCATCAGGTCCCGCAGGGTCCAGTCATCGCCCACCCGGGCGATGAGCCGGTCCAGGAGGGCATGGGCCTGCTGGCGCATCTCCGCCGCATCCAGCACCGGGGCGCTCTCCACCAGCGCTTCGGGATGACGGGGCGCGTACTCCAGGCCCAGGGCCTGGAGACAGGCACGCCACAGGCTGGAGACGGCCCTCGCCTGGTCCGGGTCCTCCTGGAGGATGCGTTCGCGGGACGCTTCCGGCACGCCCTCCTGGAATCCGGCGTCCGCTCCCAACTCCTCCATGGCGAAGCGCAGGGCGGGCGGCGAGACCGGCGCCAGGGGAAAACTCAGGGCGGCCAGGTAGATGTCCATGCGGCGCAACTCGCGCCCGGCGAAAGGAATGCTTCCACCGGGCGCCAGCGCCGCCTGGGCGCCGAGGGCGGATCGCAGGTCGTGATCGCTGATGCGGCCCTGGCGGTGGAGTTCCCGGAACTCGGGCAGCGGAAGAAAACCTCGGGTGCCCAGGCGGCGGGCGGCGGCCGTCACCGCCTCCCGGAAGGGCAGGTGCTGAAAACCGTGCAGGGTATTGTGGTGGACGAAGTCCCGGATCGGCGCCTGGCCGGGCAGCACGTGGTCCAGGTGGGCCACCGCTTCCTGCAGGGCGGCGCCCATGTCCCGGGCCGGACCCTCGTCCGGGCGGTGCCCGCTCATGGCGCGAACACCCGGCTCAGGTCGCGGACCGCGGGTCCGATGAGGCTCAGCACCGGGGCGGGCACGAAACCCAGGACCACGATTCCGGCGCACAGCACGGCGGCAGTGGCCACTTCGCCCGGCCCGAGGTCGGCGATGCCCGCCATTTCCGGGCGCGGCGGGCCGGTGAGCAGCCGGCCCACGGTGCGAACCGAGTAGGCGGCGCTCACCAGCACCCCCAGGCTCATGACCGCCACCCAGGCGCCCCAGCGCTCGAACCCCCCCACCAGGGCGTGGATCTCGGCGATGAATCCCGCGGTGCCGGGCATGCCGACGGCGCCGATAAAGGCGATGACGATGAAGAACGCGAAACGCGGCGTGACCCGGATCAGGGAGCCGTAGGCCGCCACGTCCCGGGTGTGGGTGCGCTCGTAGAGCTGGCCCACCAGCAGGAACAGGGCTCCGGCCACCAGCCCGTGGGCCACCATCTGCATCACCGCGCCCGTGAGCCCCGCCTGGTTGAGGGCGGCGATGCCCAGCAGCACCACGCCCATGTGGCTCACGGAAGAGTAGGCCACCATGGCTTTCAGGTCCCGCTGCCGCCACGCCAGCACGCCGCCGTAGATCAGGCTAACCAGGGCCAGGGCGGCAAGCCAGCCCTGGAGGGCCCCCGCCGCCAGGGGCAGGGTCTCCACGGCGCGGATCAGGCCGTAGGAGCCCATCTTGAGCAGGATGCCCGAGAGCAGGATGGAAACCGGGCTCGGCGCTTCCACGTGGGCCAGGGGCAGCCAGCCGTGGAGCGGGAACACCGGCATCTTCACCCCGAATCCCACCAGCAGGCCGAGGAAGATCGTCACCTGGGCGGCGGCCGCCAGGCCGCGCCCGCCCTCGCGGATGGACGCCATGTCGAAGCTGTGCCCCGGGGAAGCGTCGAACAGCACCAGCAGCGAAACCAGCATGAACACCGAGCCGCCCATGGTGTAGAGCACGAAGTTGATGGCGGCGCGGTGCCGGTTGCGCCCGGGATCGTCGGCCGAGGGGCTCCCTCCGTGGCCGCTTCCCCCGTAGCGGTCGATGAGGAAGAACAGGGGGATCAGGGTGAGCTCCCAGAAGATGTAGAACAGGGACCAGTCCCGGGCGGTGAATACTCCCAGGACCGCGGACTCCAGGAGCAGCAGCAGGGCGAAATAGCCCTTGACGCGCTTGCCGACACCGCCGGAGGCGAGCACCGCCACCAGGCCCAGCAGCGCGGCCAGAGCCACCAGGGGCAGGGAAACGCCGTCAACCCCCAGGGAAAACGAGGTGCCGAAGCGCGGATGCCAGCGGTAGGTCTCGAAGAACTGGATCGAGGCGCCGGCGGGATCGAACAGGGCGAGCAACGCGCAAGCGAGGGTCAGGGCGGTGCCTGACGCAAGCACCGCCGCTGCCCGCACCAGTTGCGGCGTTCGGGAGGGCAGCAGCAGGACCGCGCCGGCGCCGGCCAGGGGCACCAGCAGCAGCGCGCTCAGCAGCACCGTGATTTCACCAGCGGGACTCCGCCAACGCCGGGTTCATCAGCGGCTGCACCACCTCCCGGCCCAGGGCCGAGGCGATGGCATCGAGGGCCGCGTCCTCGCTGGGGAAGATATTTTCCGGCCCGATGGCCTGCTCCAGCCCCGTGGCCTGCATCACGTCGCGCACCTGCTTCTTGAGGCCGCTGAACATCACCGTGACGCCGTTCTCCCGCAGCCGCTGCACCAGGTGGTGGATGACCTCCTCCCCGGAGGCGTCCAGCTCGTTGATGCCGTCGGCCACCACCAGCAGGTGCTTGGCTTTGGGGTTGGCCGCCACCGCTTCCAGCACCGCGTCCTCGAAGTAGGGCACGTTGGCGAAGTAGAGGCGGCCGTCAAAGCGCAGGGCGACGATCTGCTCGCTCCGCGGCAAGTCGGGGAAAACCTTGATGTCGCGCAGGGTGCCGTCGGGATGGCGGCCGAGGATCGCCACCCGGGGCCGCATGGTGCGGTAGAGATAGAGCACGATCGCCAGGCCGGCGCCCACCAGTATCCCGTTGTCCAGGTGGGGCGCGAAGGCGAGGGTCGCGATGAAGGTGACGATGGCGGCAACGCCATCGTGCCGGCTCGCCGCCCAGGCGTGGCGGATGGCCTTCACGTTCACCAGCCCGATCACCGCCATGATGATGATGGCCGCCAGCACCGCCTGGGGCAGATGGTAGAGCAGGGGCGTCAGGAACAGCAGCACCAGCATCACCACCAGGCCGGTGACCACGGAGCTGAGGCCGGTGCGGGCGCCGGCGTTGAAGTTCACCGCCGACCGGGAAAAGGATCCCGACACGGGAAAGGACTGGGTGACCGAGCCCACCAGGTTGGCGAGTCCCTGTCCGATCAGCTCCTGGTTGGGATCGATGCGCTGCTTGGTCTTGGCCGCCAGCGCCTTGGCGATGGAGATCGCCTCCATGAATCCCACCAGGGTGATCACCAGGGCCGCGGAGAGGAGCGAGCCAATGGCGTCGAGACTGACCGCCGGCATCTTGACGCTGGGAAGCCCCGGCGGAATGGCGCCCACCACCTCGCCGCCGCCGATGAGCCGCATCTCGCCGCCGCCGATCTTCCCGATGCGCCAGACGCGGCCGTCGGACTGCTCGCCGGAAGGCACGTTGCCCTCGAGATACAGCCGCGCCGGGGCGCCGCCCTGGCCCTCCACGCGCTCGAAGAAGAACTTGCGCAGATCCCTCGCCCGGGTCCGGTTCTCCGCCTGGGCGTCCTTGAGCTCCAGCCGCAGCAGCTCGATCTCGTATTGCAGGGTGGCGATCTGCTGGCCCTCCCGGCCCGCCTTCTGCTGGGCCTTGAGGTTGGCGGATTCCCGGGCGATGCGAGCATTGAGGTCCGCGACCCGGTCCTCGGTGCGGCCGAAGTCCTGGGCCAGGGCGCGCACGTCGGGATTCTGGATCGCGTCGATGGCCGCCATGCCCTTGCGCTCGAAACCCGTGGCCCAGCTCACCACGGTGGTGATCACCACGGCGATGAGGACGCCCGGAAGCTTGGGCGCGTACTTGCGGAGCCCCCACATGATGGCGATGGCGGCGATTCCCATGGCGAGGGTGGGAAGGTGGGTTTCCCCCAGTTGCCGCAGCACGCCGAGGATGTCCGCCAGGAAGGACTCGCTGCGCCCCATGGGCACCCCGAACAGCTTGCTCACCTGGGACAGCCCGATGATGATGGCGGCCGCGTTGGTGAAGCCCACGATCACCGGGTGGGAGAGGAAGCTCACCACCACGCCGAGCCGCAGCAGGCCGAGCACCAGCTGGAAAGCGCCGACCATCAGGGCCAGCAGGATCGCCAGCGCGACGAATTGCGGCGAGCCGGTGGCCGCCAGCGGCGCCAGGGTCGAGGCCGTGAGCAGGGAGACCACCGCCACCGGCCCGGTGCCGAGCTGGGCGGAGGAGCCCCACAGGGCGGCCACCATGACCGGCAGGAAGGCGGCGTACAGCCCGTAATACGGGGGCATCCCGGCCAGCTGGGCATAGGCCATGGACTGGGGGATGAGCACCAGGGCCACCGTGATACCGGCGACCAGGTCGGCCTTGACGGTCGCGGGATCGCGCGGGAACCACGCGAGGAAGGGAAGAAGGCGGGCGAGGCTTGCCATGGGTGGGTGCGGGACGCGTGGTCGCGTAAGTCTAGAGCCCCGGGCCCTGGGAGACAACACGAGCGCCGGGGTATTCGCCCCGCTAAAGGGGGATCAGGCCTTGACCACCATGACCGGGCAGGCCGCCTGCCCGATCACCCGCTCCGACACGCTGCCCACCAGGAGCCGGCCGAGGCCTGTCCGGCCGTGGCTGCCGAGGACCACGAGGTCGGCGCCGCGGGTCTGCACGAACTCGATGATCTGGCTGGCGGGATCGCCTTCCAGCACCGCGCCCTCCACGGTCGCTCCTTCGGCGGCCAGGGCGGCCTTGACGCGCTCCATCGCCGCGCGTCCCTCGGCCCGGCGCTTGTCGTCGAACTGCGGGCGCAGCACCGACACCACCGAAATGGGCAGGGCGCATTTCTTCGCCAGCTCTCCCGCCACCACCGCCGCCATGTCGCTGTGGCGGGAGCCGTCGGTGGCGAGAACGATGCGTTTTTGCCAGACGCCGGCGGCCTTGGGCACCACCAGGACGCTGCAGTCCGCGTAGCCGATGACGCTGCGGGTGGACTCGCCCACCATCATGCGGGCAAGTCCGCGCCGTCCCCGGCGCCCCATGACGATGACGTCGGCGCGGATGTCGTCGGCCAGCCGCACGATTTCCTTGTAGGGCTGGGTGCCCTTACGCAGCTCGGTCCTGGTTTCGTAGCCTTCGCGGGCGGCCTCCGCCTTGACTTCCTCCAGGACCCGGCGCGCCCCGGCCTCCGCCTGCCGCAGCACTTCCACCGGGTTGCCCTCGGACTCGGTGCCGACCAGCACCATGGACATGGTGGTGAGCTCGGCATTGCACTTGCGGGACATCTCGAAGGCGACCCGGGTGGCGCCGGCGCTGAACTCCGATCCGTCCGTGGCGAGCAGCACCTTGTCGAAG
>Ga0210362_1558366_pt1 | contig 11017 bp, 21 predicted proteins | sample S625metaT_FD_159713 | JGI IMG/M metagenome (GOLD analysis project Ga0210362, IMG submission 159713) | Metatranscriptome of estuarine sediment microbial communities from the Columbia River estuary, Oregon, United States - S.625 (Metagenome... | ecosystem: Environmental > Aquatic > Marine >... | reverse complement strand
GGCCGAAACCAAGGCAGAGGCAACTGCCGCGGCTGCTCCCGCTGAGGCGCCTAAGGACATTGCCGCCAAACCTGCCGTCAAGCGCGTTCGCAAGACTGCCGTGAAGACGGATGCTCCCGCCAAGAGCGGCGGCAAAGACGGAGAGTAACCATGCTGCAACCCGCACGACGCAAGTACCGCAAGGAGCAGAAAGGCCGCAACCGTGGCCTGGCTCTGCGCGGTGCCAATGTCTCCTTCGGTGAATTCGGCCTCAAGGCCACCGAGCGCGGCCGCCTGACGGCGCGCCAAATTGAAGCCGCACGCCGCGCCATCAGCCGTCACATCAAGCGCGGCGGCCGGGTCTGGATCCGGATCTTTCCAGACAAGCCGATCTCGACCAAGCCAGCCGAGGTGCGCATGGGCAACGGCAAGGGAAACCCGGAGTACTGGGTGGCCGAGATCCGGCCCGGCAAGGTGCTGTACGAGATGGATGGGGTGGCTGAGGCGATCGCCCGCGAGGCCTTCGCGCTGGCCGCTGCCAAGTTGCCGCTGAAGACCGTGGTGGTCTCGCGTCAGCTCGGCCTCTAGCGCTCGGCCCACGAGGAGAAACACATGGATGCCAAGGAACTGCGCGCCAAGGACACGGCGGCGCTTAACAAGGAACTGCAGGATCTGCTGCGCGCGCATTTCTCGCTACGCATGCAAAAGGCCACGCAGCAGTTGACCAATACGACGCAGTTGCGGAACGTGCGGCGGGACATCGCCCGCGTTCGCACGGTGCTCACTCAGAAGGCAGCGTCCAAATGAATGCGGAAATCAACGCCGGCAAGCAGTCGCTGAAGCGCACCCTTGTCGGTCGAGTCGTCAGCAGCAAGATGGACAAGACGGTCACGGTCCTGGTCGAGCGCAAGGTCAAGCACCCCGTCTACGGCAAGTACGTGGTGCGGTCGACCAAATTGCACGCACATGACGAGACCAATCAGATCAACGAAGGCGACATGGTCGAGATTGCGGAGATCAGGCCGCTGTCCCGTACTAAGACCTGGTCGGTGTTGCGAGTGGTTCAGGCGGCGCAGGTGGTCTGAACCGGACTCCAACGCCTGGCTTGCGCCGAGGGACGGATCGCGGATAGAATGTAAGGCTTCGTTCGTGGTGACCGGCAGGGCTGTTTGCCTGGCAATGCGAGCGATTGAAGACGCCACAAGCCGCTGGAGTCGCGGAGCAAAGGGCGCAGTGTAGGGAACGCAAATTTCGGAGCAGTCGGCGTTGCTTGTCGGTCCGTCAGCAGGACGGAATCCCGGCGGCAGTGATGGCGGCTCATCTCCCCGGACGGGACCAAGACTGACCGGATGACCTGGAAGTTCTCGGGCGCCGGGACAAGTTGGGGCGGACAAGATGATTCAGATGCAGACGATGCTGGACGTCGCCGACAACACCGGCGCCCGTTCAGTGATGTGTATCAAGGTGCTCGGCGGTTCCAAGCGCCGCTATGCGGGCATAGGCGACGTCATCAAGGTGACCGTCAAGGATGCCGCGCCGCGCGGCCGGGTGAAAAAGGGCGAGGTCTACAGCGCCGTCGTGGTAAGGACCGCCCACGGCCTGCGGCGCGCCGACGGATCGGCGATCAAGTTCGATAACAACGCCGCCGTCCTGTTGAACAACAAGCTGGAGCCTATCGGCACCCGCATCTTCGGGCCGGTCACGCGGGAATTGCGGACCGAGCGCTTCATGAAGATCGTGTCGCTGGCGCCGGAAGTTCTTTAAGGAGCCTGCGATGGATCGCATTCGCAAGGGCGACGAGGTAGTCGTGATCGCCGGTCGCGACAAGGGCAAACGGGGCACCGTGCTTACGCGTGTCGACGAGCGGCACCTGACGGTCGAGGGGGTCAACGTCGTAAAGAAGCACGTTCGTCCCAACCCGATGAAGGGTGTCACCGGAGGCATTATCGACAAGACGATGCCGATCGATATTTCGAACGTGATGCTGTGGAACCCGGCCACGAGCAAGGGCGACCGCGTCGGCTTCAAGGAAGTCGACGGCAAGAAGGTTCGCGTGTTCAAGAGCGGCGGCGCTACCGTCGGCGCGAAGTAAGGGGCGGATGATGGCTCGTTTGCACGATCAGTATCGCGAGAAGATCGTCCCCGAACTCACCAAGAAGTTCGGATATGGATCTGTGATGCAGGTACCGCGGATTGCCAAAATTACCCTGAACATGGGTGTCGGCGAGGCGGTCAACGACAAGAAGAACATCGAGATGGCCGTCGGCGACATGACCAAGATCGCCGGCCAGAAGCCCGTCATCACCAAGACGCGCAAGGCGATCGCGAACTTCAAGATTCGCGAAGGCTTGGCGATCGGCTGCATGGTCACGCTCCGCGGGGAGCGCATGTACGAATTCCTCGATCGCCTGATCACGGTGGCTTTTCCGCGGGTACGCGACTTTCGTGGCGTGTCGGGTCGAGCGTTCGACGGCCGCGGCAACTACAACATCGGCCTGAAGGAACAAATCATCTTCCCCGAGATCGAGTACGACAAGATTGACAAGCTGCGGGGCATGAACATCAGCATCACCACGACCGCGAAGACCGACGAGGAGGCGAAAGCACTGCTCGCCGCGTTCCGGTTCCCGTTCCGCAACTAATCGGGCAGAGCGAAAACATGGCAAAGCTCTCACTGAAGAACCGCGAAGCCAAGCGCGAGGCCCTCGTCAAGAAGTACGAGGCCAAACGCAAGGAATTGAAGGCCGTGATCGGCGATTCAACCCGCTCGATGGAGGAGCGGATGGATGCCCAGGCCCGGCTGCAGGCGCTGCCTCGCAACGCCAGCCCGACGCGGCTGCGCAATCGCTGCGCGCTGACGGGCCGGCCGCGCGGCACATTCCGCAAGTTCGGTCTTGCTCGAAGCAAGATCCGTGAAGCGGCAATGCGCGGGGATATCCCGGGCATCGTCAAGGCTAGCTGGTGAGCGAGGAGATCAGAACATGAGCATGAGTGATCCGATCGCCGACATGTTGACCCGCATCCGCAATGCGCAGGGCGTTGAGAAGACCGACGTGGTGATGCCGTCCTCGAAGCTGAAGGTGGCGATTGCAGAAGTGCTGAAGGACGAGGGATATATCGACGGCTTCCAGGTAGCGGCCAACGACGGCAAGCCGGAACTGCGCATCGGCCTCAAGTACTACGCCGGCCTCCCCGTCATCGAGCGTCTTGAGCGCGTGTCCCGGCCAGGCCTCCGTGTGTACAAGGGCCGTAACGCGATCCCGCAGGTGATGAACGGCCTGGGCGTGGCAATCGTGTCCACGCCGCGCGGCGTGATGACGGATCGCAAGGCGCGCGCTGCCGGTGTCGGCGGCGAAGTGCTCTGCTACGTCGCCTAAACGAGAAAGCGGGAGTAGAGGACTGTCATGTCGCGAGTTGCAAAAGTTCCCGTGACGCTGGCCAAGGGTGTCGAGGCGACGCTCGCCGCCGGCGAACTCACGGTCAAGGGGCCGCTGGGTACGCTCAAGCAGCACGTCACGCCGAAGGTCAAGATCCAAATCGCCAATGGCGCGGTTTCCTTCGTCGCGGCCGACGAGTCGAGCGAAGCCAATGCGATGAGCGGCACGCTGCGCGCCCTAGTGGCCGGCATGGTGCAGGGCGTCTCCAAGGGCTTCGAGAAGAAACTGACGCTGGTCGGCGTCGGCTATCGCGCGCAGGCGCAGGGTGACAAGCTGAACCTTTCGGTCGGCTTTTCGCACCCGGTCGTGCATCAGATGCCGGCCGGAATCACCTGTACGACGCCTACCCAGACCGAGATCCTGATCAAGGGCTCCGACAAGCAGCGCGTCGGCCAGGTTGCCGCCGAAGTCCGCGGATATCGCCCTCCCGAGCCCTACAAGGGCAAGGGTGTGCGCTACGCCGACGAGGTCGTCGTCATCAGAGAGACGAAGAAGAAGTAACGCAGGTCGGAGCCAGAAATGATCGACAAGAAAGAATCACGTCTGCGCCGCGCCCGTGCCACGCGTGCTCGCATCGCGTTGCAGAAGGTCAATCGGCTGACGGTGTTCCGCACCAACATCCACATCTACGCCAACGTGATCTCGCCCGACGGCGGCAAGGTGCTGGCATCGGCATCGACTGTCGAGCCGGAGGTGCGCAGTCAGCTTGCTGGTGCCAAGGGCAAGGGCGGCAATGCTGCTGCAGCCAAACTTGTCGGTGCGCGGATCGCGCAGAAGGCAAGAGCCGTCGGCATTGACGCAGTGGCGTTCGACCGCAGCGGGTTCCTCTACCACGGCCGCGTCAAGGCGCTGGCTGATGCCGCGCGCGAAGCCGGCCTGAAGTTCTAAGGAAGCGATATGGCCAAGATTCAACCGAAGGGCATGCAGTCGGAAGAGCGCGATGACGGCCTCAAGGAGAAGATGATTGCGGTCAACCGCGTCACCAAAGTGGTGAAGGGCGGCCGCATCCTCGGTTTTGCGGCGCTGACCGTGGTCGGCGATGGCGATGGTCGCATCGGCATGGGCAAAGGCAAGGCCCGCGAGGTGCCGGTGGCCGTACAGAAGGCGATGGAAAAGGCGCGTCGTGGCATGGCACGCATCCCGCTGAAGAACGGAACCGTTCATCACGCGGTCGAAGCCAAGCATGGCGCGGCAAAAGTAATCCTGGCGCCAGCGCAAGAAGGTACTGGCGTGATCGCCGGAGGCCCGATGCGCGCGGTGTTCGACGTGATGGGCGTGCGCAACATCGTCGCCAAGTCGCACGGATCGACGAATCCGTACAACATGGTGCGCGCCACCATCAAGGCGCTGGAACTGCTGCGCACGCCGTCCGAGATCGCGGCCAAGCGCGGCAAGACCGTCGAAGAAATGCTGGGCTGAGAACGGGAGCCACCGAAATGAGCAAGAAGACCGTGAAGGTCACGCTCGTCAAGAGCCCGATCGGCTGCAAGGTGGGCCACCGCGCGACGGTGCTTGGCCTCGGCCTGAAGAAGGTGAACCAGACGCGCGAACTCGAGGACACGCCGGCCGTGCGCGGCATGATCACCAAGGTTCAGTACCTGGTGCGCGTCGGCTGATCACGCCATAACCGAAAAACCGCAGGAACGTCGACCATGCGTCTGAACAACCTGAAACCGGCGGACGGCTCCAAGAGCGATCGCCATCGCGTCGGCCGGGGCATCGGCTCGGGCTGGGGCAAGACCGCCGGCCGCGGCCACAAGGGACAGAAGTCCCGTGCCGGCGGCTTTCACAAGGTCGGCTTCGAGGGCGGTCAGATGCCGCTGCATCGCCGTCTGCCCAAGCGCGGCTTCACCTCTCTGAGCCGCCGTTACGTCGAGGTCGTGCGCCTGTCCGAACTGCAGAAGCTGGGCGCCGACGAGATCGACCTGATGGTCCTCAAGCAGGCGGGCATCGTCTCCGTCCACGCGCTCGATGCGCGGGTGATCAAGTCGGGGGAGATCAGCCGGAAGGTAAACGTGCGCGGCATCGGCGTGACCGCAGGTGCAAAGGCCGCGATCGAGGCTGCTGGTGGCGCGGTCGCCGCCGAGCAAGCGGCGAAACCGGCGGGCAAACTCGCCGCCAAGCAGAAGTAACCGTCAGGTTCAGGAACAGGAAACGCGTCAAGTGGCTGCATCCCTGCCAGGCACGATCGGCAAGACCGGAAAGTACGGTGACCTCAAGCGTCGCCTGATCTTTCTGGTGCTGGCGCTCGTCGTCTACCGGATCGGCACGCATATTCCGGTGCCGGGGATCGACCCGGACCAGTTGCGGCAGCTCTTCAATTCGCAGCAGGGCGGCATCCTCGGCCTGTTCAACATGTTCTCGGGCGGGGCGTTGTCGCGCTTCTCCGTGCTCGCGCTGGGGATCATGCCGTACATATCGGCGTCGATCATTGCGCAGATGCTCACCTACGTGGTGCCGACGCTGGAGAGCCTGCGCAAGGAAGGCGAATCCGGCCGTCGCAAGATCACTCAGTACACGCGTTACGGAACGCTGGCGCTCGCGATCTTCCAGGCGATCGGCATCTCGGTGGCGCTGGAGTCCCAGCAAGGACTGGTCCTCGATCCCGGCCTGATGTTCCGGTTCATCTGCGTGGTGTCGCTTGTAACGGGCACGATATTCCTGATGTGGCTGGGCGAGCAGATTACCGAGAGAGGCCTGGGCAACGGCATATCGATCCTGATCTTCGGTGGAATCGTTGCCGGACTGCCGGCGGCGATCGGCGGGCTGTTCGAACTGGTTCGCACCGGCGCGATTGGACCGCTTGCCGCCATCCTGATCATCGCGCTGATCGTGCTGGTCACGGCCTTCGTGGTGTTCGTGGAGCGCGGCCAGCGCAAGATCCTGGTCAACTATGCCAAGCGTCAGGTCGGTAACAAGGTCTACGGCGGGCAGAGCTCGCATCTGCCGCTGAAGCTGAACATGTCGGGCGTGATTCCGCCAATCTTTGCCTCGAGCCTGATCCTGTTTCCGGCGACGCTGGCAAGTTGGTTCACCACGGGCGACGCCACACGCTGGATCCGAGATCTCGCGTCAGCGCTGTCGCCCGGCCAGCCTCTATACATCCTGCTCTATGCCGGATTGATCATCTTCTTCTGTTTCTTCTACACGGCGCTCGTGTTCAACAGCAAGGAGACGGCGGACAACCTGAAGAAGAGCGGCGCCTTCGTCCCGGGGATCCGGCCGGGCGATCAGACCGCCCGCTACATCGACAAGATCCTGATGCGATTGACGCTGGCCGGCGCCATCTACATCACCTTCGTGTGCCTGGTGCCCGAGTTCCTGAACCTTCGCTTCAACGTGCCGTTCTACTTCGGTGGTACCTCGTTGCTGATCGTGGTCGTGGTGACAATGGACTTCATGTCCCAGGTGCAGGCCTACCTGATGACGCATCAATACGAGTCGCTGCTGAAGAAGGCGAATTTCAAGGGCTTCGGCCCCGGCATGCCGCGCTGAGTCAACCAGGCGGCGACTGAAGAACGGGGCGCATGGCGAAAGACGACGTCATCCAGATGCAGGGGGAGATTCTCGAGAATCTCCCGAACGCGACCTTTCGCGTGAAGCTTGAAAACGGGCATGTGGTGCTCGGCCACATTTCCGGGAAGATGCGGATGCATTACATCCGCATCCTGCCGGGCGACAAGGTGACGGTGGAACTGACACCTTACGACCTGAGCCGAGCACGGATTGTTTTCCGCGCCAAGTAGCGCGGTGGAGAAACGCAATGAAAGTCAACGCGTCGGTCAAGAAGATGTGCCGCAAGTGCAAGATCATCAGACGCAAGCGCGTCGTGCGCGTGATTTGCACGGACCCGCGTCACAAGCAACGCCAGGGTTGATCGCATCAGGCCCGCCAAAGGTTCACTGAGGTAACGACAATGGCTCGTATCGCCGGTATCAATATTCCGCCCAACCAGCATGCCGAGATTGGTCTGACGGCCATCTACGGCATCGGTCGCGCCCGTTCGCGCGCGATCCTCGAAGCGATCAACGTCCCTTTCTCCAAGAAGGTGAAGGAGCTCAACGACGCGGAACTCGAGCGCATCCGCGACGCCTTGAGCAAGGTGACCGTCGAAGGCGACCTGCGGCGCGAGATCCAGTTGTCGATCAAGCGATTGATCGATCTGGGCGCCTACCGCGGAATGCGCCATCGCCGCGGCCTGCCGGTGCGGGGCCAGCGCACGCGCACTAACGCGCGCACGCGCAAGGGGCCGAAGAAGTCCGGCGTCTCGCTGAAGAAGGGCTGATCGGCGGGTATCAGGATGCCCGCCGCAGGCGGCTGGGGAGGAACGAGGGCTTCGGCCTCGGCCCGACCAGTCCACGTCGCAAGACGAATTGAGTAAGGAAGTCGAATGGCCAAGAATCCGTCCGCGCAACAGGTTGCTTCCCAGCGTGTGCGCAAGAAGGTTAAGAAGACCGTTGCCGAGGGCATCGCCCACGTGCACGCGTCCTTCAATAACACGATCATCACGATTACCGATCGCCAGGGCAATGCGCTCTCGTGGGCGTCGTCCGGCGGCCAGGGCTTCAAGGGCTCGCGCAAATCCACGCCTTTCGCGGCGCAGGTGGCTGCCGAGAACGCCGGCCGTGCCGCGCTGGAGTACGGGGTGAAGAACCTGGAAGTTCGCATCAAGGGACCCGGCCCCGGCCGCGAGTCGTCGGTCCGCGCGCTCAATGCCGTGGGTTTCCGAATCACGAGCATCCAGGACATCACGCCGGTGCCTCATAACGGCTGCCGTCCGCCGAAGAAGCGGCGCGTCTGACAAAGCGCGCAAGAAGTACAAGCGTACTTTTTGCGCGACCGATTTGGAGAAGCCCGATTGCGGAGCCAGACGGACTTCTCTCGGTAAAGGCGACGCAAGATCGTCTTCAGCAACGACCATCGGAGGAAGACAGACCATGGGTCTCGACAATCTGTAAGTCGTTTCATCAACAACGTGTCCGCACCAGCCGCGTGAGGACTTAATGCGATCACTCGCAGGATAGGAAGAGAAAGATGGCCCGTTACATCGGTCCGAAACTGAAGCTGTCGCGCCGCGAAGGCACGGACCTGTTCCTCAAGAGCGCGCGCCGCGCGCTCGATACCAAGTGCAAGGCGGACTCCAAGCCGGGCCAGCACGGCCGGATCTCCGGGGCGCGCACGTCTGACTACGGCGTGCAGCTGCGCGAGAAGCAGAAGGTCAAGCGCATGTACGGCGTGCTGGAGCGCCAGTTTCGCCGCTACTTTGCCGAGGCCTCGCGTCGCCGCGGCAACACTGGCGCACGCCTTATCGAGTTGCTGGAGTCACGCCTGGACAACGTCGTTTACCGGATGGGGTTCGGCTCCACCCGCGCAGAGGCGCGCCAGCTCGTGTCGCACTGCTCGATCGCCTTGAATGGCGAGACGGCGAACATCCCGTCGATGCTGGTCAAGCCGGGCGACGTAATCACCGTGCGCGACAAGGCCAAGAAGCAGTCGCGAATCGCCGAGGCGCTCTCGCTGGCAGAGCAGTCGGGATTTCCGGGCTGGGTCGAAGTCAACAAGGACAAGCTCGAAGGCAAGTTCAAGGCAATGCCGGATCGCGCCGACGTCGCCCAGGACGTCAACGAATCGCTGGTCGTCGAGCTGTACTCGCGCTAGGGCGCGGGTGTTATGGACCGCCGGCGTGGACTGCGTCCACACCGGCTCCACGCATTTCTTCGGCCAGCTTCGGGGCGCGCTGGTCTTTGCATTTCGCCCCCTCTCACCCATCAGCCTTATCGGCGTAACGAGCCGAGGGTATTGAAAAGGGAAAGTTGATGTCCACCACCGCCATGCTCAAACCCCGGGCGATCGAAGTCGAATCGATCGGCCACAACGCCGCAGTTGTCACGATGGAGCCGTTCGAGCGGGGCTACGGCCATACGCTCGGCAACGCGCTGCGGCGCATCCTGCTGTCATCGATGCCGGGCTACGCACCGACCGAGGCGCAGATCGCCGGCGTCGTGCACGAGTACTCGATGCTCGACGGTGTACGCGAGGATGTCGTCGACATCCTGCTGAACCTGAAAGGCGTCACTTTCAAGCTGCACAACCGCGACGAGGTCACGCTTCACCTGAAGAAGGAAGGCGAGGGCGAGGTCACTGCCGGCGACATCGAGTTGCCGCATGACGTCGAGATCATCAATCCCGAGCACGTCGTTGCGCGCCTGTCGGCCGGCGGGCGGCTCGAGATGCAGGTCAAGATCGAGAAGGGCCGCGGCTACGTGCCGGGTAACGTGCGTGCGTTCCGCGAGGACCACTCGAAGACGATCGGCCGCATCGTGATGGATGCGTCGTTCTCGCCGATCAAACGCGTCAGCTACACGGTCGAGAGCGCCCGCGTCGAACAGCGTACGGACCTGGACAAGCTGGTGATGACGATCGAGACCAACGGTGCGATCACGCCCGAGGAAGCGGTGCGCCAGAGTGCCCGCATCCTGGTCGAGCAGCTGTCGGTGTTCGCGGCGCTGGAAGGCACCGCCGAGCCGCTGATGGCGCAGCGTACGTCGCCGACGGTCGACCCGATCCTGCTGCGGCCGGTCGACGATCTCGAGCTGACGGTGCGCTCGGCCAACTGCCTGAAGGCCGAGAACATCTACTACATCGGTGACTTGATCCAGCGCACCGAGAACGAACTGCTGAAGACGCCGAATCTCGGCCGCAAGTCGCTCAACGAGATCAAGGAAGTGCTGGCTGCACGCGGCCTGACGCTCGGCATGAAGCTGGAGAACTGGCCGCCCGCCGGCCTCGAAAAGTAGTCCTTGTCGGACGCCCTGCGCCGGCAATGACTGCGCGCGTTGCAGCGGATGCCGTGCCGCTTGATGCGCACGGAACAGACAACCGAACCGCCCGGCGCGCCGGGATCGAAGAGTCGGACAACCAAGACTGAAAGGAAGAACGAAATGCGTCACCGTCACGGATTGCGGAAGCTGAACCGCACGTCCTCGCACCGCCTGGCGATGCTGAGAAACATGTCCAACTCGCTGCTCACGCACGAGCTGATCAAGACCACGCTGCCCAAGGCGAAGGAATTGCGGCGGGTGGTCGAGCCGCTGATCACGCTGTCCAAGGAGCCCACCGTCGCCAACCGGCGGCTGGCGTTCGACCGTCTGCGCGACCGCGACGTGGTGGTCAAGCTGTTCAACGTACTGGGCCCGCGCTACAAGGCGCGTCCCGGAGGCTATCTGCGCATCCTGAAGTCGGGGTTCCGCGTCGGCGACAACGCCCCGATGGCCCTGGTCGAACTGGTCGACCGGCCCGAGCCTGCGCCAGCGGAGACGGGCGCGGAAAACGACGCCAGCTGATCGGCTCACCGCCGGTAGTACCCTGAGGGCCCGCTGTTGCGGGCCTTCTGTTTTCTTCGCTTCGCTCTGCTTCGTCGAGGCGCCATGGCCGAGGTTCTGCTCGTACTGACCAATTGCCCTGACCCGGCGACCGCTGAACGGATCGCCCGCGCTCTGGTGGAAAATCGCCTGGCGGCCTGTGTCAATCAACTGTCGCCCGTGACCTCGACCTACCGCTGGCAGGGCGCGGTCGAGTCCGCGGTAGAGATTCCGCTGCTG
>Ga0210362_1395822_pt1 | contig 11086 bp, 11 predicted proteins | sample S625metaT_FD_159713 | JGI IMG/M metagenome (GOLD analysis project Ga0210362, IMG submission 159713) | Metatranscriptome of estuarine sediment microbial communities from the Columbia River estuary, Oregon, United States - S.625 (Metagenome... | ecosystem: Environmental > Aquatic > Marine >... | reverse complement strand
CTTCTGTGCCGCGCAGCCACAGCGATGGCGCTACAACCACGTCGGACAGCACCGTATCAGCGACCCACACCTCCACCGTATGCCGGAAGCTTCGCACCATAACGAGCACGCCAATCATGATCGCAAGCCCGACCATCAGGGCGGACACCGTGACCCCGTTACGGCCTGGATTGCGCGACGCATGATCAACCGCGATCTCCCTGATGACGCCGCTCGTTCCCGGTGCGCCGCTGTCCCTCCGTCGGCTTCGCCGCCCGACGATGCAGATCGGAGCGAGGCAGGACAATCCGGCCAACACACAGAGAGTGGCCAGATAGCCCAACAACGGAATTTCCCCTACCGGCTCTGCCAGGCTTAACCCTCCGGCAATCGCAAGCAGCGCCAACCCGATCCCCCCCATCGCACCGGCCCGAAGCTGCCGGCCTGCCTCATAATCGCCTGGCGCCAAGGCGCGCGCAGGCGCCGTTCGGCTCGCATCCCCGCTCGGCCCGATCGCGCCGATCATGGACACCACGACTCCGATCGCGACGCCTTCCAAAGCTATCTGCCAGAACCAGCCGGCTTCGAAGAACCTGCCCGACTCTGCCGCAACCGGAACGTAGAGATCCGAGATCGTCCGACTCAACAGCGCGATCAGTTTCTGAGCCAGTATCAGTCCCGCAACACTCCCGACGATTCCACCAGCCAATCCGAACAGCCCGGCCTCGGCTAAAAAGAGGCCGGCCACGCGCGACTGTGTCATGCCGATGGCCCGATAAATCCCAATCTCTCGCCGCCTCCTGGCCACGGCGAAGGCCATGGTGTTGTAGATGAGAAACATGCCGACCAGCAGCCCCACCCAGCTGAGCACCGTCAAATTCAAGCGGAATGCCCGTACCATTTGCTCCACTTGTCTGGTTCGGTTCGCAGGGCGTTCGATCGTAACGTGGGGCGGCATCATCGCGCGCAGATCCTGCGCCACTTCTTCGACCGGCTTTGTCACGTCGGTGATCAGATCAATCCGGTCCAACCGCCCGACCATTCCAAACGTAATCTGGGCCGCCGCAATATCCATCACCGCGAGATGATCCCAGGACGACGTTCGATCGGAAGCGTCTTCCAGAATGCCCGACACCACACACATGACCGGTCCGGGACCGATCTGCAAACCGACCTTGTCTCCAACCGACACATTCCACTCAGCTGCCAACTTTCGCCCCAACAGCACCGTGCTCGGATCGAGCATCACGTCCAACCTGCGTTCCGACGGCTGCTGAGTAAGACGAAACCCGCGTGAATCCGCCTCGGCGAACAGATCCAAGCCAATTACCTGCACGGCTTGGCTGCGCCCGGCGGCATCCATCCGCACCGCTGTTTGAAGGATCACCGGAGAAGCCGATGTAACGCCAGACACAGTGCGCGCAGCCCTAATGAGCCGTTCATCGAGACCTAATTCGCCGCCGGATATTTCCAGCGTCGTCGGACCAGCCACGGTCAACACGGCCTGTTCAAACGAACGGAGCACATCGACATTGGCCGTCCGCACCGCCACGGAGGCCGAGACGCCGAGGGCGACCCCGATCACGGTCAACAGCGTGCGCAGCGGCCATTGCGTCACATGCGCGGAAACAATCAGCAGGAAGACTTTGATAAAGGAGGGCATCAGGGACCAGTGCGGGAAAGATCGGCCGCACCTCCGCCTACGGGGAAGATACACAGAAAACGTTCGCGAAGCCCCTGCACAGATTGGCAGTTTCGTTTACACATGTGCATTCCTTTGATAGACTTGCTTCATTATTTTACGAGGGCTCATACGGTGGCACACAGTAGAGGCAATACCGCACTCAAGTTAGAACGGGCTGATGGCAGCCGGAAGCAAGCCCCCCAGGTAACGCCCCGCCAATCTGAGATCTTGAAGATGGTGGCGATGGGACAGACCAACCGCGAGATCGCCGCTTCGCTGAAGATCAGCGTCCGCACGGTCGAAGTGCACCGCTTCAATCTGATGCGGCGTCTTAATGCCCGCAACGTCGCCCAACTGCTGCGCCAATCGCTGCGTAATGGGTTGTTGCCGGCAAGCTTCGGTAGACGATAGCGCTACAGCTCCTTGACCATTCCTCTGCATTCTTCGATCGAGCGGTAGCCTTTCCTTGTCAACATTGCAGCCAGCTCCTTCTCCAGCCGGCCGAACACATCCAGCCCCTCCTCCACCAACACCGTGCCGATCTGCATGGCCGATGCTCCGCACAACAGATGCTCGAAGGCATCCACGCCGTCCATGATGCCGCCGGTGCCGATGATCGGGATTTTCCCTTGAAAGAATTTGTAGAAGGCGCGGACATTCGCCAACGCCACCGGCTTGATGAGCCTGCCACCCAATCCACCGAATCCGCCTTTGGGTTTAATGACGGCGGATTCACGCTCCGGATCGACGACCAACCCATTGCCCACCGAATTGATCATGTTGAGAAAATCGATGCCGTATCGTCCGATCACTTTTCCCATCACTTCGTGATGCGCCGGATCGAAGTAGGGCGGCAGCTTCAATCCCATCGGAACCGTGATGATTTGGCGCACCCGTTTGATCACCCGCTCGGACGCCTCCGGATCGTAGCCGATTTGGGGTTTGCCCGGAATATTGGGGCACGAGAGGTTCACTTCGATCAGGTCCGGCTGAGCAGCATTGATAGCGGCGGCAATGGTTGGAAAGTCGTCTTCGCAAAGACCCGCCACACTCGCCACGACCGGCTTTCCGAATTGTTTCAACTCGGGAATCAGTTCGGCATAGGCCTTATAACCGAGGTTGGGAAGTCCCATGGAATTGATCGACCCGCCGGGAAATCCATAATAGCGAGGCTCAGGATTGCCTTGTCGCGGTTCGACCGTCATCGACTTGGTGACGATCGCGCCGGCGGCAGACTTTCCCAGCGCCATGAGTTCCTCGCGTGTCACGCAGAGGGCCCCGGCGGCATTCATGAAACAACTGGGAAACCTGACGCCTGCGATCGTGGTTGATAGATCCGTCATCGCGCCACCAGGTCGGACTGCCGCTCGGTTCTCTTCAGAAGCCGCCCGTCTTGTACCGTCCATACATAGTCGGCTGTGTGGGCTGCCTGGTCGCTGTGCGTGACCAGCAAGACGGTCTGTTCGCCCGCCTTGGCCAATGTTCTGATGAGCGCCATAATCTCGGCCCCCTGATGTGAATCGATGTTTCCGGTCGGCTCATCGGCCAACAAGAGGCGCGGCCGATGCGCCAAGGCTCGCGCAATCGCCACACGCTGCTGTTCGCCGCCTGATAATTCGCCCGGCCGGTGATGACGCCTCCGGCTCATTCCCACCATCTCCAGCACCTCATCCGCCCGATTCGCCGCGCTGCGTCCGCCGTCTCCGCGCAACAGCAACGGAAGCGAGACATTTTCCTCCGCCGTCAGCCCATGCACCAGGTGAAACGCTTGAAACACGATGCCAATCGTCTCGCGTCTGATTCTCGTCCACTCGGAACTAGACAAGTGGGCCGTGGACTGCCCATTCAGCACGATGTCTCCCGAGGTAGGCTGATCTAGCCCGGCAATGAGATTCAACAATGTGCTTTTCCCGCACCCGCTCGGCCCGATAAACGCGCAGAACTCTCCACGCCGTATGTCCAGATTGATATCGGTCAATGCTGCCACGGTGACCCCGCCGCGCACATATGACTTGGACAGCCCCTTCAGAACAACCACAAACGCATCTCCATAAGCCGTACATTGAGCACATGCGTGCGAACGGCCAGCCAACGCATGACAGCTTTCGTATAGCACAACCATTCAGAGAGCGACAACCTTGACAGAACCGGCCCGTTCGCATAAAGAGAGCATCGTGTGTCGTGGTGCTTGGAGCGATCTTATCTATGACGCACTCCTTGATCGAAGTTGTACCCCGACTCCTCCGTCAGACTGCCCGGTTTCTCCTGCCGGACGATTGCGAGGTCTGCAATACGCCCTTGGCCGGTGACCCGATTCCGCACTTCTGCTCCGGCTGCTGGAGTACGATCGCGCTCCCAGACCATTCACGTTGCGCTCGTTGCGACCGCCCCTTCGTCTCCACGGTTGCGACGAGCTACAGCCCGAAACATGTATGTCATTCCTGCGCCGAACGGCCTCCTTCCTACACCAAAGCCTGGACGCTGTATCCATATCAGGCCCCCTTGCGAGATGCCATCTGCCTATTCAAATACAGAGGGAAAGTCTCGCTGGCGGCGCCGCTTGCCCGCCTCATGATCGATCGGCTTCCGGTGCTCGGTTCCATCGACCTAATTATGCCGGTGCCGCTGCACGCGGGGCGTCTGCGCGAGAGAGAATTCAATCAATCTCTTCTTTTGGCCGACCGAATCGGCCGCCATCTCGGTGTGCCTGTCTCCTGCGCCGATCTGACCCGAGTCATTCCCTCACCGGCGCAGACAACCCTCCCTAGAAAAGATCGCTTGAAGAATCTCCGCGGAGCATTCGCCGTGCCTCGCCCTGAATCGATCACCGGCAAACGAATTCTCCTCATCGACGACGTGTTCACAACCGGCGCCACGGTGAATGAATGTGCGAAGACCCTGCGCAAGGCCGGTTCCGGAGACGTCTTCGCGTTGACCTTGGGACGCACGATGGATGCGAACCATATCCCGGATCGGGTCCTTGCGGAGAGAAGACGCGTGGCGACCGATATCTTTGGAGGATGAGCCTTGCCGATCTATGAATATCTCTGCAGGGATTGCGGGAAGCGCTGTTCGGTCCTGGTCTTGAATCTCAGCAATCCTCCACTGGCCGACTGCCGGCATTGTGGCAGCTCACAGATAGAGCGTCTCCTATCGCGGTTCGCTGCGCCCAAGTCCGAAGAGGCGCGGCTCGAATCGCTGGCCGATCCCGGAAATCTCGGTGGATTCGACGAGAACGATCCCCACAGCGCCGCCCGCTTCATGAAGAAAATGGGTGAGGCGATGGGCGAGGAGGTCGGCGACGACATGGAGGCCATGATGGAGCAAGCGGAAGACCAGGGAAAGACCGGTGGAAATAATGGGGAGACAACGGATGGCATTGACAGTCTGTGACAGGCATTGTCATGTATTTTGCTTGACAATTTCATGCAGGTCCCTAGAATACCCTTATTGTCGGGAGTCTCATGAGTCTGCATAACTGCGATGAAATCTGGTGGCGCGATGGGGACAGCCCCGAAAAGCGAGTTGATGACGGCAACAGAAACCTGCCGCTACCTCAAGATTACCCCGCGCACACTCTATCGTTACTTGCAGAGCCGGCAAATTCCAGCCTTCAAGCTTGGGAAAGAATGGCGATTCGTGCGTTCAGATCTGGAGCAGTGGATTCGCGATCGAACCAGAGCCGCCGTGAACTCTTAACCTAGGACCTGATCGATGTTCGCCGGCGAATACTTGTGCAAAGTCGATGAAAAAGGGCGTTTCATCGTTCCCTCGCCCATTCGCGAGCAGATCGAGGCGGACGGCCAAGCGGTCGTGTTCCTGAAGGGGCCTGAGCAGTCTCTGCTCATCTATTCGTCCAAGGAATGGAAACAAGTCCTCGAGCGGACCAAAACGTCGCTGGACGATGATCAGAGTCGCCTCTTCATGCACTTCGTCGTCTCCGAAGCCGGCACCTCGGACATCGACAAAGCCGGCCGCATTCTGATTCCCGGCCGCTTGCGAAAAATGGTGCCGCTTGACGAAGATCAGGAAGTGATTCTGGTCGGCCTGTATCACCGTATGGAAATCTGGAACCCCAGCGAATGGCGGCGTTATATCGCTCGCACGGAAGATCGGTATGAGCAAAACATGGCCAAGATTCTGAATCTTTTGTAATTTACCTCATGCCATCACACCGCCGTCGCTCAGGCCCTCAACTCTCCAACATTCCTGTACGCACGGTTTCCTATAGACCTTCAACCGCTCAAGGGACTGATTCGTCTCCATTAGCCTCACGGCCTCTCGATCGGTTTGCCCTGCTGTCGCAATTCCGGACGTCGAAGATCATCGGTACCTCCCAAGAATTGCCCGCTGATGCAACCGTGACCGCCGGGCGACTGTCGCTGACCCTGCCGGTTCCTCCCAGTATCAACCGCCAATATGCCACCGTGAACGGACGCCGGCTGCTCTCCTCCACCGGGCGCGCCTACAAGACACAGGTGGGGCAGCAGGTCTGGATCGCCTTGGCCCAATCGCCTGCCCGATCTTCACTGATGACGCAGCTTCAATCCGGTCCCCTCGCCCTCTCCATCCGATTCTTCTTCACCTCGGCTCTTCGGCGCGACATCGACGGCGGCCTCAAGATCGCTCAGGATGCGCTCTGTGAAGGCCTGGGAGTTAACGACAACCGGATCGTCGAAACCCACCTCTATAAGGATGTCGATAAAGTGCGTCCTCGCATCGAAGTTTCTCTTTCCATCGTTCCCGTTTCTTCCGATCCTGCATCCCAATAACCCCGCAAGAACCGGCTACAGTTCCCTGCGCATGCAACCGATAGATGATTGACCTGCGGACGCCTGTACTCCGTGAGGACATGAGCTGATAGCCGATAGCACACGCAGTGCTGAGATCTGAGTGCTGAGAGGTTCGGAGCAAATGACACTCCCGACCCACTTGACCCTTGCCCCTTGTCACTTGACCCTTCGGCGCTGAAATCGCCGGAACCATCAACCATGCGCCATCAGCTTTTTCGACGGAGCGGCGAGGATCGGAGCCAATGCTAAAATCCAGCATCTCCGTCCATGAACTGCGGATCAGCATGTATGTGGCGAGGCTCGATCTCGCTTGGTTTCGATCACCCTTTCTGCGCCACTCGTTCCTGATCGAGCAGACCTCGCAGATCGAACGGCTGGTCAGAGCAGGCGTCAAGTCGGTCGAGATCGACCTTGACCGTGGAATCGCCGCCCCTCCTGACTCCCGCTCAAACAACCTCCTGCGCACAGCGGAGCCACATGCCGTCGGCATGCCGTCTACTGAGCCACGGCCAGTCAAGTCGCTGGCTCAGCTCACTGAAGAATATGCCCAGGCCAAGCTGGCGCAACAGCAGCTTGAGCAGGCGGTCGATTCCGTATATTCGTCCATTGCCAAGACCGGCGTCGTCCAGCCGGAGCAAGCCACCGAAGCCGTGCAAGAAATCACCATGGTGGCGAGAACGCTGCCGAAATCCGCGATGTTCATGGCGTTGAGCCAGCATCGCGCCGGCGACGCATCGTTGAGCCGGCATGCCCTGGCGACATGCACCTTGTCCTTGGTGATCGGACAATCGCTCCAACTGAATCCGCTAGAACTTCACGAGCTGGCGACAGCCGCCCTGCTCCACGACATCGGATTGTTGCAGATCCCGGCTACAGTCATTCGACGCGCCCGCGTCACATCCTCGCCGCTCTCTCAGCAAGAGCAACTGCAATTCCGCATGCACCCCCGACTCAGTGTGCTGACCATGGAGCGGCAAGGAGGATTCGAGTCTGCCGTGCTGGATCTTGTCGTAACCCACCATCCCTCCCGTTGCAACGAGGGTGTCCTCTCGCAGGCTGCAACGGCATCCATGCCTGATAGAATCAGCATCCTCATGCTCGCGGATCGGTACGATGAATTGATCACCGGATTCGGCGGAACCACACCGTTGTCGCCGCAAGAGGCGATCCAGCGGCTCTATCTCGAAGTGCACCAAGGCCAGCTCGACCAGAACATCCTGACACATTTCATCAAGACCGTCGGCATCTATCCTGTGCACAGTTACGTAGAGCTGAATACGAACGAAGCGGCTGTGGTCACGGACCTCAATCCCGACAGACTGCATCAACCCATTGTGGCGATTACCCATCAGCCCGGATGGGTTGAGTATCCGGCTCCCTTCGTCGTCAATCTCGCACGCCAGGAGGACCAGGAGCGCGCGCGTGGCATCGAGTCTGGCTCACTCCTTCACTGAAGTCACGGTTCGCGCAATAATCCGAAAACCGAAACCTTTCCCATCCGGTGTTCGCATGACGGTCGATGGCGCATCCATGTGGCCGTCCACCACGATGCGCATCCCCTCCCCAACTACCGCCGCTCGCTCCTCCCCGCCCCGGCATCGAACGTGATACAGGACGTCGATGACGCCGCTCTCGTCTTCGAGTTCAAAATCCGCCCCGCATAGCGGTTGCTTGGTTCCCGATTCATGTCCCGAATAGACGGCGACGTTCTTCGCGACCCCTTCGAGCTTCAAGACCTTTCGGTGAAAGGCGCTGGGATTGACCAAGAGCGTGCCGATTGGCGTGACCGGCTCTACAGACCAGACAATTCCCGCTGTCAAAGACAGACTGAACGCCCCTATGATACCGACATAGATCATCCGTTTCATGCCGACCTCCATGGCACATGGCAACTGATTGGAAGCGTCCGCACAAAACCAGCGCGGGCGTGGAAACAAGCCACAGTACCGCGCATCATTCGTACCGCAATGCGTCGATCGGATTGAGGCGGGCGGCCTTGTTGGCCGGGTAAAGCCCGAAAAATAGCCCGACGGCAATGGAAAACACAAAGGCAGCCATCACGGTTTCAGCGGAGATGATCGTCGGCCAGCCGGCGATCACGGTCGTCACGCGGGCGCCCAGCACACCGACAACAATCCCCAGACAGCCGCCGACTACGCTGAGCGTCACGGCTTCGATCAGAAACTGCATGACAATGTGCCGCCGCTTGGCGCCCACCGCCATCCGCACCCCGATTTCCCGAGTCCGCTCAGTCACCGACACCAGCAGAATGTTCATAATGCCGATCCCGCCGACGAGGAGCGACACGGACGCGATGGCGAACAACATGACCGTCAGCGTCTCGCTCGTGCTTTCCTGAACCTTGCCGATATCCACCTGCGTTCTGATCGTAAAGTCGTCCTCTTGATCGGGTTGCAAGCGATGCCGCGCGCGAATGACGTCGCGGATCTGGGACGCTGCGGGCGCCAAGTCCTCCAATCGTTCCGTCGACGCGAACAAGGCGCCGACTGATCCCAAAAACTGTGTGCCGAAGACCTTGCGCTCCGCGGTGCTGAATGGTATGAAAATAATGTCGTCTTGGTCGGACCCTTGGCTCGATTGCCCCTTGGGCGACAGAACGCCGATGACTCGAAACGGCACGTTCTTGATGCGGATGACCGCCCCGACCGGTTCCTCCCCCGCGTCGAACAAATTCTCCGCCACCGTCTGTCCGACCAGCGCCACACGAGCGGCCGCGTCCACATCCTGCTGCGTGAACGGCCCCCCGCTGCTGAACGACCAGTCTCGAATCGTCAGATAGCTCGGCGACACGCCGTTGACCGTCCCGTTCCAGTTCTTGTTGCCGTTGACGATCTGCATGACGTCCCGCTTGGCCCACCCGGTGTCGCGCAGCAGCGGGATGCGTTTCTTGAGTTCCATGCCGTCCGCGACCGTCAACGTGACCGCGCCTCCCTGCCCTCCTCGCACCCCGCTGGTTGTCATGGAGCCGGGCAGCACGATGATGACGTTGGTGCCCATGCTGGCCACTCGCTGGGCCACCGCGGCCTTGGCCCCTTCCCCAATGCTCACCATCGCGATCACTGCGCCCACCCCGATCACAATCCCCAGCATGGTCAGTCCGGCTCGGAGCCGATTGCGGCTCAGAATCCGAATGGCCGTCAGCACGGTCAGCAGCACGAACGCCGGCATCAGGCCTCCGAGTGCGACAATGGCAGAACCGGTTTAGTGCGGCGATCGGTCAAGACACGGCCGTCCTTGATCACTATTTCACGCCCGGCATACGCCGCAATATCTGTTTCATGCGTGACGAGAATGATCGTAATGCCCTGTTCTTTGTTCAACTGATCGAGAATCGCCATGATCTCCCGGCTGGACTCGGTATCCAGGTTGCCGGTAGGCTCGTCGGCTAAGAGCAGAGAGGGCGAGGCCACCAATGCCCGCGCAATCGCGACACGCTGCTGCTGGCCTCCTGAAAGTTGTGTGGGGTAATGCCCTTCGCGTCCTTGAAGCCCGACGCGGCGAAGGGCCTCCGTCGCCAGCGCCCGTTGGTCACGCAAGGGCACTCCCCGATAAAACAGCGGCAATTGCGCGTTTTCCAGCGCACTGGTGCGCGGAATCAGATTGAAGCTTTGAAACACGAACCCGATCTGTTGATTCCGGATATCGGCCAGCTGATCGGCCCGCAACCCTGCGACATCGACGCCATTCAGCCAATAGCGCCCGTTGGTCGGTTGGTCCAAACAACCGAGAATGTTCATGAGGGTCGATTTTCCGGAACCGGACGACCCCATGATCGCGACAAACTCACCCGATTCGATCGTCAGATCCAGCCCTCGAAGGGCCTGAACCTCCACGTCTCCGAGCCGATAGATTTTCCAGAGGTCTTCGCAACGGATGAGCGCGGCCATCAGCGGGTCATTCCTCTCATCCTAGCCCACATTATTCATGAGCACTTCTATTGCAACCGCCGACCCGCTGCTCCGTTCATCGTATCTCGTATCTCGTGAAACGCAGGACTGAAAAAGAGCGGGTCGCATCTTTGTTTGCGAGATACGCTTCACGAGATACGAAACCCGGTTTGCGCGATACGCTTCACACGGGTTTGCCCAAGGGCTCATGGCCCAACACAACAACTACTACATCCAACGGCCAGGAGACTACCGGCGACGTCCACTGCCGAAGCCAGGCGGCAACTCGCCGGATCGCCGATCCCCCCGTGCCGTCTCAATCCCCACGACCACCATGTCCCCTTCCGCAACTGAACCATTCAACACTTCCGTCGAGACCCCATCGGAAATTCCCGTGTGAACCATGAATGACTCCGGCTCGCCGTTTGCCGCTAACTTCCAGATCCTTCTTGTCTGTCCGCTTGAATCCCAGGAACTGCCTCCGGAATAACCGCCTCCGCCGACATCGGCCTTGGCCGGTTTTCCTCCACCGGTTGCGCCCTCAGAGTGCTCACCCTGGGGTGGGCTAAATCGCAGAGCGGCGTTCGGCACCTTCAAGACCTGATCTTTCTGCGCCACAATGATCGAGACATTTGCGGTCATACCGGGTTTGAGCCGGAGATCTTCGTTATCGACCGCCACGACCACATTATAGGTCACGACATTTTGCACATTGATTGGCG
>Ga0210362_1027054_pt1 | contig 11217 bp, 6 predicted proteins | sample S625metaT_FD_159713 | JGI IMG/M metagenome (GOLD analysis project Ga0210362, IMG submission 159713) | Metatranscriptome of estuarine sediment microbial communities from the Columbia River estuary, Oregon, United States - S.625 (Metagenome... | ecosystem: Environmental > Aquatic > Marine >... | reverse complement strand
CGGAGCATTGCTCCAGGCTCTCGACGCCGGCCGCCGCGCTCATCTGAGTCAGCTTGGCCGCGATCCTGGCCGCCGCTTCCCGGTCCTCCGGCTTGATCTTCTCCGGGTCTGTCTGCACCAGGCGCGTCGCCGGGCCGCGAAAGGCCAGCACGATTCGCGGCGTCACCCCCTGCCGAATCAGGGACTCCCGGGTCTCGTCGATGACGTTCAGGCCATTCAGCAGTTTCTTGGCGTCACCTTCGCGGATGTCGAACGCGACCTTCACTTCCTTCAGATCAGCCAGCGCGAGCCGGTCATCGGCGGCGCCCGCCAGCGCCCCCTGGCTTGCGGCAGCAGCCAGGCCGATCAGGGCCAGGAACGTTACGATTGCATTGCGAAGCGTCATGGTGGAGTTCTCCTCTCGATGATGGCCGGAAGCGGGATACTTTAGCGCGTTCCTGTTGGCGCGCGCGGCGGACAGCGCGTTCGCCGACCCTTGCTGCTTAGCGGAAATCACGGCCACGCCATGGCGCCCTAAACGCCGTGCAAGCTGATTGCACCGACGCCGATGAGGGCCTCGTCGCGCCGCAGCAGACCGGGCGCTGACCGGCGACCGGCCTCTCGTTTTGCCGCGCGCCCTGCTAATATGAACCCATCATTGCCGCAAGACGCCTTTCGCCCGGCCGGCCTATGGCGCGCGGAGGCAATGCCGCCACAACGTTAGCCTGTTCCACGAGTGCCATGCGCGGGGTCCCTTCACGGGGACTTGCTCCCCGCCGTGCGAAGCGGTTCCATTCAGCCAAAGGAGGAAACGGAAATGCGTCTGATGCCCATGATGACTCTCCCCGCGATCATCTTCGCCACGCTTCTGGCGGCCCCCGCTCCGGCCCAGGAACAGAACATCGAGAAGCTCAAGCAGTTCAAGGTGTCCGGCACCGACCTCAACATCCCGCCGGTGCCCCAGACTGGAAAGAATGCGGACGCCATCAGGGAGAACCTGAAGCGGATCAAGCTGCCGCCCGGGTTCAAGATCGAGCTCTACGCCATCGTGCCGGACGCCCGCCACATGGCGGTCGCCCCTTCCACCAACATGCTGTTCGTAGGAACGCGCAAGACCACGGTGTGGGCGGTCACCGACCGCAACAGCGACTTCGTGGCCGACGAGGTGAAGCCCTTCGCGCCGTCCCTCAAGTTCTCGGTGCCCAACGGCGTGTGCTGGACCAAGGACGGTTTCCTGATCGTCGCCGAGCACAACCGGGTGCTCAATTTCCCGGCGGCCGAGTTCTTCTATGAGGGGCCCGACGTGGCGGTGATCGAGGTGGTGCCCCAGGGCAAGCTGATCCCGGTGGAGGAGGAGTCCTTCAACCACGGCGCGCGCACCTGCCGCATCGGCAAGGACGGCATGCTCTACATCACCCTCGGACAGCCGTTCAACGTGCCGCCCCGGGACAAGCTCAAGCTCTATGACGAGATGGGCATCGGCGGCATCGTCCGCATGAACCCCTTCGACGGCAGCAAGCGCGAGGTCTATGCCCGCGGCATTCGCAATTCCGTCGGCATCGAGATCAGTCCCAAGGACGGCAGCGTCTGGTTCACCGACAACCAGACCGACGGCATGGGCGACGACATCCCCGCGGGCGAGATCAATCGCGCCACCAAGCCGGGCCAGTTCTTCGGCTACCCCTGGAAACAGGGCAAGACGCGCATCACCGAGCACGGCTACGACAAGGACCCGCTGCCGGGCAACATCACGGACCCGCAGGTCTACATGGACGCCCACGCCGCGGACCTGGGCCTCACCTTCTACACGGGCGACCAGTTCCCGGCCAAGTACCAGGGCGGGCTGTTCTCGGCGCAACACGGCTCCTGGAACCGGACCAAGCCCATCGGCGCGCGTATCATGTTCACCTCCCTCAAGTCCGACGGCACGGCCGACAAGACGGTGGTGTTCGCCGAAGGCTGGCTGGACCCGAAGACCAACCAGTACCGGGGCCGGCCGGTGGACGTGGCCAATCTGCCCGACGGATCCCTGCTGGTCTCCGACGACTTCGCCGGGGCCATCTATCGCATCAGCTATTCGGGTGAGTAGGAAGACTCGCGAGAGCGCGGCGGCCCTGGCCGCCGCGCTCTCCCTGGCGCTGCCGCCGGCCCTCGGCGGGGACCCGGCGGCCGGCAGGACCAAGGCGGTTCAATGCCAGGCCTGTCACGGGCTGGACGACGGCCTGGCCAAGATCCCCCAGGCGCCCCATCTCGCGGGCCAGAACGAAGCCTATCTCGTGAAGGCGCTCCGGGATTACCGCTCCGGGGCGCGCAAGGACCCCATGATGTCCGTGGTGGCGGCGGGACTCAGCGAGCGGGAGATGGAGGACCTGGCCGCCTATTTTAGTTCCCTGGGAAGCCCCGGCCGGAATTAGCGGCTGCAGCCCCGGGGATCCCGGTCACTCCACCGAGGGAAGTTCGCTTTCGAAGATGGGGGCCTTGGGCACACCCCAGAGACGGGTGATGTAGTCCAGCAACTCGTCAGCCGACTGGAAGCGCTGCTCGGGCTTCTTCGCCACCAGGCGATCCAACACCATCTGGAAGGAGGCCAGGGGCTGGGGAAGGATCGGCAGCGGGGCGGCCTGGCGCGACGCGCCGGGGGGGCCCTGGACGCTGCCAAAGAGCTTGCGGCCCGTCAGCATCTCGTAGAACACCACGCCCAGGCTGTAGAGGTCGGTGCGGTGATCCACCGGCAGGCCACGGGCCTGTTCCGGGCTCATGTATTGAGGCGTTCCGAGGACCTGACCCTGGCGGGTGAGCCCCGGGTCGTCCAGGATCAGCTTGGAAAAACCGAAGTCCACCAGGACCAGCGTGCCATCCCGGCGGAACATTATGTTGGTGGGCTTGATGTCCCGGTGAATGATGCCCTTGGTATGGATCACCCGCAGCGCCAGCGCCGTCTGGTACAGGACCGCCAGCGCCTGCCTCGGCCGCACTCCGAGACGGATGTGGTGGGCAAGATCCTCCCCCTCCAGGTACTCCATCAGGATGTAGCCGTAGTCATCGGTGAATCCCTGGCCGTAAATCTTCACGATGCTGGGGCTGTCCAGGCCGGCGATCACCTGCTGCTCGCGAATGAAGCGAGGTAAGAAGTTCTGGCTCTGCTGAAGCCTGCCGTCCAGGAGCTTGACGGCCACCTTCTGGCCATCCGACTCCCGCTCCGCCAGATACACCGTGGAAAAGCCGCCCGAGCCGATGGGCTGGATCACGCGATAGCCGTCGATGGCCGGCGGCGGCGCCTCGCCCATGGTGTCGTAGATCGACAGACTCTTGCTCTTGTCCGGCATAGATCCTTCCAAGGAGCCCCAGCATACCGCAAACCCTGCCTGATACAACGAGACGCGGCATTCGGTCGCGGGCGATAAAGGGATAAAATCACGTTTTCCGCCGAGCGAACGCGTCCCCCTCAAATGAAGTGGTTCAAGAAACTGACCGGCAAGCCCGGAGAACAGCCCGCCCCCGAGTCCACGGCACAGCGCGCCCCAAGGAAGGGCGAGCTCCGCACCCCGTCCGTAAACATTGAGCAACTGCGCCAGGCGCTCAATGGGGCCGCCACCGAGGAGGAGCTGGCGCACGCCACGCGGGAACTTGGACGGGGACTGGCAACCGTCCGCCAACCACCGGGCGCTGCGGACAGCCCGCTGATCTGGGTCGAAGCCGTCTGCCAGGTGCCGGACAAATCCCTGGCGAGCGAGTGGGCGGCAAGAATCGGCGACGACGACCTGCTGGCGGAAATCGCCAGCCGGGGACGCTACGCCGAAACGCGCCTGGCCGCCGCGCGCCGCATCAGGGATTCCGCGGTGATCGAGCGCGTCGCCGACGCCAACCGGGACAAGGATCGCGGCGTCTACCGCCACTGCATGGAGGTCCTGAAGGAGCGCAAGCGCGCCGAGGACTTAACTCAGCGCGGGGCGGAACTGGCCCAAGCCCTGCGCGAAGCAATGACCGTGACTCCCCTCCCGGCATCCCGGCTGGCGGAAATGGAAAAGGCATTCCAGGGCCTGGGACAGGACCGGGAGGCTTTGGCGGAGTGTGGGCCGCTTCTCGAGCAACTGCGAGCCCGGGTACAGAATGAATCCCGGGCCCTGCGCGAATTGCAGGGGCGCTGCGGGGAAGCGGCGGCCCTGCGCGCCGAGGTCATCAAGGATGTCTGGCCCCTGGGCGAGCGACTGACCGAATGGCGCGGACGCTGGGAGGCACTGCGCGCCGCCCGGGAACAAGTCCCCGCGTGGCTGGCCAGCCACGCCAGTGCCCGGCAACTGGAGCGCTCCCTGGAGGAAGCGCAGGCGCGGTTGGACATCCTTTCCCGGGACGCCGAGCGGACCCTGGCCTGCGAGCAATTCCTGGACGGCATACCCGCCGAGGCGGCCGTGGGCGAAGACATGCGGGCCGCGTGGAAATCCCTGGAAATGCCGGATAGTGCGGCTGCCCGCGCAGCTTTGGAGCATCGCTGGAACACCCTGACGGCAACCCCGCCCCCGCCACCCGCGCCGCCGGAGCCCGCCGTCAAGGCGCCGCCCAAGGCCAGGTTCGACCCGGAAGCGGTGCGCCGCTTGCTGGAAGAGGCGGAGAAGCAGCTCGAGGACGGCCAGTTGCACGACGCCGAAGCCACCGAGAGGAAGATCAACGAAGTCCTGCAAGGGGCCGGCCTCCATGGCTCCCTGGAGCGGAGGCTCCGCCGGATAACGGGCCAGATCAAGCGCCTGCGCGGATGGGCCCGCTGGGGCACCCATGAGGCCCGCGAGCACCTGATCGAGGCGGCGGAAGATCTGCTGCGAAACGAAACCGACGTGGATGAGCGGGCCCACGCGGTGCCCGCCCTGCGGGAGGAGTGGAAGCGCGCCGACATCCATGGGCCGGCATCGAAGAGCCAGTGGGAGCGCTTCGATGCGACCCTGGAAAAGGCATACGCGCCGGTCCTGGAGCAGCGCGCCGAGGAGGCCGCTCGGCAAGAAGTGGCCAAGGCGGCCAAAAGCGCGCTTCTGGACGAATGGGAGGCTTGGCTCAACGGCATTGCCTGGGAGAGCGCCGACTTCCGGGCGGTGGAGAGTGAGCGCCAGTCCATGCTCGGAAAGTGGCGGTCGGCGGCGCGTGCGGGATTCAAGGACGAGCGCCAGCTCAACAAGCGCCTTGATGCCCTGCTCGGCGCCGTCAATTCCCGGCTGGCCGAGGCCAAGGGCGCGGAAGTTTCCCGACGGGAGGAGCTTGTTGCCGCGGCGGAGGCCCTGAAGGACGATCCCGACATCGCCAAATCGGTAAACGAAGCCAAGGCGCTCCAGGCGAAATGGAAGGACGAATCCGGCGTGGTGCGCCTGGACCGGGGCCAGGAACAGAAGTTGTGGAAAAGGTTCCGGGCCGCCTGCGACGCGATCTTCGCGCGCAGGGACGCCCAGCGCGCCGAGCGCGATACCGAGCGAACGCAGCAGCGGGACGCGCGCAAGGCGCAGCTGGACGAGTTCGAGGCCAAGCTCCAGGCCAGCGATCCTGGAGAAATTGCGCGGGCCCTGTCCCAGTTTCGCGGAACGCGGCACTCCGCCGAGCGCGGCCCCCGGGGGCGCCCGGACGCCCTCGATGAGCGCGCCCGGGAGCTGGCGCGCCGCGCGGAGGATCGAATCGACAGCCTGCGCCGCGAGAAGCACCAGGCGCGCTTCTCGGTCATGGCCCAGAAGGCGGCGCTGGCGGAGCGCATCGAAGCGGCAGCCGCCGCCGGCGATCCCCTTGAAACCGTGGTCGCCGAGGCGCACCAGTCCTGGGAAGACCTGCCCCACCTGCCGGGCAAGGCCGAGCGCCCCCTGGCGGAGCGCCTGGCCAACGCGCCCACGGCAACCCGGGAGCGGCTGGAAAAGGGCAAGGAGGCCCGGGACGCCCTGCTGCTGGACCTGGAAATTTCCCTCGGCATCCCGTCCCCGGAGGACTGGGCGGAGGCGCGCCGCACACGGCAGCTGGAGCGGCTGCAGCAGCATTTCGGAGCCGGTTCGGATGCCGAAAGCGACGCGGAGTCCATGCTCGCAAAGTGGTATGCCATTCCGGCTTTTCCGGACCCCGCCCAGGAGCCGCGCATCCAGGCGATCGTGGCCAGGCTCGCAGCGGCCGGCGCCGGCCGCGGGGGCTGAAGGGCAACGGGACCGGGACTCCACGGCGCTGTCACGCGCCGAGATGGAACCTGTCTCGGGACGCCAGCCCGCGGGCCTTTCCCCCCCGCTCATTCATGAACGCCTTGTTATGCACCCCCTCCGCGACTGAAGGACACTGTCGATCATGGGCCGGGCCCCACGGCTGATTCTGGCTGCGCTTTCACTGGTCATCGGCGCCCTGCTTGCCCTGGTGGCGGTGCTGTTGGTTTTCGAGTTTTCCATTCCCATGGAAGGCTCCAAACAACGGCTTGCCCAAGGCCTCTCCCGCCTGATCGATGGCGAGGTCGTCATCAATGGCACGCTGTCCTTGGTCACGGGAGGCCGGCCGCGCATCGAGGCAACGGATCTGGGGATCTCGCACTCCGTGGCCGGATACGGTCTGCGGGCGCGGATGGGCCGGGTCGGGTTCGACCTTCAGCTTGCCCCGCTGCTGGCTGGCAGGGTACGAATCGCCCAAGTGGATGTCAGGGAAAACTCCCTGTGCCTGACCCCGGAGAATGGCAAGCCAGCCTCCGGCGACACGCCGGAAAGGACCGGAAAAGAAGCGAGCTGGTACCTGCCCCGGATCGAGCGGATCCTGGTGGAAGGATTCGACCTGGTCACGGGCCCCGATTGCGTCAACGCCCGCAAGGTCCTGCACGTCGCCACCCTGGAGTGGGCTGCGCCGGCCGGCGGCGAGCCGCGGATCCAGGCCCGGGGCGCTATCGGGGAAGAACCCTGGAGCGCGGAGATTTCCGGTCCCTTCCTGGCCTCGCCCGCGGGCCAGGGGGCACCGTTTGTGCTGGCCGCCGAAGCCGCTGGCGCGCGGCTTACAGGAAACGGGCACGCCGCGCTGCTCCCTTTGGCGGTCAGCGCCGACATCGCGTTTGACTCTCCGGAATTTGGACGACTGCTCGCTCTCGCGGGCGCGTCGATCAAGGGTTTCGGGCCGCTATCGTTGCGTGGACACCTTTCTGCCGACGGGTCGCGCATGGATCTGCGAATCGAGCAGGCGAAGCTCATGCCCGGCACCCTCGCCGGAAACTTTTCAGTCCTGTGGTCGGGCGCCCGGCCCCGGGTCCGCGTGGACGCCCAGTCACCCGAGTTCGCGGCGTTCGCCCTGGAGCACTGGCTGATCGGGGCCGCGGCGGCGGAAAAGCCAAAGCCCGAGGGCGTTCCCGAATGGATCACCGCCACCATCCGCGGCACCGACGGCGAGTTCAGCCTGGCCGTGGAGCAACTCATCGTCGGCCGGGTACCGCTGGGCTCGGCGACTTACCAGGGCAGGTGGCAAGACGCGAAGGTCGATGGGACTCTGACCGGTTCCCTTGGCAACCGGCCCATAGCGGGAATGCTGAGCCTCGACATGAGCGCGGAGGTGGCAACCCTCGCCGCCAGCTGGAACGTGAGCAAGGCAAGCCTTCCCGCCGGATTGGGCGTATCGGGAACCGTCGGCAGCCTCGAGGGCCAACTCAGCGGCCGGGCCGGGCCCGGCGAAGTCTTCGCGGAGTCCCTGCGCTTGAACATGCTGGCGACGGATGCGCAACTCGCGATTTCGACGAAACGCGGAAAACCCATTCCGCTGCGGCTGCGCTCGGCCCGTGCTGATTGGGGGCACCGGCAAACCTTACAACTGGATCTCGCGGGCACGCTGCTCGGCCAGGCTTCGAGACTGCGCATCGAGGGGCCGGACGCCTGGAAACTGCTCCAGGGACAAGCCTGGACCATGAAGTCATCGGGAAATCTCGGGCCGCTCCAAATCACGGCCAATGGCGATCTGGGGCTACCGCCAGCGGGGCCCGCGCTGGATATCGAGGTCTCGGCGGAGGCAAACCAGCTGGGCACCCTGGCCGGGGACTCCGAGTCCCTGGCCAAGCTTCCGGCGGCGCTCCAGGGTCGTTTCGTTCTGGCCGAGGGAAGCTGGAAAGCCACGGTCGCGTCCGCGCGCCTGGGCAAGAGCCGTGGCCGAGGCGAGCTCGCGCGCGCCGCCCGCCCGGAACCCCAACCCGTGGACGCCAGGATCACTCTCGACATGCTGGACTTGGCGGAGCTTGCGGGTCCGCCCGGGAAATACCCGGATTCCGATCGCGAATTGATTCCGGGAAAACTGTTGCCGCCCGATGTCGATCTGGCTTTGGATGTGGCACGTTTGGAGCTGGGGCGCGCGAATGACGCGCGCCTTACCCTAGGGGCGAAGTCCCGTGGCGGACGCCTGGAGATCGCGCCGGTCACCCTTCACCTCGGCCGCGGCCAGCTTGGCGGAAAACTCGGCGCTGAACTGAGCGCCGAAAAGCCGAGGTTCACGGCAGCGCTCCGCGCCCGCGACATCGAGGGCAAGTACCTGGAGCGCTGGCTGGATGCCGCCGGCTGGCATTTCGCGATCGGCCGCGGAGAGCTGGACATGTCCACGTCCGGCAGCCGGCCCAGCGAATGGGCAGCCAATGCCGAGTACCAGATAGAGACCCGGCAGGTCCGCCTGGCGGCCGCCGACAGCAGGGAACGGACATCCGCGGAGTTTTCCCGTATTGCGATAACCGCGGCCCCGGGAAAAGCCGCCAGCCTGTCCGCCGAAGGCGCCACCTCCGGCAGCCCCCTGACGCTCAAGGCAACGCTGGACCGGTTCGACCGGTTGCTGCTAGGCGGCGAAACGCCGTTCGAGGCCACGGGTACCCTGGCCAGCCTAGAGTGGCGGGCCAAGGGCCGGCTTCCCCTGGAATCCGGTTCGGGAAAACGGCTGGACCTGCACGGCAGCGCGGAAAGTGCGGACAAGCTGAGCCAGTTGCTGGGGGTTGAACTTCCCCCTGTGGGCCCCGTGGCGCTGGACGCGGCCTTGACCAGCAGGGAGCGGGACCTTTCGGCGGACGTGAAAATCAGCGTCGGAAAAAGCAAGGCTGCCGGCCGGATCTCTCGCAGTTCCGGAGAGCGGCCCCATTACGACGTAGACCTTACCGCCTCCCTGTTGAGGGTGGAGGATCTGGGCCTGAAATACTGGATGGAAAGTCCGGGATCCAATGGTAAGGGCCCGCGGCCCAAGGCCGCGTCGGAAAAGTCAGCCAAGCCGCCTCACTCCCCGGAAGAGGACCCGGCGAAGGTCCTGCGCCGGTTTGACGCCAGGGTCGCATTCAAGGCCGAGCGCCTGACGGCAAAGGACTCCTTGCTGGGGAGCGGTGAACTCGAAGCGACGCTGAAGGCGGGCAAGCTGGACGTTCCCCGGATCAGTTTCACATCCCCCGATGGCGATCTCACCGGCGACGCAAGCGCCGATTTTTCATCCGGTCCGCCCCGCCTCCGGGCCCGGGCGGACGTCCCACGCTTCCGCTACGGCCCCTTGCTCAAGGCTCTGGACTATACCAGCGACGACCGGGGCGAATTGAGTCTGAAGTTCGACCTTAGCGCCAACGCCAGTCCGCGCGATATCGCGCCCCATCTCAATGGCAGCCTGGATCTCCTGGTTTTTCCGAGCGATAAACGGATCGCGAGTTTCGACCTTCTGGGGGGTTCATTACTACGTGTCCTGACCACTGCCTTCGACCCGGATTCCGGGTCCAAGCTCAACTGCGCGGTGGCGGGCTTCTCCGTCCGCGACGGCATCGCCAAGAGCGAGACGGTCCTGCTGGATGCCACCCGCGTCCGCGCCGCGGGCGATTTGGAAGTAAACCTGGAAACGCAGGCGCTGAGGGGCATTATCGCGCCCAAATCCAAGCGGCCCTCCGTGTTCACCGCCGAGGTCGCGCTGAATATCGGCGGCACCCTGAGAAATCCGCAAGTCTCGACGGCGCCGCAGGAGATCGCGATGGCCGCCGCCCGCAATATTTACTTCGCCCATGGCTTCCTGTTCGATGTCCTTTCCGGAAAGGATGTGCCGGCGGACGGCAGCGAGGAATGCCGCGCCATCTATCAACGGGTCTCGGAGTAATCGGACTGCGGGACAGGCCCGCGCTCAACCCCGCGCCGGCTCGAACGTGGCGTCCAAGTTGAGGTCGTCACAATAGGCAAGGAAATCGCTGCGCAGGGTGGAAATGTGGGCGTCCGCGGGGAGGCCCACGGTCATGCGCACCGAGAACATGGGCGCCCCGGTGTGGGGCGCCGGGTAGGTGTCCGTCTGCAGTTCCTCGATGTTGATGCCGTGGCGGGAAAAGAACCGCGCCAGGCTGTGCACGATCCCGGGATGGTCCAGGGCCACCACGTCCACGTGGTATGGAACGAGGGCGTGGGCCTGGGCCTTGTCCCGCGTCCGCGCGTGGATGATGGTGAGGCCGAGTTCCTTGCCCGCCGCCTCCAGCTGGCCCTCCAGCTTAGAGAGCGCCGCCCAAGTGCCCGCCACCCGCATGATGATGGCGAATTGCCCCCCGAGGACCGCCATGCGGGACTCGTCGATGTTGCAGCCGGCGTCCGTCACCCGGCTCGAAAACTTTTCCACGAGACCCACCCGGTCCTCGCCGGTGGCGGTGATCACGAGAAATTCAGGGGGCTGTTTGGTCATCGAGTGCTCGCTGCGGGGTCAGAAAAGCGGAACGCCCCGGAAAGTGAAAAAGGCCAGCCCCGGGGGCCGGCCCATGAAATCCTGGTGGAGCGGAGGAGGATCGAACTCCCGACCTTCGCATTGCGAACGCGACGCTCTCCCAGCTGAGCTACCGCCCCACGAAGCGCGCCATTATAGCCGCAAGCCCCTGCGGGAAAAAGCCTAAGCGCCCCGCCCCCGGCGGTAGGCCCAGGCCATCAGGCCGGCGCCCGCGAGGACCATGGGCAGTGACAGCCACTGTCCCATGGTGAAGCCGAAGGCGAGAAGGCCCAGAAAACTGTCCGGCTCCCGGGTGAACTCGACCGCGAAGCGGAACACGCCGTAGGCCAGCAGGAACAGTCCTGTGACCGCCCCGGTGGGCCGGGGTCTCGCGGAGAACAACCAGAGGATGAGAAACAGCGCGACACCCTCCAGGGCGAATTCGTACAGCTGGGAGGGATGGCGCGGGGCGCCATTCGCCTGGGGAAACACCACGGCCCACGGCACGTCGGACGGCCGACCCCAAAGTTCGGCGTTGATGAAATTGCCGATGCGCCCGGCGCCGAGCCCGACGGGAACCAGGGG
>Ga0210362_1275741_pt1 | contig 11360 bp, 11 predicted proteins | sample S625metaT_FD_159713 | JGI IMG/M metagenome (GOLD analysis project Ga0210362, IMG submission 159713) | Metatranscriptome of estuarine sediment microbial communities from the Columbia River estuary, Oregon, United States - S.625 (Metagenome... | ecosystem: Environmental > Aquatic > Marine >... | reverse complement strand
GCCGATTCCCGGCCTTCGTGGAACACCTTGCCGAAAACCCGATCGTAGAAGCCCGCGTAGGATGTGTACACACGCTCGATTTTGTCTTGATCCATCGTGTCCTCCAAAACTCAGACAACCTGCGCCCTGCCTACAACCGATAGAGGGATTGCAGCAGGCAAAATCAATGCGTGCGAAAATCTCCAGCCGGGAAATCGTAGAATGGCAAGCGAGACCCGCCGGAACCGTAAGCGGGGCCTACTCTAGCCAAGTCACTTCCATGAGTCAACAAAATCTTGACCTCACGATTCGGTGGTGGATGAAGGATCAGAGCCCGTACCCGCTTGATTCACGCCCGGCCCCTGTGGGATAGGTACGCGCGATGATACTAGCCGGATTGTTTGCGAGTGCGTTGTTTATCGGGCTGATCCTGGGCGATTGGCTCTATTTCGTCCAGCTTACGCCGGACGCCGTTCGCTATGGATGCAGCGTGGCGAGAACTCAAGACCTGTGGACATCGAGTACCGCCGCAACTTTGCGTGATCGGTTTACCGCCGACGGCGTGCTGATGCTTCCGCATGGCGTGGCCCGGTTCTACCCGGAACTGTCCCAGATTGCGATTCGTCCCCAGTATGCGCTGTTTTCAACCGGTTTTCGCACGGCCTGGCCGATCAAGGGCCTCATTTATCTTTCGACCGACGATCAAGTCTTGGGAGCGCTCTGCATCAAACGCATTCCCTGGTCCTCCGCTCTCCTCACGCTCATCTGGTTTGCGCTGGTGTCGATCGGGTCGCTGGCATTCATCGTGATCTATACGAAAGACGGGGGATTCGCCTCGTTGCAAGGCGCCCTTCTAGGCGCAGGCCTCACTGTCGGGGCCGCGCTCGTGTTGGCCGCGGGACTTGTAACGGTGGTCATATCCTATCGACTAGAAAACAGCCGCCTGACGAAAGTCTATGACGAACTGCGCGAAGCGCTCGAAGGATCGCCCTGCCAAGACTCCGTAGCAGCTACGAGGTAAACAAGGTCAGGAAGTGGTCGTATTCTGAGGGCAGATCCAGCGCGGATCGGTTGCGCACCAGACCGGCAATGATCCCGCGATGCTTCTTGGCAAGACCCGAGGTGTGAAAGGCCAGTCTGAACTGCTCCCAGCGCGCGGCGGGATCGGACATGAGCCGGGTTTGTTCTGCCTTGGGCAGAGCATGCACCGCCGTCGTCAAGGCCCGAATCGCCTTCTCCACGCTTTCGTACGGCGGGGCTAATTTTAGCCGGGCGTAAAATGTTTCCAGGTGAGAGCGCAATTCGTCCTTGAGGACGTGGAGTTGATCTGAAGGGGACTGCGCGATATCTGACATGACATTCGACTGAATAATACGGTATCAAGAAGGTACGTGCAACTCTTCACAATGGAGGAAGGTATGAATCGAATCTACAGCGGATTGCTTGGCGTGCTCCTACTAACGGCCGTTCTGGCCGGCTGCTCATCCCATCACCACCATGGCATGATGGGGACCGGAAACAGCGATGCATACTGGCAGAAGGGCCAGCAAGACATGGCCGCGTTGATTGACCGGACGGTGAAAGATCCCGACAAGGCGAAACTGGTCAACGGGTTTGTCGCCGACATTATCACCGAACTCAAAGCTGCTCGTGAGCAAGAGCGCGCCTACCATCGGCAACTCTATGCGTTGAACGCCAGCTATACGACGACGCCGGATGAGTTCTCCAAGATTCTCAACGAATCGGCCCAGCAACGGATGGGAAGGTCCGCGAAGATTCTCAGTCTGCGCTTCAAGATGAAAAATCTTATGACCGCCGACGAATGGAAAGCCTTAGCCGATCAAATGCTGTCCTACAGCGGACGGTATCAGCATGGCGGCGGGGCGAAGCCGGGCTACTAAGCGACTCGTGAAACGTTCCTCGTGAAGTGTCGTTCGCGCGCGAGATACGCGATATTAGTTTGGAGTCGGCGGTTGAGCCATTTTCAGTGGGACCGGCGCCCAGGTGGCGCCGGCGTCGGTGGAACGGTAGAGCCCGCTTCCGTTTGTGCCGGTGTAGAGCGTTTGAGGATTGCCGGGCGCCATCGCCAGTGCTCTGACGTTCAGCGTGTCGAGGCCGTGATTCACCGTCTGCCAGCTCTTTCCGCTGTCCAGGCTTTTCCAAACACCGCCGGGGCCGCCAACATACAGCCGTGACGGCTCCGTCGGATGAATCACAAGGCTGCTGACAAACGGATCGGGAAGCGACAGCCCGATCCGCTCCCACTGCTCCCCTTTGTTCCCCGTGCGAAACAGCCCCTTCGTGGTCCCGGCATAGACGATGTCGGAATTCACGCGGTCGATCTCGATCGCGTTCACGCCCAGCGCCATCGCCGCCATCAGCTCGCTCTCCGGAATCAGCCCGTTGTTGATCTTTTTCCAATTCATCGCTCCATCATCGGACCGATAGATTCCGCCGGTGGTGCCTCCATAGAGAATTGCCGGATTCTTGGGATCGATTCCGATCGACGTCACGATGTGCACCTCTTTCATGCCGTTCATCCGCTCGACCCATTCGCGGCCCGCGTCCTTCGTGTAGTAGACACCGACGGTCGTCGCCGCATAGATCTTCTCGCTCAACGCCGGATGAAACACGAACTGATTGACGAACGACACATGTTCTTTCAAGCCGACGTTGTGCGGCAGCCAATGTTGTCCGCCATCCGGACTCTTGTAGACCGCATCCCCCATCGTGCCGGCGTAGACCGTCGCCGGGAGTTGTGGATCGATCGCCAGCGTCGTCACCCGGCGCGCGCTGAAACTCGGAAACCGTTCCCACGAGGCACCGGCATCACGGGACTTATAAACCGCGTCGTTGGTGGCGACATAGAGAATGTTCGCATTGGTGGGATGCAGCGCGATCGAAACGACAGACTCGCTGTCTTTCTGGCAGCCGAGAGAAAGCAGAATCACGATCAGCGCAACATATTGAGCAATCATACGAATCAGCATCATTGTGCTGCGGACCTAATCACAGAGATTTGATGGGAGTCAAGCAGAGAAGGTTGAATGCACGCTGGTTGGTACTCTTCAGGGGTTTCAATAGACCAGCATGAGCATCGACGCGACACTGTGGAGTCACAAATTCCCGAGGTATGGGGACATCCACACCGGATGCAAATGGATTGAGGTGACGGGCAAGCAGCCCCACCGCATATTGACTCTTCGACACCGGGACTCGGATACGAGAACAGAGATCCGTATGCCGATTCCCTAACCCGCATTATTCATGAACGCTTCTGCTGCAATCGCGGATTCGCTGCTGCGACAAGCCTTCGGCGGGCAGGCTCGCCGCTCTCGCGACGCGACTCCTCGATTTCGCGACGAACCGTCATGAATAATGCGGGCTAAGAGTATTCGAACCCACTCCCGCTTTCCCATTTGCAACACCCAACTGCGGTTTGCCCAAGAAATCGAGAGCGCCCTATTCCATGAATTCTGTTGCGTCCAAAATACGATCCGTCATAATCGGCCAAGCACCCATGCGAGTATCACCTTAACAACCTCGTCGCCAGCACGGAGCGTACGTATGCCTACCACAGCGATCCTCCTATCCGTTGTCCTCTTCCTCTGTTCGATGCCTCAGATTGCTGAAGCCGGGCTTGATACCGGCATATCGGCATTTGAAAAGGGAGACTATCAGACCGCGCACCAAGAGTTGCGTCCGCTCGCAGAGAATGGCGATCCCAAGGCACAGTATTATATCGGCCTGATGTTATATAGCGGCAAGGGTGTCACGCCAGACGCTGTGGAAGCCCTCAACTGGATCAAGCCGGCGGCGGAAAAAGGGATCGCCGACGCGCAGTATATCTATGCGCTCTTGTTGGAGGGCGCGCACACCGGACCCGTGGGGAAAGCGGAAGCGATCCAATGGCTCACGCTGGCATCTGATCAAGGCCATGTGGATGCCCAAATGAAATTGGCCGATCGGCACCTTCGTGGCGACGGAGTCCGGATAGATCTTGCCCAAGCCTATATGTGGTGCGGCGTGGCACATGTCCATGACCCGGTGCGGTGCAATCCGCAAGCGTATGTGCCGACCTATCAGATGACTCCTGAAGCGTTGCGGGAGGCGAAACGGAACGTGCAGCAATGGGTGACCAAGCATCCCATCAACAGCTCCCATCCGTCGTTCAAGAACCCTGGGAAATTGATCGCCGAGGTCAGTCGCGCCGATTTCAAGCGGAGAGAGGAGATCAAAGCATCTCTCATTCGCATGGGCAACGCCTCGACCCCGGCGATGTTGGAAGCGATTCAAACCCGCACGTTCACACACACGAAATTTCTCACGGACGTGCTGTGCGAACGAGGGACTGAAGCCGCGAGCGCCATACCTGAACTCATCCGGTTCTTAAATGCTCCAAACATTCTCCAGCCGAATAATTCCCATCTCCTGTCTTCTCTGGCCTGCATTGGAAAGACCTCCCCTGAGGTTCAGTCTTTTCTGATCTCGCTGCTCAAAGAGGGAAGCGATGCCATGCGGCCCTGGGCCGTCATGTTATTGGAGCAATTCGATTCCAAAGAAGCGGTGCTCGCGCTCGCCGACGCACTCGATGATTCACGGCGAACCGTACGTGAAACAGCCGTGAGGGTCTTATTGAACATGGGACCAAAGGCCGCCCCGGCAGTGCCCGCACTGGCAAAGCTGATGGATCAAAAGGGAACCTATATCGCCTCAGCTGCAGAAGACGCCTTAGCGGCGATCGGGACCCCCGAAGCGATCGGTGAGCTCAAGAAGCATCAGGTCGAATAGCGCTCGATGCGGGGTTTGTGCGCGCAGCCGGCGAGCGCCACGAATAGGCTGAGGGCGAGGTCAAGGATGAACGAATCTCCGGCTTCCTTCGGCTCAACCTCGACCACAACCTGGACCGTCAAGAAGCCGGCGGACCCTTTCAGCATCCTTTTACAACCGCTGTTCGATCCGCTCGGCATAGCCTGTCAGCTCCGCATAGCCTTGGCCCTGTATGGGCCGTCCCTGCTTGGTGCCGGAGACCGACACGGCTCCTTCCCAATACGTCACCTGCGCGCTGCTCGTCGTTCGGAGTTCCTGATCCGCGAGCGCTGGGGCGAGGTCCAGCGCAAGCTCCAAGGATGGGACCGTGATCCGCCATTGGCTGGGATAGACTGCCTGACTCTTCGGGCTCGTCCAGGTCCCGGTGGATTCGATGCGGACGTCTCCTGCCGATAAATGGCGAGTCTGTCCGTCGCGCGACACCACCGTGCCGCTAGACGCAGGATCAGGCGATCCATCGCTTCGACGCAAGCGATACAACATGAGTTCGCTGTTGTCCGCCAATTGAATGCTGAACCAATCCCACCCGACGAGATCCTTGCCCAGATCGGCCGATCCGAATTCGTGGTCCATCCAACTGGTCCCAGTTACTTCAAACTGCTCGTCGCCGATCGAAAGAGTGCCGGTCGTAGCCAGCCGTGTGAATGAATAATAATGCGACGCTTGTCCATGCTCCGCCCCTTTCCGGCTAATGCCGTCCTGGCCATGGATGACCAGGGGCTTCGACGGTTGCAGGGTCACGGACAGCGCGAGCGTCCCAGCGCGCGCGAACAACGTCTGTGCGCCGCCCGGAACGGCCGCCATCTCGGCGCGCCAATCGTCGATCCAGGCATGAAGACGGGACTCCTCCGCACCGGCCTTGCCTAAACCGGCTCGGCTCAGCTTTTCAGAGAAATGAAATCGTTGGCCCGCGATATCGGTTACGGCGAAATGGGCGAAATACAGGTGGTCCACCGACCATTGCGAGGGCTGTGTCTTCACCTCGTCGGGTGGGATGGCGCGGCGAAAAAAGGTCAACTCAAAGCCGAACGTTCGTCCGTTCTTCGCCTGCAGATGGCCTGTGTAATACCACCATTCAGTTCGATAGGCCGGATGCGATCCATGGTCTCTGGGGAATGCATACCGGTAGCCTGCGGTAGCCGGTCTGAACGATGTCGTGGGCGCATCCGCTTCAAAAGCGGCGGAGTGATTGCCAGCCAGCCAGCCGGCTAGTACGAGCACAACCAGAAGAACGCCGCCGAGTATGGTCCGCGCGAGCAGCGAAAAACGACCGTGGGGGGCGAACATTGTGCGTCGCATTTTGGAACGTTTATAGCACGCGAATCGTGACCGAACAAATCATCAGTGCCAGAGCGGCCTTTGCTCGCTCCAGTTGCAGAGCGACGCACGGCTGACTCCGTTGACAATTTTCACACGCCTCAGCTATCGTGAGTCATGCAGATGGATCGCGAGCGTGAGCCCACGGGTCGAGCTTCTTCCGAACGAATCGAACCGTTTCCAATCCCCAAGCGCCTGCCGGTGTTTGCGTTGCCCAATGTCGTCTTTTTCCCGAAGACCTATTTGCCTCTTCACATTTTCGAGCCGCGCTACCGGCAAATGGTGGCCGATACAGCAATGGGCCACCGATGCATCGCCATGGCCTTGCTCAAAGAAGGGTGGGAATCGGACTACTACGGGAATCCGGCGATTTATCCCACGCTGTGCGTCGGACGCATTATGAGCGCGCAGCCGTTGCCTGACGGTCGCTCGAACATCCTGCTCCAAGGACTCGAACGCTGCGATATCCAGGAACAACACTTCGAGAAACCCTATCGCGAGGCGACAATTCGCCTCACACCTCAACCATCGGAAACAGGGCTTGCGGCAGATGTTCGACGCGCATTGATCGAACTACTCAGCCGATATCTCCAAACGAGAGAAGGCGACACGGCTTGGCAGGGATTCTTCCGCGAGGAAGTCAGCGACGACGTGCTAGTGAATACCCTCTCCACCTATCTGGAGTGCACTCCGTTGGAAAAACAGTTTTTATTGGAAGCCGACGGATTGCTCCAGCGGGCGCGCCGCCTGAACGATCTGATCCAATTTATGCTGCACGATCGGCAAGGCGCGGGAGGATGGGAATAAATAATGGATCGGAGCATCGCCATCGAGGTCAGCCGCCTGTGCAAAACGTACGATGCCCACAAGGCCGTCGACGATCTGTCCTTCCAGGTCTATGCCGGAGAAATTTTCGGCTTACTGGGCCCCAACGGCGCGGGGAAAAGCACCACGCTGCGCACACTCATCACACTGCTGCATCCGACATCCGGCACGGCTACCGTCTTCGGTCACGATACAGTGCGCGACGCGGACACAGTGCGCACGCTGATTGGATATGTGCCGCAAGAACGGGCGATTGACCGGTTTCTCACTGGCCGTGAACACCTCCAGCTGCTGGGCGCGCTCTACCATCTGACGAAAGAGGAAGCGGCCAAACGCATCGCCGAGTTGTTGAAGCTGGTCGAGCTGGAAACCCACGCGGACCGTCCGGCTAAGACCTATTCGGGCGGCATGAAGCGCAAACTCGATATCGCCTGCGGCTTGCTCCCCAATCCGAAAGTGTTGTTTCTCGACGAGCCGACGCTCGGTCTCGACGTCCAAAGCCGGCTTAGGATTTGGGAATACGTACGGATGCTGAAGGCGCGGGGCATGACGATCGTGATGACGACGAACTACCTGGATGAAGCGGACCAACTCTGCGACCGGTTGGCCATTATTGACGGCGGCAAGATCAAGACACTCGGTTCGCCGGCTGAACTCAAGATTGCGCTCGGCGGCGACATCGTCTCCCTGACCCTCAAAGAGATGGATCGCATGGCAGGCCTGGAATCGGCGTTGAAAAACCAGCCTGCGATCAAGGCGGTGCGGCTGACAGCGAAAGGGCTCGACATCCGGGTCGAGTCGCCGGAGAAGGCGTTGCCCGCCATTTTGGAATCGGCCAATCGGCTCGGGTGCGGCATCGACTTCATTCAATACAATCGCCCGCGGTTGGATGACGTCTTCATCGCCCACACAGGCCGCCGCATTCAGGACGAAGTGATAAGGAGGAGTAACCGTCAGGCGTCGCACGTCAACGCGAAAGACTTGAGGAGGCACTGCGCTCTTCTCCGTCTCGCGCTTCACGCTTCACGCTTCACGCTTCACGTCATGAAAGAATATCGCCAGGAAATTGGTGCGTTGACGATGCGGTGGGTCCTCCGGCTGAGCCGCGAGAAATTCAGCATGCTATTCACACTGGTGCAGCCGATGCTTTTTTGGCTGATTTTCTTCGGCAATCTGTTTCAGCGGGCCGCAGATTCGCAGGTGACGCAGGCGCCGAACTACATCAGCTTTCTGGCCGCCGGGGTGGTCGTCATGACCGTCCTCAACAACGGATTGGCCGGCGGCGTGGATCTGCTGTTCGACAAGGAAAATGGCTTTCTCGAACGCCTCATGTCGACTCCGATCCATCGCAGTTCCGTCATTTTGAGCCGGTTTATTTTCGTCATGTCGATCACATCGTTGCAAGTGCTCGTCATCCTTGGCGTCGCGTTCCTCTTCGGCGTCCACCCGGCCACGGGCCTGCTCGGCGTCGCGGTGATCCTCCTGATCGGCATGATGTTCGGAGTCGGATTGACCGCAATCTCGATGGCCATGGCCTTCTCCGTGAAAAGCCACGGCGATTTCTTCTCTGTATTGGGATTCTTATCCTTGCCGATGATATTCTTGAGTTCAGCTCTCGTGCCGCTGGCGGCGATGCCGGGGTGGATGAGTGTCCTTGCCCAGTTCAATCCCATGACGTGGGCGATCGATGCAGTACGCCCCTTAATTCTCTCCGGATGGAGCGAAGCCTTGCCGCATGTTGGCATGGTGGTGGTGGTCATGCTGGTATTCGATGCACTGTGCCTGTACGGCGGAGCCAAAGCCTTCCGACGGGCCATGGGGTAGGTCATGGGTCAACTGTCACCGGTCATTTGAAGAAGTTAAGTGACTCATGACCAGTGACAAGCGACTTGCCGGTGATGGGCGCGAGATACGAACAACGAGACACGAAGCAGAGCGATGGTTATTCCAGAAGGTCAAATTCGGGCGCTGATTCGCCTGCTCTCCGATGAGGATGATCGAATCGTCCGCACGATCAGCGGGAAGCTGATTACGATCGGACCTGCCGCGGTGCCACTCCTACAGGAAGCTGAAATCGAACAGCCGGAGATGGCCGACCGGATCGCCTCCGTCCTGGAAGAAATCCGCTGGGGCAAGCTTGAGGAAGAGCTGGTTGAGCTGGCGAAACTGCCGGACAAGGCCATGAGCCTTGAAACCGGGGCTTTCTTGATCGCCCGCCACGCCTTTGCGGCTCTGGATGTCTCGCGCTATCGAGAACGACTGGATACCATGGCGCAGGAAGTGCGCGCGCGAATCGGCCTTCGCGCGTCCGGAGAAGAAACGGTCAACGCCCTCAACCGGTATGTGTTTACCGAGCAGGGATTCAAGGGCAACACCAAGAACTATTATGAAGTGGAGAACAGCTATCTCAATTGCGTCATCGACCGCCGGGTCGGCATTCCGATCAGCCTGTCGCTGGTGTATCTGCTCATCGGGCAGCGCCTGAACCTCCCGTTATTCGGCATCGGCATGCCCGGGCACTTTCTGGTGAAGTACGAATCCGATCGTTACAAAATCTTCATCGATTGTTTCAACGGCGGCGCGCTATTGACCGAAAAGAACTGCGCCCGTTTTTTGACGGAAGCGGGGTATGGGTTCGACGACAAGTATCTGCAACCGAGTCCGGTTCGCGCGATCCTGTCCCGCATGGTGAAAAACTTGCTGGCGATTTACGCGAAGCTGGATGAGCCGGTCAAGACTTCCCGCCTGACCAAGTTTATCGAGGTCTTAGGCGGAGAACCCCGCGAAGAAGGGCTGTAGCCCTACAGCTCGACCGTCAGCAAATCCCTCCCCTTCCTGATTTTTCCCCCATACTGTTCCCCTGCTTGAGCCTTCACATCGTGCTGGTCAGCAATCGGATAGAAATGCGACAGGATGAGCTGGCCGACCCCTGCCTCTTGGGCTACCTGTCCGCATTGTCCGGCGTGCAAATGGACAGGGCCTGGTCGATTGGCCGGGAACGAACAGTCGAGAACGGCAAGATCGGCATCTCCGCAGAGACGCACGAGGCTGGCGCAATATTGGGAGTCGCCTGAATAGGCGAACGCCTTTCCGCCATACTCCAGCCTGTAGCCCAAACAATGCAGGCGAGGGCTGTGAGTCACTCTTCGTGGAAGAACTTTCGTCCTGCCGATCCAGAATGGGCGGTCATCGACTTCCTTGAACGTCACGCCGAATGGTGCGCGACTAAAGCCTGGAAGCGTAGCGAACAGGGCCCTGAAGAGACTTCTTGTCCCGGGCGGGCCGATGACGGTGAGTGGCGGCCGTTCCCCGCCTTGATACTTCGTGAAGATGATCGCGTCGAAAAAAAACGTGATGAAATCGGAAAAATGGTCCGCGTGAAAGTGGGAGAACAGCACATGCGTGATCCGATGGCGGTCCACTCCGGTTTTGATCAGGTTCATCAACGTGCGCGGACCGAAATCCAGCAAGAACGTCTGATCCGTCTGCACCAGATAGCCGGCGGCAGCGCGGGTGGGATGCACGTTTGTACCGGAACCGAGAATCGTCAGGCGCATAGGTCAGCCAGGTTTAGCCCAAGATGAAGGTTGCGCGGAACGACACTCTTAACCTGAACCTAAGTCGCATTATTCATGAGCACTTCTGCTGCACTCGTCCGACTCTGCGAGTCGAGACACAGCCGATTCTCCGCTCTGGGGAGGGGAGTGGTGAGCTTCTGGTTGTACGTTTCGTGTTGTCAGGGACAACGCTCCGAAAACTCGAAACCCGGAACTTGAAACCCGAACCATTCTCCATGCTCCTTGGAATGCCATTTCGCAAGAAACTGCCACGAATAATGCGGGTGAGAGCAGTCCCCTAAACGCAGAATAGTGGGAAGAAGGCAAACCGTCAAGGCGGGGTTTGTCCTGGCAAATCGACCAGCCCTGAGCCCGCCGAAGAGTTCGTTGACGGCCGATCGATCGCGCCCGTAAGATCCTGCTCCCATGACGGGCCATCGCGAACAAGGGCAGGTCTATCCAACGGCGGTCATCATTCTGATCGGCCTCATTGTAGCCGGGGTGTGGGTGTGGAAACGGCTGCCAGTCGAGACCCAGGATTATGTAATCGACCAGGCCATTCCGGTAGCCGCCGGAGCAGCGGCCGTTGCGTCGATCGTCCTGGCCATGATTGTGAAGATCCGACGGCACGCCGCACAGCGTCGCGAGCGGAAACGGTTGATCGCAGCCTTCCAGCGTGAAACGGCGCAGGAGAAAAAACTAGACCTGTCGTTTGCGCTCGTCGAATGCAATACCTACCGTCTGGAGGGGCTTGAAGAGATCGCGCCGGCCTTGAAAGACCTCTGGGTGACGACGCTTCAGCAGGCATTGGGCGATGAACGCCATCGCATCAGAGGCATGGCAGCCAGTCAT
>Ga0210362_1154843_pt1 | contig 11433 bp, 10 predicted proteins | sample S625metaT_FD_159713 | JGI IMG/M metagenome (GOLD analysis project Ga0210362, IMG submission 159713) | Metatranscriptome of estuarine sediment microbial communities from the Columbia River estuary, Oregon, United States - S.625 (Metagenome... | ecosystem: Environmental > Aquatic > Marine >... | reverse complement strand
GTGATCCTTAGGGCGTCCGCAGCCATGTCGCGCTTGATAGTGATCATAGTGCCTCAGGACCTTCCGAACATAGGACCGCGTTTCGCGAATCCGTGGAATTTTCCCACCCTTTACTCGATGCACCCCGGCATTGTACGCAGCCAAGGCCAACGGCAGATCGCCTTCGTACAGATTCAGCAAATGACGCAGTTGTTTGGCGCCGCCTCTGATATTTTGCAAAGGGTCATTGATATCAGCCACCCGCAAGGTGGCCGCCGTATCCGGCGTCAGTTGCATCAAGCCGACGGCCCCTTTGTGCGACACGGCATGCTGGCGAAAGTCTGATTCTGTCTTGATCACCGCGCGAAGTAAATCCGGATCGAGACGATAGCGTTTCGCATAGACTGCGATCGCTCGTTGGATTTCTCGCGGGGAATAGCGGGCAGGCCCCTCAAAATCCCGCTTCATCGGGAGAGGGGTTGCCGCGATGATCGCGCCTGAAAGGACAACGATAAGCATGCAGCGCAGGCGAAACGCTGCGGCGCCGATGGGCCATATGTGTTTTGGAAGAGCCACATTGCGACCTGATCGTTCCATTCTGTATGGAAGAACCCGGGTCACAGACTCTTCTCTCAAGAGCCATGCCCTTCTCGACATTCATAAGCCTATGAAGATTCATACAAACTCGAATCCCCTCATGTGCCAAATATGAGACAATACTGACAATCCGGCCATTTTTGGTCGGATCGACTCATTATTGATTTAGGCCTTGTGAGACTTTCCCCCACAAGGCCTCCAAACGCTGAGCCCGTCCGCAGCTGAATTTGTAGTACTTATAGCGGACCGGATTTTTCTTGTAGTACTCCTGGTGATACTCTTCCGCCGGATAGAACGTCGAGGCCTTCAACAGCTGCGTGACAATCGGCGCGGACAACCGTTTGGATCGTTCGATCGCGGATTTCGATTCCTCCGCAAGCCGCTGTTCCTCCTCCGTCCCGAAGAAACCCGCGGACCGGTACTGGCTCCCATGGTCGCAGAACTGGGCATTCGGCGTCACGGGATCGACGTTGCGCCAAAAAGTATCCAGCAATTTCTGATAACTGACTTTGGCAGGATCGTAACTGACTTCGACCGCTTCGGCGTGGCCGGTTCTCCCCGCAGAAACCTGCTCGTAGGTGGGATCAGCCACGGTTCCGCCCATATAGCCGGAAACCACCGAGACAACCCCTTCCACTTTCTCGAATGCCTCTTCCATGCACCAGAAACAACCGCCCGCAAAATAGGCTTTCGCCGGCGCAGTCGCAGCGGGATCCCCGCTGGATGACAGAGTCATCCCTGTGAACAGACACAAACCGGCCGTGATGGATATGACACGGTGACGTGAGATCATGGCTGTCCCTCCTCGGCAAACTAACCCGCGTGAATGCCTATGGACTAGGTCGCCCGACACGGACGACTCTTACATCCTACTACAGCCATTGGGAAATTCAGAGGCCTGCGTCTCGCGCTCACACCGAAAGGTCTTCATACTCATGTCGTTCGGCGGGCCGAACTTGTCTGTGACGCCCTGCCACCTGTTTCATAATAAGCACGATGGCCTCTTCCGGGGAGGCCGCTACGGCAACGAGCCGCTTGCCCAGCTTGCGAAAGAACGCCGCATCCGCAGGGGAAGCCTCCACCAAAATGACAGGTTTCCCCGCCTTCACCGCCAAGGCGACTTCAGACACGGTGCCTGAACCGGTCAGGCCGCAGGCGACGACCACCTGGCTCGTCAGCACATTGATGTTGTTGCGGCCGCTGCCCATTTCCGTGATGATCGGTACATCGACATGACGAGACACCTTGTCCTTGGCAGTCGGGAGGACACCGACCGTCAGGCTCCCACCCACTCGCTTCGCTCCCTCGCAAGCAGCGTCCATGACCCCGACATCGCGGCCGCCTGTCAGCACGACCCAGCCACGCCGAGCAATCAGCTCTCCCAGAATCCTCGCGTTGTCGAGATCCTTCTTCTTGGCCTTCGCCGGCCCCATCACTCCCACAATAAAATGCATCGATCCTCCCCATCACCGCGCGGGCGATCAAAAACGAGAGCCCGTCAATACGACATCCGCATGGGTCCAGGCAGCCTTGAATTGCTGCTCTACGGCCGCTACTTCGGCGTGTTTCTCTTGAGCACGAAGGCTTTGGGCCAGCCCAAAGAAGGCCCAGCCGTTCTGGGGATTCTTCACCAGGTCGGTTCGATACACAGCTTCCGCCTCGTCGGGGTGACCGGCCGTCAGGAGTAGGGCGCCGAGATAATGTCGAATCGGTATCGGCCAGAAGGGAGGCTCCATGTACGACAGAGCGTCTTCCAATTTAACGGCATCTTTCAAAAGTTGGATCGCCGTCTCGTACTTCTTGCGGCTGGCGGCGATCTCTCCCGCCAGCAGTCTCTCTGCGATTGTGAGCAACGCCCGTTCCGTCTTCTCTTCCGGTGTCCGATCGCGCCCCAGCCGTTTCGCGAGGCCGGCCAACACGGTGTGCTCACCCTCAGCGCTCGGCAAGCGGCCGGTGGCGGTCAACGCCAATCCTCGAGCCAACCGCCACAGGCCAGAATGCAGGCGCAGGGTCTTGGGTGGCGCCGGCTCTCGAAGCAGCTGGTTCCATTGTCCAAACCGAATCATCGACCAGAGGGGCGTCGGAAGGTACAGCTCTTTCCACTTGTCTTTCCGCGCCTCGTCTTCCCCGATCATTGCGGACAACTCGCGCGCCACATTCAGCGCCTCCTCACGTCGGCCTTCCATCGCCAGCGAGGCCCATAAAAAGTGAACATTGTGCGTATAGTAGCCACCCGCGTAGTCCCCGCCGGACGTCTTGCCGGTGAGGTATTCCCGGTCGGCATGCACCGCATGGACGTTGCGCTCGGCCGCCTCATGGTACCGGCCCAGACGCATATAGATGTGGGCCGGCATGTGCACCAAGTGTCCCGCTCCCGGCATCAGTCGGGGCAATCGTTCTGCGCAGGCCAGCGCCCGCTCCGGCGCCGGGGAGGCTTCGACCGCGTGGATATAGTAATGACAGGCCGCCGGGTGATCGGGATGCTGCGCCAGGACCGACTCCAAGGTGGAGATAATCTCCTCCGTCCCGGGGTTCGGCAGACCCTTCGCCGTCCACAAGTCCCAGGGCCGCAGATCCATCATAGCTTCAGCGAACAACACTCCGGCATCCGGATCGTCTGGAAACTCACGCCACAATGCTCTCATCGCATCTGCATAGGCTTTGTCGAGCACCGCTCGCGATTTCTTCTTGGATTCATATCGCTTGCTCAACGCATCAATGTACCTGCGCTCGGTTTCACTCACATGGGCACTGCGCGCGCGCGCTTTGTTCATGGCCTCCAGCGCCCGCCGCTCCTGTGGCTTCCCCATCGCCGCATTGATGTTGGGGCCTAACGCGAGGGCAATCCCCCAATGGGCCATGGCGGCAGTGGGATCGAGTCTCGCCGCTTCGTCAAACGCGTGAATGGCCTCTTCATGGTTGAAGGCATACACCAACCGGAGGCCTTGATTGAAATACTGTTGGGCATGGTCGGAGTTGGTCGTGATGGCATGATGCAGCGTGCCGAGGTTGTCATACAGCGAAACCGGCTGGCGAGTATCGCTGAGGGGGGCCGCATGGATCTGAGCCGGATCGCATCCCACCCAGACTGCGGCACACAACAAGCTTCTGCTAAGGATTCGGCCTGCTCGGATCGCGCGTTGTGTCATGAGATTCTGATTCGTCGATAGGGTGGGGCACAATGGGATGACCGTCAATCGGGCAGCCCACCTGGCTGGCACTACACGTTCGGCGGTGGCATGAGATCGTGGTCCCGCTCGACCGCCGTCTCTTTGATCTCCGAGGCCTTCACTTCCGGCTTTCGGCGGACAGGCCGACTCCGCTTGGCAACGGCCGAGGCAATGCTTCCGGTCATGCGCGACATGGAGCCGGCTTCCAATTCCTTGCCGAGATACACAAGGACCTGCCGCTGCGAGACCATCAGGGATTTCAGTTCCTGCACTTGCTCGGCCAGATGAGCGATGTCCTGCTGCTGGTTCAGGAGAAAGGCCCTGAGTTCAGCGACTTCTTCGAGTTGAGCGCCGAGGGGCGCGGAAGATGGTAGAGGATTTGCCGCCATTTGAACCCCCGGCGCAGCCACGGTCTGCGCCTGTTGCCCCAAAACCTCTTCCGCCTTCAATTCCCCACCAGCACGATTGTCGTTATCATGCTGTCCGGTTGGAACATCGCGCGAAACGTCCCCCGCATCGACCGGCACCGCAGCTGGGGGTTCAAGCGGCGTGGGTGGTGCGAATAAACCCTTGGCCGATCGAACGACCGCTGCCCCGGTTTCCATCAGGGTTTGACCGAACGACGGTTTAGCGGGCCGGGCAGCCGACAGCTGTTCCGGCGAGGGAATGCGCCGGATTAAATTGACCGGTTGATCGTTGAATCGGCGCAACATATCCGTGTCCCTGCCCGCTTGACAGTACCGAACGGCTCTATGTGCACATCCAGTCTGTTGTCTACTCCTGCCTGGCAGGAGAGTCAACGATTTTCTCAGGTTATGTGTGGTGAGTAGTAAGTGGTGAGGTGACAGCAGACAATGGCGAGTAGCGCGTGGCAAGTGGATCAGATCGGACAGCTCATGCGCTTCACGCTTCACGAGATACGCTCCACGTCCCTGCGCCGAGGCTTCGGCGGGCGGCCAGTGACGAGTGCCGTCTCTCCGATATCGAACGACTAATGACAAGTGACCCATGACTCTCCGGCGCTGAAAGCGCCAGGAGCATTACCCCCCCCCACCTAACCGCTGATCGGATTTCTAAAACCGAGTGACGCTTGAAAAGTTGAACTGCGGCAAGACCATGGCCGGCACCAGCATCTTTCCGGTCTCTGACGTGACCGCCTCCATCGGGGCCGTCGCGGCATCGATGTGTTGGAAGGCCCGGAGAGGGCTGTCATGGAATCGAAAATTCTTGACCGCGGAGACGATCTCTCCTTTTTCCACAAGAAACGTGCCGTCGCGAGTCATGCCGGTCAAGGTAAGATCGCTGGGATTGACGGTGCGGATATACCAGAAATTCGTGACCAGGATGGCTCGGTCTGTTCGTTTGATCAGATCCTGAACCAATCCGGACGCTGCGCCCTCGACGGACAGCTCAGGCGCTTCCAGGGTCGGAATGTCTTTTACTCCATGGATTTTCGCTGTGAAGCGATCATGGGCAAGTTGTGTGAGAACGCCACGGTCGATCCATGTCGACGGCACGCTCGGCAATCCCTCAGCGGTAAACCCCACACCGAACAGATCAGCGTGCCTGGGAACATTGCGCAACATCAGCCGCTCATCGACGATCCGCCCTCCCAGTTTGCCGGCGAATGGGCTGACGCCTTTGTCGTAGGATTTTGCGTCGAGGGACCACATCAGCCATGTCCAGAGACCCGCCACGGCAGCTGGTTCGAGTAAGACCGGATAGGGCCCGGCCGGTAGCTCGATCGGATCGCGGCTGCGCTTCGCCTTGTCGATGGCCGCCAGCGTCCGTTCCTGAATTTTCAGATGATCCACCGAGCGATGAGCCGCCGCGCTCCACCCTGTTGCATCGCCCGCCTGGACCGTGAGGCTGAATCTCGCATCCGCCCTGGCTTCGTAGCCAAAGAGTCCGTTGTTGGCGGCAACGCCCACTGACGATGCCGACGACGAGACGATCCCCGCTGCCATGAGATTTTCCATGCGGCAGTGGCTGATGGCTTCATTCGCATATTCGAGACGGCGTATCGGTCCCGCCGCCATGGTTTCGGGCCTGGCGGTTTCACGAACCTCAAACGGTTGCGGCTCCGGCGGCGGAAGATATTCCGGGTCCTCGGGCGAGATACGGGCGATGTGTTCGGCCTGCGCAAGCGTCTCCTGGATCGATCCGGCTGTAAAATCTGTCGTGGAGGCTGTCCCGTGCCGTCGCCCAAAAGCGACCGTCACGGCCAACGTACCGCGCCGCGTATCCACGTTCTGCACGACTTGGTTGTTCGCAAACCTGGCCGTTCCTGAGTGCAGATCGTGAAGTGTCACCATGGTATCGTCGCCTAAGGATTTGGTGAGGACCAGATCGGCCAAAAAGCGAAATTCATCGCGACCGGTCATTTTCGGCCAGCGCGTTGCGTTCCCGCCGCTCATGAACGACCCTCACCTCTGATGACCTGCGCGTTTCGGAATCGCGCCGGTGACGCCGCATGGGTCATCCAGCCCGATTGGGCCGGCTGTCCCTTGCCACACGTAATAAACCCGTACCGGCGGCGAAATGTACGGTCGGCGACGCCATCGCAGCTGTTCCAGAATTCCGGCGTGATGCCATGGTAGATCACATCGCGCAGCATGTGGGTCCGCTTTCCGTTCTCGATCAGCCAGAAGGCATCGCCGCCGAACTGGAAGTTGTATCGGCGTTGATCGATGCTGTACGACCCCTGGCCTTCGATATAGATCCCCCGCTTCACCCCGGCGATCAGCTGATCGAGCGTGGCTGTGCCTGGAGCGAGTCCGATATTGGCGATCCGTACGATCGGCATGCTGCCCCACCCATCGGCTCGGTTTGATCCACGTGACCGTTGTTCTCCGATTTTCGATGCGACCTCGCGGTTCGTGCAGTAGCCGACGAACAGGCCGTCTCGCACAATGTCCCATCGCTGGCAGGCCACTCCATCATCGTCGTAGCCTGTCGCGGCCAGTGTCTCCGGTTCCGTATTGTCTGCCACGAGAGTCACGTGCGGGGAGCCGAAGCGAAACGAGCCCAGCTTATCGGTCGTCAGAAAACTCGTGCCGGCGTAGTTGGCTTCGTAGCCCAGCACGCGGTCCAGTTCGGTCGGATGGCCGCAGGATTCATGCATGGTAAGCGAGAGGTGTTCGGAATCGAGCACCATATCGTACTGCCCGTTTTCGACGGCCGGGGCCGTGACCTTTTCAAACGCTTGATCGGCGACACGCGGCGCCTCCTGCAGCAGGGCTGCCTCTTCGATCAGCTCATAGCCTTTTCGGAGGTGCGGGGTGTTACACGAGCGTGTCGCAAATCGCCCTTCATGCAGGGCGGTCGAGCTGATCGCGCCATGGGCAGCCAGCAGGTCACAATCAAGCACTGATCCTTCCGTGGACTCGAAGTGCTTGCGGTCCCGGCGCCACCAGACTTCAGCTGTGCTCCGGACGATGCCGCGCCTGCCATGCAGCGCCTCCATCGCGTTGAGCAGAAGGCTAGTTTTCTGGTCCAGCGGCACGGTAGCGGGATCGATCCGGACCGGCGTCACGATGCGATCGCAATGGATCGGCTCCTCGGCCAATCGCACCTTTTCGACAGCGATGGATGCCGAACCTCGCGCAATCTCCACCGCGAGGTCTGCCACGCGCGGCACCTCTTCCAGCGATAGGATCGAACTCGCGGCGAATCCCCAGGCGCCATGGTAGAGCACCCGCACACCGAATCCACTGTCCTCGATGCTACGAATCGACGCGATGCGGCGATCCTCGCCCAGGATGCTTTCGGTCGTACTACGCTGAATGCGAATGTCGCCGTACTCGGCGCCCGAAGCTTTGATGCGCCGCAGTGCGAGGTCAGCGAATTCTTCCCAGGAAGGAGAAGCCATGGAAGCTGGCTCCAGAGGAGATACCTGCGAGTCAGTATAGCAGGACGGCACACGACACGGTATCTGTAGATGGCCACCCGCCCACAATACTCAGATTCACCAGCTCATCGAGACTTTTCTTGGACCTGCCTGCCGTCCTGGGATGGTCCTGCGCCACGCAATTCTATGAGCGCAAGACCGGATCCCATGTGGGTGTTTTCAATCCGGTCGTGCGCGGAGTCGCCCCCAGCCTGATGCTGGGGGCGTATAAGGTGGTAGACGGCTAGATGCTGGTCCCCATGCGGGTCGCTTCAACGAACTGCTCGCTAGAATCGTCGAGCGCGCGGCCGCGCCGTCCCTTCGGCGGCAGAATGAAGAGCTGCTTCGACTCCACGTGGTCCTGATGAGGCGCCGGCAGCGACATCTCATACTTCACCGGCCGCTTGTGGTCGGCGATCTGGAGTTGGGGATTGTACACACTGTTGAACTTCCAGAGCATCTTGACGAAGTTGGTTTGCCCGCGCAGGAGATGTCCCGCCGCCAGCTTGGCCGTGCCTTTGAGCGCGGCCCAACCGAGATGCTTCTTATTGAGCACTTGCTGGGTCTTGACCAGTTCTTCGTAAAACTCATGGAGCGGCATCTTCGTCGGCAGCACGGCATGTTGGATGTCGAACAGGCGGTAGTCCCGCGTCTGGAATTTACGCGACTCCGTGTGCCAGCTTTCTGTTCCCGGATAGGGCGTGTTGACGCTGATATTCACGATCTCCGGGATTTCCAAGCACCATTGCCGGATCACCTCAAAACGCTGCCGATCCCAGTCTGGGTCAGCAATCAAATTGATGGCCACGGTGATGCCGAGCGAACGGGCAAACTCCAGCGCCTCGAAGTTTCTGCCCAGCGAGATCCGCTTGCGGTGCATCTTGAGGCCTTCTTCGTCGATCGCCTCCACGCCCAAGAACATGTACTGGAGCCCGAGCGTCTTCCAGAACTGGAACACTTCCTTGTTGCGCAACAAGACGTCGCCGCGCGTCTCCATGTAATACTGCTTCTTGATGCCTCGACGTGCCACGCCTTCGCCGATTTCCATGCCCTGCTTGCCCTGGATAAACGCCACGTCGTCGACCAGAAAGATCCCCGGTTCTTCAATCCGTTCGAGATCTTCCACAGCCTTCTCCGGGCTGACCATCCGATAGCTGCGGCCATAGAACGTCCAGGCGCTGCAGAAGGAACAATCCCAGGGGCAGCCCCGCGCAAACTCGACCGAGGCGCAGGGGTCCAGCACCCCGATGAAATACTTGCGCCGGTTCCGAAGCAGATCGCGGGCCGGGCGCACATCGTCCAGATTTTCGATGAACTGCGCCGGGGGCCCCTCGCCGTCGAGGGTCACGACGCCCGGCACTTGGGTAATCGCGTTGCGGTCCTGCTCCACGGCTTCCAGCAACAGGGGAGCTGCCACTTCACCTTCGCCCTTGAGCACACAATCGATCGCGCCGTCGCCGTGCTTCAAAAAGTCCTGCGCCACAAAGGAGGCGCTGTGCCCTCCGATGAAGACGAATGAACGGGGCAGTTCCTGCTTGGTCAACTTCGCCAGATCCACAATCTCAGGGACATTCGCGAGGTAATTGCATCCGAAGGCGATGACGTCTGGCTTCCATGACCTGAGGAGGGCTTGGTAGTCTTGCCAGGTGTCGGCCTGCAGGTCGATCAGGCGGACCTCGTGCCCTGCCTGACGGACCGCCTGTGCCACCATCTCAAGACCGAGCGGCTCCAAGCGCAAATAGATTTTGGTGTACATCAAGGGACCGGGATGAACTGCGAGGAATTTCATTTCCTCTGACCTCCTTGAAAGATGTTCGTGCTGATTCGAAGTCGTCGCTGGTGATTGTTCACACGGGCATGTCCGGCCAATGCAGACTGACAGAATCCCACGAACTTACGCAACGGCGGATTTTGACAGAATAGCCGCTGGGGTTCAACCCGTATCCCGCATTATTCATGACCGTGCGTTGCAACATCGTGCCCAAAGAAACAGGGGGCATGTTTGGGGTTTCTGGTTTCTGGTTTTTCGCAGGCATTCCTGACAACGCGAAACGTGAAACCCGAAACTCGCAACTCCCTCACATACAACTTCCTCGCGCTGGCGTTTTCATCCTCTTCTTGCGTACCATGCGCCCATGCTGCCCCCCGAACGCACGATGCGCCAGCGGATCATCGAGCTGCTGATCGGCGCGCGGCTCTCGTCCTATCAACTGGCGCACACGTTGGGCATTGCGGAACGGCTGATCGAGGACCATCTGCCGCATGTGGTGAAGACGCTGGCGCGGGACCGCACACAACGATTCGTACTCGAACCCTCCGCCTGTTCCGACTGCGGGTTTGTGTTTCGCAATCGGGCAAAATTGACCAGACCCAGCCGATGTCCCATGTGCCGCAGCGAGGAGATTACGGTTCCACGGTACGGCATCGAACCGGCCACCAAATGATCCGGCCATCTGGACAGACTCGTATTAAATTGAGTAGGATGCGGTCCCGGAAATAATTATGAGACCCTCACGCCACATATTCTGCGTTCTCGGATTTCTCCTCCTACTGGGCTGTTCCGATAAAGCCACGGAGTTGTTTGAAACTGCCGCGTTCGAAGAGAATCAGGGTAACGTCACCCATGCCAAGGAGCTCTACGAAGAGCTGGTTCGTTCCTATCCATCCAGCAAAGAAGCCGAGCTTGCGAGAACCCACTTGACGGACCTGAAGTAAGTACGTCACGATTCCTTGGGAAACCACGGAAAGAACGCGTTCGTCGTCCGCTGATAATTCCGATACTCCTCCCCACGGCTTGCCAGCGCTTGCTCCTCCGCCGGTGGAATGCCGGTGACTTTCAGCAGCAGCGCACCCATAAGAATCGGCCCAATCCAGGTCAATAACCAGCCGGGCGCTCCCATCGTCATGACGACATACGAGCACCAGTGCAGCCATTCAAAGAAATAATTGGGATGGCGTGAGTAGCGCCACAGGCCATCCCGGCACACACGATCGTGGTTCCGTGGATCGGCGCGAAAGTGCGCGAGCTGCCGGTCGGCCCTCGTCTCACCGGACACCGCGACACCCCAGATCAACAACCCAACCATTTCGATCAGTGCGGTCGGGGGTCGGGGGTTCCAGAGCAGCACCAAAAACGGCACGGAGAAGGCCGCCACGGCCACGGCTTGCAGCTGAAAGTACGTGAACATCTTGGCCGGCTCCGAATCCCCCCATTCCTTGCGCAGGCGTTGATAACGGGCGTCTTCCGGTTTTCCGATCACGCGATCGAAGAGAATGGAGCGTCCCCGCCGTCCCGCATAGAACACCACCAGCATCGCCGTGAGCATCGTCCGCTCAATCCCGGTGTCCGCTTGGGTGGTATACCAGAGCACCGCCGCCATGAGCCCCATGCTCCATCCGACATCCGCGATGGAGGCATTCCGCACTCGCCGCTGCAGCGCCCAGAGCCCCGCCATGACGACCGCCATCACGAGATAGACGATCACAACAAGGGACAAGGGGTCCGATTCAGTTATCCCGGTTTCTGGTCCCATGATTCCTACCTTTCAGGCTTGACGAACTGCGGGCTCAAAATCCCATACATCGACTTCTCGCTGTGTCCAACCGGCCAACCAAGTACGGAACCCTGGAATGGGAAACGACAGCAGCCTCTGGATCTTATCGCACCTCAGGGACAGATCCGCGGGCCGCGGAGCGCCTCGGTGGTCGCGTGACGAGCCCCGCACAAGCCGCCCGGTTAATGCCGGATACCAGGGCAGCAAGGCTTCTCCGATCTCCCAGCGTGAGAGCCGTTCACTT
>Ga0210362_1143258_pt1 | contig 11475 bp, 11 predicted proteins | sample S625metaT_FD_159713 | JGI IMG/M metagenome (GOLD analysis project Ga0210362, IMG submission 159713) | Metatranscriptome of estuarine sediment microbial communities from the Columbia River estuary, Oregon, United States - S.625 (Metagenome... | ecosystem: Environmental > Aquatic > Marine >... | reverse complement strand
CACCTCGACCCCATACGAGATCCTCGCACTCGCCCAGCTCTATCGCGATCGGGCCGATGCCGAGAACAACTTCGACGAGCTGAAAAACCAATGGGGCTGGGGCGGCTTCACCACCCAGGATCTGGCGCGCTGCCGGGTCATGGCACGGATGTGTACCCTCGTCTACAACTGGTGGACGCTGTTCGTGCGGCTGGCCCAGCCACACAAACATTTCGAGGCGATCTCCAGTCGACCGCTCTTGCTGCATGGCGTCGCCACGCACACACACCACGCCGGACAAACACGTCTCCCGATCACCAGCCTGCACGCCAAGCAGTCCACCATCCAAGCCATACTGACCAACTTGGCGGGCTTCCTGCGTACCCTGAAAGCGACTGCGGAGCAGTGGACCGATGCCGAACGCCTGCGGGCGAGGCTCACCCGCGCGTTCGCCCAGTTTATGCTCCAAACAGCGGGCCCACCGGCCTTGTTGATCTCAGAAACTGCGCCGACCTGACACGTGGACTGCCGTTTTTAGGTTGAAGGCTCTCCCGAAGATCCTTCGAGACGTTTACTTGCCATGCCGTGCATGCTACGATCGTGCCAGTATAATTTTAACTACTGTAAGAAAGATTCAGCCCTTATGTGGGAACGAATTGCAAGACGTACGCTTCTGACGTTAAGCCTATTCTTATCAGCCTTTCTCGGCTATCTTCTCTTTATGAATGCGGATTCGGCGTCTACAACCCAACCGGCTCCTTCCGGAGTGATTGAACAGGCGGATGCCAAAATCTCAGAGTTCATCTTCACCCAGTCCAAAGGTGATACGGTCGAATGGAAAGTTCAGGCTAAGCAGGCGCGATTGTTCGAACGGGAGAAACGGGCAGTGCTTACGGGAGTCGATATCACGTTTTATGACGAGATGGGGAAAGAGCTGACTCTATCTGGAGAAGAGGGAACACTTGATATCGCAACTAAGAATCTTGCATTGGCTAATCAGGTGCAACCGCTGGTTGTTGAAACTAGAAGTGGATACACCATCTATACGAATCATCTGGCATGGACGGATGAAACAAAAGAGATTCACACGGATGACCCTGTCCGAATCGTCGGCCCTGGAATTGAAGTGACGGGACATGGGCTGCTTGGCCGGATGGCTGCGGGGGAATTTGAAATTTTAGGGGACGTTCATGTGGATCTTGTTCCTGCTTCTTAACGTGTTTCTGCTTGGAGTCGTGTCAGGCGGTCATACTGCGGAACCGGGGTCCCTGCCAAAAGGCGGAGCAATTGCCCCTGTCCCCACCACGATTACGGCCAAGAAAGTCACGGTACGAAAGCAAGACAGCCGGGCTGTGTTTGAGGGAACAGTTGTGCTGACCAGAGGACCGCTTCTGGTCTATTCGGATAAGATGATCGTCCTGTTCCATTCACAAGGCAGTGGGCAAGCGCCATCAACCTCGGCTGGGCAGATTGCCAGACAATCGGCAGGCAAGAGGGAAGACGCGCCGCCGACGATGTCGAACCATTCCGTGAATAGAGTTGAGGCGATCGACCATGTCAAAATAAAGTACGCGACAGGTAACGCGACGTGCCAGAAGGCCGTGTACTTCAGCGAGGGGGACAAGATCGTTTTGACGGGAGACCCTGTCGCGTGGGAAAAGGGGACGCGCGTCAGCGGGAAACAGATCACGATCTATCTGACAGAGGAACGAAGCGTGGTTGAGGGAGACTCGCATGTCCGTATCGAGGAAGAGGTCGGGCCATGACTCAGAGGACTCACGCAGGCGCAGAGGCGGTCGAAGATGTGGCGCCAGCCAAGACCGTATCATGTCTGCGGGCCAGCGGACTCGTCAAGAGTTTTCGGGGCCGCAAGGTTGTTAAGGGGGTTGCGATCGAGGTGCGGGCCGGTGAGGTTGTGGGGCTGTTGGGCCCGAACGGAGCCGGAAAGACGACGATCTTCGATATGATGGTTGGCCTGTGCCAACCGGATGAAGGAGACATCACCTTCAACGGCGAATCTGTGACAGATCTCCCGATGTATAAGCGGGCACGGCGAGGAATCGGCTATTTGCCGCAGGAGTCCTCGGTGTTTCGCCGGTTGTCAGTCGAGCATAATGTCTTGGCGATCTTGGAAATGCTGGGGTATGCTCGTGAAGAACGCGTTCGCCGAGTGGATGACTTGTTGAAAGAATTGGACCTCCTCCATATTCGCGAGAGCATGGCCTATGCGCTGTCAGGCGGAGAACGTCGGCGATTGGAGATCACGAGGGCGTTGGCCACGACTCCTTCGTTCATGCTGCTGGATGAGCCATTTGCCGGCATTGATCCCATTGCGGTGGCGGACATTCAGCGGATCATCACGCGACTGAAGGACAAAGGGATCGGCATTCTGATTACCGACCATAACGTGCAGGAGACACTTTCAATCGTTGACCGAGCCTACATTATCAATGAAGGGCTGATCTTGGAATCGGGGCCTCCTGAAGCCATTGTGAAGAGTGAAACTGCTCGAGCGGTGTATCTTGGAGATCGGTTCAAGTTGTAGCCGCATAGGTGTCCATAATGAAACTGCGCCTAGATCTAAAGCTCAGCCAAAAGTTGATCATGACGCCGCAATTGCAGCAGGCGATCAAGCTGTTGCAGCTGTCTCGTTTGGAACTTCAGCAGAGTCTCGCGCAACACCTTTTGGAAAACCCATTATTGGATGAAGCGCAGACAGAAGCGGAGGAAGCGGAAACTGCCACCGCTGAAGACAAATCCGAGGAACTGCCTGCCGCAGCCAGTCAAGAGCCCTCTGAAGAAGCAGGGACGCCGGAAGAGCAGGGCGCGCCTGAAGAATTCACCGCATCCGGATGGGAGGAGTATTTTGGAAGCGACCGTCGGGCGGGGGATTCCGAGCGTGCGTCCTCCTCCCAGGATGAGTTTCCTTCCTATGAGCAAACCGTCGCCAAAGCGACATCGCTCGAAGAGCATCTCCTATGGCAGTTGTCCTTGTCCGGATTGTCCGATCGAGGGAAAGCGATCGGACGATTGATCATTGGTAATTTGGATGATGACGGATACCTTCGAATTTCGTTGGCCGAGGTCGTGGCCGGAACCGACTTTACGGAAGCCGAGGCCGGCTCTGTGCTCAAGGACATCCAAACATTCGACCCGACCGGTGTCGGCGCGAGAGACCTTCCCGAGTGCCTCTTGCTTCAACTCGGGCATTTAGGCCGCAATCCGATCGGTTCATTGGGCGCGCGGCCAGGCGCTCTTAAAGGATCGGTTGTTGAGGGCATCATCCTCCATCATCTAAAGGATCTGGAAAAGAAGCAATATGCCAAAATTGGCAAAGCGCTGAATGTGACGGTCGATGAAGTATTCCAGGCCACCAAGGTTATTGAAAATCTTGAACCCAAGCCAGGCCGACCGTTCACGAACACGCAGAACTATGTCATCGTGCCGGATGTGTTCGTCGTCAAAGATGAAGGAGAATGGGCCGTCCTGTTGAATGACGATGGCCTCCCGCGCATGCGGATCAGCCCGTATTACAAACAATTGATGGCTTCCGGTCAGGGGGGTGCTCCTGAAACGAAGGCCTATATGGATGAGAAGTTGCGGGCCGCCCAGTGGGTCATCCGGAGCATCGAACAACGCAACAAAACGATCGTGAAGGTTGTAACGAGCATTGTAAAGTTTCAGGAACAATTCTTCGACCGCGGCGTATCGTACCTCAAGCCTCTGGTGCTCAAGCAGGTGGCCGAAGACATCGGGATGCATGAGTCGACCATCAGCCGTGTCACAGCCAATAAGTATATGTATTGCCCACAGGGCATGTTGGAATTGAAGTTCTTTTTCAACGCGGGACTGCAGCGAGCCGATCAGCCTTCGGATATGCATTCGTCCGTGTCCGTCAGAGAGATGATCAAAAAGCTGGTGTCGGAGGAGGATACCAAGCGACCGTTGAAGGACGAGGAAATAGCCGCCCGTCTCCGCACTCAACAAGTTCTTATTGCCAGACGAACCGTCGCCAAGTATCGGGCAGAGGAGAATATTCCATCTGCAGGCCAGCGGAAACGCTTCTTCTAGCCTGCATCAGGATGCCACAGTCACTAACAAGTAGGAGGTATGTATGGAGCTTAGAATCACCGGCCGCCATATGGATATCACTCCTGCACTAAGGGAGTATGTGGAGAATCGATTTGGCAGGCTGGATCGATATGGGCTGAAGGTCGGATCCCTTCAAGTCGTGTTGGGAGTCGAAAAGCTTCAGCATCTGGCCGAAGTAATCGGAACGGTGAACGGGAAAGCCCTGCAGGCAAAAACATCGACTCGAGAAATGTATGCGACGATCGATGCGCTTGTTGATCGAGTCGATGCCCAGCTCAGAAAATGGAAAGGGCGCCTGGTCAGTCACAAGCCTGTCGGAACCAGAAAGCCGAGAACCAATCTGATGACGAATGAAAAGGACGTGTAGTAGGTACTGCAGTGCCACGTCGGGTCTGTTTTCTCCAATTGATGTAATCCCGGAAGTGAATGGGGATGATTCATGCCCCCTTGTTACTGTCCGTATTCTCGCCACGAAATCCTGCGTGGGAGATCCCAACCAGTTTGGCCGTCGGTCAGTCGAGACAGTTTTCTGCGCGGATCTCACAAGTCTTCTGTATCGCGGGCCGTACGACTGTGCGCTGTCATCAATGCGGCAATCCGTGCACGAGTCATTCCTGCCTCCGCGGCGGCTCCCGCAGGGTGGACTCGTTAAACTAAGAAGGACATGGCACGGCTCAGCTTAGTCATTATCAGTGGATTATCCGGTTCCGGGAAGTCTCTCGCGCTCAAGGCGTTTGAAGATGCCGGGTATTTTTGTGTCGACAATCTTCCACCGGCGTTGCTGCTAACTTTCGTCGATCTCTGTAACCAACAGAAGGGCGAGATTGCCAATGTGGCCTTGGGGATCGATATTCGGGAACGGGTATTTTTTTCTGATCTGGTCGGCATTCTTGAGCGAGTCAAGGGCCTTGGCCATTCCGTTCAGTTGTTATTTCTTGAATCGCGTGAGGAGGTATTGGTCAGACGTTTTTCCGAATCAAGACGTCCGCACCCGCTCTTGCCTCATATGCCTGTGTTGGATGGTGTTCGGTTTGAAAAGGAACGGCTCGCGGAGCTTCGGCGGCATGCAGACCGCGTCATCGACACCTCGGATCTGACGGTGCATGAACTGCGCGACTTGCTCACCAAGCAGTTTCGAGGGGACGTGGACGACAAGAAGCTGACGATTTCGCTGCTGACATTCGGCTATAAGTTTGGCGTCCCTTATGATATCGACTTGTTGTTCGATGTGCGATTCCTCAAAAATCCCTACTTCGTTCCCGATCTGAAGCCGCTTCCTGGAAACGACCCAAGAGTCCGCGACTTCGTTTTGTCGGACCCCGATGCCGCCGTGTTAGTCGAGCGCCTCGAAGAGCTGTTGAAATTTCTCATCCCGTTGTTTGAGCGTGAGCCACGCAGCTATCTGACGATCGCGATCGGGTGCACCGGTGGCCGGCATCGCTCTGTTGCGGTGGCCGAGCGACTCCAAGAAGGCCTCGCCGCCATGAGCTATGACGTGGCGCTGAAGCATCGAGACATCCACAAATCATAAGCCTCGTAAGGGGGCAACGCTCTCTCCGCCTGATTGCGTGAGGCGCCTCCGCGTCATTCCGTCTGTTTCTTGACAGGTAGAACATAGTGACTATACTTGCCTTTGTAAGTATTCAATTCGTCTTTCCTAAAGTGAGTGTTCGACGTGAAGAAACGGATGACTTTTTCAAAGCATGAAGGATTCAAGGCTTGCCAAGTGTGTGAGTTGTTCGACATCTCAAAGGCGACCCTCTTTCGTTGGGAACGCGACGGAGTGATCGCCGGGCCTCCACGCGATTGGAGAAACTGGCGGCTCTATACGAGGAAGAACATGGATGAAATCCAAAAAGTAATTCGCGCAAGGAAGATTGTCGTGTAGGGTACCAGGGACCATATATGTTGAGCTTATTCAAAAACGTATTCCAAACCGATCTGCTCTCATTCCTGACGCCGCGCAGGCAGCTGGTGGGTCTGGATATCGGATCCAGCGCAATCAAGCTTGTTCAGTTGAAGGAGAGCAAGGGGCGGCACATCCTCCAAAAGTTCGGAGTGAAGCCGCTTGAGCCGGAAGTGATCGTCGATGGGACGGTCATGGATGAAGGGCGTGTGGTTTCGGCCATTCGTGAATTGTTCGATGAGCAGGGCGTCAAGAATAAGCTGGTGGCGATCTCGATTTCCGGGCACGCCGTCATCGTGAAGAAAATCAGTCTGCCTCCAATGCCGGACGAAGAGTTGGAAGGCCAGGTCAAGCTGGCGGCTGAACAGTATATCCCTTTCGATATCAATGAAGTGAACATCGACTTTCATGTATTGCCAGCCGATCCGTCCGGCGACCAACAGGGTGATATGGCTGTCATTCTTGTTGCTGCTAAAAAAGACAAAATCAATGAGCTGACCGAGCTCGTGAAGGGCGCCGGGCTTGTGCCAATGATCATGGATGTCGACGCGTTTGCGATCGAGAACATGTACGCGATCAATTATCCGATGGCCCAGGACGAAACCACGGCGTTGGTCAACATCGGGGCGAGTGTGATGAACGTGAACATCATCCGGGGGGGCTCGTCTCTATTCACACGGGACATTCCTTTGGGCGGCAATCGGTATACCGAAGCTATTCAACGTGAGATGGGCATGCCATATGAAGAGGCAGAAGAGAATAAGAAGATGAAACAGGGCGGAGACTCCGATGCTGCTGTGTTGAGCAATATCATGAACAGTGTCAACGGAGAGGTTGCTTCCGAAATCGCCAGGACAGTGGAATACTTCAGAACTGCGACTACGAATGCTGAGCTGGATCGAGTGCTCGTGTGTGGTGGAGCAGGGCAATCCAAGGGGTTGATCCAAGAACTCGGCGAGCGGATGCAAACGCCGGTGGAAGCGGCCGACCCATTTGGCGAGATCGATGTGACCGGGAGCGATCTGGACCCCGATCTGCTGGCGGAGCTGGCTCCGGCGGCGGCGGTCAGTGTCGGACTGGCGTTGAGGGCGGTGGGGGACCGATGATTCGCATTAATCTTCTCGCGTCGGGGCCAAAATCACGAAAGGCCAAACCGCAATACGACGTGCGGGCGCAAGCGCTGCTCGGTGTTGGATTGATTGTGATTACGTTGGCCGGGTGTTGGTGGTATGCCGCCTCGCTCGATAGTGAAATTGAGGCGCAGCAGGAGGAGAAGCGGAATAAAGAAACGCAGATCGCTCAATTGAAAGAGCAAGTCAAACAGGTTCAAGACTTTGAAGAAAAGAAGAAACTGCTTGAGGAGAAAAATCGCATCATCGATAAGCTCGAACAGTCCAGGATGGGTCCGGTGAAAGTGCTCGATCATGTAAGCCAGAGCATTGAGCCGCTGAATATCTGGCTGACGAAGTTAGGTATGTCGTCCGATACGGTCGAGTTGGAAGGGAAAGCGCTCTCGAACGACGATGTCGTGGAGTTCGCGAATAATCTTCGGAGGACAGACTATTTTACGGCCATCAGTCTTCAGGAAAGCAAGGCGGCACTTGAGAATAAGATCGATGTGTACCAGTTTCGATTAACGTTTCGCCTGAAGGGATGAGTATGGATCTCCCGTCGATCAACCTAGATTCGCTACGCAATGTTCCGGCTCAGCAGAAGGCTGCACTTCTCGTCCTTCTGGTCGGCGGTATCATCGCCGCATTTTATTTCTATGTTGCCGAACCCAAATCAGCTGAAATTGTTGCGTTGCAGGCCGAGAACAGCAGGATGGAGACAGAATTTCAAACGCTCACCATCAAAGTCAAACATTTGGATGAAATCATTGCGGCAAGCAAGCAGCTCGAGATTGAGCTGGCAAAAAAGAAGGAGCGTCTCCCGCCCGAAGAAGAAGCCATCATGCTGCTGAAGCAAGTGTCGGATCTTGGGGTACGGCTTGGGCTCGACATCAGATTGTGGAAACCAGCACCGCCATCCGCAGACGCATCGAAGCTCTTTGTGAAAATGCCCGTGAATGTGGAAGTATCCGGGGCCTACCACACGGCCGCGCTCTTTTTTGACCGTATCAACCGGCTCCCACGAATCGTTACGGTATCCGGCCTCAAAATGGGATCGCCGAAGATTGAGCGAGGGCGGATTGTGTCGCAAACAACATTTGACTTAATCGCCTATGCAGCGCCAGCTTCGATGGCTTCGCCATTGCAGAAGGCTCAACCGGCTTCAATCGGACAATAGGGAGAATTGTAGGGCCATGAATTGTCGTGAAACGATGAGGTTCCAGAAGTTCCATGGGCACCGGCGCCTGATTCACGGAGGCCTACTGGTTCTCGTCGGTCTGGCGGCTCTTGTTTTCATGAGTAACGGCCATGTTCATGCCGATACCGTTGTGGCTCAGATGCCAATAAGTCCAATGAGGCAGGATTCCATCAAGCGGTCATCCGTTCCGGACGTTTCAGGAGAGACTATTCCGGTTGCCGATCCTCCTTCTTCGGAGGCATTGGCGCAGGCGCCGTCCCAATCGCCGATTGCGGACGGCGTGGCTGGAGCAGGCTACGATCCATCCGGACGTCGAGACCCATTCGCCCCGGTCTTGCTGGAGCTCCAACTTGGGAAAATTGATATGAGCCTCCCTCCGCTTCAACGTGTGACATTGACCGAGCTGAATCTTGTTGCCATCGTGTGGGGTACCTACGGGTATACGGCCATGGTTCAAACACCTGAAGGACATGGCTATACCATCAGACAGGGGACAAAGATCGGGCAAAATAGCGGGGTGGTCAGCGCGATCACCGAGCGGGGTATCATCGTGCAGGAGCGATTCACCGATGTGTATGGCAAAAAGCAGGAGCGTGAGCATGTCAAGCTCCTCCATCCGAAAGAAGGCTCAGAATGAAACCACTCTACTCTCACGCAGATGTTGCGATGATGTTTGTTGGCGCTTTCGGGCTGTCTCTTGTGGCGTTTGGCGCGAACGCCGGGGCGTCATCGTTCGGCGATGAAGGCCGCCTGACTGGAAAGATCGATCTTGCCCAAGTTGAGAAGGACATCGCGGAGTTGCCTGCCCAGTCGGTGACCAATATCGAAGTTCATCCGGAAGGGGACCAGGTGACGGTAGCGATCGTAGGCGACGGTACCTTCTTCCCTGATGCAAAGTTGCTGGATGAGTCTCGTTTGGTTGTCGATATGCCGGCGGTGTCCTCCGCACTCCGTGAGTCTACCATGCCAGGGCGGCATCCGTTGTTAAAGACGATCAGGGTCGGGCTTCACGCCGATAGGGTTCGGCTTGTGTTCGATCTGCTCGAACATCCGGTCTATTCTGTCGAACAGAAGGGCAACAAGGTTCTCGTTACACTCAAGCCGAAGGAGCATCAAAATTCCTCCGTTGCTGCAGCACTATCGGAAAACAACGCAGATACCGTATTGCCAACAGGTCACGAACGTGGGTCGCAGGAACGAAAAGTACCGTTCAAGCCGGCGACTCATATCGTGAAAAGAGCTGCCAGAATGATCGGTTCTGCACAGCCTGCGTTTCAGGTGCAGCGGGTGCAAATGGCAGCTGGCGATGCTTCAGCAGACAAGGACAGCCGATCCGACGACATTGTCGCAGGACAAACCCGCTTTGTAGGGCGGCGCATCTCTCTCGATTTTCAACAGGCAGACATTACGAATATCTTGAGGCTGATTGCCGATGTCAGCGGTTTTAATATTGTGGTCGGTGAGGGTGTCAAAGCCAAGGTTACGATGAAGCTTGTGAACGTGCCATGGGATCAAGCCCTGGATATGCTCTTGAAGATGAATGGGCTTGGCATGATCCGCCAGGGGTCTATTGTCTGGGTGGACAGCCTGGCTAGTCTTGCGAAGCAAACGGATGATGAGGCTAGAGCGAAAGACTCCAAGGTTAAGGCCGAAGAATTGATTACCCGTGTCTTCTACGTCAAGCATATCAAAGCCGCAACTTTGATGGCCTCCTTGCGGCAAGTTATGAGTCCCCGCGGGATGATCCAATTTAACCTCGAAAGCAATGCGCTGATTGTGAGGGAGCCGGAGAGCAAGATGGGGACCATCAAGCAGTTGGTTGAGGGTCTTGATGTGGAAGTGCCGCAGGTCCAGATTGAGTCGCGCATCGTTCAGGCAGATACCGCCTATGCCAGAGGATTGGGGATTCAGTGGGGTGTGAAAAATTCGCAGATTACGCCCAGTGATTTTAATGTGGTGGGCAACGTGACCGGACCGTTTGCAACTGCTGCTGGGACGTCTGCGACAACGGTCGCACGCGATTTCCTGGTAAACTTGCCTGCTCAGGTTGGCGGTTTGCCCGCAGTTCCTGGTATTGGCTGGACATTTGGAAAACTGGCTGATGGATTTGGATTGGATATGCGGTTGTCCGCCGGGGAGTTGCTGGGTTTGACCAAGGTCATTGCTGCTCCGAAGATCACGACATTAGACAAACAGGAAGCCAAGATTTCTCAGGGCGAATCGATTCCATTTCAAACGACATCATTGCAAGGTACGCAGACGACGTTCGTGGACGCCAATTTGGAACTGACCGTGACTCCTCAGATCACATCGCGTGATCCGAATGAAGAATCAAAGAGGATTCAGCTGAAAGTGCGCGCGACTCGAAATGCCGTCGGCGCCCGCAGCAATCCGGCCGGTCCAAGCATCGATCGGCGGGAGGCCAATACGCAGGTGATGGTCCGAGATGGAGAGACGATGGTGATCGGCGGGGTGTTTGTCGATACTCAGGGTAATAACGTGCAGGGAGTTCCCTATTTGTCCCGCATCCCAGTTCTGGGCTGGTTGTTCAAGAACAAGTCTGAGTCGGTCTCCAAGCAGGAGCTGCTGATTTTCTTGACGCCAACTATTGTTAGGACGGCATTATAGAAAGCGATCGTCTCCAGCCGTTGTGCTGAAACAAGAAGAGGGAGCGTGGTGATGCGGATACAACGTCACCACGCTCATTTTTTTTGAGAAAGGCCGCTTCTGGATAGATAGGTACGGCGCTGCTCCAGCCGTCGGCTCGTGCGTCACTGTTTTCGTGTATCCGCTCTTGCTTCTGACGGCGGTATGATTCTTTTAGTTTCAGGCCGGGCTGTGCTACGATCCTCCCGCTGTTCAGTGATGTGTGACAGCTCCTTCATGTAAAGACGCTTTGGCGCGCTCTAACGGTTCAACTATGGTCGGATGTATGGATTGGCTATGACGTTGTCATCGACCGTGTCGGTTTCTCTTGGTGAGCGAAGCTATAAGATTCTGATCCAAGCCGGTCTTTTGACTCGGCTCGAAGGAAGGCTGAGCGAACTGGGGGTGAAGGGGAAAGCCGGAATTGTGACGGATCGTCATGTGGCCCGGCACTACTTGGGCGGCGTCCTGCGCCAGCTTAAGCAATGCGGCATCGACGCAGTTCCTATCGTGTTGCCTCCCGGTGAACAGTCAAAGACGCT
>Ga0210362_1650143_pt1 | contig 11500 bp, 11 predicted proteins | sample S625metaT_FD_159713 | JGI IMG/M metagenome (GOLD analysis project Ga0210362, IMG submission 159713) | Metatranscriptome of estuarine sediment microbial communities from the Columbia River estuary, Oregon, United States - S.625 (Metagenome... | ecosystem: Environmental > Aquatic > Marine >... | reverse complement strand
GCCGTGCTGGGAGCACTGGTGCCGGGCATCGGTTCCGCCGCGGTGCCGCCCGCCCGCGCGCTGCGCGCGGGGGACACGGCCGCCGCCATGGGCGGAACAGGAAAAATCTGGCCGGGGGCCGTTCTCATGCTCGTGGCAGCGGCGCTCGCGTTTGCGCCGTCGGCGGGAGGCATTCCCATCCCTGGCTATCTGTCCATCGCCCTGCTGCTGGTGGGTGCCGTGCTGCTCACGCCGCGGGCCGGATCCCTGGCCCTGGGCCTCCTGCGGCCGCGCCGTCCGGTTCCCGCCTGGCTGGCCCTGGAGCAGCTGCGGGGACAACCCGCACAAACGTCCCTAAGCATGGCGGCCATGCTGGTGAGCGTGAGCCTCATGGTTTCCATGTCCATCATGGTGGCCTCCTTCCGCCAGTCCCTGGATGACTGGCTGGCCCGGGTGCTGCCGGCGGACCTTTACCTGCGCTCGGCGCCGGGGGGCGAATCGGCCTATTTCACCCCCGAACAGCAGGCACGAATCCGCGCCACGCCGGGCGTTGGAGACGCGAGCTTTCTCCGCAACCAGACGGTGTGGCTCGATGCGAGGCGCTCTCCGGTGTCCCTCCTGGCGAGGAACGTGGATCCGTCCCGTCCGGAACGCACGCTGCCGCTGGTGGGCACGTGGACCCCGCCCGCCGCTGGGCAGCCGCCGCCGGTGTGGATTTCCGAGGCGGTACAGGACCTGTACGGGTTCCGGGTGGGTGAAACCCTGAGCATTCCCCTGAACGGACGCCACTGGCCCTTCACCGTGGCCGGCGTGTGGCGGGACTACGCGCGCCAGAACGGCGCCATCGTCATGGAGTGGGACATCTATCAGCGCGTCACCGGCGACCGCCTCGCCAACGACGCCGCGATCTGGCTCGCTCCGGGCCAGGATCGCGCCGCGGTGGAAGAGGCGCTGCGCGCGCAACTGCCCGATGCCGGAGGCCTGGAGATGGTGGAGACCGGCCGCATCCGCGCCATTTCCCTGGCGGTGTTCGACCGCACCTTCGCCGTGACCTACGGAATGGAGACGGTGGCAGTGCTGATCGGCCTGTTCGGCATCAGCGTCGGCGTCGGAAGCCAGGTGCTGGCGCGGCGTGGCGAGTTCGGGATGCTGCGCCACCTGGGACTGACCCGGCGCCAGATCGCTTCCATGCTGGCGCTGGAGGGCGGCGTCGCCAGCGTCCTGGGCATCGCCTTCGGAGGGGCGCTGGGATGGGTCGTGAGCCTGATCCTGGTGCACGTAATCAACCGCCAGTCGTTCCACTGGAGCATGGACATGCACGCGCCCTGGGCCGGGCTCGCCGCCCTGGCGGCCGTGCTGATCGCGGCGTCCGCCTTTACCGCGGTGGCCAGCGGCCGCCAGGCCATGAGCGGCGACGTGGTGCGCGCGGTGCGGGAGGACTGGTGAGTCACGGAAGGCCGGCAACAGTTCGCCCTGCCTCGCGAATCCGGGCCGTGGCATCTGCGGCCCTGCTGCTGTGCCTGCTGCTTGCCGCCGCGCGGGCCGAGTTTGCCCAGGTCGCACCCCGCCCGCTGCAGTTTCCCGCAGACCACGGCAGCCATCCCGCGTATCGCACCGAATGGTGGTATGTCACCGGATGGCTGGAGGGCGCGGGCCCATCGCCCATCGGCTTCCAGATCACCTTCTTTCGCACCCGCCCGGACGTGTCCGCTGACAATCCCAGCGCCTTCGCGCCGCGCCACATTCTCATCGGGCATGGCGCCATCAGCGACCCCGCCATCGGAAAACTGCTGCATGACCAGCGCATCGCCCGCGCCGGTTTCGGGCTGGCGGAGGCCACGGAAGGAAACACCGCGGTCTGGATCGACGACTGGCGGCTGGAGCGGACCGGCAACGGTTACCGGGCACGCATCCCGGCCCGGGACTTCACCCTGGATCTCGCCCTGGAAGTGACCCAGCCGCCGCTGCTGCAGGGGGACGACGGGTTCAGCCGCAAGGGCGGCGACCCGCGCTCGGCGAGCCACTACTACAGTGTCCCCCAACTGGGAGTGTCCGGCACGCTGACGCGCAACGGGGAAGCCCGGCCGGTCACCGGCAGGGCATGGCTGGACCACGAGTGGTCGTCCGATTTTGTGGCGCAGGGTGCCGTGGGGTGGGACTGGACCGGCATCAATCTCGCCGATGGCGGCGCGCTCATGGCCTTCCGCATGCGCGGCACCCGGGGGGAATCGTTGTGGGCAGGAGGCGCCATTCGCTCCCCCCGGGGCGAGGTCACGGTTTTCCAGCCCCGGGAGGTGGCGTTCGATCCGCTGCGGGAGTGGCGCTCGCCGCGCACCGGCACCGGGTACCCGGTGTCCATGACCGTGCGTGCCGGGGAACTGGAATTCCGGCTGGAGCCCCTGTTCGACGACCAGGAACTGGACGGCCGCGCGTCCTCCGGCGTCATTTACTGGGAAGGCGCGGTGACGGCCGTTGCCAGGGGGAAAGTTATCGGGCAGGGTTATCTGGAACTGACCGGTTACGGGAGGCCCATGGACTTATGACGGCACATCGCTCTACCAAGGCAGGCATCGCCTGTTGCCTGGCGCTCCTCGCCGGGGTGACCGCAATGGGTCCCGCCTCCGGCGCCCCGCCGCCGGGGCACCCCACGCCGTCCCAGGCGGCCCCCCTGCTCGGCCTTCCCCCGGAGCGCCCGGCGGCGGAACTCGCCCGGGAGGGCAAGGTGCTGGAGGCCATCGATGCCAACCAGTACACCTATCTGGAGGTGCTGGAGGGAGAGCGCTCCCGGTGGATCGCCGCGCCGCGCCTCTCAGTGGCCAGGGGCGCCACAATCCGCTTCGACGACGGGGTGGTGATGACGAATTTCTACAGCCGGAAGCTCAAGCGGACGTTCGAGACCCTGATGTTCGTGAACCGGGTCGCGGTCACCAAACCCGGGTATAAATAGGCTGGGGCTGAACCGGCGCCGCCGACGTTTCCGTGCAGCAGACCACCTCGAAGTTGTAGATGTGGCCGATGGAGGACAACGCCACGAAGTCCTGGGCCTGCTTGAGGGTCGCGAAGCGCCGCGCCTCGCCGGAGGACAGGATCACCAGGCGTCCCGCCTTTCCCACCGCCTTGCCTTCGGTCATACCGGCCTCCTGCCCGAGCGTGGTGCCCGCGCTGCCGGTGACCCTCAGTTCATACCATTGTTCCGCCATGATCTCCGATGCCGCCGCCTCCGCGGACGCGACTCCTGAAGCCACTATAGCAAGCGGGATCCTCGCATCACCGTGCGGATTCCCACAGGGACCGGTGGACCACGTGAAGATGGGATTTCTCGTCGCGGCCGGGCGCCTCGGCGAATGCGGCTTCGGCCACGGGCGCGACAATCCCGGGATTGGACGACGCGATCACGATACGCACCCGGTTCAGGCCTTCCGCGTTCCGCGCGCCGATGCCCGCCTTCACCCATTCGCCCATGCTGCGGCGGACCAGGCTTGCGTCGTCGGTCTCGAACAGCGCCACCAGCAGCCGCCCGCCCACGGTGACGCGGTGCCCGGCCACTCCGCCCCAGCGGACGGGCGTGGTCTCCACGCGCTGGAATACCTCCTCGGGGCAGCCGCAGCCGAGGGTGACCTGCACGAAATCCCGCAGCGCCGGGCGGGCGCCGCCCTCCGCCTTCATATGCGCAGGGTGGGCACCGGAGGAGGCTCTTCCTCCTCGTAGCCGCAGGCCATGTTCATCATGTCCGCCAGCAGCGAACCCTCGGGCACCCGCTCGAACCTGAGATCGGAGGCCCTCTTCGCCGGGGTCTTGCCGACCACGCGCCCCGCGCCGTCGGCTTCGGCGAACAGCACCACCTCATCCACCGCGAACCGTCCCGCCCGGCAGTCGAAATGGACCCGGGACTTGCGGGAAAGGTAGGTCTTGCCCTGGTCCGGCTTCACTTGGGCCTCGAAGAAGTTGTCGAGAAACCACGCGCTCACCCGATCGCCCCGGCGCACGATGCTGCCGGTGTCCACGTAATCCTCCAACTCGTCGGTTTCCCCCACCGGCACCCATTCCTGGGCGGCCCGCGCCGGATCCAGCAGGCAGAACACCGCCAGTGCGAGAAAGAGGAGGCGCCCCATGGAAATCCGGACGGTCAGGCAACGGCCGGCCGCGGCGAGCCGACGCGAGCCGCCACCAGAATCGCCAGCCCCAGGCTCGCTGCCACGCCCACCAGCACGGCCGCCGGCTGTCCCGCGTCCAGGAGTCCCCCGAACAGCAGCGGCGAGGCCGCCAGTCCCACGTCGAGGCCCGAGTATGAAAGCCCGTACATCCGCCCGAACCCGTTCTCGCCCAGGGCCGTCACCGCCGCGCGCCGCACCATCATGTCCCGGGAGGGACCTGCCGCACCGGTCCCGATGCCCATCAGGGCCATGAGCGGGATCACCGACCAGCCCGGCACTTCCGCCGTCGCCAGCAGCAACGCCAGCAGGGCCGCGAATCCAAAGGCCAGCAGGATCGCCCGCTCGTGGCGGGATCCGGGCTTGGCCACGAATCCGCCCAGTAACACGCCCGCGGCGCCGCCCATGAGAAACGCGGTGAGACCCGCGGTGGCGAGCCCCAGGGACAATCCGTAAATTCCGCCCAGCACGGCGGGCGCAAAATTCTGCAGGGCGCCGAACGCCAGGGTCGCGAACAGGAAGAACGCGAACGCGAACCAGACCTCGGGAACCCGCACCACGGATACCCGGGCCGCCGCCCCCGCCGCCTCCACCCGCGCCGGCGCCGGGACGTCCCGCAGCAGACCGCGGGTGGCGAGCATCAGCCCGAGGGCGGTGGCGCCCACCGCCGCCGCGGCAAACCCCGCGGCGCGCCATCCCGCCACGGAAGCGACCGCGGTCATCAGCACCGGGCCGGCGGCCCAGCCCAGGTAACCGCCCAGGGCATGGGCGGAAAAGGCGTGGCCCAGGCGCGGCCCGTTCACCTTGCGATTGAGCAGGGAAAAATCCGCCGGGTGGAAGACGCTGTTGCCGGCACCGGCCACCGCCGCGGCCAGCATCAATCCCTCCACGCCCTGGGCCATTCCCAGCAGGGCGCCCGATGTCGCCAGCAGCCCGATGCCCCAGCACAGCACCCGGTAGGCCCCGAAGCGGTCCACCCAGAAACCGGCCACGGCCTGGCCGATGCCGGACACCACGAAAAACAAGGTCATCAGGGCGCCCACCTCCGTGTAGCGCAAGTCAAATGCCTCCATCAGCCACGGAAACAGCGGCGGCAGCATGAGGTGGAAGAAATGGGAGGTGCCGTGGGCGAAGCCCACGAGCCCGATGACGGAGAAGTCGCGCCGGCTGGCTTCGGCCGGCAGGATGGCGCTCACGGTTGCGGAAAACCCAGGTGAATTGCCCGGGATTATACTCCGCCGCCCGCCCCACCCGGAGCGGGCGGCGCCTCAGGGGGCCCTGGTGAAGACGATAGCGCCGTTCCGGGCGTCCGCCACCACCTTGTCCTTGGGTCCGAACCGCCCCTCCAGGATGTCCTTCGCCAGGGGGTTCTCGATCCGCTCCTGGATCGCGCGCTTGAGGGGGCGCGCCCCGAACACCGGATCGAAGCCGGCCTTGGCCAGTTCGTCCAGGGCCCCGTCGGTGAACTCCAGCCCCATTTCCATGCGGGCAAGCCGCTGGGACAGCTTGCGCAGCTGGATGCGCGCGATGGAGCGGATGTTCTTCTCGTCCAGGGCGTGGAACACCACCACCTCGTCGATGCGGTTGATGAACTCCGGGCGGAAGAAGCTCTTTACCTCCCCCATCACCGCCAGCTTGATGACCTGGTAATCGTCGCCGGCCATGTTCTGGATCATCTGGGAACCCAGGTTCGAGGTCATGACGATCACCGTGTTCTTGAAGTCCACGGTGCGTCCCTGGCCGTCGGTCATGCGCCCGTCGTCCAGCACCTGCAGCAGCACGTTGAACACGTCCGGGTGGGCCTTCTCCACCTCGTCCAGCAGGATCACGCTGTAGGGCCGGCGCCGCACCGCCTCGGTGAGGTAGCCGCCCTCCTCGTAGCCCACGTAGCCCGGGGGCGCGCCGATGAGCCGCGCCACCGAGTGCTTCTCCATGAACTCGGACATGTCCACCCGGATCAGGTGCTCCTCGGAATCGAACAGGAATTCGGCGAGGGCCTTGCACAGCTCGGTCTTGCCCACGCCCGTGGGGCCCAGGAACAGGAACGAGCCGTAGGGTCGGTTGGGATCGGAGAGGCCGGCGCGGGAGCGGCGGATGGCGTCGGACACCAGGCGCACCGCCTCGTCCTGACCCACCACCCGGCGGTGGATGTTTTCCTCCATGCGAATGAGCTTCTCGCGCTCGCCCTCCATCATCCGGGCCACGGGAATGCCGGTGGCCCGGGACACCACCTCGGCGATTTCCTCGGCGCCCACCTGGGTGCGCAGCAGTCGCGGCCTGTCCGCCTTGCCGGCTTCCCGCTCCGTGGCCTGCTTCAGCTGGGCCTCCAGCTGGGGCAGCTTGCCGTACTGCAGTTCGGCGACCTTTTCCAGATTGCCATCCCGCTGCAGCCGGGTGATTTCCGCCTTCAGGCGGTCGATCTCTTCCTTCACCGCCGCGCTGCCCTGCACCTGGGCCTTTTCCGCCTTCCAGATTTCCTCCAGGTCGGAATACTCCTTGCCCAGCCTGGCGATCTCTTCCTCCAGCAGAGCGAGCCGCTTGCGGGACGCCTCGTCGGCTTCCTTCTTCACCGCCTCGCGCTCGATCTTGAGCTGGATGATCCGGCGGTCCAGCCGGTCCATGACCTCGGGCTTGGAGTCGATCTCCATCTTGATCCGGGATGCGGCCTCGTCCACCAGATCGATGGCCTTGTCGGGCAGGAAGCGGTCGGTGATGTAGCGGTGGGAAAGCTCCGCCGCCGCCACGATGGCCGGGTCGGTGATGTCCACGCCGTGGTGAAGTTCGTACTTCTCCTGCAGGCCGCGCAGGATGGCGATGGTGTTCTCCACCGTGGGCTCCTCCACCAGCACTTTCTGGAAGCGGCGCTCCAGGGCCGCGTCCTTCTCGATGTACTTGCGGTATTCGTCCAGGGTGGTGGCGCCCACGCAGTGCAGCTCCCCCCGGGCCAGAGCCGGCTTGAGCATGTTGCCCGCGTCAATGGCCCCTTCCGCCTTGCCCGCTCCCACCATGGTGTGCAGCTCGTCGATGAAGACGATGGTGCGGCCTTCCTCCTTGGCGATCTCCTTGAGCACGCTCTTCAGCCGCTCCTCGAACTCGCCCCGGTACTTGGCGCCCGCCAGCAGCGCCGCCATGTCCAGCACCAGCACGCGCTTGTTCTTGAGGGTTTCCGGCACCTCGCCGTTGACGATGCGCTGGGCCAGCCCCTCCACGATGGCGGTCTTGCCCACGCCCGGCTCGCCGATCAGGACGGGGTTGTTCTTGGTCCGCCGCTGCAGGATCTGGATCACCCGGCGGATCTCGTCGTCACGGCCGATCACGGGATCGAGCTTGCCGGCCCGCGCCCGCTCGGTGAGGTCCAGGGTGTACTTGGCCAGGGCGCCGCGCTGCCCTTCCGCTTCCTGGGACTGGACGTTCTCGCCGCCGCGCACGGCGTTGATGGCCGCTTCCAGGCTCTTGCGGCTGGCCCCCGCCTGGCGCATGAGCCGGCCGGTCTCGCCCTTGTCGTCCGCCGCCGCCAGCAGAAAAAGCTCCGAGGCAATGAACTGGTCACCCCGCTTCTGGGCTTCCTTGTCCGTGAGGTTCAGGAGACTCCCCAACTCCCGGGAGATGTTGACCTCGCCGCCCGTGCCTTCCACCTTGGGCATTCTCGCCACACTCTTGCGCAACCCGTCGCGCAGCACCGCGACATTGGCGCCCGCCTGCTGCAGAATGGGGCTGGCGCCGCCGTCTTCCTGCTCCATCAGGGCCAGCAGCAGGTGCTGGGGCTCGATGTAGGGATTGTCGTGCCCGACCGCGATGCTCTGGGCATCGGCCAGGGCCTGCTGCAGCTTGGTGGTGAACTTGTCGAAGCGCATGTCTATGTCCCGTAACGGAAACGCAAATTCTAGATGGGGATCGGAAACGGCATTTCAAGCATGCCGGCAGTCGCCCTCTCCCCCGCGCCACGCGCAAAACGTCCGGTCACGCTAGACTATGCCCATCGGGTGAACATTGCGCCCCCACTCCCGGCCAATGGCCGGACAGATCCATGAACTGGCACGGCATACACGAGCGGGCCCTGGCCGCCTACGTCGGATTCGCCATGGGCGACGCCTTGGGCGCCACGGTGGAGTTCCTGACGCCCGAGGAAATCGCGGCGCGCCACGGCCAGCACAAGGACATCGTGGGCGGCGGCTGGCTCAAGTTGAAGCCGGGGCAGGTCACCGATGACACCCAGATGTGCCTAGCCCTGGGCAATGCCATCCTCGACCGGGGCGGATTCGATCCCCTGGTGGTGGCGGACGCCTTTGCCGCCTGGCTGCGAAGCCGCCCGGTGGACGTGGGCAACGCCGTGCGCCGCGGAATCCAGAGCTACATGAGCACGGGGGCCATGGAAATGCCGGCTGGGGAAACCGGCGCCGGCAATGGCGCCGCCGTGCGCGTGCTGCCCGTGGCCCTGCTCCACCTGACCGATGACGCGGCCTTCGAGCGGGCCTGCATCGCCCAGTGCCGCCTCACCCACAACCACCCCGCCGCCGATGCCGGCGCCCTGGCCCTGGGCCGCATGCTGCGCCTGCTGGTACGCGGCGAGGACCTGGCGGCCTGCCGCCGGGAAGCGGACGAACTGGTGGAGCGCCATCCCGATTTCCGCTTCGATCCCTATCCGGGGCGGGCCTCGGGATACGTGGTGGACACCGTGCAGACCGTGCTCCACCACTTCTTCACCATCGATTCCTTCGAGGCCTGCGTGTCGAGCGTGGTTAACCGGGGCGAGGATGCCGACACCTGCGGCGCGCTGGCGGGAATGCTGGCGGGGGCCCGGGAAGGCCTGCTGGCATTGCCCGCGCGATGGCTGAAGAAACTCGATCCCATGGTGTGGGAAGCGGTCCGGCGCCAGGTGTACGGCCTGCTGGAACTGGCGCGCCGGGAAGCCGAGCCCAACGGCCAGCTGGCGGGGCGGCAGGTATAATTTTCCAATTCGCTTTTCCGCCCTGGAGCCCGCCATGCCCATTCGCGCTCTCGCCTTCGATGCCTACGGCACCCTGTTTGACGTTCACTCGGTGATTGACCTCTGCGAGCAGCTCTATCCGGGAAAGGGCGAGAAGCTCTCCCTGGTGTGGCGCGCGAAGCAGCTGGAGTACACCTGGCTGCGCAGCCTCATGGGGGAATACGAGGATTTCCAGCGCATCACCGAGGCGTCCCTGCGCTACGCCTGCAAGTCCCTGGGCCAGCCCTGCGACACCGAGGTCCGGGACACGCTGATGAACGCCTACCTGCGCCTGGCCCCTTACCCCGAAGCCAAGGGCGCCCTCGGCCGCCTCTCCGGCCTGCCCCTCGCCATTCTTTCCAACGGCTCACCCGGGATGCTGAACCCGGTGGTCAGGAACAACGGGCTGGAAGGCACCTTCGCCCATATCATCAGCGTGGACGAGGTCAAGACCTACAAGCCGAGTCCGCGGGTGTACGAACTGGCCCCCAAAAAGCTCGGCGTTCCCAAGGAGAACATCGGCTTCGTGTCGTCCAACTATTGGGACGCGGTAGGCGCCAAGGCCTTCGGCTTCCAGGTATTCTGGATCAACCGCACCGGCGCCGTGCCCGATGAGCTGGGCCGGTCGCCCGAGGCGATCCTCAATTCCCTGGCGGAACTCGCCGCCCTGGTGGGGCGCTAGACCCGCATCCGAATCTTCTCCGACCATGGACCTGCGCGAAGCCATCGAGCGCAACGTTTCCGCGGCCATAGAGGAGGACGTGGGCCGCGGCGATCTCACGGCGGGACTGATACCGCCGGGGCAGCGGGGCCGTGCCCGGGTCATCAGCCGGGAGCCGGCCGTTCTCTGCGGCACGCCCTGGTTCGAGGCCTGCTTCCGGCGCCTCGACCCGCGGTGCGTTTTTCGCTGGCAAGCCCAGGACGGCGACTCCGTGGCGGCGGACGAGGTCATCTGCCAGATCGAGGGCGAGGCCCGGGCCCTGCTCTCCGCCGAGCGGGCGGCCCTCAACTTCCTGCAACTGCTGTCGGCGGTGGCCACCAAGACCCGCCGCTATGCGGAAGCGGTGCAGGGAACCCGGGCGAAAATCCTGGACACCCGCAAGACCCTTCCCGGCTTGCGCCACGCCCAGAAGTACGCGGTGCGGGCGGGCGGCGGCTACAACCACCGCATGGGCCTCCACGACGGCATCCTGATCAAGGAGAACCACATCCACGCCGCGGGCGGGGTACGCGAAGCCCTGGAGGAAGCCCGCGCCATCGCCGGTCCCCAGGTGGCGGTGCAGATCGAGGTGGAAACCCTGGACCAGCTGCGGGAAGCCCTGGCGTCGGGCGCCCGGATGCTGTTGCTGGACAACTTCAGCCTGGACATGATGCGGGAGGCGGTGCGCGTGGCTGCGGGAAGCGCCGAACTGGAGGCCTCCGGCGGCATCACTCTGGAGAACGTGCGCGCGGTGGCGGAAACCGGAGTCGACCGCATCTCCATCGGCAGCCTCACCAAGGACGTGCGGGCCGTGGACCTTTCCATGCGCTTCGAGTGACGTCATGACCGGAGCCCTCCACGACGTCGCCATCGTCCTCGCCCTGGGCTGGGCGGCGGGCATCAACCTCTACGCCGCCCTGTTCGTGTTCGGCCTCATGGGTCACTACGGCTACGTGGATCTTCCGCCGGCGCTGGCGATCCTCGCCGATCCCCGCTTCATCGCGGCTTCCGGGGTCATGTTCGCCATCGAGTTCTTCGCCGACAAGGTGCCCGGCGTGGACAGCCTTTGGGACGGGATCCACACCTTCGTGCGCATTCCGGCGGGGGCGGCCCTGGCGGCGGGCGCCGCCAGCGACTTCGGTCCCGCGCTCCAGGTTCTGGCCGGGCTCACCGGCGGCACCCTCGCGGCGGGCAGCCACTTCACCAAGGCCGGCAGCCGCGCCCTCATCAACACCTCCCCGGAGCCTTTCAGCAACTGGGCCGCGTCCCTGGGCGAGGACGCCCTGGTGGTTACCGGCCTGTGGGCAGCCGTGGCCCACCCGGTGGCATTCCTGGCCGGCCTCGCCCTGTTCCTGGCTTTGGCCATCTGGCTGCTGCCCAGGCTGTGGAGGGGAATCCGCCGCCTGTTTTCCACCATCGCCCGCGGGTTCGGCAACGGGCAACGGGAGGGATCTCTCACCCGGCCGCCGGCCCGCAACTAGTGCCGCCGGACGGCTTCGCCAACGAGCCCCGGGGCGCGGCGCTCGCCTCCTCCCCCGGCGGCACCCGGGCCCTCCCCGACGCGCCCGCCGAACCGGAGCGGACTTCGCCGCCCGTGGTCCCGGCGGTTGCCAAAATTTTTCAAAACAGCTGTCTTCAAGAAACCGCAGGAACCCGCCCTTGAACCAGAACCAGGCGGCCGACGTGCTGCTGGTGCGCGTCCTC
>Ga0210362_1030858_pt1 | contig 11541 bp, 9 predicted proteins | sample S625metaT_FD_159713 | JGI IMG/M metagenome (GOLD analysis project Ga0210362, IMG submission 159713) | Metatranscriptome of estuarine sediment microbial communities from the Columbia River estuary, Oregon, United States - S.625 (Metagenome... | ecosystem: Environmental > Aquatic > Marine >... | reverse complement strand
GTTGCGTGGCGCAACCGCCCGCCAGCACCAGGGCCAGCAGCGAAAAAAGGATCCTCGTCATGATGTGGCCTCCGCCGCCCGCCGCCGGGCGCGCTCCCGCACCTGTCCCGCGAGCTGGCCGCAGGCGGCGTCAATGTCGTCGCCCCGGGTCCGGCGCTCGGTGGCGATGCGTCCCGCCCGCATCAGGATGTCGCGAAAGCGGCGCACCGCATCCGGCGCGGAGCGCCCGTAGCCGGACTCCGGAAACGGATTGAAGGGAATGAGGTTGAACTTGCAGGGAACGTCCGCCGCGAGGGCCACCAGCTCCCGGGCGTGCCGCGGCTGGTCGTTGACGCCATCCAGCAGCACGTACTCGAAGGTGATGAAATCCCGGGGCGCCCCGGCCCGCTGCCACTTGCGCGCTGCCGCCGTTCCGGCGGCCGGCGACGGGGGTTCTGCCCTCTCAGCCGCATCCAGGTACCTGCGGCAGGCCGCCAGCAGCTCCCGCAGGGGGTATTTGCGGTTGATGGGTACCAGTTCGTCGCGCAGCCCGTCATCGGGGGCGTGCAGGGACACGGCAAGGGCCACGGGACATTCCTCCCGCAGCCGGTCCATGTTGGGAACGATGCCCGAGGTGCTGACGGTCACCCGCCTCCGGGATAGGCCATAGGCGTGATCGTCGAGCATCACGTGGAGCGCGGGAATCACGTTGTCCAGGTTGAGCAGCGGCTCGCCCATGCCCATGAACACCACGTTGGAGACGGCGCGGTCATGCTTGTGAACCGCGCCCAGGGCTTTGTTGGCCCACCATAGCTGCCCCAGGATCTCCCCCGCCGTCAGGTTGCGGTTCAGCCCCTGCCTGCCCGTGGCGCAGAAGGTGCAGGCCATGGCGCAGCCCACCTGGGATGACACGCACAGGGTGCCCCGCTCCTGCTCCGGGATGAATACCACCTCCACCGCGTTCCCGGAACCCACCGAGAGCAGCCATTTGCGGGTCCCGTCGGAAGCCGCGCTGTCCTTGAGCAGGGACGGAGGCGAAACGGCGGCGACAATCGAGAGCTTCTCCCGGAATCCCTTGGCCAGATCGGTCATGGCGCCAAAATCATCCGCCCCGTACTGGTGAATCCACTTGAGGAGCTGGCGCGCGCGGAACGGCTTCTCCCCGAGTTGGGCCATCAGCCCGGTAAGGCGTTCCAGATCGTAGTCCAGCAGGTTGACCATGGCGAGTGGAGAGGGGTTCGGGTGGGTCAGGCCGGGATTCCCGTGCCGGGGCACGGGCGTCTCCGCGCTTTCCTATCGCGAATAGACCCCGTACCCGGGGAAGAAGTAACCGATCTCGAAGGCCGCGGTTCCCGGCGCATCGGAGCCGTGGACGGCGTTGGCGTCGATGCTCTGGGCGAAGTCTGCCCGTATCGTCCCGGCCGCCGCCTTTTTGGGGTCCGTGGCGCCCATCAGGTCCCGGTTCTTCTGGATGGCGTTCTCGCCCTCCAGCACCTGGATCATCACCGGCCCGGAGGTCATGAACTTCACAAGGTCGTTGTAGAACGGCCGTCCCTTGTGCACCGCGTAAAAACCACCCGCCTCGGCCTCGGAAAGCCAGGTCATCCTGGCGGCCACGATCTTCAGGCCGTTGGTTTCGAAACGGGAATAGATCTTTCCGATCACGTTCTTGGCCACGGCATCGGGCTTGATGATGGAAAGGGTGCGCTCAACGGGCATTCCAGGCTCCTGATGGTTGACAGCTGATTCGTGGGGTATGGCGAAACGCGTTATTTTAACAGCGAATTTCCCCCTTTCCTACCCGCATCAAGCCCTCCCCGGCAATAAAAAAGCCCGGCCGGAGCCGGGCTCTGAAAGGTAGCCAGTTTGCCTCAACCCGGCCCCATCAGCAGATTGGGAAGCCAGAGGGAGAAGGCCGGGACGTAGGTGATCACCATAAGGAACGCCAGCATCACCAGGATCCAGGGGGCGCAGGCCTTGGTGACCTCCGTGAGACCCATGTTGGCGATGCCGCTGGCCACATAAAGGTTCAGCCCCACCGGCGGGGTAATCATCCCGATCTCCATATTTACCACCATGATGATGCCCAGGTGAATGGGATCGATCCCCAGCTTCATGGCCACCGGGAACAGGATTGGCGCCGTGATCAGCAGGATCGAGGACGGCTCCATGAAATTGCCCGCGATCAGCAGCAGGATGTTCACCACGATCAGGAACATCCAGGGCTCCAGCCCCATACCGGTTATCCAGTCGGCCAGGGCCTGGGGAATCTGCTCGAAGGTGAGCAGGAAGGAGAACAGCACGGCGTTGGTGATGATGTACAGGATCATGGCGCTCAGGTTGGCCGAATCCAGCAGCACCTTGGGCACCTGCTTGAGGGTGAGGTCCTTGTACACGAACACCGACACCCAGAACGCATATACCGCGCTCATGGCCGCCGCTTCGGTGGGGGTGAAGATCCCCGAGTAGATGCCCCCGATCACCACCACGATCAGCAGCAGGCCCCAGATGCTCTCCCGGAACGCGGTGAAAAGCTCGCCCCCGCTGGCCTTGGGCAGCCGAGGATACTTGCGCTTCCAGGCCACGAACCACGTCACCACGAGCAGCAGGCCCGCCAGCATGAGGCCGGGGATGATGCCTGCGATGAACAGGCGGCCGATGGACGCGTTCACCGTCACCGCGTAGATCACCATCACGATGGAGGGCGGGATCAGGATTCCCAGGCCGCCCGAGGTGGCGATGACGCCCACCCCGAACTTCTTGGGGAAGCCCTGCTTCAGCATGGCCGGCAGCAGGATGGAGCCGATGGCCACCACGGTTGCAGGACTGGACCCGGATACCGCCGCGAACAGGGCGCAGGCCAACACCCCGCCCAGGGCCAGGCCGCCATGGAGGTGCCCCACCATGGCCGTGGCGAAGCGGATCATGCGCCGGGCCACGCCGCCGTGGGTCAGGAAGGAGCCCGCCAGGATGAAGAACGGGATCGCCATGATCTCGAACTTCTCGATGCCGGTGAACAGCTTCAGGGCCACCGACTCCAGGGGCACGTCGGTCATGGTGAACATGAAGGTGAGCACCGTGAGGCCGAGGGCGATGGAAATGGGCATGCCGGTGAGCATCAGCACCGCCAGCAGGCTGAAGATGATGACGCCGATCATTTCTTGCCCCCTTTCTTCTCCGGCTCTTCCGGATGCAGGTCGCTGGGCATCGCGAGGGCCTCGAACTGGCCGTCCTCCTCCATGCCCTCCACGTGGCCATGGTCATGATGCGGAAGCTCGCCGGTCTTGATGAAGCCCCAAGTCACCTGCAGGAAGCGGAAGCACATGAGGTAGGAGCCCAGGGGGATCGCCAGGTAGATGATCCACACCGGCCACTCCAGGTCCGGGGTGATCTGGTCGGTGTGGGAAAGCTCGTATACGAACTTGGTGCCCATCGTGCCGATGACGCCGGTGAACAGGGCGCCAGCCAGCAGCCCGAACACGATCACCTTGTTGCGGATCGCGTCGTTGAGCTGGTTGATGAGTACGTCCACCCCCACGTGGATGCCGGTGCGCACGCCGTAGGCGGCGCCGAACTTGGCCACCCAGACGAACATGTAGATGCACAGCTCCTGGGCCCAGCTCAGGTTCAGGCTGAGCAGCCAGTCCTGCACATAGGGAATCGACACGCCGGCCGCGTAACGGTGGACCACGGCGACGAAAATGATCACCGTCGCCAGGCCCATCAGCAGCGTCACCAGCCACTCCTCCAGGTGATCCAGTACCTTCATCATGTGCGGCACCCTCCTCCCGTGAAAGTACGCCCGCCGGGCGGATCCCGGCGGGCGTCAGGTTAGGGAATCAGAGCTTGCTCGGGTCGAAGCCCGTTTCCTTGTAGATGGACTGGATGATGTCCTTGCCGATGCGGCCTTCAAACTCCTTGTGCACCGGGATCAGCGCCTTCTTGATCTCCGCCTTCTCCTGGGCCGACGGCACGAACACTTCCGACTTGCCGGACTTGCGCACGGCCTCCAGGGTGTCCTCGTTCTCCTTCTTGGCGATGTCGTTGGCGTAGATGGTGGCGTCCTTCATGGCCCCTTCCAGGGCGGTGCGGATGTCGGGCGGCAGGCCTTCCCAGAACTTCTTGTTCACGATCACCGCGTAACCCAGGTAGCCATGGTTGGAAACCCGCACGTGCTTCTGCACCTCGTGCATTTTCTGGGTGTAGAGGTTGGAGGGCGGGTTCTCGGTGCCGTCCACCACCCCCGTCTGCAGGGCCTGGTAGACCTCGGAGAAGGCCATCACCTGGGGAATGGCGCCCAGGGCCCGCATCTGCCCGTCCAGCACCTTGGAGGACTGGATGCGCATCTTCTGGCCCTTGAAGTCCTCCAGCTTCTTGATCGACTTGTTGGAGCTGAAGACCTTGAAGCCGTTGTCCCAGTAGGCGAGTCCCAGGATGCCCTTGCTGTCCAGCTTCTTCAGCAGGCCCTGGCCCACCGGTCCGTTGGTGACCTTGTGCAGCTCGTCGTAGCTGTCGAACAGGTAGGGCAGGTCGAACACCTCGAACTCCTTCACGCCCAGGGGACCGAACTTGGCCAGGGAGGGGGCCAGCATCTGCACCGCGCCCAGCTGCAGGGCCTCGACCTCTTCCTTGTCCTTGTAAAGCTGGCTGTTGGGGTACAACTCCACCTTGACCTTGCCCTTGGTGCGCTCCTCGGCCAGCTGCTTGAATTTTTCTGCTCCCTTGCCCTTCGGCGTGTCCACCGCCACCACGTGGCTGAACTTGATCACGATGGGTTCCTGGGCCATGGCGGTGCCGCCCAGGGCAAGAACCGCGATCCCTATCAGTGCGCTGTAAAGCTTCATTGCTCTCTCTCCTCTTCGATTGGAACGGACATGATTCTCCGCCGGCGGCCCACGGCATTGCGCATTGCAACAAAGGGGACTGCGACGACGGTCGGATGCTAACGGGCCCGGTCAAGAGCCGATATTGGGGAAATCCACAGTGAGACCGGGGCAAACCCGCCGGTACGGGTCAGCGGCGGCCGGTCTGCCCCGCCTCCACCTCCAGGGCCACGGCGCGAATCCGCGCCAGGATCTCCGCGCCCACGGTGCGCTCGAATTCCTGGTGCACCGGCGCCAGGGCCCTCTGCCAGGCGACGCGCCTGGCGTGGGGCAGCACATGGATTTCGGTGGTGCCCGCCTTGCGCACCGCGGCCAGGGCTTCGTCGTTGTCGCGCTGGGAGATCTCCCGCTCGTAGGCGGTGACCTCCTTCATCACGTCGGAAAGGGTGGCGCGAATGTCCGCCGGCAGCCCTTCCCAGAAGCGCTGGTTGACGATGACTGCGTAACCCAGGTACCCATGGTCGGAGATGGTGAGGTGCTTCTGCACCTCGTGCATGCGCTGGGTGTAGAAGTTGGAAACCGGATTCTCGGTGCCGTCCACCGCCCCCTGCTTGAGGGCCGTGTACACCTCGGAGAAGGCCATGGGCTGGGGCAGCGCTCCCAGGGCCTTCATCTGGGCGTCCAGCAGGCGGGAGGGCTGAATGCGCATCTTGAGTCCCTTGAAGTCTGCCGGCGTGCGCAGCGGACGGTTGGCGCTCATCTGCTTGAAGCCGTTGTCCCAGAACGCAAGCCCGACGATGCCCCGGGAATTCAGCTTTGCCAGCAGGCCCTGGCCGATTTCCCCGTCCATCACCCGGTACAGGGTCTCCTTGTTGGGGAAAACATACGGCAGGTCGAACAGCTGGAATTCCGGAATGCCGAGGGGCCCGAACTTGGAAAGGGAAGGCGCCAGCATCTGCACCGCCCCCAGTTGCAGGGCCTCCAGCTCCTCCCGGTCCTTGTAGAGCCGGCTGTTGGGATAGACCTCGACCCGCACCCGGCCGCCGGTCCGCTCCTCAACCAATTGCTTGAATTTCTCGGCGGCCCGGCCCTTGGGCGTCTCGGGCGCCACCACGTGGCTGAACTTGATCACGATGGGCTGTTGGGCCGTTGCCTCGGCGCCGGACGCGATCAGCACAAGGGCGCACAGGACGATGCGGAATTTCACGGAGGCTCCCTTCGGTCGAACCACTTTGACGGCGCCGGAACCTTCGGATTTCCACAGTGACGGCGCCTTCGGAAGGGGTGTAGTGTAATTACCCTGCCCGAGGTCCACAACACGGAAGCCCCGGTCAACCTCACGCAATCTGGATTCGGCTTCACCCGCCCCAAGGAGGCGACACATGGATGAGCAGCTTCGAGCCAGCGCCCTGGAGTACCACGAGCATCCCGTCCCCGGAAAGCTCTCGGTAACCCCCACCAAGGCGCTGGTGACCCAGCGGGACCTGGCCCTCGCCTACTCCCCCGGCGTGGCCGCGGCCTGCGAGGAGATCGTCGCCAACCCCGCCCGCACCCGGGACCTCACCGCCCGGGGCAATCTGGTGGCGGTGGTCACCAACGGCACCGCCGTCCTCGGGCTCGGCCCCATCGGCCCCCTGGCGGCCAAGCCGGTCATGGAGGGCAAGGCGGTCCTGTTCAAGAAGTTCGCCGGCATCGACGTGTTCGACATCGAAATCGACGAGCGCGACCCTGACCGGCTCGTGGACATCGTCGCCGCCCTGGAGCCCACGTTCGGCGCCATCAACCTGGAGGACATCAAGGCGCCCGAATGCTTCCACGTGGAGCGCAAGCTGCGGGAACGGATGAAGATCCCCGTATTTCACGACGACCAGCACGGCACCGCCATCATCGTCGGCGCGGCGGTTCTCAACGGCCTCAATGTGGTGGGCAAGGACATCCGCAAGGCCAAGCTGGTCAGCTCCGGCGCCGGCGCCGCCGCCCTGGCCTGCCTGCAGCTGCTGGTAGACCTGGGGCTGCCCCGGGAGAACATCACGGTCACCGACATCAAGGGCGTGGTCTACAAGGGCCGGAAGGAGGAGATGGACCCCCTCAAGGAGACCTTCGCCCGGGACACCACCGCCCGCACCCTGGCGGAAGCGATCCCCGGGGCGGACATCTTCCTCGGCCTGTCCGCCGGCGGCGTGCTCAAGCCGGAAATGGTGAAGACCATGGCGGACAAGCCCCTGATCCTCGCCCTCGCCAACCCCAATCCGGAAATCCTGCCGGACGTGGCCAAGGCCGCCCGGCCCGACGCCCTGATCTGCACCGGCCGCTCCGACTACCCCAACCAGGTCAACAATGTCCTCTGCTTTCCGTTCATCTTCCGCGGAGCTCTGGACGTGGGTGCCACCACCATCAATCGCGAGATGGAACTGGCGTCGGTGCGCGCGCTCGCCGAACTGGCCCGGGCCGAGCAATCGGACCGGGTGGCTTCCGCCTATGGCTTCGCCGAGGGGGCGCTCTCCTTTGGGCCCGAGTATCTGATCCCCAAGCCCTTCGATCCCCGCCTCATCGTGAAGATCTCGTCGGCGGTGGCGCGGGCAGCCATGGACAGCGGTGTCGCCACCCGCCCCATCGAGGATTTCGACGCCTACCGGGACCGGCTGTCCCAGTTCGTCTATACCTCGGGGCTGATCATGAAGCCGGTTTTCGCCGCCGCCAAGGTTGCCGCGAACAACCGGCTGGTCTATGCGGAGGGCGAGGACGAGCGGGTACTGCAGGCCGTCCAGGTGGTGGTGGACGAGGGGTTGGCCCGCCCCATCCTGGTGGGACGCCCAGACGTTATCAACACGCGCATCGAGCGCCTGGGCCTGCGGATTCGCGCCGGCGCCGATTTCGAGCTGGTGAACCAGGACAACGACCCGAGGTACCGGGAGTTGTGGCAGACCTACCATCAACTCATGGCCCGCCACGGCATCACCCGGGAGGAAGCGAGGCGGGAGGTGTTGCGTAACGGGACGCTGATCGCCGCCATGCTGGTGCGGCTCGGGTATGCGGACGCGGTGCTGTGCGGCACTTACGGCAAGCACCACCAGCACTTGGCGACGGTCATCGAGGCCCTGGGCCTGATGCCGGGCGTGCGCACGCCGGCCACCATGAATGCCCTCATGCTGGCGGAGCGCACCCTGTTCATCTGCGACACCTACGTAAACTACGATCCCAGCGCGGAGCAGCTGGCCGAGATCACCCTCCTGGCGGCCGAGGAGTTGCGGCGCTTCGGTCTGGTGCCCAAGGTGGCCCTGCTCTCCCACTCCAATTTCGGCAGCATGCCGACTCCGTCGTCCCGCAAGATGGCTGCCGTGCGCGCGCTGCTCCAGGAGCGGGCGCCCGACCTGGAAGTGGAGGGCGAGATGCATGGGGACGTCGCTCTTTCCGAGGACCTGCGGCTGGCCCAGTTCCCCGACTCCCGGCTCAAGGGGTCCGCCAACCTGCTGATCATGCCCACCATGGACGCCGCGAACATTGCGTTCAACCTGCTCAAGCAGACCGCGGGAAGCGGCATCACCGTCGGCCCCATGCTGCTGGGCGCGGCGCGGCCGGCACATATCCTCACGCCCACGGCCACCGTGCGCCGCATCGTGAACATGACGGCGGTGGCGGTGGTGGAGGCCAACTCCGGGCGCTAAAGCCGGAGCGCCGCGTCAGACTCCCCTTTCCATGACGGCCCGGGAGCCATTCACCGAGCGCAAACCCGCTTTGCGGATTCCCGCCTGGGTGCGGGCCCCGGGCGCGTCCTCGCCGGGACACAGCCAGGACTGGTACTGGGCCATGCCGGAGCTGGCGGTGATTTTCTTCGTGCTGGCCATCATCGCTTTCCTCTGGCTGGTGGACCGCCAGGACCGGGAGCAGAGGCGGCACGCCCTCATCAGCGACATCCTCTGGCTCGAGCAGAACATCCGCTTCCATCTCCAGAGCAACCAGGAAGCCCTCTCGCTGCTGGCGCGGGAGATCGCGGAGCAGGAGCTGCCCGAGGAGGGCTTCCGCATCCGGTCGGCGCACCTGGTGAGCAACAACCCGGAACTGCTGCGGGTGGCGCTGCTGGACGGAAGCGGACGCATCCGCGCCGCGGTGCCGGCGGAAACCGGCTCCTGGCGCGCCGGCGAACCCCTGCCGCCCCACGCGCTGGAATCCCTGCGCCTTTCCGCGGGAGCCGGGCGGGCCGTTTACGACGTGGAGGACCTGACGGGCGGCGCCGGAGAATTTCACATCATCGTGCCCGTGGTCCGGGAACGCGCCTTGGCCGGCGGGGTGGCGGCGGTCTACTCGGCCCCGGGCATCATGCGCCACCTGGTGCCCTGGTGGTTCGCGCAAAAATACGAGGTAAGCATCGTGGACGGCTCGGGCACCATCATTGCCTCCAAGTCCGCGGTCTCGGCGGGCGCCTCGGAGCTTTCCTACCAGCTTCCCTTCGACCCTCCCGGCCGCGGCCTGGTGCTGCGCGCCGTCGCTTACCGCGCCGGCCCCAGCTCCGCCGAGCGCACCTTCACCGTGCTCATTCTTGGCCTGACCGTGGTGATCCTGTGGAGCCTGTGGCTGCTGCGGCGCCATGTGCTGCGGCGGGAGCGGGCAGAGGAAGACCTGCGGGCATCCCACGAGCGCTTCGTGACCGTGCTGGAGGGACTGGACGCCGCGGTGTCGGTGCGGGATCGGGGGACCCTGGAAACGCTGTATTGCAACGGGCGTTTCCGCGAGCTTTTCGGACCGGCCGCGGCGGAGGGAAGCCACTGCGTGCTGGTGCCCTGGCAGGGGGATCCCGCCTACCCCCCGGCGCCTCAATCCCAGCAGGAGGCGTATGACGCCGAAGTGCAGGATCCCGCCACCGGCCGCTGGTACCATGTGCGCAGCCACCCGGTGCGCTGGGTGGATCAGCGCACCGTGCAGCTGGAGATCGCCACCGACATCACCGAGCGCCAGCAGGCCGAGGAAATGTCCCGCCAGCAGCTGGAAAAGCTCCAGTTCACCTCGCGCCTGGTGACCATGGGCGAAATGGCATCCACCCTCGCCCACGAACTGAACCAGCCCCTGTCGGCCATCGCCAGCTACAACACCGGCTGCATGAACACCCTGCGCTCGGAGGACATTGACCGCCGCGCCCTGATGGAGGCGGTGGAAAAGGTGGGCGCCCAGGCCCGGCGTGCCGGCAGCATCATCAAGAGCATCCAGGGCTTCGTGCGCAAGAGCGAGCCGCGGCGTGCGCAATGCGACATCAACGCGGTAGTGGAGGAAGGCGCGGGTTTCGTTCAGCCGGAAGCCAAGCGCAAGGGCGTCCAGCTGTCACTCCACCTTGCCCCGGACCTTCCCGCCGTCGCCGCCGACCGGGTCATGATCGAACAGGTCGTGCTCAACCTGGCAAAAAACGCGGTGGAGGCCATGCAGGAGACGGACCCCCGGCACCGGGAACTGGTGGTGGCCACCTGCGCCACCTCCGAGGGCGGTGTGAAGGTTTCGGTCATTGACAGCGGGCCGGGAGTGCCCGCGTCCGTGCGTGACAACCTTTTCCAGCCCTTCTTTTCCACCAAGCCGGAGGGGATGGGCATGGGCCTCAACATCTGCCGCTCGGTGGTGGAATTCCACGGCGGGCGCCTCTGGGTGGAGCCCAACCCCGAGGGCGGCAGCATCTTCAGCTTCACCCTTCCGGCCTGACCCCATGGAATCCGCGAAGCAGAAAGTCTTCATCGTGGACGACGACGAGGCGATCCGGGATTCCCTGGCCTGGCTGCTGAAAACGCGGGGGCTTTACGCGGAAACCTTCGCCTCAGCCGATGACTTCCTGCGGGAGTGCGGGCCCGATCTGGCGGGCTGCCTGGTGCTGGACATCCGCATGCCGGGCATGAGCGGCCTCGAACTCCAGGAAAGGCTGGCGCACGCGGGCTGCACCCTTCCCGTCATCTTCCTCACCGGCCACGCCGACGTGCCCATCGCCGTCGCGGCGCTCAAGAACGGGGCTTTCGACTTTGTCGAGAAGCCGTTCAATGACAATGCCCTGGTGGACCTGGTGATCAAGGGGCTGGAGCGAAACGCCCGCATTCGCGCCGAGCAGGCCGAGAAGGCCACGGTGGCCTCGCGCCTCTCCCAACTCACCTCCCGGGAGCGGGAAGTGATGGACCTTATCCTGGCGGGCAAGCTCAACAAGGTCATTGCCGACGAGCTGTCCATCAGCATGCGTACCGTTGAAGTTCACCGGGCCCGGGTGCTGGAGAAAATGGGCGTGCGCTCTGCCGTGGAACTGGCCCAGCTCATCGCCTCCCAGGAAACCGCGCGCCCGCGGGGTTGACCGGTCAGCCCTCCGCATCCCAGGAAATTTCGACGCCCGGCTCCCCGGCCCTGCAGCGGAAGTCGCCATCGGCGCCGATACCGGCCGCCCACACCAGGCAATCGCCGCGGAACAGCAGCGGCAGGCGCTCTCGCCGCCAGTGCGGCATCCCGGATTCCTGCAACAGGTTCTTGAGCGTGCGGCGCGGCCGGCGCGGATCCGGCCGCAGCCGCTCGCCGCCCCGGCGCAGCCTCACGGCGATGCCTTCCGTTCCCAGCCGCTCGAGGCTGAGACCCCTTCCCCGGATGCGACGGAACCGGAGCCGTCCGAGACCGGGTCCCAGATCCAGTTCGCGCTCACCGCGCCAGGGAATCTCCAGGGCGGGCGGAGGATCGGGCAGCGCCGGCTCCAGATACGCCAGGCTCCCCTGGCGATGCAGCACCAAGG
>Ga0210362_1240440_pt1 | contig 11772 bp, 14 predicted proteins | sample S625metaT_FD_159713 | JGI IMG/M metagenome (GOLD analysis project Ga0210362, IMG submission 159713) | Metatranscriptome of estuarine sediment microbial communities from the Columbia River estuary, Oregon, United States - S.625 (Metagenome... | ecosystem: Environmental > Aquatic > Marine >... | reverse complement strand
GGCGCGTCAGAGGCAACGCTGGTTACAAGTTGGGACAAGGCCAATCGGAGGCTCTGCGCATGCCTGCCGCAACACGCGAGCGACGGGCCTACGTCAAGTGGAAATACAAGGCGTACAGCAGGTCGACCGCGGGGTTGGACGTATGCACGTTGACGTCCGAGGGGACGTCGAGCAGCGCCTCGGAGTAGTTGAAGATGATCTTCGTGCCCGCGGCGATCAGCGCATCCGCGGCGTCCTGGGCCGTGTCGGCCGGGACCGCGATCACGCCCACGATGATGTTCCGATCGCGACAGATCTCCGCCATGTCGTCGATCGCGCTGACGCGCATGCTCCCGACGTGCTGCCCGATCTTCTCGGGATCGATCTCGAAGATTGCCGCGACCGTGATGCCGTGCTCGCCGAAGATCGGGGAGCTCGCTATGGCGCTCCCGAGCCGGCCGGCGCCGACCAGGGCGATGTTGTGCTGGCCCTGCGTGCGCAGGATCTGGCGAATCTCGTCCAGCAGACCCTCGGTTCGATAGCCCACCCCGCGCTTGCCGAACCTGCCGAACGCGGAGAGATCGCGCCGAATCTGGGTCGCGTTGATGTTCGTGTACTCCGAGATCTCCTGGGAGGAGATCCGCTCCTTACCCATCTTCCTCGCTTGCGTCAGAACCTGGAGGTACCTGCTCAGACGGGCCGCGACACCAACGGTCAAGCGTTCGGGCACGTGCTCCCCCTGTCGATGTTTTGTGACAAATCGTCACGATTCTGCCAGCGTCCCCCAGACCGCTGTCGTGGGAACCGTCAGATCAGCGGGAAAGCCGCCGTCGCAACCCCTCCGCGTCGACGAAGTAGGTGAAGGCGCGTTCTCCGTCGATCTCGACCACGGGCAGGTGCTCTCGGTACCGGCCTTCGAGCTCCGGCTTGCCCCCGATGTCGACGAGCTCGAGGTCGAACTCGAGCTCGTTCTGGACCTCGCGGACGACCTCGAGCGCACGCACGCACAGGTGGCAGTCAGCAGCGTGATACAGCGTGACGAGCGCTACGGGTAGAGACCTCTCGTCGTCGTCGCCTCTGCGACCCGCTGCACCGCCAGCCCGTACGAGGCCATGCGCAGGCTGATCTCGCGACTGTCGCGAGTGTGCCAGGCCTCCTCGAAAGCGCGCGCGACGATGTCGCGGAGCTTCGCGTTCACCTCGTCCTCGCTCCAGAAGTACTCCTGCAGACCCTGCACCCACTCGAAATAGGAGACGACCACGCCGCCCGCGTTCGCCAGGACATCGGGGAGAACGAGGACTCCGCGATCCTCGAGAATCGCGTCAGCCGTCGGCGTGACGGGTCCGTTCGCTCCTTCGCAGATAACGGTCGCCTTCACGCGATCGGCGTTCTCCTCCGTCACGACCTGCTCGAGCGCACAGGGCGCGAAGATGTCGCAGGGAAGCTCGACGAGCTCGTCGTTCGTCACCTCCTCGGCATTCGCGAGGCCGGCGAGCGTCCCGTACTCCTGCTTGTGCGCAAGCGCAGACGGAACATCCAAGCCGTCTGCGTTGTAGACGCCGCCACCCGAGTCCGAAACCGCGACGATCTTGGTGTTCTCGAGGTCGAGCAGTCGTGCGAGGTTCGCTCCGACGTTGCCGAATCCCTGGATCGCCACCGAGTACTCGTCCAGGCTGCGTCCCTGCTTCATCGCGAGCCCCTGTATGCAGTAGAGCGAGCCACGCGCGGTTGCTTCTATGCGACCCAGCGACCCTCCGACGGAGAGCGGCTTGCCGGTCACGACGCCCAGCACGGAGTGGCCCTTGTTCATCGAGTACGTGTCGAAGATCCACGCCATCACGCGGCCGTCCGTCCCGACGTCGGGCGCGGGGATGTCCCGCTCGGGGCCGATGTCGTCAATGATCTCGCTCGTATAGCGCCGCGTCATCCGCTCCAGCTCGTTCAGTGAGAGCGTTTTCGGATTGCAGACGACGCCGCCCTTGGCGCCGCCGAACGGCAGTCCCATGAGTGCGCACTTCCAAGTCATCCACATCGAGAGCGACTTGACCTCGTCGAGTGTCACGTCCGGGTGGTAACGGATACCGCCCTTGGAAGGACCGCGCGCGATGTTGTGGGTCACGCGAAAGCCCTGGAAGACACCGGTCGAGCCGTCGTCCATCGAAATAGGGATCGAGACCTCGACCGACTTCTTGCACTCGGACAGAACGCGGATCAGGTTTGGATCGAGGGCGAAGACCTCGCCCACTCGGCGGAGCTGCGCCTTCGCCAGCTCGAACGGGTTCTCGCGGAGATGGGACTCCGCCTCGGCAGTTGACATGGAGCTACGCCTCCTGGCTCGTCTAGACGGTGGCGAGTATATGCCCGCCTAGCGGACGCGATACTCAACCGTCTCCGCCTGCCTACGTGTCCCGTCGCCGGGCCACGCGACCACGCGAACGACGTACCTCACGGCCCGCAGCCGATCGCCGCTCGGCCCCCTGCCGGTCAGACCGAATGTGTATCTGCCGGGCAGGAGCTCTCGCCGCCGTGCGAGCAGGCCGATGAGAGATGTCCCGCGCCAGAGCTGGACTTCAAGGCGGTCCACCGCCCGGACCTGGGGGTCAGGCGTCGCCGTCACCGCGCCCAAGACGAGAGCGAGAACCGCGGGTGTCGCGTCCGACACCCGCTTGTCCGTGGGCACGATCGTGACGCGCGAGATGAGATCTACGGCCGCCGGTACCGCGACGGCCCAAGGGACGTGTGCTTCAGGGGAGTCACCCGCTCGCAGAACGAGCTCTCCCGTCGCAATCCCAGCCGCGCCCGAGAGGTTGAAGGTGTCCGCGCGAACGACGACCTCGGCGCTTGCCCCCGGCCGCAGTCGGACACGCTCCGGGTCGACCGTGATCTCGACGCCCTTCGGCGCCAGCGACGCGTTCCCGATCGAGATCACAAGGCGGCGGGTCGAGACGTTGCGGACGCGGACGATTCGCTCGATGTCGGAGGAGCCGCCTGTTGTCGTACCGAACGAGAGGACCGCGGGGTCGGCGAAAACCTCCAGCTGCACCGCTCCACGAAGGTCGACGAGACCGGCGCCCGAAGCCGTTAGATCGAGGTCGGACCTCTGCGCCGAGCCGACGAGGAGGCCATGCAGGCCGACGGCACTGATGTTTGGTCGGCCCTCGGCGAGGATCGCCGCGACCCCAGCCGTCACCGCTGCCGCCGCACTCGTCCCTGAGACCGTCCCGAAGCGGATCTCTCCCTCATCTCCTCGGCCTGGCTCGGATGTGGGGACAGACACTCCCGGCGCGGCGACATCGGGCTTGACTCCACCATAGAGCGCGAGCCCGCGCGACGAGAAGGAGGCGACCGAGCCTCCACCTTCGCGCTCGGCGATGTCGACTCCACCGATCGCGACCGTCACCGGAATGCCCGCCGCAACCAGAGTCCGGATCTCGCGGACCAGGCCATCGGCGAGACCAACAACGGGGACTCCGGCGGGAACGTCGAGGCTGAATGCACCGGCCGGCAGCGGACCGTCGACGAGAACCGCGAGGGCACCGGCGGACGTCGTCTCCTCGACGGTGTCGTCCGAGAGCACACCTCGCGGAAGCAGCACAGCTCGCCCCGCGACACTGCTGACGCCGTCGGTCGAGAAGAGCCCGGTGATTCCGTTGCGCGCGGTAGCACGGTTCACGAGGACGACGTCGGCGGTCACCGTGTCCGACGGGGCTCCACCGAGCGGGACCGTGTCCTCGAACAGGACCCGGAGGCCGGCGCGAACGTGAACCCGGACCGTCGGCGCTGCCAGGCGTCCGTCAGCCGCTGCAACGGTGACGGCCGAAGCCGCGCCGCCAGGTCCGGCGATGCTGCCGTACCCGGGCCCCGCGCGACCGTCGTTCCCAGCGGGAACGATTGTCAGTGTGTCGAGCTCCGCGGCTCCGCTGACGGCCCGCGCCAAGGGCCCGTCCGGGAACGAGGCATACGGCTCCACGACCCCGATCAACGCGATACGCGCGGCGTCGTGCGCATCGCCGTCGTCGTTCGGATCGACGGCCGCCTCGAGACCGGCCAGGATCTGGTCGGTTCGCGAGTACACGGTGTAGCCGCCTTCGGAATTCGGTTGCCAGCCGGCAACGCGCACCGGAAGGATCGAGGCGCCGGGAGCGATGCCGTGGAGACCGTCCGGCCCATCCGAGCCGGTGACGATCCCCGCGAGCTCGGTTCCGTGACGCTCCGGTCTGCCGGGAATCGTCGGATGCGGCTGCGCAATACCCCCGCTTCCGGGGTTGATGACGTCGACTCCGGAGAGAACGCTCCGCCGCAAGTAGGGATGCGACGGGTCCACACCGGTGTCGAGCAACGCAACCGTGACTCCGGTGCCGTCGAGGCCGGGAATCTCGAGATCGGCGACGGAAGAAGGCAGGACGCCCTCCGAGTCATCGGCTTGAGCGGGATACGCGATGCGCACCGGATAGACACCTTCGACCTCACGATCCCTCTCGAGCAGCGCGAAGGACGTGGGGTCGAGCCTGGCCGAGAACCCGTTGATCACGCGCGCGTACCGGTATTCGGCACCGATTCGAGCCCCCGCCGCGGACAAGCGGGCGAGAAACTGCTCCTGCTGTGCGACGGCAGAGGCAGTCCACGCGCGCATCTCGGCCTCAGACGCACGTCCTCCGGCGACGCGCACACGTTCAGCGAGCGAGGGCTGCTCGAGCAAGACGACGTACCGTTGTGCGGTCGAGACGGCGGCGCGGACCCCGAGCACTCCTTGCCAGCCTGCCTCGTCGATCGATGAAACCGTGGGCTCTTGTGCTCGGGCGCCCGTTGCGAGGACGAGGACGAGCGCGACCCCCGCCGACAAGCCGACGGCCCGACTACGAGAAAGACGGGTAGGCATCGAGCCCAAGGTAGCCAGGGTACGGAAGCGCCTCGACGTAGCGCGCCGCCGAGGCGATCATCGCGGCGTTGTCGGTGCAGAGATCGAGCGGCGCGAAGCGCACATCGGGAAGGGCAGCGCGAAGATTCGAGTTCGCCGCGACACCACCGACGACGGCAACGCCGTCGAGGCCTGTCGCCGACGCCGCCTCGTCGATCCGTCGCGCCAGTGCGCGTACGATCGCAGCCTGATACGAGGCCGCCAGGTCGGCGCGCCTTCGCTCGGTCTCCTCCACTCCGAGATCCCGAACCGCGTAGAGCAGGGCCGTCTTGAGACCCGAGAAGGAGAAGTCGAGACCCGGGACTCGCGCGACGGGAAACGGAAAGGCGCTTGGGTCGCCGTCCTGAGCGATCCGGTCGATCTCGGCTCCCCCGGGGTAGCGGAGGCCGAGGAGGCGCGCACCTTTGTCGAACGCCTCGCCGGCGGCGTCGTCGAGCGTCGTCCCGAGCCGCTCCGAGCTGCCTCGCTCGCGGACCGCCAGAAGCAGTGTGTGCCCGCCGCTGACGAGCAAACAGACGAACGGAGGCTCGAGCGGATCCGGCTCGAGGTAGAGCGACGCAACATGCCCTTCGAGGTGATCCACCGGGACGAGCGGCAGCTGCCGAGCCCAAGCTATCGCCTTCGCGGCAGAGACTCCCACGAGCAGCGCACCAACGAGCCCTGGGCCTTGCGTGACGGCGACCTTGCTCACGCCGTCCAGCGACGCTCCGGCCGAGTCGAGCGCCTCGCGCACCACAGGTGCGACGAGATCGAGATGGCGCCGGGACGCGATCTCCGGCACGACTCCCCCGTAGCGGCTGTGCAGATCGGCTTGCGACGACACGACGGACGCGAGCACGTGGCCGTCATCCGTGATCACGGCTGCAGCCGTCTCGTCGCAAGACGTCTCGATCCCGAGGATCACGACGCTTCTTCGGACGAGGCCGGCTCGCGCCACATGATGAGCGCGTCTTCGCGATTGTCGGTGTAGTAACCGCGGCGGATACCTCGAGCTTCGAAGCCGAGACACTCGTAGAGCCGGATCGCGTGCAGGTTCGAGACGCGGACCTCGAGCGTGTACCCGCTGCGCGGGTCGGACGCGGTCACCTCGAAGAGCCGCTCGAGGAGCGTCGTCGCGATGCCGCGGCGGCGGTGGTCGGCAGCGACCGCGACGTTCATGACGTGCCACGCGTCGACGTACCTCGAGACGAATGCGTAGCCGACGAGACCCTCCTCGGTGTATGCGCCGAGCGCGAGCGAGCTCGGCTTCCGGAGCTCGGCGACGAACATCGCTCGCGACCAAGGCGTCGGGTACGAGGCGCGCTCGATCTCCTCGACCGTGTCGAGATCGCGCGGCTCGAGGCGGCGAAGCTCGACGCTCATGCGGGCGACCTTGAGACCTTGGCATCGGGAGCGCGAACGTAGATCGGCTGGATCGCATCGGCCGGCCCGAACGCCCGAGCCAGCGATGCATGAAATCGCGCGTGCGGAACGTGCAGCTCGTCGTCGTCGGGGGGCACGTGTGCGCCCATGCGCTCGAGGGTCGGCCGATAGCGAACTGCGCCACTCCCGACGCAGAAGGCTCCCGGTGCGAGCTCCAGCGCGTCGGGCTCGACGGCACGGGGCCCGAGGACGAACACCTCACGCCGTCGAGCGTCGATCACCGGGAACACGTCGGCGCGGGCGGCCGCGAGCGCGTCCAGCGTCGAGACGCCGGCCGCAGGGATGTCGAGCGCCAGCCCGAGACCTCGCGTGACCGCGAGGCCGATCCTCGTGCTGGTGAAGCTTCCCGGGCCAGTTCCGACGACGAGCGCGTCGACGTCGGCCGGCTCCGCATCGACATCACGCAGGAGCGCGTCGAGATCCTCGAGCAATGTGCGCGGGACGGAGATCCGCTCCCCGAGGACACCTCCGTCGCGCAGAAGCGCGCTGGTCGCGACATCGGTCGCTGTATCGAAGGCGAGCACGAGCATCACTCGACGTCTTCTAGCAGCGCTGCCTCGGCGGAGGTGAGCTCTATCCGGCGCTGGTCCTCACCGGCATGTTGGATCGAGACCGCAATGCGCGCGGGCGGAAGTGAACCACGTCCCGCTTCGGGCCACTCGACGAACACGACCGCGCCCTCGAAGTACGGCTCGAGATCGCCCCAGTCGGCCTCCGACACGCCGTCGTAGCGATAGAGATCGAGGTGTGCAACGTCAATGCGTCCCTCGTAGCGATGGCCGATGGTGAACGTGGGGCTCGTGACCGGCGCGGTGACGCCGAGCGCTCGACAAGCGCCGCGGACGAAGGTCGTCTTGCCGGATCCGAGCTCGCCCGAGACCGTCACGACGTCGCCGAGCTCGAGCCGCGCGGCGACGCGCGCGGCGATCGCCTCGGTCTCCCCCGCCGAGGCGCTGGCCAGCACCGCGCGCACGTTAGAAGAGGCCGAGCTGGACGGACTCGGGATCGGGCTCGAGAACCGGAGGTGCAGGCTTCTCGGACACGTCACTCGTCTCGCCAACCGCACGCTCGAGGAGGGCGGGAATGCGGGCGAAGTCTTCCTCGAGAACCTTCAACATCGACGGCGTATAGAGCGCAGCCGCCGGGTGGTAGATCGGATACAGGTGCACCGTACGGACGCCCAGCGTGACTTCCTGCTCCTGCCCATGGACGCGCGTTATCCCCGCAGGGCGTCCGGAGAGCAGCTTGGTCGCGAAATTCCCGAGCGTTGCGACGAGCTTCGGCTCGATCAGCTCGATCTGCCGGAAGAGATGTGGCTCACAGGCCGCGATCTCCTCGGGCTGAGGGTCGCGGTTTCCCGGAGGCCTGCACTTGAGGACATTGACGACGAACACGTCCGCGCGTGTGAGCCGGATCCCGCCGAGGAGCTTGTCGAGGAGCTTTCCCGCCTGCCCTACGAACGGCACGCCCTGTTGATCCTCGTGGAAGCCAGGCGCCTCGCCGACGAACATGAGGTCAGCGTCGGGACTTCCCGAGCCGAAGACCACCTGCGTGCGGCCTTCGGACAGCGCACACCTGGTGCACGAGGCCGTCTGCTCCGCGTAGTCGCGGAGCGCCGCGGCACGCTCAACGACGTCCATCGGAGGGGCAGTTTACGTCGAAGCTCGGATGCAGCTCGGTGGCTCTGCTAGCCGCAGCCGCAGGAGCCGCCGCAGCAGCCGCCCGCGCCACCCGACGGTCCGGCGAAGCTGGGCTTCGACGACGCGCCGACAAGGGCGAAGCTCGAGATCTGCTTCAGCACCTTCGCGGCACCGCACTCAGGACAGGTGACGGCTTGGTCGCTGGAGCGAACGAGCTCCTCGAAGTGCGACTCGCACTCCATGCACGCGTACTCATAGATAGGCATGAGCCGAGTGTACTGTCGAGACCTGTGGAGGAGTGGGGTTCGCCGACTCTCGAAGGTCGCATCGTGCGGCTCGAGCCGCTCGCGCCCGAGCACGAGGATGGTCTTTGGCTTGCGTCGCGCGACCCCGCAACATGGCGGTGGCTGAACATCGTTCAGCCACGAACCCGTTCCGAGTGGTCGGCGTACATCGTGCAAGCCCGCAACGCTGCTGAAGCCGGGACGGAGATGCCCCTTGTAACAGTCTGTTCCAAGGAGGTGGTCGGCTCGACCAGATTCCTCACATTGCGCCCCGAACACGGCTCGGTCGAGATCGGCTGGACGTGGTTGCACCCGTCCGCCTGGGGAACCGGCGTCAACATCGAGGCGAAGCTGCTGCAGATGCGGCACGCCTTCGAGGTCTGGGGATGCCGCCGAGTGGAGTTGAAGACGGATGCCAAAAACGAACGGTCTCGACGCGCCCTCGAAGCCCTCGGTGCGACGTTCGAGGGCATCCACCGCAAGCACATGCTTGTCCGCGACGGCGAGAATCGCGACAGCGCTTGGTACAGCGTCACGGACGACGGCTGGCCCTCCGTGAGCGCGCACCTCGAAGCGCGGCTTGCAGGAAAGTAGCCGATCGAGGCTACACTCCCGCGTGCCCGGTATCCCGAACGGGAACTGGAGCGAGAGAAATGATCGAAAGCATTCGGATCGTAGGCGCGGGCGGCCGCGTCGGCTCGACCGTGAGCGCGCGACTTGTGGAGCGCGGCGTGCCCCTCGACATCGACGAGCCCGAGCTCGTCCTGCTCTGCGTCCCGGATCGCGCGATCGCAGAGGTCGCAGCAGACGTTCCGCTCGGCCCGTGGATCGCGCATGTCAGTGGAGCGACTCCGCTCTTCGCCCTCGACCCGCACGTCCGAAGGTTCGGGATGCACCCGCTGCAGTCGTTCTCGAAGGCACGCGGCCCGGAGCAGCTCGACGGTGCTTGGAGCGCGATCACCGCTGAGAACGCCGAAGCGCGCGCCGCTGGGTTCTGGCTCGCGCAGACGCTCGGCTTGCGACCGTTCGAGCTCGACGACGCGAACCGCGCCGCCTACCACGCCGGTGCCGCCTTCGCGTCCAACTATCTCATCACTCTCAGGGCAGCGGCGAGCTCGCTACTCGAGGCGGCAGGCGCCCCGCCCGAAGCGCTCGATCCGCTGATTCGCGGCGTCATGGACGGGGGCTACGAGCTCACGGGCCCGATCGCGCGCGGCGACTGGGAGACGGTCGAACGGCATCTCGCCGTGATCCGCGCCGAGCGGCCCGAGCTGGAGGAGCTGTATCTCGCTCTCGCCGAGGCGACCGCGACCCTCGCTGGGCGCGACTTCCCAAGCGACAAGGTGTCGCTTGGGATCGGGGGCCCGAAGTGAAGGTATGCCGGACTACCGCCGAGGTTCGGGAATCACTCTCGCCGCTCCGATCTGGAGCGATCGCGCTCGTGCCGACAATGGGCGCGCTGCACGAAGGTCATCTCTCCCTCCTCCGCGCGGCGCGCGAAGAGAACGAGACCGTCGTCATGAGCCTGTTCGTGAACCCGGCTCAGTTCCACGATGAGACTGACCTCGCGGCCTATCCGCGCGATGATCAGCATGACCTCGCGCTCGCGGAAGAGGCGGGCGTCGACTTCGTCTTGGCCCCAGCGGTCGAGGAGATGTACCCGCCCGGCTTTCAGACCTGGGTCGAGGTAGTCGAGCTCGGCTCGATCCTCGAGGGCCACTTCCGGCCCGACCACTTTCGGGGCGTCGCAACGGCCGTCCTCAAGCTCTTCGAGATCGTCCGGCCGGATCGCGCCTACTTCGGCCAGAAGGACGCTCAGCAGGTACAGGTCGTCCGACAGCTGATCCGCGACCTCGCGCTCGAGATCGAGCTCCGCGTTCTCCCAACCGTGCGGGACTCCGACGGCCTCGCGCTCAGCTCACGCAACGCCCTTCTCTCGCCCGAGGAGCGCGAGCGAGCCCTCGTGCTTCCCCGCGCGCTCGCCACCAGGAATGTTGAGGCAGCGCGCGCGGCCCTCGCCGCCTCGAACGGTCTCGTCGTGGACTACATCGAGGTCGCCGAGTTCGACCCACCCGTTCTCGCCGGCGCCGTCCGCGTCGGTGAGACCCGCCTCATCGACAACGTCCCCTTGGAGGGAGACCCCCCATGAGCATTCGTCCGCAGCAGCCCGCCCCCGCAACGCCCGCGACTCGTCGACTCCCGATCACCGAGCTCGCCGAGATGAAGACTCGCCGTCAGCCGATCGTCATGGTCACCGCCTACGACGCTCCGGGAGGTCGACTGGCCGACCAGGCCGGAGCGGATCTGATCCTCGTCGGCGACTCCGCCGCGATGACCGTGCTCGGCCACGACTCGACGGTGCCGGCGACGATGGATGAGATGCTCATCCTGACGCGGGCAGTCACGCGTGGAGCGCGACGCCCCCTCGTCATCGCGGACATGCCCTTCGGGTCGTTCCAGATCTCTGACGAGGACGCGGTGCGCAATGCGATTCGCTTCGTGAAAGAGGCGGGCGCCGACGCGGTCAAGCTCGAGGGAGCTGGAGTCATGCTCTCCCGCGTGCGGGCGATCGTGGCAGCGGGAATCCCGGTGATGGGGCACATCGGGCTCACCCCCCAGTCCGCGACGATGCTCGGCGGCTTCAAGGCGCAGGGCCGCTCGGCCGGGAAGGCACTCACGCTCCTCGACGACGCGAGAGCCCTCGAGGCAGCAGGTTGCTTCTCACTCGTGCTCGAGGCCGTCCCGGCTCCGGTGGCCGCGCGCGTCACGTCTGAGCTCTCGATTCCCACGATCGGGATAGGCGCGGGCGTCGAGTGCGACGGCCAGGTCCTCGTCTGGCACGACCTCCTCGGCCTCTACCAAGGTCGCGCCGCCCGGTTCGTCAAGCGCTACGCGGAGATCGGCGACACCATCCGCACCGCGCTCGCGGAATACGCGGCAGACGTCCGCGAACGTCGATTCCCGGAGGAGCAACACACCTACGCCATGCCGGAGGAGGAGCTGACTCTCTTCGAGCGAGCGGCGTCAGATCAGCGCGAATACGCCGACGATCGCCGCGAGGAGCGCAGTGGCGGCTCCTAGAGCAGCGAGCGATCGCAACCACGTCCATCCGTGGACGACCCGAACGCCGATCGCGAGAAGCGCGAGCGACCAGGCGACGAACGCGAGCTGAAGCGCGAGCAGCGCCGTCTCCCCCGCCCCCTCATCCGGGCCTCCGTCCCTGAACGTGTCGCCCCCGTAGAGCGCTAACCGAACGGGAAAGAGCACGAGCAGCGAGAGAGCGAGCGGAGCAAGCGAGAAGCCCACGAGCTGGCGTTCGCGGCGGAAGCCGCCGACACTTCCGACAAGCCGCGTGCCGAAGAAAAGCGCGAATCCGAAAAACACGTATCCGACCGCCCCGTAGAGCCCGCCTGCGACGAACGCCCAGATCGCGACGAGCACGGCGTCGTAGTCGGGCTTGTCGAGGAGAGCGCCAGCCGTGGGAGTGGCAAGGACGGCAGCGGCACCTGCCATCCACACCAACAGCAGG
>Ga0210362_1334854_pt1 | contig 11820 bp, 11 predicted proteins | sample S625metaT_FD_159713 | JGI IMG/M metagenome (GOLD analysis project Ga0210362, IMG submission 159713) | Metatranscriptome of estuarine sediment microbial communities from the Columbia River estuary, Oregon, United States - S.625 (Metagenome... | ecosystem: Environmental > Aquatic > Marine >... | reverse complement strand
CGGAATTCCGGCGGCAGCGGGCTCGGAGGGTTCCTCCGGTTGGATGAGCGCGGGTGCCGGAGGAGTTTCGGCCCGTGGAGGGCCGGGTGTTTTCTTGGCCGGTGGTTCGGCGGGTGGCTCGCGCCGGGGCGGGGGAGCCCCCAGTAGCGCCGGATCCACCCGCAAAATCTCCAGACCGATGGGTTCTGCGAGCGCCGTCGGCAAAAACAGGCAGGCCAGCGCCAGGGGAACCGGCTTGAGTCGGAGATTCATACGGATTTTGGGACCGGAGCGAGGTGCTAAAATCGCACAAATCTATCACACGCGCAATTTGCGGCGGCGCCATGGAGCGATTGCAGGAGCTTGAAAACTGGCTTAAAAGGCGCTTGCCGGGGCAGCATTTCAGCCTTGCGCCGGCGTCCGCCGACGCCAGCTTCCGGCGTTACTTTCGAGTCAGCACTCCGGGGCGGTCCCTGATCGCCATGGACGCGCCGCCGGAAAAGGAGGATTGCCGTCCTTACCTCCACGTTGCGCGGCTGTTCGGCACCGCCGGCGTGCATGTGCCCGAAATCCTCGATCAGGATCTGGAGCGGGGATTCCTGCTGCTTTCGGACCTGGATAGCACCACCTACCTGGAGGCACTCAGCGATTCCACCGCGGATGAGCTGTATCGGGATGCCATCGATGCGCTGATCAGGATCCAGCTCGCGAGCCGGCCTGGCGAGCTTCCGGAGTACGACGAACAACTGCTGTTGCGGGAAATGCGCCTGTTTCCGGATTGGTATGTGGCGCGCCACCGTCCTGGGTCCCTGCCGGCATCTCAGCTCGGCGGACTCGAGGCCCTGTTTGCCCTGGTCCTCCGCAACAATCTCGCCCAGCCCCGGGTTTTCGTGCATCGCGACTATCACTCGCGCAACCTCATGGTCACCACGCCCAACCCGGGGATCCTGGATTTCCAGGACGCGGTTTACGGGCCCATTACCTATGACTTGGTGTCGCTTTTCAAGGATGCCTATGTGCGCTGGGACGAGGAGAGGGTCCTGGACTGGGTGATCCGCTACTGGGAAAAGGCGAAGCAGGCCCGCCTGCCCGTGGCCACCGGTTTCGCGGAGTTCTATCGAGATTTCGAGTGGATGGGTGTGCAGCGGCACATCAAGGTTCTCGGGATTTTCGCCCGCTTATATCACCGGGATGGCAAGGACGGCTATCTCAAGGACATGCCGCTGGTGATGGATTACCTGCGCCGGGCCTGCCAGCGCTACCGGCCCCTGGCCCCCATGCTCGGCCTGCTGGACGCCATCGAGGGCGCTCCGGAAACCCGCGTTGGCTACACTTTCTAAGTATCCCGTCATGCTGCTGGCCGCGGGCCTCGGCGAGCGCATGCGTCCCCTGACGGACAAGGTTCCGAAACCGCTCCTGGACGCCGGTGGCAGGCCGCTCATCGGGTGGCACCTGCAACGGCTCGCCGCGGCGGACTTCCGGGATGTGGTCATCAACCACGCCCACCTTGGCTCCATGGTCGAAGAGGCCCTCGGCGACGGTTCTGCCTGGGGCGTGCGCATTATTTACTCGCGGGAGCCCGAGCCTCTGGAGACGGCGGGCGGTGTCGCCAAGGCGCTGCCGCTGCTGGGCGACTCTCCTTTCCTTCTGGTCAACGCCGATATCTACTGTGACTTTGACTTCGCGGCCCTGCGGCCTCGCCTGGACCAACTGGGCCGGTCCGGCGGGAAGGACGTTGCCCATCTGGTGCTGGTCCCCAACCCACCCCATAACGCCCAGGGGGATTTTTTCCTGGTGGAGGGAAGGGTGGCGTCCGCTGGCGGGTCGCGCCTCACTTACAGCGGAATCGGAGCCTACCGTCCGGAGCTGTTTTCCGGCATTCCCTCCGGCGCCAAGGCGAAGCTGGCGCCCCTGCTGCGGGAAGCTATGGCCAGGAACCGGGTGAGCGGGGAGTTTTTCGGCGGCCGCTGGCTCGATGTGGGCACCCCCGACCGCCTTGCCGAGTTGGACCAGGCGCTGCGCCGGGAATCCGGTGCGCAGGACAGAACGTCGCGGGCGACCCGCGGTCTTTGATTCAAGGAGCCAAGCCTTGCCAGAATCAGCGTCTTGCCGGAAAACCTGAATGACAGTGACGATGCGGGACTTTCAACAGCGCCGGGCGCAACTGCTGGCCCGAGTGGAACGCGGCGTGGTGATCTTGCCCACGGCGCCGGAGCGCATCCGCAGCCGGGATTCCCATTACCCCTATCGCTCCGACAGCTACTTCCTGTATCTCAGCGGATTCGGGGAGCCCGACGCGGTGCTGGTGATGGTGGCCGGGGAGTCTCCGAGAAGCATCCTGTTCTGCCGCGAGAAGGATCCGGAGCGGGAGATCTGGGACGGTCGTCGTTTCGGGCCGGAAGCGGCGCGGGAGGCCTTCGGACTCGACGAAGCCCATGCCATTGGCGCGCTGGACGACGTCCTGCCCAAGCTGCTCGCGGATCAGCCGGCGGTTCATTGCCCGCTCGGCGTCGATCCGGCCTGGGACGGTCGGGTGGTGGGCTGGATCAACCGGGTGCGGGAGCAGTCGCGCACCGGTGTCACCGCGCCCGCGGAAATCCGCGATGTGCGGGCTTTCCTGGACGAGATGCGCCTGGTGAAGGACGCGAGCGAGCTGGCGCTGATGCGGAAGGCGGCTACCATCGCGGCGTCGGCCCATGTGCGGGCGATGCGGTCGGCGCGTCCCGGAATGCATGAATACCAGGTGGAGGCGGAGTTGCTCCACGAGTTTCGCCGCAGCGGCGCCCAGGCGCCGGCCTACGCGCCCATCGTGGCCGCCGGCGCCAACGCCTGCGTGCTGCACTACGTGGAAAACGCCTCCCAGCTTCGGGAGGGGGACCTGCTGCTCATCGACGCCGGTTGCGAGGTGGAAGGATACGCCTCCGACATCACCCGCACTTTCCCGGTGAGCGGCAGCTTTTCCGGCGAGCAGCGGGCGATCTACGAACTCGTGCTGGCGGCCCAGGGGGCGGCCATGGACAAGGTGCGGCCCGGCATCGCCTGGGACGCTCCCCACGAGGCCGCGGTCCGGGTGCTCGCCCAGGGTTTCGTGGATCTCGGACTGTGCGGCGGCGAGGTGGACGGCGTGATTGAGTCGGGCGACTACAAGCGTTTTTACATGCACCGCACGGGCCATTGGCTGGGGCTGGACGTGCACGACGCCGGCGACTACAAGCAGAACGGCCAATGGCGGGCTCTGGCGCCGGGGATGACCTTGACGGTGGAGCCGGGCTGTTATATCCGTCCGGCGGAAAACGTGCCGGAGCGCTTCTGGAACATCGGCGTGCGCATCGAGGACGACGTTCTGGTCACCGCCGACGCCTGCGAAGTGCTGACCGCCGGCGTGCCCAAGGCCGCTGACGATATCGAAGCGCTGGTGCGCGGCGGCTGAGCCCTTGCCATGGATTGTGATGTCCTGATTGTCGGAGGCGGCCCGGTGGGCGCGGCGCTGGCCCTGGGACTGCGGCGCAGCCGTTACCGGGTCCTGGTCCTGGAAGCGCGCCAGGACCCCGCGGCCAGCGCGGATCCCCGGGCCCTCGCCCTGTCTTATGGCACGTCGCTCCTGTTGCGGCGGCTGGGGATTTGGGATCGATTGCCGCATGCCACGCCTATCGAGGCCATTCACGTTTCCTCCAAGGGCCAATTTGGCCGCAGCGTGTTGACCGCGGAAGACGCCGAGGTCCCGGTGCTGGGATATGTCACCAATTACCGCGACTTGGTGCGGGTCATGCATGGCGCCCTGGTCGAGAGCGGCGTCGGTTATGTTGCCGGCGCAACCGTGAGCGCTCTCGAATGCGGTGCCGAGCAGGCCCGGGTGCGCTACACCTGCGGCGGCGACCAGCTGGAAGCATCAGCACGGCTGGCGGTGCTCTCCGACGGGGGACGCCTGGCGTCGGGTCTCGAGGGAGTGGTGCAGCGCGAGCGGGATTACGGCCAATGGGCGGTGGTGGCGGAAGTGGCCACGGAACGCGCCCCGCGGCACACCGCGTACGAGCGTTTCACCCGGGACGGGCCGGTGGCGCTGCTGCCCTTCGGCGAGCGCTTTGCCCTGGTGTGGACGGTGCGTGCCGGAGATGCGCCCGCTGTCCTGGGGCTCACCGACGCGGATTTCCTGGAAAAGCTTTCCGGCCACTTCGGCGGCCGCCTCGGGCGATTTACCTTTGCCGGGCCTCGCGCGGGCTTTCCCCTGTCCTTCCGCGAAACCGATGCCTGGAGCGTTTCGCGACTGCTGTTGCTGGGGAACGCGGCCCACACCCTGCATCCGGTGGCGGGCCAGGGCTTCAATCTGGGGTTGCGGGACGCCTGGGAACTCGCCGAGCTGCTGCCGGCATGGTCGGGAGACGATCCTGGTGCCGGCGAAGTGAGGGACCGCTTCCGTGCCCGGCGCCGTCTCGACATGGGTGCAGGTGCCTTTTTCACCGACACCATCGTGCGCCTGTTCTCCAATTCCGATCCCTTGCTGGCGCCGGCGCGGGGCATCGCGCTGTCGCTGCTGGATATGTTTCCTCCCGCCAAGCGCTTCCTGTCGCGGCGCATGATGTTCGGCGCCCGCGGCTGACCCGGAAATGGCGGCCGGGAGGTCCGCGGCGAACTTTTCTTGAATCGGGGTTCGGCATACAATGGCGCCCTTCCCCCGCCATGCAAATCGGTCCCCACCTTCTGAGGAATAATCTCGTTGTCGCGCCCATGGCGGGCGTGACCGATCGTCCTTTCCGCCAGCTTTGCAAGGCCATGGGTGCGGGCATGGCCGTGTCCGAGATGGTGGCCAGCAACTCGCTGCTGTGGGGTTCGGAGAAGACCAGGCGCCGGGCCAACCACGAAGGCGAGGCAGATCCGATCTCGGTGCAGATCGTGGGCGCCGACCCGGCCATGCTGGCCGCGGCCGCCCGCTACAACGTGGACCAGGGCGCCCAGATCATCGACATCAACATGGGCTGTCCGGCCAAGAAGATCTGCAATGTTTTCGCCGGCTCGGCACTCATGCAGGACGAGGTCCTGGTGGACCGCATCCTCGCCGCCGTCGTGGGGGCGGTAAACGTGCCGGTGACCCTGAAGATCCGCACCGGCTGGGACCGCTCCCACCGCAACGCGTTGCGCATCGCGCGCATCGCCGAGGAGCGTGGCATTCGCGCCATCGCCGTCCACGGGCGCACCCGGGCCTGCGGTTTCTCCGGCGACGCCGAGTACGACACCATCGCCGATGTGAAGCGGAGTGTCGGAATCCCGGTCATTGCCAACGGCGACATCGGCACGCCGGAAAAGGCGCGGGAGGTACTGCGTCACACCGGGGCCGACGCGATCATGATCGGGCGCGCGGCCCAGGGCCGGCCTTGGATCTTTCGCGAGATCGCGCACTATCTGGCCACCGGAACGAAGCTGCCCGCGCCGGAAACCCGGGAGATTCACCGGGTTCTGCTGGCGCATCTGGACGATCTCTATGGGTTCTATGGCGAACCGACCGGCGTGCGGGTGGCCCGCAAGCACATCTCCTGGTACACCAAGGGCCTGGTGGGATCGGCGGCCTTCAGGCACGCCATGAACCGGCTCGAGACCAGCGCCCAGCAGCTGGCCGCCATCGATCGTTTCTTCCGGGAACTCGCCGACCGTGGCGAGCGCCTTGCCTATGCCGAGGAACTCGCCGCATGAGCGGAGATAACGAGATAGCGCGCTGCGTGCGCCGGGCCGTGGAGGGTTATTTTCGTGACCTGGACGGGGAGAGGCCCTGCGCCGTCTATGACATGGTGATTGACGCCGTGGAGAAGCCGCTGCTGGAAACGGTCCTGCGCCACGCCGAGGGCAACCAGACGCGGGCGGCGGAGCTTCTGGGGCTGAACCGCAACACCCTTCGCAAGAAAATGAAGGCGCACCGGATCAAGCTCTGAGCCTGGTCCGCGCCGCGCCACTTCCGGGTTTCAAACATGAGCATTGTGAAACAAGCGCTGATCAGCGTTTCCGACAAGACGGGCATTCTCGAGTTCGCCCAGGGGCTGAGCCAGTTCGGGGTGCGCATCATCTCTACCGGCGGCACGGCGAAGCTGCTGGCCGGGGCCGGGGTTCCCGTGACCGAGATCGCGTCCTACACGGGGTTTCCCGAGATGCTGGACGGGCGGGTCAAGACCCTTCATCCGCGCGTGCATGCGGGAATCCTGGCGCGGCGGGATCTGGCCGAGCACATGTCAGCCATGGACGACGCGGGGATACCCACCATTGACCTGGTGGTGGTAAACCTCTACCCGTTCAGCGAAACGGTGGCCAGGCCGGATTGCGCGCTGGAGGACGCCATCGAGAACATCGATATCGGCGGGCCCGCCATGCTGCGGTCGGCGGCCAAGAACTGGCAGCACGTTGCGGTGGTGACCGATCCGGCGGATTACCCGGCGATTCTGGCCGAGATGCAGTCGGCCAGCGGCGCCACCGGGCTCGACACCCGCTTCCGCCTCGCCCAGAAAGCCTTTTCCCACACGGCCGCCTATGACGGCGCCATCAGCAATTACCTCACCTCGATCAACCTCAGCGGCGAGCGCACGGCGTTTCCCGGCCGGCTCAATCTCAATTTCGAAAAGGTGCAGGAGATGCGCTACGGCGAGAATCCGCACCAGAACGCCGCGTTTTACCGGGACCTGGCTCCCGCGCCGGGCAGCCTCGCCCATTACGCGCAGCTTCAGGGCAAGGAGCTGTCCTACAATAATATCGCTGACGCGGACGCCGCCTGGGAGTGCGTGAAGACGTTCGATGGGGCGGCCTGCGTCATCATCAAGCATGCCAATCCCTGCGGCGTCGCAGTCGCTGCAAGCCCGTTGGAGGCCTACCGCCGCGCCTTCGCCACGGACCCCACGTCGGCTTTCGGGGGCATCATCGCGTTCAACCGCCCCCTCGAGGGAGACGCCGCGGAGGCCGTTACCAAGCAGTTCGTGGAGGTCTTGATCGCCCCCGCCCTGAGCGAGGACGCGCGCCGGGTGCTTTCCGCGAAGACCAACGTCCGCGTGCTTACGGTGCCCCTGGAGACGGCCGCCCAGGTGCTGGATTTCAAGCGGGTCGGTGGTGGCGTCCTGGTACAAACGCCGGACGCTCTTAACGTGGCCCCGGACCACCTCAAGGTGGTGACCCGGGTGAAGCCCAGCGGGCAGCAGCTCAACGACCTTCTGTTCGCCTGGCGTGTCGCCAAGTTCGTGAAGTCCAACGCCATCGTGTTCTGCGGCGAAGGACGCACCCTCGGCGTGGGCGCCGGGCAGATGAGCCGGGTGGACAGCGCGCGCATCGCCGCCATCAAGGCGCAGAACGCCAATCTTTCCCTGGCGGGCTCGGTGGTGGCGTCGGATGCCTTCTTCCCGTTCCGGGACGGGGTCGACGTGGTGGCGTCCGCAGGCGCCCGCGCCATCATCCAGCCGGGCGGCAGCCTCCGCGACGACGAGGTCATCGCGGCGGCGGACGAGCTGGGCATCGCCATGGTGCTGACCGGTGTCCGCCATTTCCGTCACTGAGTTCCTGGAGACGCGGGCTTGAAGGTTCTGGTCATCGGCGGCGGTGGCCGCGAGCACGCGCTGGCGTGGAAGCTTGCCCAGAGCGCCCGGGTGCAGAAGGTCTTCGTGGCGCCCGGCAACGCCGGCACCGCCGCGGAGGAGGGCGTCGAGAACGTGGACATCACCGCGATCCCGGACCTGGTCGAATTTGCCCGCCGGCAGGGGATCGGGATGACGGTGGTGGGACCGGAGGCGCCGCTGGCAGCGGGTGTCGTGGACGCATTTCGCGAGGCGGGCCTCAGGATCTTCGGTCCCGCCCGGCGCGCCGCCCAGCTCGAGTCTTCCAAGGATTTCGCCAAGGCTTTCATGGTGCGCCATGGCATTCCCACCGCGGGCTACCGGACATTCACCGACGTTGGGGAGGCTCATCGCCACATCGAGTCCCGTGGCGCGCCCATCGTGATCAAGGCCGACGGGCTTGCCGCCGGAAAAGGCGTGGTGGTGGCGGAGACGCCGGATCAGGCCCATGCCGCGGTGGAATCCATGCTGGTGGGCAATTCCATGGGCGAGGCGGGGACGCGGGTGGTTGTCGAGGATTGCCTGGAGGGAGAGGAAGCAAGCTTTATTGTCATGGCCGACGGCAGGAACGTGCTGGCCATGGCGTCCAGCCAGGATCACAAGCGTCTGCGCGACGGGGACCAGGGTCCCAATACCGGCGGCATGGGCGCCTATTCGCCGGCGCCTGTTGTCACGCCGAAGATTTATTCCCGCATCATGCGCGATGTGATCCACCCGGCCATCGCCGGCATGGAGCGGGACGGGGAGCATTACACGGGTTTCCTTTACGCCGGAGTCATGATCGGCGCGAAAGGCGACATCAAGGTGCTGGAGTTCAACTGCCGGATGGGGGACCCGGAGACCCAGCCCATCATCATGCGCCTGAGAAGCGACCTGTTCGCGCTCATCGAGCACGCGATCAATGGCACCCTGGACCGCGCGGAGGCCGAGTGGGACCGCCGCTCGGCGCTGGGCGTGGTTCTCGCCGCGGAGGGGTATCCGGAGGCTCCCCGCAAGGGCGACGTGATACGCGGACTGCCGCCCGCAGCGGAGGACTTCCATGTCTTCCACGCCGGGACGGCGCTCAACCGGGACGGCGACCCCGTTACCGCGGGGGGCAGGGTGCTGTGCGTGACCGCGCTGGGTGACAGCGTGAAAATGGCCCAGCGCCGGGCTTACCAGATCGCGGAGCAGATTTCGTTTCCGGGTTGCCAGATGCGCCGGGACATCGGCTACCGGGCCATCGATGCCCGGCGTGCATAGAGGCCTTTCGGCGCCGCCGCGGTACGCTATCCGGCGGCTTCCGCGGACCGTCGCCCGCTCCCTGAGAGAGCATCTCTCGAATTCCGGGGTGGTCGCCTATCCCACGGAGTCCTGTTTCGGGCTCGGCTGCGATCCCTGGGACCGGCGCGCGGTGCGCCACATTCTCCGGATCAAGGGCCGCCCCCAGGGCAAGGGGCTGATACTCATCGCATCAAGCTTCAGCCAGCTGCGGCCGTACGTTGCCCGTCTCTCTTCCCGCCACATGGAGAGGCTGCAGCAGGCATGGCCCGGCCCCGTCACCTTTCTGCTGCCGACGGGACCGCGGGCGCCGCGCTGGGTCGTGGGCCGTCATCGAACCATCGCCGCGCGGGTGACGGCCCACCCGGTTGCCGCCGCACTCTGCCGTTCATTGGGCACCGCGCTGGTGTCCACCAGCGCCAACCGGGCGGGCGCCCGTCCCGCCCGTACCTATGCCGACTGCCGGCGCCGATTCGGCCGCCTGGCCCGGGTAGTGGAAGGGCGGGTGGGGCCCCGGCGGCGGCCCTCCACGATCATGGACCTCGAAACCGGTAAAATCCTGAGATCCTGACAACGCAACGCGTGGGGCCCGCTGGAAAACCCGACCGGCCAGCGCCCACATTCGCTGGAGAAGAGGCTTCTGGGGATGGACACAAGCAAGGTCAAGGAATTCCTGCTCGAGCTTCAGGAACTCGTTGTGGAGCGCCTGGAGCAGCTGGACGGAAGCACTTTCCGCCGCGATGGCTGGGAGCGAGCCGAGGGTGGGGGAGGGCTCTCCTGCGTTCTGGAGGACGGAGAAGTGCTGGAGCGGGGCGGCGTCAACTTCTCCCACGTGTTCGGGTCCGGGCTGCCGCCTTCGGCCACCGCCGCAAGGCCGGAACTGGCGGGGCGCCGCTTCGAGGCCATGGGCGTTTCGCTGGTTTTGCATCCGCGAAATCCCTATGTCCCGACGACCCACCTCAACGTGCGCTTTTTTGTGGCCATGAAGGAGGGCGCCGATCCGGTGTGGTGGTTCGGAGGAGGCATGGACCTGACGCCCTACTACCCGTTTGAGGAGGATGCCGCCCATTTCCACCGGATGTGCCGGAATGCGCTTGCCCCCTTCGGCGCGGAATACTATCCCCGCTTCAAGAAATGGTGCGACGAGTACTTCTACCTCAAGCATCGCCGGGAGCCGAGGGGAATCGGCGGCATCTTCTTCGACGATCTGAACGACGGCGGCTTCGAGCACTGCTTCAACCTCACCGAGAGCGTCGGAGATCACTTCCTGCCGGCTTATGTTCCCATTGTCGAGCGCCGTCAGGCTCTGCCCTATGGAGAGCGCGAGCGGGATTTCCAGGCCTACCGGCGCGGCCGCTACGTGGAGTTCAATCTGGTGTTTGACCGGGGTACCCTGTTCGGATTGCAGTCGGGCGGCCGGACCGAGTCCATTCTGATGTCCATGCCCCCGGTGGTGAAGTGGCGCTATGACTGGAAACCTTCGCCGGGCACGCCGGAAGAAAAGCTTTACACGGACTTCCTCACCGGAAGGGACTGGATTCCCCTGGGCTGAGGGCTGGCTGTTAGGAGGGTCTCAGGCGAGCCAGCCGGAGCATTTCGTGGTCAACTCCTCCGCCCGCCGCTTGCCCAGGATTCCGCGAAAAGCGATCTGAACCGATTCGTAGTACGAGCGCACCTCCTCCCGGGTGCGGCATTTCTCGATCTTTTCGGTGAAAACGTCGCCGTCCGGGCCAAGATAATCGTGGATGACCCGGTTGAGGTTCCGCTTCAGATCGGGAAGAGGCAGGGCCGTCGCCGGCCCAGCGATGCCGGCGGGCGGCCCGGGCGCGGCAGTAAAGGCGGAGGATGCCCCCGCCGAGGCAACAGCCTCGATGAACCCCCCGCGCTCGAGTTCCTCCAGGTAGGCAATGACGTCGCCCAGCGCCCCCGCCTTTTCCCGGTGCGCCGCCACGCTGAGCTTTCCGTCCACAAGGATCAGCACCAGGCGGAGCTTTTGCGGCAGCTTGTAGGTCCGGGCCGAGATCTCCTCCTGGCCCTTGGCGGTCTTCGCGTAGACCGCGGTCATATCCACGACCTCGATGCCTCCTCGTTATGTTCTTGTGCTTGAACCTTAGCGGAAGGCTATGCGGGTTGCAATGGCATAGGGCACACGCCGGCGGCAATTCTGCCGATTTGGAAGTTCCCGCGATCGGCGGGAGAAACGGGTCGGCTGGATACCTGGGCGTCGGCCCGGGACTCGTCTAACGACGGAGAACGCACTTCTCGTACAGGTCGAGGAGCTGATGCTCGGGATCATAACGGGACTTCAAGGCGTCGTAGGCGGTCTTGTCAAAAACACGCCAGAACTCGTCCTCGGGAAAGTAGCTTTCGGAGTAGAGGGATTTGATGCCTCCAAGGTCCTGGACCTTGCGCTCCACCATCCGGTTGAAGTGCCCGGGGGAACGGGGTTCACGGGTTCGCACCACGTCCCAGAATCCGAAGTTGATGTAGAGGGTCATCGGGTCCATGGGAAAAAGCGGAAAGTGGCTCTCGCCGCGAAAACGGGCGGGGCATATCCAGATGGGCAGAATGCCAATGTGCTGGTGAAGGAACTCCAAGAATTCGCCTGCCCGCGACACCGGAATGTCAACGTCCTGTATTACCGACTCGGGATGCAGTCCGCGGACCCGGTCCAGGAGCCGGGTCAGCCCGAGCCGGCTGTTCCAGCGCATGAGGCTGGTATAGGTGCGGGAATTCAGGCGGGAACGGCCATAGAGCCGGCGCACCAGGGGATTCTGGGCCAGCAGGTTCTTGGAGCACCAGAACCAGTCCGTGTCCCAGCGCCACAGGTAGTCGTGGGCGGTAAGGTAATCCAGGGGCTTTTCCCGGATGGAGCGATAGTAGATGTTCTTGTACCCGTAATCGCTGGCGAAAGGCGCCTCGTCGACGAAACGCCCGACATTCAGATAAAGGTCCTCGGGGCCGAACACCACGCCATCCAGGAAGTCGGCATCGGACGTGCAGG
>Ga0210362_1352838_pt1 | contig 11895 bp, 11 predicted proteins | sample S625metaT_FD_159713 | JGI IMG/M metagenome (GOLD analysis project Ga0210362, IMG submission 159713) | Metatranscriptome of estuarine sediment microbial communities from the Columbia River estuary, Oregon, United States - S.625 (Metagenome... | ecosystem: Environmental > Aquatic > Marine >... | reverse complement strand
GGGAGTTTGCGGCAAAGGCGTGTTTGATTTTCTCCACGGCCTCGAACGAGGTGGTCTCGCCTTCTACGAGGATCGTTCCGCCGTCCACTGTCAGCTCGCGAACCTTCACTGGCGTTCCGGCGGGCAACTGTTTGACGAAGGCCGAGAGTGTGGGAAGGACATTCTCTTGTGATCCATCGAAGGCTTCCAGCGCCTTGTTGAGCACACCCATGCGATATTGCGCCTGGTCGAGCTCATCGCCCGGGGCTGCGCCGGGTCCAAACGATCGTTCAAACTGTTGTTGCAAGGTCGCTTTCAGATGATCCACGCGCCGGTCTTTCAATATCAGATGGACCGTGACATCCACGATGGCAAGCAGCCCGATGACCAGCGCCGCGCCGATCGCCAGCCGGCGGTCCTGTTTGGACAGAACGGACTTCGTCGATGCCTCATCGGTGACACCCTTGAGGTCGAGCGCGAGTCCAATGGGGGAAGGTTTGAACCGCCAGCGAGGCTTGACGAGCTTGGGGTGAATGGCGAGTCCGAAGGCGATAGAAAACGCGCGCGGGCTGTCTGGGCCGAACCCCTGCCGAGGCCCGACAGGATAGAGTCCCAGTTGGCGGGCGACGAATCCACCAATCTCCCGCAGCTTAGAGCCGCCTCCCGACACCCAACAATGAGTCAGCTGCCCACGGTCCGCTCCTTCATAGGCCTGGATCGTCACGCGCAGTTCTCGTAAGAACGGTTCCAACCACGCGTCGACCTGTTCGACCGCCATGGCCCGCTTGAGCCGCTCCGCGTCGCCGAAGCTGCAGGCTTCCCGAATGGCCAAGGCACGGGTGAGTTGGTTCCCGCCCCAGAGGATCGTCCTCAGCACGACCGGCCGTCCTTCATGCACTAAGCAGAGCGTGGTCTTCGAAGCCCCGACGTCGATGATGGCCAGGTCGTGGGGAACCGCCGAACCTTCTCCCCGCAAATACTGCGTCACGGAGAAGAGTGCCATGGCATCGACATTGATGGCTGACGGTTCCACATCGGCTTGCGCCAGGAATCGAAGATGCTCGGCCACCTTGTCTTTCGGGGCGGCGGTGACCAACACGTCCGAGCCCTTGCTGTCGCGGGGGACACCCTCCGCGGTTTGTCCGGGCGGCAATATGAGACTGCCGATCGCCAAATCTTCGAGCGGCATCGGCACGAGGTTCTCCACCTCGAACGGAACGACTTGGGCCAGTTTCGTGGAGTCCTTGAAGGGGAAGGAGAGGGTTCTGACGAAGAGATCCTGGCAGGGGATCGCGGTGACGAGCCGATCCGTCGCGTAGAGGCCGTGCTGCCAGAGAAATCCGCGCAATGACTGCACGCGCCGGGCCGGTTCCAAATCTTCCGGACGGGCGAACGGCATCGGGTGGTGAAAGTAGTCGATCGATTCGCGCCCGCTCAAACGGCGGCGGAAACGAACGGCTTTCAGACCCGTCTGCCCGATATCGAGCCCGACGCATTCAGTGACAATCGCCATCAATCCGCCTTCGTTTCAAGGTTCAGGTTACAAGGTACAAGATACAAGTGCCAGGGAACAACTCCGAGGCACCTGTACCTTGTAACGTGCAACCGGCATCTTCTGACCTACTTTACAACGCGATCCTGGCTTGTGCCAATGTCCCCGCTATTTTTACCGTGATCGGGGTTCCAGGGGGGAGGGGAGGAAGACCCAATGTGTTCGCTTTTGACGCGAAGCCTACCCCGGGGATGATCGTTACGGTGAGAGCCAATCGGCTGTCCTGCACTGGCTGTTGCAGGGTGATCGTTCCTTTTCCGGTAAACGATCCATCGAGTCCTTCCCCCATGAGCTCCGTGACATCGCAGACGGCGTCCCGGCAGGCTAACCCGGCAGCGACCTTGGTAAAGGCCAACGACATTGTCCGTCCATTTCCCAGCGGCACTTGTTCAATGGCCAGATCCGTTGCCTCGGCCTTCCAGGTTCCGTCCCCTTTCAGGCTGCCTCCTGCATCCTCGCCTGATCCGATTCGATGGGAGAAGTCTCCGTTCAGCATGCCGCGACCGACGTAGGGACGAACGATCTTCGAGAGATCCACCTGTTGGAATCGTCCTGCCACCGCCACAGACTTCGGCGACAAAAAAGATGAGGCCGTGACGGTGCCTTTGGCCAGCCCTCCGTTCGGCAAGGCCTCATCCAGCTTCATGACCACATCGAGATCAAGCCCGCCGCTGAGCGCTTGGATGATTCCGATGTCGGCATCCAGAGACGCCAGTTGAATCGGTTCCCAGTCCGGTCTTGAGAAGGTGACCTGCCGCCATTCGATCCCAAGCGGCAGTCCGACCGTCCAGTCCGTGACCCGAACGTCCATGCCGGTCATTCGATTCAGCTCCGTGATGAGTCGCTTGTGCAGGGCGTCATAGGGAAAGGTCGCCGCCAGGCAGAGGACCACCAGGCAGAGTCCACCCGCCACCCACGCCACGATCTCTTTCCATTTAGCCGGCCAGTTCATCGTCATCACGATGCTCCGATGGCGACCCACTCCCGCACTGTCCAAGGATCGGCGCCGGGCGATTGAAACGTCACTTCGACAAGCAGCGCCTTCGGCAGCTTGTCGTTCGTCCGCCACTCGTCGGTCCACACCCGGCTCTGCCCGTCGAAATATCGCAGGTTGAATCCCTTCACACGATTCGCCAATTCCACCTGATCCAGCGATTCGTCGGTGAGACTGTAGCGGTTGCGCCGCACGAATCGAATCAATCGATCACGTTCACGGGTGTAGACGACTCGAACGGTCTCACTTTCCTTGGCAGCCAAGTTCCCCACGCCTTCGCTCATGGCGAGAATTGCCAGGGTATCGGCCGGCTGTCCCTCCTGGGTTCCGTTCACTCCCGTCCAGGGAAATGTCTTATCGAGCTGGCTGAGCGATACTTCCTCGGCCATGACGCGCAGGATCCTCCTGACGGTTTGCTCTCGCTCCGCCCGTTCACGACCGGCATCGATCGCCTGGGTCGTCGTCATGAGCGATCCAAAGACCATTGCTCCGATGGTGGCCAGTAGCGAGATGGCCACCAGTACCTCAATCAGCGTAAATCCCGTTTCAGGTTTAGAAGGTAAGGCCGGCAAATACATACGTGCTCACTTCCACGGTGTCTACAAATGCGCCTCTGGGCCATGAGACTTGGACGCGGACCTCCCGGATTAATTCGAGGGGGGTCGGCGATATGGTGCGCTTCCATTGATAGCCGACGCCCCGATCGGCAGCTTGGGCTGGTGGCTGGGATCCGAGCGGTACATTCGAAAACATTCCGCTGGTTTCTCCGACGGGATAGACGCCCGCCAGCTCCGTCTCGATCAATTTTTCTTGCGCCAGCAACGTGGCGGCGGTCAGTTCGCCGGCTCTCGCGTGCAGATCGAGGTCAAAATTTCTGAGGCCGAGGAGGATCGGAAGCGCGATGGCCAGCAGGGCGATGGCGAGCATTACTTCGAGCAGCGTGAATCCGCTCTCACATGTCGCCGGAGTCTGGGAGCGTCGGGTCATGTCCATGCGTGATGTCCTCGGCCGTCGACTCGTTGCGGCGATCATGTGCCAGTAGGCCGCAGCAACGTCCTCACTCGGTCCGGAATCGGCTTATTGCGAAACGGGTCGATCCGCTCTTCGCTGGTTCGAATCGCCCCGGTCAAGGAATCCACGGTAAGCACCAGCAGATTGTTGTTCCGATCCGTGAGGAATACCATCACGGGATCGATGCGCCCATTCGGATAAAACGAGAGATCGGTTCGGCCGTAGGTGCGTTTGTTTTCCCCCACGGAGACTTCCGAAAACCGAATCGCATCCGGAAGGGACCGTGGCGTTCTCCAGGCGGCATCGAGCGGGAGTTTCTCCTCCGCGCCGTCCATGACCTTGACCCAGTAGGTCCCCTGATCGAGATCCAGGTACAGTTTCACAGGTTTTTGGCTGGTTGCGGCCAGTCCTTGGAGCGTACGCAGTGTGCCGATGAATTTTCGTCCAGTGGAACTCAAGTCTTCGCCGATGATGACCCGTGGGAGTACGATGACGAGGATACCGGCCAGAAGAAACAGGACGATGAGCATCTCGATCAATGTGAACCCAGCAGGGGATCGTAAGGGGTAAGGGGTGGAAGGTGCAAGGTGCACGGTGAGGCGTGGAGCGTCAGCCGATATTCGAAACTCTGACGTTCTCACGAATGACGAATGACCAGTGACCATTGACCGATCAGTCCTTCTCCAGATTCCAGTTCGTGATATCCGCATTGACTCCTTCGCCGCCGACTTCGCCGTCGGTGCCCAGCGAGGTGATTTCATAGTCGCCCCTCTTGCTGGGACTCAGATACTTGTAGGAATTTCCCCAGGGGTCTTCAGGGAGGTTCGGCAGGTACCCGCCGATTTTCCATTTCTTGGGAACTACGCCGACGGCAGGCTTCTCGATAAGCGCCTTGAGCCCTTGTTCCGTCGAGGGGTAGACCCCGTTGTCCAGTTTATAGAGTTGCAGCGCGCCCTCGATGTTTCTGATCTGCACCTTGGCAGCCGTGCGTTTGGCATCATCCGTCCGGCCCATGATGCGGGGGACGACCAACGCCGCAAGAATGGCCAGAATCGCCACCACGACCATGATTTCAATGAACGTAAACCCGCGCTCTCGAAGGAGAATGGGCTGCCCTGTGGCCCGCATAGTTGCGACCTTGCTGCTTCGATTCATCGAGAACCTCCTACTCTATTCAATCATTGCCTGCAACCCTTGCCCATCACTTGGGAGGGTTATCGAACCATTTGCCCCATTTCAAAGATGGGTAAGAGAATCGCCACGACGATAAAAAAGACGATGATGCCCATGGCGAGAATCATGACGGGCTCCAGCAGCGAGGTCAACCGGGTAATGACTCGTTCCACTTCGCCGTCGTAAATCTGGCTGACACGGCGCAGCATCTCTTCCATATCGCCGCTCCGTTCACCTACGGCGATCATGTGTGTCACCAGCGCGGGAAATTCACCGCTCCGTTTCAGTGGGTCGGCGATGGTTTCGCCCTCGCGAATGTTTTGCCTGGCGCCCTCGACGGTTTCCTCAAGCACCCGATTGTTCATGACGCGCTTGGAGACATCCAATGCGTCCAGGAGTTGGACGCCGCTGGCCAGCATAGTCGCCAATGTGCCGGCCAACCGCGAGATCGATACCATGCGCGCGACATCTCCGATCAGCGGCAGGCGCAGCGTCACACGATCCACGACCATTCGTCCCTTTTCTGTCTGGATGAAGCGGCGTATGAACAAGATGCTGACGACCACGAGGCCGACGATCAATAGCCAATAATCCGCGAAGAATCGGCTGATCGACATCAAAACGACGGTCGGCCAGGGAAGCGCCTGTTTCATGCTGGTGAAGACCGCCGTAATTTTCGGTACGACGAAGGTCATCAGGAAGAACAGAACAGAGATCCCAACAAAAAGCATGAGGGCCGGATAGAGGGTGGCGTTGGTGACTTTATGCTTGAGCGCTAGTTGTTTTTCCAAAAACTCCGTCAGCCTGAACAGAATTTGATCCAGCGCACCGCTGGCCTCGCCGGCCCGTACCATATGCACATAGATCGGAGAAAAGTCTTTTTCGTACGTTTCCAAGACGGCGCTCAGCGCCTTTCCTCCCCTGACTTGCTCTCGAATATCGGCGAGGAGCGTTTTGGTGGGTTTCTTCTCGGCTTGCTCGACCAGGACGCCGAGCGCTTCGACCAACGGAAGCCCGGCCACCAAGAGTGTCGCAAACTGTCTGGTCATCAAGGCGAGATCGTGCGCGGTGAGCGTCGCGGAACGGCTGATCCTGCGAGTGGCTCGGATGCGGGTTCCTTCCTGCTGCCGCGTCGCCGGCTGTCCTTGTTCCACGACGTCGGTCGGAAACACCCCTTCTTTCCGAAGCTTCAAGCGCGCGACCTTGACGTTTTCCGCGTCGACGATTCCGGCTGCAGACCCGCCGTCGTTCTTGTAACCTCGATATTGATACACCGGCATTGTCAACCCACTCCAGCCACGCCGTATGATTCACGGCTCTTCTACTGCATCACCGATGCGTCGCTGCTTTTCATCGCGCGTATCTCGTGAAGCGTATCTCGCAAACACGGATGAAATGTAATCTCTTTCCATCTTGCGCTTCACGCTTCACGAGATGCGCTTCACGCCTTCACATCAGACTTCAATCTCTTGCTGGGTAATCCGCATCACTTCTTCCATGGTGGTATGGCCTTTGATCACGCGCTCGGCGCCTTCTTGTTTGAGCGTCACCATGCCGTTGGCGACAGCGGCCTGCTTGATGGCCGACGAATCCGCTTTGGTCCCAATGAGGCGGCGGATTTCGTCGTCGAGTATCATCAGTTCAAAAATTCCGGTGCGCCCGCGATAGCCGGTCTGCGAACAGGCCGGGCAGCCCGCCCCGCGGTAGAGCGTCTGATTGGTTCCAGGCGGCAGGTCCAGACGGTCGAGCTCGTCCGCGCTCGCGTTGTAGGGCCGCTTGCAGTCCGAGCAGATCCTCCGCAGTAGCCGCTGGGCCAGTACGGCCACGACAGAGGAGGCGACGAGGAACGGCTCGATACCCATATCGATCAGACGGGTTGCGGCGCTGGCGGCATCGTTCGTGTGCAGCGTGGAAAAGACGAGGTGCCCGGTGAGGGAGGCATGGATGGCGATCTCCGCCGTTTCCCGGTCGCGGATTTCTCCGATCATGATGACGTCGGGGTCTTGCCGGAGAATGGACCGCAATCCCGCGGCAAACGACAGGTTGATTTTCGGATTCACCTGCATCTGCCCGATCCCGAGCAGCTGATATTCGACCGGGTCCTCGACGGTGATGATGTTCTTATCCGGCGCATTGATGTGGCTCAACGCGGCGTAGAGGGTCGTGGTCTTTCCGCTGCCGGTCGGACCTGTGACGAGAATGATGCCGTGCGCAAGCTGGATCAGCTGATGGATCGCCGAGAGCCGTTCCCCGGAGAAGCCCATCTCGGACAAGTTCAGCAATCGATTTTCTTTCTCCAACAACCGGAGCACTACCCGCTCGCCGTGAGACGTGGGCAGAACCGACACGCGGAGATCGACGTCTTTTCCCGAGGTGCGAATCGCGAACCGGCCGTCCTGCGGGAGCCGCTTCTCGGCGATATTCAAGCCGGCCATGATTTTCAGGCGCGCGATGATGCTGGGCTGCAGATGCTTCGGCGGGGTCAACACCGGATAGAGCACGCCGTCGATTCGGTACCGCACGACCAAGCCGCGCTCGAACGACTCGAAATGGATGTCGCTGGCCCGCTGCCGGACCGCTTGGAACAAGACCGAATTCACCAATCGAATGATCGGGGCTTCGTCGGTCGCGTCGAGCAGGTCCTGAGGCTCATCCAGCTCGTGGGCCAACTGATCGAGACTCTCGCTGGCGGCGATGTCCTCCATGACTTTTTCGGCGCCGCTCGGACTGGCGATCTCGTCGTAGGCGCGGTTCAGGCAGGCGAGCAGCGACACGCCGGTCGTCAGGACCGGTGTGACAGGTGTGCCGAGCAAGAGCCGGAGGTCGTCGAATGCGACGGTCTCCAGCGGGTCGGTCGATGCGACGAGGATGGTTCCATTCTCGTGACGGAGCGGAAGCACACGGTACCGCCGGCAAAATGCGATGGGGACCTTCTTGATCAGCTCATGATCGATCTGAGTGGATTCCAACTGCGGCGCCCAGGGCAATTCAAACTGTAGCGCCAGTCCTTCCAGGAGTTCTTCATCGCGCAGCATACGCAGGCGCACCAGAACTTCCCCCAATCGGCCTCCCTTTTCACGCTGGTAAGCCAAAGCCTCATCGAGTTTAGCGCTCGGGAGGTTGAACTTGTCGCTGAGGATGCGTCCCAGCAAAGGCCTGCCGTAGCTTGAAGGGCCTTGGTCATGTGTCACAGATTCCGACACGTTCTTTTCCCCGTAGTGTTGCGCTGAGACGAGCCCAACTAGTGGGCCGTTATCCGATCAGGAGTTTCCTCGGAACGGCGATCCCATGCGATGTCGCCACGAACGGCCATGCATCATGCGGGTTAGCGCAGTTCGTAAGTGACGGTCGAGGGCTGGTTGTTTCGGACCATGTCGAGCTTCACGATCCGCTCGTTCTTCAATTGTTGGAGCAGGTTGAGCATCGTGCCGGGATCGCGGATATCGACGCCGTTGACCCGCTGCAAGATGTCCCCGGTTTGAACGCCGATCCTCTCATAGAAACTTGCCGGCGCCATGTAGTCGATGCGAAATCCGTTCACGGCGCCATTAACCATATGCGGTACTGCTCTGGCTTGCGTCATGAGCTTCGGCAGATCGTTCATGGCCAGCTCGACTTCCCGCCGGTCGATTACTTTTCGAAGGGGAGCGCCCGGTGCTTGAGGGGAGGAGGTTGAAGAGGATGCAGTGGCGCTATTGCCGGGGATGGCCGGCTTCTCCGTTAGTCCCAGCTCCAGCCATTCCTCGAGATTGCCCTGGCGGATGACGATTCCATCGCGCTGAATGTCGGTGACTTCTCCCAAACCCTGGATCTCTTCGCGCAGGCGATACAAGGACTGTTTTTTGGATGCCAGTTCTTCGACAATCGCAAACACGCCTCGCCGATCGCCCATCACGGTTCCGATCAGACGAATCTTTGTGGCGGCGCCGATGGACGCCCGAACGGCTGCGCCGGCTGGGCTGTCTTGGCTCGGCATCTCCTGCGGAGCGGCAGGCAATAGGAACAGCCCGCTGGAGCGAATGTCATCCGCATAATGAGCCGGGGCAAACGAGGCCGGACGCGCCGATCCCGTGCCGCCGGATTGGGGAGAGTCCTCCGGCGCAAGATACAGGGCGTCTGCGACAAATGCGTTGATGGAGTGGGCGACAAGGAACGCGCTTACGGCAAGACACACCAGTAAGCCGATGCGCCGCACTTGCTGAGGGGACATCTGAGCCAAGGATCTACTCCAGTTCATGATTTATTTGTCATAGTACCTGTTCAAGATATCCGCTTGCAAATAAAGGGTGATTTGGCGGCACCAGTGGTTAACAACACAGTCGAAATGGTTCCCCCCCCCCAGTAGAATGGTAGGATTATGCCGAACCAGTGAAAGAGGTCATTGTGAATTGTGTGTTGATCCGACACGGGATTGCGGTCGAATCGGAGAAGTGGGAAGGGTCTGAGGAGAGCCGCCCCTTGACCGAGAAAGGGAAGAAACGGGTGCTCCGGGCCGCTGCGGGATTGGCGGCATTGGACTGCAAGCCCACCCATCTCTTGAGCAGTCCGTTCGTCCGGGCGTACGACACGGCCAGGCTGTTGCGCACCGTCTTGTGCCCGTCTCTAAAAGTTATGACGCGGGACGAGCTGGCGGTTGGCTCCACGCCGGAGCGGATCGTGTCGCTGTTGCGCGCGCTTCCCGTGGAATCGACCGTGATCTGCGTAGGACATGAGCCGCTGCTCGGCGAATCGGCGGCCCTGTTGCTGTCCGGGAAGGCCACGGCAAACTTTCCCATGAAGAAAGCCGGCGCGGCACTGATTCATTTTTCGAGTCTTGTGAAGCAGGGTCAGGGACTGCTCCGATGGTGGCTTGAACCGATGCAGTTACGAGTCTTGGGAAGGGGAAAGGCAGCATCGATGGAAATGGACAAAAGCGGCTAGGAATCTGCCTGATATTGTCCTTCGGTGCATGTTGTACAGTTCATGTCTTCCTCTTCACCCCTCATGCCTCACCCCGTACGTCCCATCACCTTTCACATTTCACGTTTTACGCTGACAGGCTCCGGCCCGCCAGTCCGCTTGGAGTGTTGCAGCACAGGCAGGATATGCCCCCGAAGTTCTTCTTGGATCTCTTCAGGGGATTTTCTGGCATCGACGACGTTGAAGTGAAATTCTTCCGCCATCTTGTCGTACTCCTTGATCAGCAGCGACTGATATTTCTTGAAGCTGTCGTAGAGATCGGCGCCCAACCGGAGATCCATGCCGGACTCCCAGTAGTTCATCCCGGTGGTTTCGATCACTCGCAACGCCAAGGTTTCCACGTCGATGCGGAGGTAGCAGACAAGGTCAGGAATCAACGCAAACCCGAACACGTCCCGAATCCACTTGCGGTCTGCGCTCCGCGCAAAGTCGCGCGCAAAGGCCGTATAGATGTAACGATCCGCCAGCACGACGAATCCCGATCGGAGCGCCGGAATGATCTGGTGCTCCAGGCGATCGGCGAAATCAGTCGCATAGAGCAGGCTGAGCGACCAGCGGTCGAGAATATTGCCGGCCTTAGCGGCCTCGATCGCTTTGGACATGAGGTTCGATCTCGTCCATCCGGTCGTGATGACGCCATACCCCTGCACCTCCAGCCATTCCTGCAACATCTCAAGGTGTGTCGACCGTCCGACGCCGTCCGTGCCTTCGATGGCAATCAGCTTCCCCTTCAGGTCACTCGGATTTAGGTACGTCAAACCGTCGCCAAAATAGCGTGCGCCGACCATAAGTGCCTCGTCTGGGTTTGTAGCCGCGGAGCGCGTCTTCCACCAGCGCCCTCATGTGTTCCTGTTGCGTTTCGATATCCTGGGTCGCATCCATCGTCAGCAGGCCGCACTCATCGACGATCTTGTCGTATTCGGCCAGGATCTGCGATTGAAACAGCCTGAAACTTTCTGTCACGTCCGGACTGAGATTCATGTCCATGCCGGCTTCGTAATACTTGAACTGCCCGCGCGTGCCCCGCAAGAGCCGAGAGATGGCCGTTTCGATGGGTATCTTGTAATAAAAGGCCATGTCGGGTTTGATGGCGAAGGCATAGAGCTTGCGCACCCAATCCCGCGAGACCCCCCGCACCACGTCCCGCGCAAACGCCGTGTACATGTACCGATCGGCCAAAACGAGCATGCCGGCTTTCAGTGGAGGGAGAATGTGGTGATAGAGCCGGCTGGCGAAATCCGTCGCATGGAGCAAGCTGAAGGTCGTGGGCGTGAGGCTTTTGGTTTTCTTGCCGCGCTTCGTGGTGTCTTTGACCAGATCGGATGAATTCCATTCCGTAAAAAACACCCTGTGGCCTTTGGACTCCAACCACTTGTGCAAGAGCAGCAATTGCGTGCTTTTCCCGGATCCATCGATGCCTTCGACGATGATCAGTTTTCCGGGGTAGGGGTGAGAGGAGGAGTTGACGTATTCCTGCTCAGTCATGATCGAGCGGCCTCCTGTGGCACTTCGCGGAATTGGACGCGCCGACGGAAGGCCTGTTCGAATAAATCCGCGCGGTTCTTCGCCGCCCAGAGTTCCATTTCAGCATCGCCCGACACCGTCGCTTCGATCGTCACGGTAGTTCCAATTTTTACGCTCACGGTCTGAACAACGGAGAAATGGGTGCGATCGAGTCCGTCCGCGATCCGCAACAAGGCGGACAGGATTTTTACCACGCGCTTCGAGCGGGGGGGCAAATCTCCGAATCCCTGATGCTTCAGTGTCGGGATCGCCCGGCGATGGTAGCGGGCAACATTGGCTACCACGTCGATTTCGTTTGCCGTCAAACCTCCCAGATCGCTGTGCTTGATTAAGTAGTAGGCATGCTTATGGTGCTGCCGGGGATTGATCAGATAGCCGATGTCGTGCAGCACGGCGGCATACTCGAGCCACCCGCGTTCCTGCTGCCCCAGTCCATGCAACCGTTTGGTTTGATCGAACAAGCCGAGGGCCAGGGCGGCTACATGCAGTGAGTGCACTTCCGGCGCGTGGCAGCGTCGGGCCAGCCCGATCACATTCCGCCGGCGCACATCGGGGATCTCGTTTTCCGCCTTCAAACCCTCGCGGTGCCGCGCGATAAAATCGTAAATCATGCCCTCGCGAATGGCCTTATCGCACAGCGTCATCTCGCTCAGGCCCGACACTTCCAGGAGGCGCCGGAGTACCACGGCGGCAGGCAGCAGGG
>Ga0210362_1360441_pt1 | contig 12207 bp, 12 predicted proteins | sample S625metaT_FD_159713 | JGI IMG/M metagenome (GOLD analysis project Ga0210362, IMG submission 159713) | Metatranscriptome of estuarine sediment microbial communities from the Columbia River estuary, Oregon, United States - S.625 (Metagenome... | ecosystem: Environmental > Aquatic > Marine >... | reverse complement strand
CGACAGGGCCCAGGGATGGTAGAGCTGAAGATCCGGAAACGCCCTTGCCAGAAGGTCTTCATCGGCAAGGCCGGCGCACTCGTCGGCTGCCGTGTGCCCGGCGATGCTCAAGGCCGCGTCCACGGTCTCGCGGATGGACTTGGGCGAGAAATCCGAGGTGCTGGCGTGGCCGCGCTGCCTGCCGATGTAAACGGTGACGCCGAGACCCTTGTCCCGGTTGTACTCGATGGTTTCCACCTCGCCCCGCCGCACGGTGACCGACTGGCCGAATCCCTCGTTTACCTCTGTTTCGCAGGCGCTGGCGCCGCGAGCCGACGCCTGGGCCAGAACGTCGCTGGCCATCGCTTGAAGGATCTCGATGGAATAGGAAAAACGGGGCTCCTGCATCTCGGGCGCGGGGTGAAATCCGGAAAAGGCGTTATCATATCAGCCCGGACCGCAGCCGTTGACAAGCCCTTGGAACCGTCCGAGACTCCCAGCAAGACCCAGCGCAAGCAGCAGATGCGCGATGTTCAGGCGCTCGGCGAAAAACTTGTGAAGCTCAAGCGCGAGCAGCTGTCACAGATGGCGCTGCCCGAAGCGCTGCTGGACGCGATCCTGGAAGCGCAGCGCATCAAGAGCCGCGAAGCCCTCCGGCGCCAACTGCAGTACGTGGGACGCCTCATGCGCGACGTCGAGGCGGGACCCATTCGCGAGCAACTTGCCATCCTGGGCGGACAGTCCCGGCAGCATACCGCCTGGCTTCACCTCCTTGAGCGCTGGCGGGAGCGTCTGCTCACCGATGAGAGTTCGTTCCTGGCCTTCGCGCAGGAGCATCCGGGCGCGGACCTTCAGCACCTGCGGGCCTTGTGCCGCAACGCCCTCAGGGAACGCGAACGGGCGAGCCCTCCGCGCAGTTACCGGGCGCTGTTCGACGCGCTGCGCGCCATAATCCCGCCGCCACGACCCACCCAGGACCTTGACGCGACGGACGAGAACCATGAGCGATGAGACCCTGATTATCGGCCTGGTTTCGGTCAGCGATCGTGCTTCCCAGGGAGTGTACCGGGACGAGGGCCTGCCTGCGCTGGAAGAATGGCTTGGACGCGCCCTGGCGAGCCCCTGGCGTTCGATACAGCGGCTGATTCCGGACGAGAGGCCCGCAATCGAGGAGACGCTCATTGACCTGGTGGACCGGCAAGGCTGCCACCTGGTGCTTACCACCGGAGGCACGGGACCCGCGCCTAGAGACCTCACGCCGGACGCCACATTGGCCGTGGCGGATCGCGAAATGCCGGGTTTCGGGGAACAAATGCGTCAGATCAGCCTGCGTTTCGTTCCCACCGCCATTCTCTCCCGCCAAGTGGCGGTGATTCGCGGAAGATGCCTGATCCTGAATCTGCCGGGGCAGCCGAAATCGATACGGGAAACGCTGGAGGGATTGAAGGGATCCGAGACACAGACCCCGGTGCACGGAATATTCGCCGCGGTGCCTTATTGCGTCGATCTGATCGGGGGACCTTACATCGAGACCCGGGAGGAAGTGGTCAAGGCCTTCCGCCCGAAGAGCGCTCAGCGTCCGAAGAGTTCCGGTTGAGCCAGCGCAGCGGCGCGACGCGGAAGCCGGGCGCCCGCAACGGCGCCCGTCCCGCTCGAGGTCAGAACTTGACGCCGGTGCCCACCAGTTCCCGCGACTCGATGCGGTAAGCGAAGGTGACCGGGTCCATGCTGTCCCGCTTCTTTCCGGCCAGTTCGGCCTGGGGAAACGCGAAGAAGGGAACCGCACCGTTGGAGCTGCCGGGAAGCTTCACTTCATCGCCGTAGCCGAAAGCGAACCAGTTCATTTCCCAGGTGCCGAAGAGCCGGTCCCGGAGCTTCGCGATTTTGGGATCCGATAGCGGCAGGCTTTCCATTTCCACTGCACGGCGCACGTCCGAGGGATTCACGGGCACCCAGCCGGCGCCGGCCACAAAGAACTCGGCCCGGCAATGCTGGCCACGGCTCACGTCGCCGTAAGCTCCCAGGCTCTTGAACAGTTCCGAATTGTCCACTCGAATCCCGAATTGCTCCCGCGCCGGGATGCCGGATGCCCGGCACAGCGCCACAAATAGCGCGCTGAAGTCGGCCGAACGCCCCGACAAGTTGCCGGATTCCAGGATCGCCTTGGGATCGCCCTGTCCGCACCCGCGGAGATTAGGGTCATAGCGCATGTTTTCGACGACCCAATCGTAAATCGCCCGCGCCTCTTCGAGAGGCGAGGAGGCGCCCTTGGTGGCGGTCTTGACGGTCGAGCGTACGATGCCGTCGGTGGCGATACGCTTGGAAGGCTTCACCCAAGCCAGCGCTTCCTTGGGCATGGCGAGCTTGGAATCCTTCTTGGCCGCGCCCAGATTCGCATGGCGATCAGCGGTCTTGATGATGGTGCTCACGGTCACGGTGCGCGGCGCTTTTCCGCTCCACTCCCCGATGAACGCGGTCTGCCCTCCCCCGAGATTCTTCAGCGCGGCCTTGTCGGGTTTTCCGTTCCAGATTCCCGGGACCGAGCGCTGGTAGGCGTTGTCCTCGCTCCACGGCATGGGGAGCCAGAGTCGGGCCTGCCCCTGATCCCCCGGCAACTCCACGTGGTAGGTAAAACGGAATCCCCGCCAGTGGGCGGAATCGTCGGTATTGGGGAACCCCTTGGGGGAAATAGCCATGAGCGCCGCGCCGGCGCCGCCAAATTTGATGAAATCGCGCCTGTCCATCAGTCTCCTCCTGCGTTTGGACCCATCCCTGCTACAGGGTGGCCAATATAGACTTCCCCACACCCTCCGTCAAAGCAAAATTCCACAAAAATCATGACATCAGCCTTCGTTCCCGGCCCCTGGGAAAAGGGCCCGGAACAGTCCTCTGGCCAGCCTCCGGTTCCCCGCTCCGGCGCATCCGAAACGACGCAAGGATCATGGTTGACGTTCGGCCACCCGATCTGCCGGAGGGCGTTCGATGGTTGCGCTCACATCACCTGCCGGAAGCGGGCGATCTCGAATTCCTCCCCGCGCTCCATGAGGGCGACTGGGGCAAGACGTCTGCGCCGTCCCTCCTCGAGCATCTCCAGGTTCTGATCCATGGAAAACACTCCCGCAGGGGCGACAAGCACGACCTCTCCCGGTGCCAACTCGGATCGCCGCAAATTCAGTGCTGCAAGATAGCCCTCGGCGTCCAGCCTCACCAAGGCCTTCCAGGAATCCGACAGGGGGCGAAGCCTCACCCCCGCCGCCTCGTGGGCCATGGTCTGCACCCCCACGTAGGCCCGGTTCTGGCGGTCCCTTGACACGCGCCGGATGACCGCAACTCCCCAGTGTTCCACTCCCTCCGGGCGAATGCCAACCAGGGCGCCGATCCGAATCCAATCGGGCCTGGTCTCGGGAATCGTGGCCCGGAATCCGCTGGCGCTGATGTCTTCGATCATCCAGCTTTCCCCAGCGCTCACGCCAAAGGAACCTGAACCCAGCACTGAATCTATTAACCCGCTCAGGCTACTTACGACCACCAGCCGGGCCTGAACCGGGTGACGCAGGTGCTTGCGCTCTGGCGGATTGGGTGCCCAGTGAAGGGACAGGTGGTTCATGACCTTCAGAACAGCATCGGGGCCATAGAACCCGCCGAGGTCGATCTCCGGGGGCACTGTTCCCTCCTCCAGGGCGCGACACGCTCTTTCCATCTCCCGATGGGCGGTGCCCGCCCCGAACAGGATCACGTCCGCTTTGAGTGCCGCCGAGGGCGGCAGCCTTCCGGGCCCGCAGTGTCCGTCCAAGTTGAAAGCATAGCCGCCCGGCACCCGCCGGCCGCGATGAATTTCGAATAACGCCGAGAAATGGGCGGTGAGCCGCTCGGCGATTTCCAGCGGTACCGGGGAAAGCGCGTCCGGCGCCGCGCTCCAAAGCATGAGCACCTTGACCATCTCCCGCCCGGCATCCGTCGTTCCAGGGGAATGGGGATAGAGATCCACCGGACGCCTATCCAGCGAACGCTCCAGGGCAAAACGATAAAACGCGGAGAGCACGCTCCAAAGGTCCTCGTCGATGGGGCGGTACCGAAGCTGCAGCCACTTGAGCTGCTGGCCCGTGGCCCGAATGCCGCGGCATACCGCCAGGGGGAGCAGGGGGCGGGCACCCGTCCGGGGGCCCTCGCCCGCCTCAGCAAGGCAGCCAGCATATCCGGACGTCAGGCTCTTCCAGAAGCCGAAGGCGGCGTTCCACAGGCGCTGCTCCTGGGAACGCTGAACGCGCTGGGCGGCAAGATAATCTCTCAGCAGTTTCCGGTGGAACGGCTGGCCCGCCTCATCCAGCAGGGTGACCAGGTGGATCCGGTCTTCGAGTCCGATACCCCCGGCGCGGAGAATCGAATCGGTCCATTCGACGATCTCGTCCAGCGCCCTCGGCGCATCCGAGGCGGGCAAGCCCGCCAGCACTTCCCGGGCGCGCCGGGGATCCGCCAGGGGATGGTCAGGTTTCCGGTGTCCGAACCATTTGAACATGTCCGGGGCAAGTTCCTTCTTCTTGTGGCTCCGCAAGGTAGCGCGGAGATGGCCTCGAAGTGAACATTCTAGACAACATCCGGCGATTTCACCGCACGTCGTGGGTGCGCGTCGTCAGAGCCGCCCGCCGCCCGCGCCGCACGTTCACCCCCCCCAGCACGGCCATTCCCATGACAAAGTAGCCCCCCGTGATGATCATGGCCAGGCGATGATCCCCGCCGGAGATCCACGTCACGATCCCGTAAGTGATCGGGCCCAGAATCGACGACAGCTTGACGGCAAGCCCCCAGAGGCCAAAGAACTCGGCCCGGCGGGCAGCGGGGCTCAAGTAACCGACCAGGGCCCGCCCCGCCGACTGGGAGGAACCGAGGCAAAGCCCCGCCAGGTTGGCGGCCGCCCAGAACATCCCGGCCCCGGTCGCTGACCAGGCAAGGATCACTACCAGCATCCAACCCGCCAGGGTGAGTGTGATGGTTGCCACATGGCCGATGCGATCCTGAACCTGGCCAAAACCCAAGGCACCCGCAGCCGCCGTCAGGTTGACCACCATGATCAGCGTCAGGGTCTGCCGGGTGTCGAACCCCATGGCTTGCTGGGCATAGACGGCTGCCAGGGCGATCACGGTCTGCACCCCGGCCTGGTAGAGAACCAGGCACACCAGGAATCGCCACAGATCCCGGTAGCGCCGCGCGTGGCGCAGCGTCTGCGCCAGGCGGGAAAAGGACTCCCGCCATGGATGGCCCGGAATGATGCCCGCCTGCGCCTTGGCCCGTTCCTGGAGCAGCAGGAACGTGGGGAGACTGGCCAGCGCAAACAGTCCGGCCGTGATCAGCATGGTGACGGGGACAAATTCCTGGGCGGTGGCGCCGCGCGCTTGGGCAAAGCTCACGTAGGCCAGGGAGCAGCCCAGGCTCATCAGCCCACCGATGTAACCCAGTCCCCAACCCCATCCGGAAACCTTTCCCAATGACCTTCCCCTGGCCAGTTCCGGGAGGAAAGCGGCGATGAGGTTTTCCCCTGATCCGAAAAAGAAATTGCTCAAAATGATGAGCACGATACCCAGCCAGAGATCGTCGCCCCCCGCGAAAGCCAGGGCGGCCGTGAATACCACGCATCCAACCGTGGTCCCCAGCAGCAATCGTTTCTTGGCCGCGTGCAGGTCTGCGTATGCTCCGATGGCCGGCCCGGTCACCATGATCCCGGCGTAGGAGACCGCCAGCGCGGCGGTCCAGGCAAACGTGGCCCAGGCTTGATTCCCGGCAATAACGGACACGAAGTAGGCGTTGAACACCGCGGTAATCACGACGGTGGTGTAGCCGGAGTTGGCGAAATCGAACATCGCCCACGCCCACACCTCCCGGGGACGCACGCCCGGGGCGAGCGTGACTTTTCGCTGCTTTCCCGCGGACGAGCGCGCGCCGTCGCCCCCGGGTGACCCGCTCATTCAGGGAGGTTTTCGATATACCGCTTGAGCAAGCGGTTTTCCAGCGCGGCCTCGTTGAGCGCCGCTTTTGCGACGTCGTGGAACGAGATGACGCCAAGGAGAGTTTCGCCATCCAGCACCGGAAGATAGCGCACGTGATGGGCCGTCATGATATTTCGCACGTGGTCCAAGTTATCCTCGGGGCTTCCCTGCACCGTCGCGGGCACCATTACATCGCCGACGCTGGCTTCCCCCAGGGCCCCTCCGGCGCTGTCCAGCCGCGCCAGAATCTCGCGAAAGGTGAGCATGCCCGCCAGGCGGCCGTCCACCAGCACCAGCAGGGATCCGATATCGTTGCGCACCATGATGTTCACCGCCTGGACCAACCGCGCCTCCGGGCCAATCGTGAACAGGAGGTTGCCTTTCAGCTTGAGGATGTCTCGAACGATCATCGAAGACTCCGTTGGGACCGGCATCTGAGCGACTTGACGGCCTCGGGGAACAAGGTCCGAAGCGTTCCTATCGCCACCCAACGCCGCGGAAAGAGAAGGTCGCCGGGAAAATGGTGCTGATGGTCAGACTCGAACTGACGACCTACTGATTACGAATCAGTTGCTCTACCAGCTGAGCTACATCAGCAGGAAACCGCGCGAATTATAAGTCGCCCGGCGGTGGCCGGGCAATGGCGCAAGGGGTTTCGGGATCAGCTGTCCGTCGGCCGCACCCGGACCACGATGTCGACGCCCTCCGCCGTCACGCCCTCGGGGAGGCGCGGCATGCCGGTCACTTCAATCTCGCCCGGCGGAATGTCCACCAGGGTACCGTGCACCACATCATAGAGGTGATGATGCTCGGAGGTATTCGGATCGTAGAAGACCTTGGAGGGATCGACCACCACCTCCCTGATCATCCGCTTCTCGCGAAACAGGTTGAGCGTGTTGTAGATGGTGGCCTTGGAGCACTCGGGAACACGCGCGTTCACGATCGCCATCACCTGATCCGCGGACAGGTGCCGGCGCCGGGAGAACAAAGCGAACGCGATCTCAATCCGCTGATGGGTGGGATTGATGTCGTGTTGCCTCAGAAGAGCAGCAATGCTCTCACGGGTGTCCAAGGGTGTCACATTCATTGTGCATTTGCGACTGGAAATTCAATCAGTTGCAATATTACGGCAATGTTTGGACTTTGTCTAATATTAGGGCACCAGCGGAGGGCTTCGCGCCTCGCGTCAGTCCGGAGGGAACCCTACCCGAAGTGAGAAATTTCGCCGGTCGGCAACTGTGCCAAGCTCCACAAAGTCCTGTTGCTACCGCCATTCATCCTTGATCCGGCGCCACTTGTCGGACGATTTTGATTCCACTCCGCAAGCCTTTCTATGATGGGTACCAAAGAGACAACGAGGACCAGCCCATGAAACTCACCCGCGGATTCACCCTTTTGGAACTGATGATCACCGTGGCCATTATCGCCATCCTGGCGGCGATCGCCGTGCCCCAGTACAACGAGTATGTGGCCCGCAGCATGATCGTGGAGGGCACCGCCGGACTGGCGGACATGCGGGTGCGCATGGAGCAGTTTTACCAGGACAACCGCAATTACACGGGGGCCGGCTGCGGCACCTGCGGCGCGGCTTGCCCGAATTCGCAATATTTCAATTTCGCCTGCGATTCAGCGGGCCAGACCTACACGGTCACAGCCACGGCGACCGCCGGCCGAATCGCCGGCCTGGTTTTCACCATCGACGAGCAGAACGTGCGCCAGACCACGGGCGTGCCCGCCGGCTGGACGGCCCCCGCCGGCAACTGCTGGACGCTCCGGAAAAGCGGCCATTGCTGATGCTTAACGCCATGGGCGCTCCCGCCAAAAGCATCTCCCGCGGCTTCACCCTCATCGAATTGATGGTGACCATGGCCGTTTTTGCCCTGCTCCTGTTCCTGGCCCTGCCCAACTACCAGACCTGGATCCAGAACACCCAGGTGCGCACGGCCGCGGAGGCGTTTCAAAATGGGGTGCAACTGGCGCGGGCGGAGGCGGTCCGCCGCAACACGGTCATCCAGTTCCAGCTGCTGGGCGGCACGCGCTGGACCGTGGGCTGCGACTTGCCGGTGGCCGACAACGACGGGGACGGCGTGGACGATTGTCCCGCGGTGCTGCAGACCCGCGCCACGGAGGAAGGCGGAACCACCTCGGTGACCCCGGTGGTGACCCCGGGCGGCGCCACCACCGTGACCTTCAACGGCCTGGGGCGCGTCATTCCCAACACGGATGCCAGCCCTTCCATAACCCAGGTGGATGTGGACTCCAACACACTCGACCCGGCCGACAGCCGGGAACTGAGGATCACCATCGCGCCCGGAGGCGCGGTGAAGATGTGCGACCCCCAGGTTGCCGATGCCGCCGACCCCAGGGCCTGCCCGTGAGGAACACCATGAACGCACCGACCACACTTCATAGCCAGAAGGGCGCTTTCCTGCTGGAGGCGCTGATCGCGATCCTGATCTTTTCCATGGGCATCCTGGCCATGGTGGGATTGCAGGCCTCGGCCATCAACACGGTCTCCGAGTCCAAGTACCGGACTGACGCCGCTTTCCTCGCCAACGAGATCATCGGCCAGATGTGGGTCGCGGATCGCAACAATATCGACGCGTTCAACTATCCGGGGGGCGGGGCGCCGGCCCTCGCGGGGTGGACCGACAAGGTCGACGCCGCCCTGCCAGGCGCGGCCGCCAACCCGCCCCAGATCGCGGTGGCCGGCAACGCTCTCAACGGTTACACGGTGACGGTCACCATGAGCTGGCAGGCTCCGGGCGCGGCGAATCCCAGCCAGCACACTGAGATCGCATTCATACACAACCCTTGAGGCAAGCGGACATGCGCAACACGATCAAAATCAGGTCCATGGCCGGCTTCTCCCTGGTGGAGCTGATGGTGGGTGTCCTCATCGGGCTCATCGGCGTCATGGTCATCTTCCAGGTGTTCTCGGTTTCGGAGGGAATCAAGCGCACCACCACCGGCGGCGGGGACGCCCAGCAGAACGGCTCTCTGTCGCTGTTCACCATCGAGCGCAACCTCCGCATGGCGGGCTACGGCATGAACGTCCTGAATTTCATCGGCTGCCCCATCCGCTTCTACGACGAGGGCGTGACGCCGCCCGTCGAGAGCACCGATGGCAGCTGGAAGCTGGTGCCCGTGGAAATCATTTCGGGAGCGGGGACGCAGCCGGACACCATCATCATGATGCGCGGGGATTCCGACCTCACCCCGGTGCCGGCTACGATGACCCAGAGCATGCCCTCCCCTTCGGCCACTTACAAAGTGGACGTGCGCTACGGCTTCCGGCCGGGTGACGTGACGCTGGCCGTGGAGCCGGGCAAGGACTGCACCATCGCCCAGGCCACGGAAATCCCCGGAACCCCGGGCCAGAGCGACAACGTGATCCACAACAGCGGCACCTACCAGGACGACAACGGAGTTAACCACCCGGCGCGCTACAACAAGCCGGCCGGACTCGGAATCGCCTACAACAAGGGCGCCCTGCTCTACAACCTGGGGGCCCTGCCGGCCCGGTACGTGTTCCGGATCGAGCAGAACCAGCTCACGTTCCAGAACCAGATGACCGAGGCCACCGCCAGCGCCCTGTTCGACAACGTCGTCCAGCTCCAGGCCGAGTACGGCAAGGACAACAACGGGGATGGCATCGTGGACGTCTGGAACGCGGTGTCCCCGGCGCCTGGATCCGTGGAGTGGCAAGGGATCATCGCCCTGCGCATGGGGCTCGTGGCCCGCAGCACCACGCCTGAGAGACCCAACCCGGCCACCGGCGTCTGTGAAACCACCACTGCCAACCCCACCTGGGCGGACCCGCCCCAGCCCATTGATCTCAGTATCACCGGAGCGGACTGGCCGTGCTTCCGCTACAAGGTGTTCGAAACCGTGGTGCCCCTCAAGAACCTGATCTGGAGGCCCGAAATATGATGCCCTCCCGTAGACCCATGATGACAGCCGGGGCGCCGGCCCAGCGCCAGCGCGGGCTGGTGCTGTTCGTGGCCCTGATCGTGCTGGTGGCCATGACCCTCGCCGGCATCGGCATGGTGCGCTCGGTGGATACCGCCAACCTCATCGCCGGCAACCTGGCGTTCAAGCAGGGGACCATCCAGTCCGCGGATCGCGGCATCGAGACCGCCTTTCAGTGGCTGATCCCGCGAGCGACCGGCACCGCGCTCTATAACACGGACCCGGCGGCCGGCTATTTCTCGGCGCCCCCGGTGCAGCCGCCGGATTATTACGACCCGTCGGTCTGGGCCAATTCGGGCTGCGTCAACGGCTGCACTCCGGACCCGGACACCGGCGTCACGATCCGCTACATGATCCACCGCCTGTGCAAATGCGCAGGCACGGCGCCGGAAGGCAACTGCCCTTCGGGCGAACCCAACGAGTGCGGGATCAGCTACGACACCAGCGGCAAGTCCCCGGGAGGCAGCAAGACGTCGGGAGCGGCGGTCTACACCAGCACGCCCATCATGCATTACCGGATCACGGTGCGGGCCGACGGCCCGCGCAACACGGCCAGCGTGGTTCAGACAACCCTGGCCATACGGCAGTAACGGCAACAATGCTTGGGAGGTAGCACCATGAAAAACACGACGCCTTCAAACATCAGCAAACTCCTGACGGTTTTCCTGGCCGCCGGCCTGGCCGCGCTCCCGGCCGCCGCCCGGGCCGAGGCGACCGACCTGGCGTCGGGCCCCCTGGCCGACGCCACCACCGCCCTGGTGTTGCCGAACATGATGTTCATGCTGGACAACTCCGGCAGCATGCAGTGGAGCTACATGCCGGACGAGAACTTCGTCCGCGCCTACTACCAGAAAGTCGGGTACCGCAGCCACCTCTGCAACAAGGTGTACTACAACCCGAACATCGTGTACCGGCCGCCGCTGCGGGCCGACGGCACCCCGTTCCCGGATTCCGTGTTCACCCAGGCTCCCTACGACGGCTACCGGGCGGGGGCGCCCACGGTAAACCTGAACAATGCGTTCCTGGCGTGGCGCTCCTTCGCCAACGCCGCTTTCGCGCCGCCGGCAGGCTACGATTCCGACTGCTGGGCGCCCGGAGGCAACGAATGCACTGTGAACAACAACCTGACCAGCGTAATCAAGAACCAGCCAGAAGCGGCCCATTACTACATTTACACCGGCTCCCGCGCCGGCCAGCTTGGAATTGGCTCCACCAACGTCAACGTCAACAACAATAACCGGGACGATTGCGTGGACGACCCGGACGATAGCGGCTTCTCCACCCGCTGGACCAGGGTGACGGTGGGACCCAACTCGGGACCCGGCGGCGCCGACGAGCGCACCAATTTCGCCAACTGGTACACCTACTACCGCACCCGGATCCTGGCCATGAAGACCGCCGCCAGCCGCGCCTTCGTGACCGTGGGCGATAACTTCCGCATCGGCTTCATCACCATCAACCCGGGATCCCCGGTGGCCAGCGACCAGTACCTGGCCCTCAAGCGCTTCGACGCCACCCAGAAAACCGACTGGTACGCCAAGATGCAGGCCATCCGGCCCAGCGGCGGCACCCCCCTGCGGGAGGCCCTGTCCCGGGTGGGGCGCCACTACGCGGGGGTCAAGGACGGCATCAACGACGGCATGGGCGCGGACCCCATCGAGTATTCCTGCCAGCAGAACTTCACCCTGATCACCACCGACGGCTTCTGGAACGGCGCCGGAGGCATCCGGATCGCGGGCGCCGCCATCGGCAACCAGGACAACGTGGAGGACACGGCCCAGCCCATCATCGTCAAGCGCAACATCGGCACCTTCGACGGCAACCTGAACGGCGCTTCCGACACCCTGGCCGACGTGGCCATGTATTACTACAAGACCGACCTGCGGCCGGGCGGCTCCACCAATGACGCGGGGACCGATGTATCCGAGAACAACGTGCCCAAGACCCCGCGGGAGCCGGAAGTGTCCCACCAGCGCATGGTGACCTTTGGGTTGGGTCTCGGCGTCAACGGCAAGATGGTGTACCGGTCGGACTATGAAACGGCTGCCGCCGGGGATTTCGCCAAGATCACCAGCGGCAGCACCGGGTGCACCGGCTGGCAGGTCAACAACGCGGTCTGCAACTGGCCGGTGCCTAGCGCCAACGACGCTTCCGCCATTGACGACCTTTGGCACGCCGCGGTCAACGGCCGGGGCAAGTATTTCAGCTCCCAGGACCCGGATTCCCTGCGGGACGGCATTTCCACGGCCCTGGCGGGGGTGTCGGCCCGGATCGG
>Ga0210362_1130126_pt1 | contig 12306 bp, 12 predicted proteins | sample S625metaT_FD_159713 | JGI IMG/M metagenome (GOLD analysis project Ga0210362, IMG submission 159713) | Metatranscriptome of estuarine sediment microbial communities from the Columbia River estuary, Oregon, United States - S.625 (Metagenome... | ecosystem: Environmental > Aquatic > Marine >... | reverse complement strand
CGGGACTCTGGTTTTGCGTTGCGGGCACGGTGCTGGTGGTGGTGTCGCCCCTGGCCGGAGCCGGGGAGGCCCTGGTGAACAATTACGTGCCCGTGCTTCAGAATCCGGTGTTCCAGAGCGGACTCGCCCTCTTCGGCGCGGGATTTGTGGCGACCCTGGCGCGGACCCTGTGGGCGGGGCGTCAGCGTGCCGCCGGTGTCGCCCAGCCCTATCACACCGGTCTCATGGTGGGAGCGCTGGCGGCGGTGCTGGCGACAAGTTCCCTCGCCTGGTCGGCGGCGGCATTGCCGGACTTCCTGCCTCCTGCGGCCTATTTCGAGGCCCTGTTCTGGGGGCCGGGACATGCGCTGCAGTTCATGCACACCCTGCTGATGTTGGTGGTGTGGCTTGGCCTGGCATCGCGAAGCGGCGCCGCCGGGCGGGGGGCGGTGGTGCTGCTGGTGATCGGCGTGGTTCCGGCGTTGCTGGTGATCTGGATCCACGCCAGCTATCCGCCCGCGAGCCACGAGTTCCGCCACGCTTTCACCCTGCTCATGTCCTGGGGCACCTGGATCGCGGCGGCGCCCCTGGGGCTGGCGCTGGCGTGGCGGGCCTTCAAAGAGGGTCCGCTAGAGGACGGAGCGAGCCGGCTTGCCCTGCTTCTGTCCATTGTTCTATTCGGATTCGGCCTCGCGGTGGGAGCCATGATCCGCCATGACAACGCCATGGTGCCCGCCCACTACCATGGAGTGATCGGGGCGGTGACCCTGGCGTACATGGCTTTCGCGTTGCGCCTGCTGCCGGCTTTGGGCTTGCGCGCGGCGCCGGCCCGGGCGGTGCGCCTGCAGGCCTGGGCTTACGGCGGCGGCACCCTGCTCATGGCGGCGGGACTGGCCTGGTCCGGCGGGCATGGCGTATCGCGCAAGACGGCCGGCGCCCAACAGCTCCTGGACGGCGTCGCCGAGACCGCGGGCATGGCGGTGATGGGGCTGGGAGGCTTGGTGGCCGTGGCCGGGAGCCTGCTGTTCGTGACGCTGGTGTTTCGCGCCATGGTGGCGCGGCGGGAAGCGGTTGCAGGCGGTTCGGGGCCGGGGCGCGTGGACCGGCGTCCTCTCGCCCTGGGGCTCACCCTGGGCCTGATCCTGGTGAGCGGCACCGTGGTCACCCTGTTGCCCGGCGCGGGAGTGGGAACCAGCATCATGGTTGACGCGCCGCCAGCCGATCCCCAGCGCAATCCCGGCGGCCACGCATTGGAGAAACGCCGCGCGGAGATCAGGGCAAGGTTCGAACAGGCGGTGGTGATGCTCCACGCCAAGCAGTACGAGCACGCGGCGGCGGCCCTGCACCGGGTTCTGGAGCTGGATCCCACCATTCCCGAGGCCCACGTGAACATGGGATTCGCCATGATCGGCCTCCGGCGCTTCGGCGTGGCGCGGGATTTCTTCGAGGGCGCCATCGAGCTGCGGCCCATGCAGGCCAACGCCTATTACGGCCTCGCCGAAGCCCTGGAAGGCACCGGGGACATGGAGGGCGCCATAGGCGCCATGCGCACCTATGTTCACCTTTCCCCGCCCGAGGATCCCTTCCTGCCCAAGGCCCAGGCCGCGCTCTGGGAATGGGAAAGCCGGCGCGATGCTGCACGGGAGCCTTCCCCGTCCTTGGAGCAATCCCGCAAGTAACTGTCGGGAATCGGGAAAATCCTGCCGCAGGGAGCCTCCCGTCGGGTATAATTGCGGACTTTTTTGATTGGGACTTCACGGCATGCTGGAAGTGGCTCAACTCGAGTGCGTGCGCGGCGATCGCCGCCTGTTCTCGGATCTGAGCTTTGCGCTGGGCCCCGGCGAGTTGCTGCAGGTGCGCGGCCCCAATGGCGCGGGCAAGACCAGCCTGCTGCGGATGCTGTGCGGCCTGATGCTCCCCGCCCACGGCGAGATCCGCTGGAAGGGATCGCCCGTCAAGGAACTCGGCGAGAACTATTACCGGGACGTGACCTATCTCGGTCACCTGCCCGCGGTCAAGGACGAACTCACCGCCGAGGAAAACCTGCGCATCGCCAGCGGGCTGGACGGCATCGAGATCGAGCGCCGGGAGGCTTACGCCGCCCTCAAGACCATGGGGCTGCAGGGACGGGAAACGCTGCCGGCCAAGGTGCTGTCCGCGGGCCAGCGCCGGCGCGTGGCCTTGGCGCGGCTTCTGGTTTGCGGCACCGTGCTGTGGGTGCTGGACGAGCCGCTCACGGCCCTCGACCGCTCCGCCGCCGGGCTGGTGCAGTCCCTCATCGCCGGACACCTGGAAAAGGGCGGCGTCGCCGTCCTCACCACTCACCATGACCTGCATCTGCAGAGCCGTCACCTCGAGCTGGGAACGTGAGAGTCGAAGGCACGCTCTCCCTGGTCGCGTATGTGATCCGGCGCGATCTGCTGCTGGCCATGCGCCGCCGGGCCGACGTGCTGACGACCCTGTTTTTTTTTGTGATCGTGGTGAGCCTGTTTCCCCTGGGCGTGGGGCCCGATCCCAACCTCCTGCGCACCATGGCGCCGGGCGTGGTGTGGGTGGCGGCGCTGCTCGCCTCCATGCTTTCCCTGGGGCGGCTGTTCTCGGCGGATTACCTGGACGGGACCCTGGAGCAGATGATGCTCACGCCCCAGCCCCTGTCCCTCATGGTGCTGGGGAAGGTGGTGGCCCACTGGCTGGTGTCGGGGGTGCCCCTGGTGCTGATCGCGCCGGTGTTGGGCATCCAGTTCAATTTGGACCTGGAAGCGCTCATGGTGCTGGTGGTGTCGCTGATCCTGGGCACCCCGGTGCTGTCCATCATCGGCGCCATCGGCGCCGCCCTGACGCTGGGGCTGCGCGGCGGCGGCGTGCTGCTGTCGCTGCTGGTGCTGCCCCTCTACATCCCGGTGCTGATCTTCGGCGCGGGTGCCGTGGATGCGAGCCTTTCCGGCCTCGCGTTCCAGGCGCACCTCTCCCTGCTCGGCGCCTTCACGGTGTTCGCGCTGCTGTTCGCCCCCTGGGCGACGGCCGCGGCCCTTCGCATTTCCATGGAGTGACATGGCGAAAATAGCCTGGTTCAAGTATTCCTCGCCGGCGAGCTTCTACTTTCTCGCGGGCCGCATGATTCCCTGGTTCGCGGCCCTGGCCGCGGTGCTCACAGTGGCGGGCCTGTACATCGGCTTCTTCAGGGCGCCCACGGATTTCCAGCAGGGGGAGGCCTACCGCATCATCTTCATTCACGTGCCTGCGGCATGGATGTCCATGTTCATCTACGTGGTCATGGCGTGCTGGGCCGCCCTCGGCCTCGCGTTCAACACCCGGCTCTCGTTCATGATGGCCAGCGCCCTGGCGCCCACCGGCGCGCTGATGACCTTCCTGGCCCTGTGGACCGGCTCCTGGTGGGGCAAGCCCATGTGGGGCACCTGGTGGGTGTGGGATGCGCGCCTCACTTCCGAGCTGATCCTGTTCTTCCTGTACGTCGGATTCCTGGCCCTGCAGGCCGCCATCGATGATCCGAGGCGGGCGGACCGGGCGGGGGCGGTGCTGGCGCTGGTGGGCGTGGTCAACGTGCCCATCATTTATTTCTCGGTCCAGTGGTGGAACACCCTGCACCAGGGAGCCTCCATCAGCATGACCAAGGCGCCGTCCATGGCGGCCGTCATGCTCACCGGCATGGCGGTCATGGCCTTCGCGTTCTGGATGTATTCCATTGCCGTGACCTTGTACCGGGTGCGGCTCATCATCCTGGAGCGGGAGAAGAATTCCCAGTGGGTGCGGGAGCTCCTGGAAGGCCGGCGCACCGATGACCGCGGCCTGGACGCCGCCGCCACGGAGGCTCGATAAATGGAATGGGGCAGCTGGTCTGAATTCTGGGCCATGGGCGGGTACGGCCTCTATGTCTGGGGCTCGTACCTGGTGACGTTCGTCGGCCTCGCCGCCGAGGTGATCATCCTGCGGCGTCGCCGCCGAACTTTGATGGAGCACCTCAGTCTCACCACGTTGGATACGCAATCGGAGAAGTCTCATGAAACCAAGGCATAAAAAGCTTGCCATCATCATCGGCGGGGTGGCGGGCCTGGCTGTCGTCGCCGCCCTGGTGCTCAACGCGTTCCAGTCGAACCTGGTCTTCTTCTTCAGTCCCACCCAGGTGGTTTCCGGGGAGGCGCCCCAGGGGCGCAGCTTCCGCCTCGGCGGCATGGTGGAGGAGGGGAGCGTGAAGCGCGCGGGGGACGGGCTGACGGTGGAATTCAAGGTCACCGACACGGCCAAGAGCATTCCCGTGACCTACAAGGGCATCCTTCCCGACCTGTTCAAGGAAGGGAAGGGCGTGGTGACCGAGGGCAAGCTCGGCGCCGACGGCGTGTTCCGGGCCGATCAGGTGCTGGCCAAGCACGACGAGAACTACATGCCCCCCGAGGCCGCTCATGCCATCGAGCAGGCCCAGAAGGCCCAGAAAACCCTGATCACCAACTGACGGAGAGCGCCATGGTCCCCGAGGTCGGACAGTTTGCGTTGATCTGCGCCCTGATGCTGGCGCTGGTGCAGGGAACCCTGCCGCTGGTGGGCGCCCAGAAGGGCATCCGCTCCTTCGTCGCCCTGGCCAAGCCCGCGGCCCAGGGCCAGTTCGTGTTCGTGGTCATCGCCGCCGGCTGCCTGGTGTACTCGTTCGTGAACAACGATTTCTCGGTCCTGAACGTGGCCACCAATTCCAATTCCCAGTTGCCGATCCAGTACCGGGTCGCGGCCAGCTGGGGCTCCCACGAGGGCTCCATGCTGCTGTGGGTGCTGATGCTGACGGTGTGGACGGCCGCGGTCACGGTGTTCAGCCGGCACCTGCCGGACGAAATGGTGGCACGGGTGATCGGGATCATGGGGCTGGTGAGCGTCGGCTTCCTGCTGTTCCTGCTGCTGACCTCGAACCCCTTCGACCGCCTGATTCCGGCGGCGCCCGACGGGCGCGACCTGAATCCGCTGCTGCAGGACCCGGGCATGGTGATCCATCCGCCGCTCCTGTACATGGGCTACGTGGGATTCTCGGTGGCCTTTGCCTTCGCCATCTCGGCTCTGCTGTCGGGCCAGCTGGACGCCACCTGGGCGCGCTGGTCCCGGCCCTGGACCACCACCGCCTGGATCTTCCTCACCCTAGGCATCATGGTGGGAAGCTGGTGGGCCTACTACGAGCTGGGCTGGGGCGGCTGGTGGTTCTGGGACCCGGTGGAGAACGCGTCGTTCATGCCCTGGCTGGTGGGAACCGCCCTGGTGCATTCCCTGGCGGTGACCGAGAAGCGGGGCGGGTTCAAGATCTGGACCGTGCTCCTGGCCATCAGCGCATTTTCCCTCTCGCTGATGGGAACCTTCCTGGTGCGCTCGGGGGTGCTGACCTCGGTGCACGCCTTCGCCACCGATCCCAAGCGCGGCATCTTCATTCTTGGATTCCTGGTGCTGGTGATCGGAGGCTCCCTGCTGCTTTTCGCGTGGCGCGCCCCCAAGGTGGGGCTCGGCGGCAAATTCGACCTGGTGTCCCGGGAATCCATGCTCCTGGGCAACAACGTGCTGCTGCTGGTGGCCGCGGGCTCGGTGCTGCTGGGGACTCTCTATCCGCTCTTCATCGACGCCCTGGGGCTGGGCAAGATTTCCGTGGGCCCGCCGTATTTCAACGCGGTGTTCGTTCCCCTCATGGTGCCGGCCGTGTTCCTGATGGGCCTCGGCCCCGTCGCCAAGTGGAAGAAGTCGTCGCTGCCGGACATGCTGACGCGGGCGAAGTGGGCTTTCGGCGCCGCGGTGGTCACCGGCCTGCTGCTGCCCTTCGCCATGGGATCCTGGACGCCCCTGGTGAGCCTGGGCTACCTGCTGGCCATGTGGATCGTGTTCGCGGCGGTGCTGCAGATCTGGACCCGGGTCAAGGAGGCGTCGGGAGAGGGGAGCGTCTGGCAGCGCCTCGGGAAGCAGTCGCGCAGCTACTACGGGATGCACCTGGCCCACATCGGCGTGGCGGTGTTCATCGTGGGCGTGACCTCGGTGGAAGGCTACGACGTGGAGCGCGACGTCAAGATGGAGGTGGGCGACACCGTTTCCATCGGCAGCTACAGCTTCCGCTTCGACGGCGTCACCGAGGCGCCGGGGCCCAATTACACGGCGGCCCGCGGCAAGGTGGAAGTGAGCCGCGACGGCAAGTTCGTGGAGTACCTGTATCCGGAGAAGCGCGTTTACAGCGCCTCCGGCATGCCCATGACCGAGGCGGCCATCGACACCACGCCGTTCCGCGATCTTTACGTCTCCCTGGGCGAACCCGTGGGCGACAACGCCTGGGCGGTTCGCGTGTATGAAAAACCGTTCGTGGTGTGGATCTGGGGCGGCTGCGTCCTCATGGCCCTGGGCGGGCTGCTCGCGGTGACCGACCGCCGTTACCGGATCACGGTGAAGAAGGCGCAGGATGACCGCGCCGTGGGCGCGGGCGCCGCGCTACCCTCGGGAGCCAAGAGCTGATGGGCAAGATGCGTTTTCTGCTGCCGCTGGCGATCTTTCTGATCATGGCGGCGTTCCTGGTCAAGGGCCTGTTCCTGAACCCGCGGGAAGTGCCGTCGCCGCTCATCGACAAGCCGGCGCCGTCCTTTTCCCTGGTCCAACTCCATGAGCCCGAGAGGACCCTTGCCCGGGAAGACCTCAAGGGGCAGGTGTGGCTGTTCAACGTGTGGGCGTCCTGGTGCGTTTCCTGCCGGGAGGAGCACCCCCTGCTGGTGGAGCTTTCACGCCAGGGGCTGGTGCCCATTTACGGGCTCAACTACAAGGACAAGCGGGAGGATGCCCTCGGTTGGCTGGCGCAGTTCGGCAATCCCTACACGGCCAGCGTCGTGGACAGGGACGGGCGTGTCGGCATTGACTACGGCGTGTACGGCGTGCCGGAAACCTTCGTCGTGGACAAGAACGGCGTGATCCGCTACAAGCAGATCGGTCCCGTGACCCGGGACGCCCTGGACAAGAAAATCATTCCGCTCGTGAAGCAGCTCCAGCAATCATGATGCGCCCCGCTGCCATGCTCCTGGCGTTGTCTCTCGCCTTCGGCGTCGCCAGCGCCAAGGAAGCCGAGCCCCTGGCGGAGGATCCGGCCGTCGAGGAGCGGCTTAACCGGCTCGCCGAGGAGATCCGCTGCCTCGTCTGCCAGAACGAGTCCCTGGCGGGGTCCCGGGCGGAACTGGCCAACGACTTGCGGCGGGAAATCCGCAACCTCATCAAGTCCGGCAAGTCCGACAAGGAAATCATCGATTACCTGGTGCAGCGCTACGGCGATTTCGTTCTCTACCGGCCGCCGGTGAAATCCACGACCTATCTGTTGTGGGGCGGGCCGTTCCTGCTGCTGCTGGGAGGTGGCGCGGCGCTCATCGTCTACCTGCGCCGGCGCGGTGCGCAACTCAAGGAAGCGCCCCTTTCCGACGACCAGCACGCCCGCGCGGCGCGGTTGCTGGAGGAGCAGGGCGGGGAGCGCTCATGACGGCATTCTGGATCATCGCGGCCTGCTTCGTGCTGGCGGCCCTGCTGTTCGTGCTGCCGCCCCTGCTGGCGCGGGGCGACAGCAAGCCCAAGCTGGCGCGCAAGGACATCACGGTTTCCATCTACCGGGACGAGGCGGCGGAGTTGGAAGAAGATCTGCGCAACGGGACCCTGACGGAGGATCAATACCAGCAAGCGCGCCAGGAACTGGAGCGGCGGCTGCTGGAGGACGTGGCGAACGAGCCGGGCGCTGCGGCCGCGGCTGGTTCGGGTGCCGGCCGCTGGGCTGCCATCGCGGTGGGCATCAGCGTGCCGCTGCTGGCTGCGGGAATGTACCTGAAGGTGGGCACGCCCCAGGCCCTCACCGAGGATGTCCAGCAGGCGGCTGCTGGCGGCGGGCATTCCCAGGGCCAGATGTCCAAGCAGGAAATCGAGGCCATGGCCGCAAATCTCGCGGCGCGGCTGGAGTCGAATCCTGACGACGCGGAGGGCTGGGCGATGCTGGCCCGGACCAGTGCGGCCCTGGGCCGCTATGGGGAGGCGGCGCGGGCCTTCAAGCGGCTCAACGAGCTGGTGCCCGGCAACGCGCAACTGCTGGCGGATTACGCGGACATACTGGCCATGGCCCAGGGCCGGCGCCTGGCTGGGGAGCCGGTCAAGATCATCGAGGACGCGCTGAAGGCGGATCCCAAGCATCCCAAGTCCCTGGCGCTGGCAGGGACCGCCGCCTTCGAGGCCAGGGATTACAAGGGGGCAGTGGCCTACTGGGAACGCCTCCTGGCCGTGCTGCCACCGGGTTCCGAGGGCTACCAGTCGGTCTCCGGCGGCATCGCGGAGGCCAAGGCCCTCGCTTCCGGCGCGTCGCCGGAACAGGCGGTGCAGGCGGCCGCCCAGGCGTCTTCCCAGACCGCCCCGGTGCCCGCCGCCGGCGCGGCCAAGGTGGCGGGACAGGTCACCCTGAGCCCGGCCCTGAAGGACAAGGTAGCCCCTGGCGACACGCTGTTCGTGTTTGCCCGGGCGGCGTCGGGTCCTAAGATGCCCCTGGCCATCGTGCGGCTGCAGGCCAAGGATTTGCCCGCGAGCTTCACGCTGGACGATTCCTCGGCCATGAATGCCGCCATGAAGCTTTCCAACTTTCCCGAGGTGGTGGTGGGGGCCCGGGTATCCAAATCGGGGAACGCCACCCCCCAGGCAGGAGATCTGGAAGGCCTGAGCAACCCGGTCAAGGTAGGCAGCGCCGACCTGAAAGTGGTGATCGACCGGGTGGTTCAATAACGCTGTCCCAAGGCAGCGTTTTCTTAGTTTTTCACTCCAGCATTCTCGAAATTCGGAATTCCGTGTCCGATAAAAATCCGTAAACACCACACGGTCTCGCTGGAAATGGCATTTCCAGCGTCGGATCAAGGGCTTTTGGCCGCACGCGAAGGCGCGGGCCTTGCACAAGGCCCTGTGCAATCTGGCACAAAAGTTGCTGAAAGTGGATTTATGCAGAAGGAAAGGTTCCTGGGCTTCCTTCTGCGGAAATCCCAATGACCGGCCGCCGCTCACTTCTCGATGTTTTCCATGCCAAGCCAGCTTGGGGGTTGGGGGTGCTGGCTTTTCTGTGGGTGATCGGCATGCCGCACTACTTCCAGGACGCCGAGGCCTTGCTGGGAGTGGGTTGGAGCGTCCCGGGCTACCGCCTGGCCACCGCAGCCAACACGCTGCTGGCCGCCGCCACGGCCCTGTATTTCACCAACCTGTGGCTTGAGAACGAAACCGTGCGGCGCCTCGCGCCGGGCCTCGCCCTCACCGGCGCCGCGCTGCTGGTGCTGGACCTGCTCATACGCTCCATCGGCTGGGCGGAGTCCGCGCGCATGGTTATCACGCCGGAGACGAACGCCTTTGAGATGCTCTCTCTGGTGACCGCCGTCCTGGTGGTGAGCACCCTGCTGGCGGAGCAGGCTTTCCGCACCGCCGTCGCGGGGGCCTTCCTGATGCCGTTGGTGATGTGCGGCGTGGCGGCCCAGATCTGGCTCATCAATCATGGTTCCTCGGGGCAGGGTTTTGCCATCTTCACGGGCCTGGGCAGCTACTGGGGGGTGGCCTACCTCCTGGCGCAGGTGATCGGGTACGGCGCTTTCCTGGCTGCCGCGCTGCTGAGCGTGCTCTACCTGTTCCGCTCCCGGGCGGAAGCGGAGGGGCGCGCGGAGGCCTATGCGGCACGCCGCGTTCCCGGACTTTGGTCCCTCTACGGCATGATCATCAGCATGATCGCGGTCGGACTGCCCGTGTGCATCGTGGCCGCCCTTTTCCTCGGTGGTTGGAGCTACGACGCCGCCCACTGGACCTGGCGGGGTGTGGCGCTGAATGTCTGGGCCGTGGGCGTCGTGGCGGTATTCGGATTGCTCGCCCACCGCGTGTTCACGGGCTCCATGGCGGGGGCGAGGCTCGCGACCCGGGTGATCGTCGGATTCGGAGTCACTCTCGCCGCTTTTACCGCGATCCACTATTTGCCCGGCACCGGACCCGGCGCGGATATCGTCGCACTGCTCCTTTCCGCCGCTCCCTAACAGCCTGCTGAACCTCAGGTCTCGCGGCTTATAATCCCGGCTTCACGTTTTCGCGGCCCCGGCCCGGAGGGCCGGGTTTCTCCATGGCAGGTCCCCTGTTGCCTGGCGCATTTCTGCGAGCACTCCTCCGGGGAGGACGGACGGTGCCCATGCTGGCGTTGTTCCTCGTCCTGGCGGCCTGCGCCCCCGACCAGGAGCCGCGTCTCGCGCCCGGGCAGCCCTTTCCCGCGCTTTCCCTGAAAGGTCTCGATGGGCCGCCCCTGCACACCGCGGGTCTTCAGGGCAGGGTCCTGGTGCTGAACGTGTGGGCCACTTGGTGCCCGCCGTGCCGGCGGGAAATGCCCAGCCTGCAGCGGCTGGCGGCGGCGGTGGATCCTCAGCGCGTCCTGGTTGCGGGGATGACCGTGGACCGGGATCTCAACCTGGCGCGGGAATTCCTGGGGCAGAACCAGATCACCTTCCCCAACTTTGCCGACCCGGAGATGGCCATCGCCAAAAACAGCCTCGGCGTGGTGGGTTTCCCCGAGACCTTTATTGTCGGCCCTGACGGGAGGCTTGCCGCCCGCGTGGCGGGCGCCAAGGAATGGGATGCGCCGGAGATCCTGGAGGCGCTGGACGCGTTTTACCGCGGCGAGAAAGCCAGCTTCCGCTAGCGGGCCGTCAGCTACTTGTAGCTGCCGAGAAACGACTGGGCGCCGGGGTGGCCCTGTTCCGCGGCGCGGGTGATCCACTTCACCCCTTCCTCGTGGCTCTGCTGGACACCCTTTCCGGCGAGGAACATGAGGCCGAGGTTGTACTGGGCGTCGGCGTGACCCTGCAGCGCGGCCTTGAAGAACCACTGCACCGCCTGGAGGTCCGGATCCGTTTCCTTCTTGGGAACGCCGTAGCCGTAGAGGTACATGTTGGCCAGGTGGAACTGGGCGTCGGCATTGGCTTGTTCCGCCGATTTGCGGATCAGGCCGAAGGCGAGCGAATCATTTTCCTTGGTGCCCAGCCCGTAGTGATACATCAGGCCCAGCTTGAGCTGCGCGTCGGGGTTTCCCTGGTCCGCCAGCTTCTTGAACACGGCGAGGGCTTTCTTGTACTCGCCCTGGTTGAAGGCGCTCAGGCCGGCGTTGAAATCGTCGGCGGCCCAGGCAAACGGCAGCCAGAAGAGGAAAACAAGCAGGGCAAACGCTTTCTTGGTCATCAAAGTCCCCAACTCAGGATCGAAAGGCCCGGCCGGAGGCGGCCGGACCACGGGAAAAAATCGTCTGATTATCCGCGGCAAAACTGCGGAACATTCTAACGGCGTGAGCCCATTTAATCCACAGGCGCGCCGTGGGTGCATTGGGCTGAGGAGCCGACTAAAATACCCCCCTCGTCACGCGGATTTTTCTGCATGACATCGAGAGCGCGTTTCCCCTACCGGTGCCTAGTCGCGACATTGCCAGCAGCATTCGGACATCCATGAGCCTGAGCGAGGCGCGCGTGGTTCCGGTCGTTGACACCGGCCTCAGGTCCGCGCTTTACAACAACGTCATGGACCGCCAGGCCCTGCAAGGCATGGTTTCGGGCGGGGGCGGCGACCTGCTGCGTTTCTGCCGCAGCCGTCCGGCGGCCAACCTCGGGCGACACCAGGCTGCGGAGGCGGAGCTACGGCTGGACTATTGCCGCCGGCACGGCATCCAGGTGGTGAGGCGCCCCACGGGGGGCGGCGCGCTTTACCTGGATCAGGATTGCCAGCAGTTCACGCTGATCCTTATGCGCCCCCCGGAATGGCGGGGGTTCGGCGTCGGCGCGCTCTTGGGCCTGGCGGGGCGCGCCATGGGGGAGGGCCTGCGCCATCTGGGGATCCGGGCCCGGTTCAAGTTCCCCAACGACCTGGAAGTGGACGGCCGCAAGATCGCCAGCGTGTTCGCGGTCTGCGAGGGGCCCGCGGTGATGGTGCAGGGAACGCTGCTGCTGGACGCGGATATCCGCGCCATGCTGGAGACGCTGCGGGTGCCCACAGAGAAGCTTTCCCCCGACGGCCTGTCCGCGGCCCGGGACCGGCTCGCCACGGTGAAGGAGTGCCTGGGCGTGATGCCCGCGGCGGAACTCGTGCGGGGGGCTCTGGAGCGCGGCCTGGCCACGGCGCTCGGCATCCGGTTGCGCAGGGATCAGGGCCTGGAGCAGGCGCTGCCGTCCCGTGCCGGCGCGTCCAGCGGGGAGGCCGCGGAAACTGAGCTCACGGGCTGGTCGGGCGACGGCGAGGAAGAATACCTGGCGGTATGGAAAAGCAGTGATGCGACGCTGCGGGTCCGCGCCGAGT
>Ga0210362_1622590_pt1 | contig 12355 bp, 8 predicted proteins | sample S625metaT_FD_159713 | JGI IMG/M metagenome (GOLD analysis project Ga0210362, IMG submission 159713) | Metatranscriptome of estuarine sediment microbial communities from the Columbia River estuary, Oregon, United States - S.625 (Metagenome... | ecosystem: Environmental > Aquatic > Marine >... | reverse complement strand
GGGGCCGGTACTATTGTCCATCGGCTCTTCAATCATGAAATATTTCGTGAGGTTCATCGCGTCGTCGCGACCTCGGCCCCATTCAGGAAAGTCCTTGCGGTAGATCCACGCGAACTGTTGCTCACGCTCAAGCAGCCGTTTCTTTGTGATGGGAATAAGCAGGTAGCGATAAATCAGCTTATCGGTCCAGTTCAGATCCGCAACCAATCGGATTTCATTCATCAAGAGATCCGGGTTGAATCGCGGGTCCTTGGCGACGTCGACAAGCAGACGAAAGAATGCTTCCAAATTGAGGGTGTGATTCGGCCCGGCAATGACGAAGGTGGGTTTGTCGCTTGGCTTCGCTCGCCAACTGGCGACGTGGCAGGAGGCGCAGGTGTTCCCGATACGCGCAAACCCAATGATGCGCTTGGTGAAGCCGATCGGAAGTTCTTGACCTTCTTCCCACTGAATGCCGAACGACGTGTAGCCGCCTGGTCCCGGGAATTTATCAGGGAAGACGCGCGGGATGACGTACCAAATCCAGTAAGGAAGGCCCACTTCATGTTCAGCGCCGATTGATCCGTACTTGAAACGCATGTCCGGATCTTTCGTGATCCACTCGGGAATGCCTTCGTCACGGAAAAACTTGTACCATCCGACGTAGGCACCGACGAGGCCGACTACGACCAACAGCACGAGGATGACCTTCAACCCGCCACACTTTTGGGGGACGTCGTCAGGCATGAGGACTTCCTTTCCGTCGATCAAGTCGGTTGAGCGAAGAGCTGAGGTTCAGGGCGTTGATGTGGCCTGCCCGGCCAGGATCTGGATTGAGACCATCTTTAGCCATGACCTGATCCCTTTCCTCAGAACGACTTCATGTACTCAATCAAAGCCACTTTATCCGCATCGGGAAGCTCGGTCCCGTATCGCGGACCTTCATGACCATCGCGGCCATTACCTGGCAATGAACGGCCGTTATCGCTGGCGGTTTCAAATAGAAAAAACTGTCGTCCCTGTTCCCCACTCACCGTCGAGACGAATCCCATCCGCTGCTGATCGTAGACGTCGTATCCGCGATAGAATTTCGTCGGCCGCTTGCTGCGAGGCTCCAAGAGATCCCTCAGTGTGGGCACCGATCCGTTGTGGAGATACGGCGCCCGCAGCCAAATGCCGTCCAGCGGCATATTGGCGTAGCCGTTCGTTTTGCGGAAATGCGAGAAGCGGTCATCGGGATTCTCGTTCCCGGCGTATAACAGATTTTGGTTCACCGCCAGATCGTACGTATAAGAGTCCAAACGGTATGGATCGGTCTTAATGTTCCCGATCGGCACAACGTGGCCCACGGTATCGCCGGCAAAGCTCCTCCCGCTTGCACCATGGCAGCCCGCGCAGTACTGGCGGTAAATTGGTGCGCCTTTCGCCGCGAGTTGCTGATCGATGGGAAATGGATAGGGGGGTGGCTCGCGTGTCAAGAGCCAGGTCTCCACTCGTTTCATCGCCGCACGATCAAGAGTCGGCGGTGTGGCGCCGGCCCCAAATGCCGCACTGCGATTGCGCTCCTCTACGCTGGTGTTGTTGCCATCCCAGTGCAGCTGCATCCCGATCCGTGGCTTTTGCAGCCAGATGGAGGGAAAGTCGACCACACCTACTTGTTCGCGGAGCGGAATGTTGTCCATGCGAAAATTCAGCAGCGCTTTCGCGAAGGAAAAAGTATCCACCCGGCCGGGCCCCCACTCGCGCGTCGGCCCTTTGTCCAGCATGAATGACAGCCGTTGATCCAGTAGCACCAGTCTAGCCCTCATGAGATGTACGGCCACAGGGTAGACGACCACTTGATCAAACAGACTCAGCCGGCCGCCTAATTCTTGGATCTCAGGGATAATCAAATCCGGCGAAAAGGCTGGGCTCTTAGCGCATTCGAAGAGAAAGCGCTCGAACGCCATGAGGTTGAGCCGGTGGGCCGGCATACCGGTATAGAGCCGAGGTTGGCTGGTCGGCGTCTCACGCACCGTGCTAGCATGGCAAGCCGCACAATTCAGAAAAACGCGATCGAGCCCCATGTGTCGGCGCATCGACATTCCGACGGGCAAAGACTTATCGCCTTCGTAGATAAACCCCAGGGCCTTATATTCCTGCCCCGGATAGTGTTGCCCTTCCGGCATGTTGGCCGCACACACACGGGGTAGTGCCTTCCATATCCAGAAGGGAAACCCCGCTTCGCGCTCACCACCAAGAGAGCCATACTTAAAGTGGTCTTCATCGTCGGTATAGCCGATCGGCTCATCGACCAGAAACCGTGACGCCAGCAAGCCACTGACACTTGCACACGCAACCAGTGCGGCGATCCAAGCCACTTTCCACCAGTTGCAACGGTCTTGTTTGGTGATCATGGCCTCACCCCATCAGTCCGTTATTGCATCCATTCCACTCATTCATGACTAGCTCCTGCCACGGCCGCGGTCAGCTTCTGGCCAGGCTCTGTGCAGGAGGGCAAGGTGTCGTAGTCCTGCCGGAGCAAATCTTTGGGGGCAAATGCCAGGCTGCGTTTGCGTTCAATGGCGGCCACTGCTATCTTCAGAAGGGCTTGAAAATCAGGATGAGCTGTCCACTGGCCAAGGCCGATTCGGTGCTGTAGCAGGTGCATGGCCGGGGGCATCGGCGCCTCCAGCTGCTCCCGACTCGGAGCATCCCACATGCTTAACCGCACGAAAATCCGTTCGGCGCACTGCGCCAGATTCGTCTCTACTTCAGTGGGAGACCCATGAAGAAAGTTCGGGGGGAAGCCCTCCACTCCATGATGACAGGCGCCACAATATTGATGGAACGTCTTATACGCGCCGACCGGCTGAGTCTCGTGCTCCGCACTCGCCGAGTGATGGGAGATAGCCGCCTCATCAACGGGGGGCGGCATGCCTCGGTCGTCGACACAGCAGCGAGCGACCGCTGCGGCACCCAAGTGCTCATCGAGTGCGGCCAAGAGAGGCACGCGGCGAAACGGCTGGTTCGCGAAGACATCCGTCCGACCCATCGATGTGTCCCTTGCCAGGGCGCGTAACGTCCGTTGGAGGCGCTCGGGCTGCCGAAGCAGTAAGTGCTCCAGTCGATCGAGATCCGCCCGCGTAAAAAACTGCGTGAATCCGGCCAGCACTCGCTCAAGCGTCTGTGGAGTGTCAGGGATGGGCCACAGCTCGAGCGGATTGCGAGGCAGCGTCGGCTCGTGTGGTCCGCGAGAGAGGGAGCGTGTTTCCCTTCCTTCGAGCCCGCTGGATTCCACCTCGCCGAGTCCCGGGAACTCGTTCACCGTCACATACCGAAAGGGATTCCGATTTGGAATATCCGGATTGGGAATGGCCAACCCATGCGGCCAACGCCCGCGCCATGCGGCCAGAAAAGATGGCGGCTGCATAGGGGTATTGTCCGTTTGCCAATCCCATATGATTCCTTTGGACAGCCCATATCGGAGCACCCATTCGATGAGTTCGGCCCGACACGTGATGGACAGCTCAGGTCGACCGTCCTGTTCACATCCGTCGCGCCAAAGCAATTGAGCCAGCGAAATCTCGTTGGCCCGATCGGTGGCGTCATCGAACGCTTGCAGCACTCCCACACCTTGGCGAATCGGAAAACCGTAAAACTCGCGGTGCTGATCGCCAAGCAAGGCGGCGACCTTTGGATTGACGTTCGTCTCATCCCACATGGGACGAGAAAAGATGGGGCTTTGATTTTGATGGCATGCGGTGCAGAGCGCGCGGTTGGCGTACCGAACGGTGGGCCTTCCATCAACCCGATAGTCGCTCACGATCTGGAATTCGAACCGGCCCTCGCCCTCGTTGTAGCTGATGATTTCTAATACGCCGGTCTTTTCGTGGTAGCCGATGAATAGCCGATCTTTGAGATGCAGGCCTGATGGGCCCACGGCCGAATCAGCTTCAGTATCTACGGTGAGTACGGCCCGTGGATAGGTAAAGTATTCGCCGCCGCTGGCACGTCGTTGCAGCGAGCGATTCACGGGAATCAGTAATCGCTTAAGCGCAGGCGGTGTACGTTCGGAGTGGAGGTGGGATTCGATACGGGCCAACAGAGCAGGGAATGGAAATGGAATGTCATAGACCTTCTTCCCTTTGACATCCTTCGTGACGAGGAAGTCGAACAGAGATCGTCCGGTCGGCGGGAGGTTGGGCCCAGGCTCAGTTGGATCCACGACCCACGCTGGCGTCGTCGACTCCTGACGCACCGGGGTGGGGGATTGTGCAAGCGGAGCAGGGCGGCCGTCGTAAGATTTCCCCGCATCCTGACGCTCACATCCGGAAACGAAAGCTGTCGATATGAGTATACATCCCAACCCTGTCGCCCACCATCGAGCGGTTCGTCCTTTCGCTTGACCAGACCAGACATGCATTCAATGGCTCGAGCTTCCTGCTACGCGGGCACGACCTTGTCCCAGCTACTTAGTCATGGCGGTCATTCGTTGACTGCCGATCCAGCAATCTTCATGGACCGTTCCGGAACTGACAAATGCGGCGGATTCTTTATCCGCCACTGTTTTGTTATAGAGGGTGAAGTTCAGCGCAAAGACCTTCTTGATGTAGGCTCGGCCCAGATAGAATCCAGGACGGACCATACGAATTTCATCGCGGATCTCTAACCCTTCTCGTCCCGCCAACACGTCCGGCATCTCGCGATAGCCCGGTAGATCATCGGTAAAGGCATAGTCGATGATGACGGATTCCCGACGTCCATCCAACAGGCTCTGCCCGCAATAGAGCTTCGCGGGGAACAATAACCAGGCGTCTTTGCCGTCGATGTCGAGTTTTTGGATCGTGTCAACGTTGGGGCCGACAATCGGCTTGAGAATGAGCAAATCCTGAATGCGGTTTCGAAGGACTCCTTCGTTGCGGTAGAAGACCTTCCCCTTCCAGATAAATTCGCCGATGTGCTCAAGCGTAGCCGCCTTGAGGTCGACGACGAACCCTTTGATCCCTCCTCCGACGATTTCGGCAAGACGGGCTCGTTCGCTCGATCCCTTCGGGAAAAACATTTGCCCATCGTAGACCCCGTCCGGAATCGGGCCGGCTGTCAGGCGAGCATAAATCTGGTCCACCTGCTCCTGTGTCGCACCTTTAAGATTCTCGGGCGTGATCTTCATGAGATCGACCGGCGTCAGTGATAACTCGTGTTCCAGACGAGCGAAGTCGACCTTGTCGGAGTATCGTTCTCCGCTCTGAGCAAAGGGAACCTGGGGCGGGTCTTCGCGCGACGGGCAACCCAGGAGAACAACTTGACCCACGGCCAATCCCAACGACACCAACCATCTTGAGCAGCTCATCGGAATCACCTTTTCTCAGGGTTTACAAGATCAGAGTGTCGCAAGGAACGCCGTCAGGGCATCCTTCTCTTTGTTCGAGAGATCTTCGCCAAATCGGTGTCCATCGTTTTCCACGACGGCCAGACTGTTGCTGTAGACCTCACGTAATTCGGCTCCAGCTTCTAGCACCGATCCTGGCCTTGCGAGCAACTCGTTTCCCTTTTCCTGGATCAGCTTGGCGACCTGCCCGCCTTTCTCCGCACCATATCGCTCGGCGTACTTCGATTTCAGTTTGTCGAAGTTCACTCGGGCCATGACGAGATCTTCCACGAGCTCCTTGTGGCGGAAGTTCCCAATACGTGCGGACGGCGTGCCGACAGGAAAGCGGATGGCCGTATCGATGAAACGCTCTCGTTGTCCATCGCTAAGTTTTGGGAATAGCCGAATGGTCACCTCCGAATCGAATCCCGTCACTTTCGGAATCCGTTGGGAGGGATTGAGCAACTCTTTCATCGATGCTTTGTAGAGCTTGAATCTTCCCTCCACGCTGGGATCGAACACCCAGCAGGGTGGGGGGCTTACGAGCGGCTTCCCATCTTTGTCCACGTACGGAGAATGGTAATGTTCGTCCCACTGGCCGCCGCACACCTCGGGACCCACTGCGTTGTTGTGCATGAACGGCGCATAGGCCCACAGACTGAGCAACGAGATGTTCCGGTAGTAGCCTCGTCCCCCATCCGAGGGTTCTTTGAGCTGAGGATCGCCGGGTTTGGCCCGCAAGGTCTCGGAACCGTATTCTTCCCAGACACGGCCCTTCATGTGATTGGAATGAAGGGATCGAGAGCGGTTTGTGCCGACTTCGCTTACCGGAATGAGCTTGTCGTTCCCAAGCCAGTCGGAGCGCATGCCGTTGTCTTTGGAGTCTGTGGAAACTGCCAGAAAGTCTTTATTGTCAAACGGTCCGCTTTGGCTGGAATGGCACGAGGCACATTTACTCGCGAAGATTGCCCGTCCCTGTTCGACTGCGCCCTTCCCGAATTCCTTTTCGAGCTGCTGGACGAGTGCGGCGTTGTCCTTCAAGCCGCGCGCCTTGTACAGATCGGCTGAAGCCCCGGTGAATAAGAATTGACGGATCTCGTCCACGCGATCTTCAATCGCCCGGAACTGCGGACAGTCGCGGCGAACTTGCCCGATGTCGAACGGTGTCTGGCCGAATCCACGCATCGTAGGATCAAGCTGCCGCATATCCGTGAGATGATTGACCCAACCTTCCTCGGAGCAACTTCCGATATTGAAGTACACGCGCTGGATCGCTTCAAGCGCCCCGATGCTGTCCTCTCCGCCTTTCAGGATATGATGAACGAATTCTTTCTTGCGGCCCCGCTCCCAACACTTACCCTCTTTGTCTGGTTCGCACCAACAGGTCCGTTCATCGCCTCCAACGGGGCACTGTGAGGTCTTGCGCCACTTAATGATGTCTTCTTCGAACAGTGGACGTTTGGCGAGATTGATGAGTGCGTTCATCGTGCCTGCATTGTTTACCTGATCGTTTGGTATGGCAGAGGTGTCCACGGCACCCGGACGCGAATGTGCGAATATTTGGTACTCGATGGTGTTCAGCGCCATTCCGGATCCCAGGATCTGCGCAAACCGGCCGTACTGATTCCCGACCGTTCCTGAGAGGTTTTCCCATTTGGGATGGGCCGGGTCTTTTGGAGGATGAATCGGATCAAAGGCGATATGGCAGGCACCGCACGACATGCCGATGCGATAGGGAGGCTCGATCGAGCCGTCGATCAGATGGCTTTTCGCTGGCGCTTCACGGTCCTTGCGCGGCGCCACTTTGGCCGTATAGCCGTCCCACGTGTCCAGATGCCCGCCGTTTATTTGGAGCCATTTTACCTTGTCGAACTTGGGATTCGGGAATTTACGCAGCCCCAGTGCGCCGGTCGACGTCCCGAATTCGAGATCGCAGGCCGACTGTCGCTGATCCTTCGGACCGTGCGGATCCTCCTTCACAAGCGGCACGTCCTGGAGATCGCAGGCAGGATCGCGATAACCGGTCTTTCCGACAAACTTCAGCAGTTCGTCGTCGCCCGGACAATAGTCGAAGCCATAGGTCTCGCTGTAACTCTTGGCCGGACAGTTGGGGTCACCCGGCTTGCAGCAGTCCGGATCGTTGATCAGGCCCCACCGATGGAACCGCTCGTCGCGCGCGTCACTTTCTAAGACCCGATACCAATCGATCATGACGCCGAGCCGTTGCTGATAGACATAGGTAAAGAACCGTGCGTTGCCGGCTGTGGCGTTGAACCAAATCTCCCCTCCAACTCGTTCGGCGGCCGTGAGGTCTCTGCTGTAGTGAAATGCCGAGGAGGTTTGTTTGTCGCTTGCCGCAACTGCTGATCCTTCCTTCAGGGCCACATACCCTGCGAGTAAGGTCAAACTGAGAATGAGTGTGAGTACAGTCTGTATCCGTCGCATGACCATATCCTCCTCTGTCCTGGCGAGAAGCACGACGAAAAAGCCCTAGCTCGTACATGTATTCGGCGCTCACGAACTCGCCAGTTCGTCGTGAGTGGCAAGGGACGATGCAGAGCTTGGTATGCTCGTCAAGCCTCGGGACCGATCGCTAGCGGTGCGCTCAACTCATATCATAATGGAAGCCCTCCGTGTTCAATAAAAATATGGCGCGAGATTACTAACGACTGTATGGGGTACTGCTTGTGACGGTTAAAACCCTTCCTTAGTAACAGCGCGGCAATGATGATAAGCAATGATCCACAGCAATGGATCAGCCTCTTAGTGCAGATGATGCTTCGCCATCCGATACCGCAGCGTATTGCGCGTCATCTTCAAGAGGCGGCTGGCTTCGGAGACGTTGCCCGATGTTTTCTGGAGTGCTTCTTCCAGCAGCTTTTTCTCCATCTCTTGAAACGACAGGCCGAAGGTCAAGAGCGAGGGTTTGGGCTCCTGGTTTGGCGGGATCGAGTGGTTCGCAGGCGACATGGTCCGAACCGATGCCGGCAGATGGTGCGGGTGGATCATCTCCTCTTTACAGGTGATGGTCAGCCATTCCGCGAGATTGTGCAATTCACGGACGTTGCCCGGCCAGTCGTGGTGCTGCAGAATGGCCAGCGCGTCCGGGTCGATGGCTCTGATGCGACAGCCGTGTTCCTGCCTGGCTCGTTCGAGAAACACCAGCAGAATCGGTTCGATGTCGTCAGGCCGTTCGCGCAGGGACGGGATGCGCAGTTGATAGACGTTCAATCGATAATAGAGATCGAGACGGAATCGTCCGGATTTGATGTGGGCGAGGAGGTCTTCGTTGGTGGCCGCGAGGATGCGGATGTTCACCTTATAGCTGTGTGTCGCGCCCAGCGGATCAATGGTGTGGTCTTCCAGCACACGCAACAGCTTGGCTTGAGCGGTTGCGCTCATCTCCCCGATTTCATCCAGGAACAGCGTGCCGCCTTCGGCCAGTTGGAACCGGCCCGGTTTCGTGTGCTTGGCATCGGTAAAGGCTCCTTGTTGGAAACCAAAGAGTTCCGCTTCTAATAAATTTTCGGGAATGCCGGCGCAGTTCAAGGCGATCAGCGGTCCGTTGGCCCGTAGGCTTGCCGCATGGATGGCCTGCGCGAACAGCTCCTTGCCTGTTCCGCTTTCCCCTGTGATCAACACGGTCGCATCGGTCAGGGCGACTTCTTTGGCCAGAAGTTTGATGAGATTCATCTGCGGCGAGACGCTGATAATCCGTGCAAACTGGTCTGGTAATGGAGAGGGGATGACGGTTGAGGGAGGGTGATAGATTAATCGAGCAATGGCTGCGCGGAGATCGTCCAAGTGAATGGGTTTGGTGAGATAATCCGACGCGCCTGCCCGCATGATTTCAACGGCATCTTTCACGGAATAGCGTTCGCCGATTGCAAGAACGGGACGGGAGGGGTTGGCCTGCCGCGCATATTCAAGCAACGGAGCCAGTATATGCGGACTACCTTCACCAACGATCAATGCCGGAGTGGTGTGTTGCCAGAGGCGGAGCCCTTTGGGAACAGTGGGTGCTGTGTGAATCGTTGTGAGGGGCGGTGCGGCGGTTTTGAGGAGCCGCTCGGTCTCGGGGTCCTTCGAGATGAGGAGCACGTTCTGAAGGTTCATCGGAGTGCTCCTTATACAGAGCCCCACCGAACCGTCTAAAACTTTAGTCAGTTTACTCCTGCTGTAGTGAGAAAGGGAAGGGCTTCTTAGGAGGTAAGGGGTGAGTAGTAAGTAGTGAGTAGCGAGTGGCGAGCTATTCTGAACGAATGACGGGTCGTTTGGAATGCGTGAGGAAGTAGTGGATGGGAGATGGCTAATGGGTGATGGGAAAGCGCGAGAATGATGAAAGCTACTGATTACGCCGCGCAATGGAGATGTTGCGCAGGAGGCCTGAGTGTTTGGCGCGTTTGATAGGACTGTCTTGAAAGAGGGCGGAAAAGGTCGGTTCGTCCATCTTCGCTAGGTCATCCAAGCGTGGCGCGAGGGTCACTGCCGCCGGCTGGAAGGCCGGTTCTTGGGTCGGCTCGGCTCGCAAATTGAAGGGACAGACATCAAGGCAGTCGTCGCATCCAAATATTTTATTGCCCATGCGGGACTGCAACTCGTCGGGGATGGCGGTATGATCGCCTCGCAACTCGATGGTCAGATAGGAAATACAGCGGGTGGCATCGACCACATAGGGCTCAATGATGGCCTTGGTCGGGCAGGCTTGAATACAGAGGGTGCAGCTGCCGCAGAGATCGGTTGCCGGTTCGTCCGGTTCCAGTTCTAACGTCGTGAGGATTTCTCCCCGCAAGAGCCAGGAGCCGTGTTCGGCTGACACGAGGTTGGAGTGTTTGCCGATCCAGCCCAATCCCGCCTGTTCCGCCCAGGCTTTTTCCATCACGGGACCGGTATCGACATAGACCAGGGTCTTGGTTTCCGGCGCCAAGGAGTGAAGGCGCTGTTCGAGCTGCTTCAGCCGATCGCTGAGCACCTTGTGGTAGTCCCTGCCCCAGGCATATCGCGCGATGCGGCCGTGGCCGGGCCGTTCATCTGGGCGATAGTCGGTCAAGTAATTGATCCCGACAGAAACGATCGAGCGGCATCCCGGAAGGACGACTCGTGGATCGGCCCGCTTTTCCGGGGTTTTGCTCATCCACGCCATCGCGCCGTGGAATCCGTGTGTGAGCCATTGGGTCAGCCTGGTGAAGAGTCGGTGCTGGAGGGGAGCGGCAGGGGTGTCGACGCGGGCGATACCTACGGCGTCGAACCCCAGCGCGAGGGCTTCTCGTTTGATCGCTTCAGTAAGGGACATATTAACCCACGGTACGCATGGACACTTCTACTCCCGTCGCCGATAGGTCGCCACCCTCGTCGCTCGGATCTCCTGAAGCGTGAAGCGCAGGATAGGATGGAAAAAGTCTGTCTGCATCGCGGCTTGCGAGATACGAAATACGCTTCACGAGGAACGTGATCCCCTGCGGTTTTATCACGAACCACCATGAATAATGTGGGCGTGGGAGGGTAGCACAGTCTCTTTTCTTGCGGCTATCGGGAGGTCCGCGTAGAATTCATCACCATCAAGAAGGCGCCGACGAATTCGCGGAGGCTGTATGCCGCGCGACGCGGGGATGGTTTTCTGTGAAAGGACCACGTGAACGGGTGCGCAAGATTCATCAACGCTTGCAGGATGCGATTGTCGGATAATCGGCCTGCCGGAGTACCCGCAATGCTGCTCGCGCTTATTCTCGGCGTGGCCGTGCTCACGATCCCATGGTCCCAGGATCTCCTGGCTTCACCCGACTCGGATAAGTTGGAAGTGAAAAAAGAGCCGGGCGGCGGGGTCCGTGCGACGGCCCGTGTCCTGTTTCCGGCCAAGACCGACGTCATCCAAAGGTTGTTGACCGATTATCCGCGCTGGCCGGAGTTGTTTGAAGTGCGGATGAGGGTAGCGGCGCTGAGCGTTTATAATGGGGTGGCGAGGGTGGATCTCCGAATCGAGCATGCGTTGATGCCCGGGGAGCGCCGGCTGGTCACAGAGTCGCGCATATTGCCAGGCGGCGGTCTCGTGACTGATCTGAAAGACGGAGACTTCAAGCAGTATCATCGTGTGTGGAAGCTGCGGCCGGTCGGCGAGGGAAACCAGACGAGCGCCGATTTTGAATTGCTCTTTGAGTTGGAGTCCCTCGTGCCTGATTGGATGGTGGCTCTCGCCGCGCAGCAGGAGTTGGACGCCCACTTTCGAATCGTCAAACAAAAGGCATTGGAGCGGTCCAGATAATAGCGTCCATAGCCAGGGTGGCATTGAAACGAGTTGTGCATATGAAAACCCCGCAGCCGATCGATTCACTCTCAGGCCTCTACATCATTCTCGATCCATCGATTTGTCCCCATCGATCGCTCACCGACATTCTGCGAGAGGCTACAGAGGCTGGTGCAAGGCTGTTTCAATACAGAAACAAGACCGCCTCGATGAAGGAGGCCTATGCAGAGGCGTCGGCGCTACGGAAGGTTGCATTCGAGTTGGGCGTCATCTTCATCGTGAACGATCGCTGTGATTTAGCTCTCGCAGTCGATGCGGACGGTGTGCATCTTGGCCAGGGAGACTTGCCGTATCGGTATGCGAGAACGATCATGGGAGAGGATAAGTTGATCGGGCTCTCGACTCACAATAGGGACCAGGTTAAAGAGGCCGGCACACTGAAACCGGACTACATCGGTTTTGGGCCGATCTTCAAGCCAGGCTCCAAGCAGAATCACGATCCGGTCGTCGGGATCGAAGGACTGCGCGCCGTTCGCTCGCTCACGGCCTTGCCGGTCTTTGCCATTGGAGGAATTATGGTGGAGAACGCGGGAGAGGTGATGAAGGCGGGAGCCAACGGCGTCGCGGTGATCTCCGCAATCCTGAACGCACCAGATATCCGGGAGGCCGTCAGCGGCTTTGTCGGCCAAATGACGTCACCAGCTCCACCAGCCTCTTGATTGCTGTGGATCGGGAGAGGCGGGCGGCCGATGGCTGAAATTGTTTCGACAGGCCTGATCGATAGG
>Ga0210362_1318045_pt1 | contig 12649 bp, 11 predicted proteins | sample S625metaT_FD_159713 | JGI IMG/M metagenome (GOLD analysis project Ga0210362, IMG submission 159713) | Metatranscriptome of estuarine sediment microbial communities from the Columbia River estuary, Oregon, United States - S.625 (Metagenome... | ecosystem: Environmental > Aquatic > Marine >... | reverse complement strand
TGTGTTCCGCGTCTACGGGCGCAGGCTCGGGGCTGCGGTCGCGCTGCTGGACGTCGCCAAGGGCTTCACAGCGGCGCTGATCGGTCTTTGGGCCGGCGGTGCGCTCGTCGGCGTCCTCGCAGGTGCGGCGGCGATGATCGGTCACGCGCGGCCGATCTTCCTGCGCTTCCAGAAGGGCGGAAAGATGGTCGCCACGGGCGGTGGTGCGACGCTGGCCCTTGCCCCTCTCGCTGCCCTCTGCTGCGTCGGGATCTGGCTCGCGGTGTTCCTGCTCACCCGCTACGCGTCGCTCGCCTCGATTGCGACCGCTCTGGGGCTTGCGGTATTGGTGGTGGCGCTCGACTACCCGTGGCCGGTGATCGCGTTCGGGGTCGCAGGCGCTACCGCCGTGATCTTCGCGCACCGACAAAACATCCGCCGCCTTCTCGGCGGAACCGAGCACCGCTTCGAGCTGCGGCGCCCAGGGCGCGTTTAGCTACCCGGCGAGCCAGTCGGCGAGCGTGGTCTGCCGATCGACCGGCACGCCGGTTTCGAGCTCCCCGCGGATCTCACCGGCCGTTCCGAAGCGCTCGGCCACGACGTCGTGGATGTGGATGGTCTCGAAGTTGACCTGGCGCGAGAGGAGGTAGTCGTCGTCGTCGAGCTGCGGCAGCGTTTCGAGCGCATCGCGGAGCGCGTGTCGCACCGAGTCCTCGACGAAGCGCGGCTGCAGATGGGCGTGCTCGACGACGAAGAGCTCGTCGGGCCGCTTGAGCAAGTCATAGATCGGAGCGCTCATCGAGCGTTCGGCGATCTCGACGAGCACCTCGGCATCGAGATCCTGCTCCGTCCCGACGAAGAGCGTCTGTCGTCCTCTCTGGTTGTGCGTGGCGATGGGGACGAGCTCGAGGATCTTCTCGACGTCGCCCTCCTCGAAGCCCGCTTCAAGGAGGCGCTCGGAAGCGCGCCCGCGAACAAGGCCCTGCGCGCACGGGCAGGCGTTGATGCCGGTCGCCTCGACTCCGACTGCCCGGCGAGTTCCGGCATCCGACGCAGCGGCGATCCCGCACAAGGTGACCATCTCCTGCGTTGCTAGTTGGGTGACCGGAGTAAGGCGGTGGATAGGCCACTGGGCGCGGATCCAGACCTCCGCACGGAGCGCCCCCTGGCGCTCGACGACGCGGCGCGCGATGTGCTCGGCGAGCACCTCGACGAGGAGCGCTTCGCGCTCGACGACGAGTTCGATCGCCTCCTCGAAGAGCTCGGGGAAACGCGACATGTGAACGCCCTTCTGGTCTGCCGCGAGATCGACCGTGCAGTCGATGATCGCCGCCATCACGGTCTCGGCATTGCCGCGACGAATCCTCACCGCCTTCTGGACGCCGGTCACGCCCGCGCGGGAGAGCGCGAGCGCGATCTCGGGCGGGGACGCCTGGAGATCTTCATCGAGCCGGATGACATCGGTCACGACAGCCAAGGTACCAGCGCGATGTCAGCGCAAGAGGCGCGAAAGCCGGCGGTCCTTGAGCAAGCGCCCGCCCGTCTGGCAGGCAGGGCAGTAGTAGATCGTGTGCTCCTCGAAGTCGACACGTGCGATCGGCGTTCCGCACTGCGGGCACGGTTCGCCGAGGCGGTTGTGGATCACGTACACGTCTTTGTCCCCCTTGCCGCGCTCACGCAGTTCGAGCGCCCGGTGGAGATCGTCTCGGATGGCGCCCGCGAGCGTCTCCGTCTCGGCCGCGGTCAGCTCCGTCGAGACCTTGAACGGGGAGAGGCGCGCACGTAGGAGGATCTCGTTCGAGTGCGCTCGCCCGATACCCGCGATCGCCCGCTGGTCACGGAGAAGCGGGTGGAGCTGCCGCCGCTCCCGTCCGAGGCTCTCCGCCAGCATCTCAGTATCGAGATCGAGTGCGTCCGGGCCGAGGTGAGACAGATCGGCGTCGAGTTGCGCCGGGCTCACCAGCCACACGCCTGCGCGCTTCTTCTTCCCGGCCTCGGTCAGCACGAGCTCGCCGCCGCCTGAGAATCGAAGCCGGAACATCGGCGTCTTCGGTCCCTTCGCGCCCGGTGCGAGATAGCGGAGACGGCCGGCGCTCATGAGGTGCACACGGAGCACGAGCTCACCGTCTTCAGTGGGGAAGAGGAGATTCTTTCCACGCCGCCGGGCGCGGGCGAAGCGATGTCCGTTGAGCGTCGAGAGTGGCGGGTCGGCTGTCTTCAGCGTCGCGATGTGTGCCGGCCCCGCCTGCTCGATTGCTGCGGCGGAGACGAGCGGGTCGAGCTCCCGCACCCAGGCTTCGACCTCGGGCAGCTCAGGCAACGTCGCCGGCCGGCTCCGCCGAAACCGGCTCCGGCATCTCGCGGAGCGTTCGCACGGGCGACAGCAGAACTGGAAGGAACGCGAATGACCCAATCACTGCGCCGATCCACATCGTTTCGCGAAGGCCGATCGCCGTCGCGAACGCGCCGCCCAAGAGCGAGCCGACCGGCATGACGCCCCACACGATGAACCGCATGACTGAGTTCATCCTGCCCTGCATTCGTTCAGGAGTGATCGCCTGCCGGAAGCTCACCTGCGTGATGTTGTAGAGGACAGAGCTGAAGCCGACGAGGACGAATGCGGCGACAAGGAACGGGATGGGCGACTTGGGTGGCGCGGCGGGAATCAAGAGCAGTGCGGGGGCGAACACCAACGCGGAGCCGACGGTGGTGCGCCCGACTCCGAACCTCGACGAGATTCGCGCCGCCGCGAGCGCCGCCGCGAGCGAGCCGACGCTCGAGATGCTGAAGACGATCCCGATGACCGCCGGCGAGAGGTCGAGCGTGCGCACGGCGTACACGAGGAACACGGCCAACATCATGCTCGTGGCGAAGTTCGAGATGCCGGTGCACGCGGCTATCGAGCGCAGGTACCGGTTTCCGAGGACGTACCGGAGACCGTCGCGCGTATCGCGAAGCATCGAGGGTTTCGCGGCGCCGTCCTCCGGCTCGGGCAGTGGCTCCGGTTTGCGGATGGCCACCAGGAAGAGGCCCGAGCCAAGGAAGCTGATCGCGTCGACCAAGACTGCGTACGGCGCGGTAAGCAGCTGAACCAGGATCCCCCCGAGTCCGGGTCCGGCCATCTGAGACGCCGCGCGACTGATCTCGAGCTTCGAGTTCCCCTCGATGAGCTGCCCTCGGCCCACCAGCGCCGGCAGATACGACTGGTAGGCGACGTCAAAGAAAACCGTGCAGATCCCATAGAGGAACCCGACCACGTAGAGCTGCCAGATGGTGAGCGCGTCGAAGGCAAATGCGATGGGGACGGTTGCCAGCAGCGCGAACCGTCCGAGATCCCCGGCGATGAGGATCGGGCGACGGCGCATGCGGTCGACCCATACGCCCGCCGGCAGCGTGAAGAGAATGAAGGGCAGGAACAGAATCGTGGTGAGCGCTGCGACCTCGAAAGGCGTCGAGTCGAGGGTGATGACGGCGGCGAGCGGAATCGCGAGCTGCCCCACCTGCGAGCCGAACACGCTGATCGTCTCTGCCGACCACAGCTTCAGGAAGTCGGCGTGCCGCCAGAGCCCACCCGTCGGCCACGCTCTCATGGCGGCGACACTAGCCGACTACGCTCTCACGTCGTGGAGCCGATTGTCGTCGTCGCGAGGCGGGGGGAAGTCGTGGAGGCGAGGCACCACGTTCACGCGGTTGCCGTCTCCGACGGGAAGATCGTCGAATCGTGCGGCGACCCCGCGCTCGTCACCTACCTCCGAAGCTCGGCCAAGCCCCTTCAGGCACTTCCGGTGATTCGCGCGTGGCCGGACCTGAACGACGCCGAGATCGCCATCGCCTGTGCGTCACACCTCCATCGTCCGGAGCAGCTCGACCCCGTGCGAAGCCTGCTCGCAAAGGCGCAGGCGTCGGAAGAGGACCTCGAGTGCGGCTACGAGCCGACGCGGCTCGAGCACAACTGCTCCGGTAAGCACGCGGCGATGCTCCTGCTCTGCCGGCGCATGGAATGGCCGTCGACGGGTTACCGGCTCGCCACGCATCCGTGTCAGGCGGCGATGCACGCCGAGGTGGCTGCCGTCGCCGAGGTCGACCCTTCGGCGACGCCGACGGCAGTCGATGGATGTGGTGTCGTCACATACGCGCTGACGCTCGAGCGAATGGCGCATGCCTTCTCCCGGCTTCCTGCTCTCGACTGCGGCTCGCGTGCCGTCGCTGCGATGCGCGCCCACCCGGACTTGATTTGCGGCCCGGGTGCGGCAGACACCGAGCTCATGCGCCTCGGCCAGGGCTGGGCCGCAAAGGGTGGCGCCGAAGGTCTTCTGTGCGCGGTCTCGGGTGAGGGGCTCGGGATCGCGCTCAAGGTCGAGGACGGCTCGACCGGAGCGGTCCGCAGTGGACTGGCAGCATTCCTCTCGCGCCTCGGGCGCGACGTCGGCGATCTCGGACGCGTCCCAGTGACGAACTCCCGAGGCGAGGTCGTCGGCGAGCTCCGCGCCGACTGAGCGGCCGACTCGCGATCTTCGATCGGACCTCTTCCACAATTGCCGAAGTCCGACTAGTATCCGCGCGCTTGGTGGTGGAGCCGTGGCGGCAAGCGGGTCGGCTCAGTGCGTAGGAGAGGTCAGTATCCGTTCGAGCGCGAGAGGAGAACGCCGTACCCATGCTGTCCGTTGATATCGCTCTCCCGGAGGTCGAGGAGCTTCAGCGCCTGATCGAGCAGGGAGTCGAAAAGGGCTTCCTCACATACGACGAGATCGTGACAGGCCTTGATGAGGTCGAGCTCACGAAGGAGCAGGTCGAGGATTTCTATACGTACCTGATCGACCACTCGATCGAACTGGTCGAGGGCGTTGAGCACAAGGCGCTTCCGCATGAGGAGTCCGCGCCGGTGGAAGAGGAGAAGGTCGCTCCGAAGCTGGATCTGTCCGTCGAGCCGTCGCTTGACTCGCTCCGGCTCTATCTCCGAGAGATCGGGAAGGTCCCGCTCCTGACCGCGGACCAGGAGGTCTCGCTCGCGAAGTTGATCGAGCGCGGCGACATGGGGGCGAAGCAACACATGATCGAGGCAAACCTCCGGCTTGTCGTCTCCATTGCGAAGGGTTACCTCGGCCGCGGGCTCTCGTTTCTCGACCTCATCCAAGAGGGGTCGCTCGGCCTTATCCGCGCGGTCGAGAAGTTCGACTACCGCAAGGGCTACAAGTTCTCCACCTACGCGACATGGTGGATCCGCCAGGCGGTGACACGCGCGATTGCGGACAAGGCGCGCACGATCCGGATCCCGGTGCACATGGTCGAGAAGTTGAACAAGGTCGTGCACATCGAGCGCCAGCTCGTCCAGCGCCTCGGGCGCGAGCCGCTGCCCGAGGAGATCGCGGAGGAGCTCGAGATCACGACCGACGAGGTGCGGGAGATCCTGCGCATGTCGCAGATGCCGATCTCGCTCGAGAAGCCGATCGGCGAGGACGAGGACTCCTCGCTCGGCGACCTGGTACCGGACGAGCAAGCAGAGTCGCCATTCGACACGGCCTCGTTGTCGTTGCGTCGCGAAGACGTCGAGGTCGCCCTCTCTGCGCTCCCAGAGCGCGAGCGGCGCGTGATCGAGCTTCGCTATGGCCTCGACGGCACGCAGCCGTGCACGCTCGAGGAGGTCGGGCAGACGTTTGGAGTCACGCGCGAGCGCATCCGCCAGATCGAGAACAACACGCTGAAGAAGCTCGAGTCTCTTCCCGAGGCCCAGGGGCTCAAAGACTGCGTGTGAGGGACACAGCCTGGGGTCTGGCTGAAGTCAGACCCCAGGCTGACCTCGTCGAGGGTCTGGCTTCAGCCAGACCCACTGACTAGCGTTCACGCATGGCACGCATCGAGTACGTCGGGCACGCCACAGTCCTCGTCGACCTCGACGGGGTTCGTGTCCTGACCGATCCACTGCTGCGAAACCGCGTGGCGCACCTCCGCCGGGTCGCCCCTCTTGATGCGAGGTCGCGCCGCGGGGTCGACGCCGTGCTCATCTCGCACGCGCATTACGACCACCTCGACATCCCGTCGCTCGAGAAGCTCGGCAAGAGCCTTCCGGTGGTCGTTCCCCGTGGCCTTGCCCGGCTGCTGCGGAAGCGGCGCTTCGAGGCGGTGGTCGAGGTCGAGGTCGGCGAGACCTTCCGCATCGGGGATCTCGACGTGCGTGCGGTGCCGGCCGAGCACGACGGAAGTCGGGGGCCGTTCGGCGCATCGGCGACTCCGCTCGGATACGTCATCACTGGCTCGCGGTCCGTCTATTTCGCGGGCGACACGGATCTCTTCGACGGGATGGGTGAGCTCGCGCCCGTCGACGTCGCGTTGCTCCCGATCTGGGGCTGGGGCCCAGGGCTCGGCGCCGGGCATCTCGATCCGAAGCGCGCCGCTGCTGCTGTCGCTCTCATTCGTCCCGAGCTCGTCGTACCGATTCACTGGGGCACGTACTTCCCCATCCACCTGGGTCTTCGCGGCGCTCCGGCCTTCACCGATCTGCCGCCCGCGGAGTTCGTCACCGCTGTTCACGAGACCGCCCCGGGCGTGCCGGTTCGCGTCCTTCGGCCCGGTCAGAGCCTCGATCTGTAGGCGACCCCGTCCTACGAGCCCGGGTGCGACCCAACGGAGCGGTTCACGAGCATCGTGCTCACCATGGTCTGGTTGGGGACGTAGACGTGAGGCCCATCGTCCGTGACGAGCGTGGTGTAGCTCAGCGAGATCTCATCGACGACACCGGTGTGCTCGCCGACCGTGATGCGGTCGCCTAGGCGCACTGGCTGGGTGAATGCGAGCAGAACGCCCGACCCGAGGTTCCCGAGGGGTGTCGACAATGCCACGCCGGCGATGACCGCGAGCACTGCGCTTGAAGCAAGAAACGCGTTGGCTATCTCGCCTGTTGCAGGGAAGATCGAAAGGACGCTCCAGATACCGATGAGGACGGTGAGCGCGACAACGATCCGTAGGAGAAACGCAAATGTCGTCCGGCGACGTGCCGCAACGGCAGCGTCTCTCTCTGCCAGTCGGCGCTCGTAGCGAGCAAACGCTCGTTGAAGCACGAAGCGCACGACGATGATCACGACGGCCCAGATGACTGCCGCGACGAGTGCCTGGACAGCTCGGCTCGGGGAATCCATGCCGGCCAAGTTCGGCGCCGGCTCACCCGAGCCTGCCTGCTCAGGCGGCGAACGCTCGGAACCCGCTAGCGCGGATCCCGCTCGCGCCAAGATCCCTGAAGGCGGCCGCTTCGCTCCCGCGGCGCACCTCGTTCAGATCAAGCCGTTACTCGGTCGCGAGCACGCGAGCCTTGGCCGAGGCGTACTCCTCGTCCGAGAGCTCGCCGCGCGAATGTAGATCGGCGAGGCTGGCGAGCTGCGCCGTCACGTCGGCGTCTTCCTTTCGTGGCGTGCCTGCTCGGCGTTCATCGAGCCAGTCAGACACCCGACTGCGAGCGTCCGCGACCATTGTCGACTCGCCGGTATCGGGGAACTCGTGGAGGGTCTGCTTCCTCGTCAGCTCGATCCAGGTGGCTCCGAGCGCGGCGACGATGGCCACGAACAGGAAGCGCGTGAAGTCGCTCACCTGACCGTTGGCCAGGAGGAAGAGCACAACGATCGCAAGCACGACGTAAGCCCACACGCGATTGCGGAACGCCGGCGCGATCGAGTGGCGCGCAGCCAGCGCACGTCGTCCCGGTCCTGCGAGCGACGCGGCGATGACGAACAGGATTCCCACGACGACCATCGAGCGGAACGAGTCCCGCATCAACTCCGTGAGGATGTTCCAGGCGTTGTCAGCCGCCTCGCGATCATCTCGCTGAGTGGTGAGTGCATTGATGAGGTAGTTCTGCGTGAGCCTCGCGGCCAGGAGGCCGAGGGCACCGACGACGACGAGCATGATCCCGACGCCACGTGCGGCGCGGCGGCGGTCTCGAGCGAGCCAGACGGCCAAACCGAACGCCGCGAACGTGAGCAGCGGGAGCACCCACGCGAGCGTCTTCATCAGCTGGAAGACGTCCTGTGCGGTATCGAGCTCGTCGGATCGGAGGATCACGATTCGGCCCGCATCAGCGGGAAGCTTGTCGGCCACATCCTCGCCGATTCCGATCCGGTCGGCGGTCTCCCTGACGATGTCCCTCAAATCGAGGGTGACCTCGCCTCCTTCGGTCGAAACGCGCGATCCGCCTCCCTCGAGGACCTCGACGAGCGTCTTGTGCGTCTCCTCGAGCGTGATCTCGAAGAGTGTCTGGAACGCCGGTCGCTCGAGCGCACGGTCGACGATCTCGTACGACGCCTGTCGCAATCCAGCCGTCGCCGGTCCCGAGAGGGACTTGACGTCCTCGGGAAGCTTCGCCTCGACCTCGGCCTGCACATCGACGTTGTCGAACAGCTCGTCGACGGCGCGAGTCGAAATTGCGCTCCTGATCGCGTCGTTGTCGAGGAGCTCGGTGTTCGTGTCGGTGAACACCTGCGTGTTGAGCGCGACGCGATTGACCCATACCGCGAAGGAGCTGAGAAGCAAGAGGAGTCCGGCGGCGACGAGGACGGCCCAGACCGCTGTGGTGCGGCCTCGCCCCTGGCGTGGGGCGGGTTTGATAGGTGCTGTGGTTTCAGCGTTCATTTGGATCTGGAACCCTACTCCGTCGCCTCCGCGCCGGTCGCAGCACCGAGCGAGAACGCATCGTGGAGCGCCCGCACCGCCCGCTCGAGGTCCACGCGCGCAATCAGACACGAGATCTTGATGGGCGACGTCGAGATCAGCCGGAGGTTGATCTCCTCGTCGGCCAACGTGCGGAACATTCGCGCGGCGACGCCCGGATTTGATCGCATTCCCGCGCCGACGAGCGAGACCTTGCCGAGGTCGACGATCTCCTCGACCTCGATCGACCCGATCGATGTCTGTGCGCGCTCGAGCGCCCGGCGCGCCGCGGGCACGTCCTCCTGCGGCACGGAGAACGAGAGCTCCGCCGATCCGTGCCCGACGTTCTGGAGGATCGTGTCGACGTTGACCTGCTCAGTGGCGACCGCGTCGAAGATCGCCGCGGCAGACCCCGGTCGGTCCGGGATCTCACGCAGGACGAAGACGACTTCATCCTCCGAGTGCGTTACCGCAGACACGATCGCCTGCTCGAGCCCTTCGATGTCCTCGATCCGTGTGCCGGCCTCGTCCGAGAAGGTCGAGCGCGTATGAATCGGCACCTTCTGGCCGCGCGCGAGCTCCACCGCACGCAGCATCAGCACCTTCGCCCCGGACGCAGACATCTCGAGCATCTCCTCATAAGAGATGACGTCGAGCTTGCGTGCGTCCGGGACGATCCGCGGATCGGCGGTGAGCACTCCCGGCACGTCGGAGTAGATCTCGCAGGTGGCGCCGAGAGCAGCGGCCAGCGCGACCGCCGTTGCGTCCGTGCCGCCGCGGCCGAGCGTCGTCACGTCCATCGTGTCGCGCGAGAAGCCCTGGAAGCCGGCGACGAGAACGATCTTTCCGTCGTCGAGGGCCTCGACGATTCGGACCGGCGTGATCTCGCGAATCTTCGCCTTCGTGTGGACGGGGTCGGTGATGATCCCCGCCTGCGAGCCGGTGAAGGAGACGGCCTCGTGCCCGAGGTCGTGCACTGCCATCGCCACGAGCGCGCAAGCAATGCGCTCGCCCGTGGACAAGAGCATGTCGAGCTCTCGGGGATTTGGATGCGGGGAGACGTTGCCTGCAAGCTCGAGCAGCGTGTCCGTTGTGTCTCCCATAGCAGAGACGGTCGCGACGACCCGGGCGCCGCGCTCGCGTGCGTCCACGAGCCGCTGAGCGACGTGCCTGATCTTGTCCGGGTCGGCGACCGAAGAACCGCCGAACTTCATGACGACGGTCTCGGGAGTGGGGTCGGCTGCGGCGCTCATAGGTGGATTCTCACCACAACGAGGCTATCGTTGCCGCGTGGCTCCGAAAGTGATGCTCATCGGACTCGACTGCGCCGAGCCGTCGCTCGTCCTCGCGCGCTGGCGAGACGAGCTCCCGACGCTCTCGAGCCTCATGGATCGCGGCTCCTACGGTCGTCTGACCTCCGTCGTCCCACCGATCACCGTTCCCGCCTGGTCCTGCATGATGTCGTCGAAGACCCCGGGTGATCTTGGCGTCTACGGCTTCCGGAACCGCTCCGACCACACCTACGACGGCGGCTTCATCGCCATGTCGACGGCCATCAAGGAGCCGCGGCTGTGGGACTACGTGACGCGCGCTGGGGGTTCCTCGGTGGTGCTCTCCGTGCCGGGCACGTACCCGCCGCGGCCGCTGAACGGCGTCATGGTCGGCTGCTTCCTCACTCCCGGGCTCGAGAGCAAGTACACGTATCCCGCCTCGCTTCGAGACGAAATCGCCGACGTGGTCGGCGAGTACATCTTCGACACGAAGGACTTCCGTACCGACGACAAGGACTATCTCCTGGGCCAGGTCTACGAAATGACGAATCGGCGTTTCGCGCTGGCCGAGCACCTCGCAGAGAACAAGCCCTGGACCTTCTTCGCGATGGTCGAGATGGGGCCCGACCGCATGCACCACGGCTTCTGGAAGTACATGGATACAGAGCACCGAAAGCACGAGCCGGGCAACCCGTACGAAAGCGCGATCCTCGACTACCACCGCCACGTCGACGGGCTCATCGCCGGGTTGCTCGAGCGCGCCGACGAGGACACCGTCGTCTTCGTCGTCTCCGACCACGGTGCGAAACGCCTTGACGGCGGGATCAGGATCAACGAGTGGCTGCGGCGCGAGGGACTGCTCGCGACGCTCGCCGAGCCGGACGGTGTGTCGTCGCTGCGCGACGTAGGCGTCGACTGGCCCCGCACGACGGCGTGGGGGGAGGGCGGGTACTACGCGCGCGTCTTCCTCAATGTTCGGGGGCGCGAGCCCGAGGGCACCATCGCGCCCGAGGACTACGAGGCCGTGCGAGACGACCTCGCTCGCCGAATCTCGGCGATCCCCGATGACGCGGGGAATCCGATTCCGACCGTCGCGTACAAGCCGGAGGAGCTCTACGAAGAACCGAAGGGTGTTGCGCCGGATCTCATCGTCGTCTTCGGCGATCTCCTCTGGCGCTCCGTTGGCACGATCGGAGGCGACGAAGGGGTCCAGACGCTCGAGAACGACACCGGCCCCGACGACGCGAACCACGCGCAGGACGGCCTGTACATCGTCGCCGGTCCCAGGATCGAGGCCAGAGGGCGCGCGGACGCACATCTGCTCGACATCGCGCCGACGGTCCTCGAGCTCCTTGGCATCGTGGAGCCACCCGGAATGCGCGGCCACAGCCTGGTGCCTCAGCTCGCGGCCCCGATGAGGGCGTAGGCTCGGGCAATGAGCGACGACAACGTCTGGTCCGACGAGTGGGAGCCGAGCAAGGACTGGTCGGGCGGCGGCGGCCGCAGCAAGCGCCTGCCGCGCGGCGACGTCCTCGGGGCGAGCGTCTACGAGCTCGATCCTGGGAACTTCGTGACCTACCACTTCCACCACGGGGCGGAGGAGATGTTGATCGTCCTGCGCGGGCGCCCCACGTTGCGGACGCAGAACGGTGAGCGCGACCTCGCCGAAGGGGATGTCGTGTACTTCCCCGTCGGCCCCGCGGGCGCACACGCGGTGCGTAACGAGTCGGACGCTCCGATTCGCTTCGTGGTGGTGTCCGACCGCCCCAGTCCGGAGGTGGTCGAGTACCCCGAGCTCGGACAGATCACCGCGCAGGCTCGAACCGGCTCGCAGATGGGCGAGCGCCTCTGGCTGATCTACGACGTCCCGGCCAAGGACGCCTAAGCCGGACAGCCGTCGCTCCCAGCGATGCCGATGGTTCCCTGGAGGGGCCGAGGCTGCGCCGTCACTACAATCCGCCGCGCTGTGAACGTCGTCGTCTACGTCGCCGATGCGCTTCGGGTGGATCACCTCGGATGCTACGGCTCCCGCTACGTCAACACGCGCACGATCGACGAGCTGGCCACGAGCGGTGTCCGCTTCGATCAGGCGATCAGTGCCGCGCCCTGGACGGCGCCGTCCACTACGTCGATCGTCACCGGATTGAACGCTCACCATCACGGATACCTGCACTGGGATGCACAGCTCGACCCCACCACGGAGACGATCTTCCGCGCCTTCTCGGCGCACGGCTACCAGGTCGCGAGCTTCGTGTTCGACACGAACTACCTGTTCAAGGATCTCCCGGAGGCGAACGTCCGCGGAACGAGCGAGACGCTCGACGGAGCGTTCGAGTGGCTGCGGGCGAATCGCGGGCAGCCGTTCTTCCTGTATGTCCACAACTGGGCGACGCACATGCCCTACGACATCCTCCACGCCGATCGGAAGGACTGGCTCTCCGCCAAGCAGGAGGTCATCGACGGGATCCAGTCCGACTCCGCGTCCGCGCTCGAGTCCATGCGCGAGAGCTACCGAAAGGCCGTTGAGCACCAGTCGGAGGTGCTCGTCGCCTCGTTCCTCGAGGAGCTCGACGGCCTCGGTCTGCGCGAGAACACGCTTTTCGCCTTCCTCTCCGACCACGGCGAGTCGTGGGGCGAGCGCTTCGCCTCGAAAGAGGACGTGAAGGGCGTCTACCACATGCACGGCGCGACGCTCTACGACGAGATCGTGCACGTGCCGCTGATCCTCTCGGCTCCCGGCGCGATCGAGTCCGAAGTCGTCGACT
>Ga0210362_1461840_pt1 | contig 12811 bp, 4 predicted proteins | sample S625metaT_FD_159713 | JGI IMG/M metagenome (GOLD analysis project Ga0210362, IMG submission 159713) | Metatranscriptome of estuarine sediment microbial communities from the Columbia River estuary, Oregon, United States - S.625 (Metagenome... | ecosystem: Environmental > Aquatic > Marine >... | reverse complement strand
CGAAAAGGTTCGTACCCGGGTCGTCACCCCGTTGACCACCCGGGTCCCGCCAATGGTGGAAACAAGTTGCGTTCCGCTGAACGGCAGAAAATAGGTCCAGGAATTACCCTCAGCCAGGGGAAAGTAAGGGGCCGAGGGCTCCCCCAATCCGGCGACCGGCCAGCAGAGTGCCGTCCAGAACAGGCAGCGCCCCGCCATGCTGCGGAGCCATGACACCACGTGCCTCGTATCCATTCTGTTGTCTCCCCAGTCGAGCGGGTCTTGGCGCGGTGTGCCTAAGTCCCCGAACGCTCCTATATTGCATCATGGATCAACCCATACTGCGCAATAAGGTAATAGGAACCTTATATCTTTCTCCAATGGCAGCTTATGACTGAGAAAAGTCAAAAGCGCCACCGGCTATCGCCATCCCGGAACTGGACCGGAGCGCATTCCAGACCCCAAATCCCTTAAGACCCTTCAATTTTGATACTGCCAAACGGGGCTGGCGATGCAACCGCGGGCGGACACCGTGAGCTTGGTGCTCGAGCGACGGTCCTGGCTGGTATTTGTACAACCGGAAATTGCACTGTGAGTTTTCACACGCTGGCGGTAAAAGCTGACAGTTCGTCAGGTTCGTTGTGCCATAATGAAAAAAGCGCGGATCTAGGATGGGAGAAGTTTCTTCGTCGCAGCGCACTAATATCGGGATATTCGCTCGCGGGGCCGCAGGTTGCCGAGTCATTGCCCGCATTGAGGCCGTTACTGGGATGCTGAGCCCCGCGGACGTTCGCCCCTGAGGCCGTTATGACCGGTCACCGCATCGTGGCATTTGGGGAAAGACCTCGGAGAAGGTACGAGAACATGTGGCGGGCAATCGCCGGCGTCTTAGGCGCTTTGCTGCTCGGCGTATTTTTCGCGCCAGGGTCGGCTGACGCGCGGCCGAAGATTTCTCCCGCGTTCGCCGCCGAAGTGGAGGCGAGCATCCGGTCCGGCCGTCCGGCGAATCTGATGGTCGTTTTTGACGACGACGCGGCGCAGCAGGATGCCAGACGGCTTCAGACCGAGAGCCTGATTCCACCCGATCGTGCCGCATTGCGGGCATACAAGGCTCGCGCCTTCGCGACCCTTAAGAGCAACTTTGCCAAGGGTTACTCAACGGCCCAACTCGAGTTCGTCAGGGATTACACCCACCTGCCAATCGCCCTCCTGCGGGCGAAGTCGGAAGCGACCCTGCGACGACTGATGGATGACCCGTCGGTGCGGGGAATCGCCCGGGACGAGATCCTGCAGCGCCAACTGGCCCAGAGCCTGCCCCTGATCCAGCAGCCCGCGGTAGCAGCCGCAGGCCAGCGGGGCCAGGGAACCACTGTGGTGGTTCTCGACACAGGTGTGGACTTCACCCGCCCGGAGTTCGGTTCCTGCACGAACCCCGGGTTCCCCTCTGGATGCCGAGTCGCCTATGCGGCGGATATCGCCCCGGAGGATGGCATGAGAGATGATCCGCTTGATCTACCTAACGGCAAGGTTCCACACGGCACAAATGTTTCCGCCATCGTCGCGGCGGTGGCGCCCGGCACCAGGCTTGCAGTTCTTGACGTGTTTGGTCCTCTGGGGGCCTTGGTCAGCGACGCGGTCGCGGGCATCGATTGGGCGATCGACAACCAGTCAACCTACAACATCGTCGCCATCAACATGAGCCTCGGCTCACCGAGCACTTTTGCCAATCCGATTACGGACCCAGCCGATCCGTTCAAGTCGGCCATAGACAACGCCCGCGCAGCGGGCATCCTGACGGTGGCGGCCTCCGGGAACAACGGTTCTCCAACCAGTATTTCCAGCCCCGCGGCCGTGGACACCGCCATCTCCGTTGGTGCGGTCTATGATTCCGCCTTCGGGAGCGCGTTCACTAGCATTTGCGGGCCGGAGGTCACGGCCGCGGACAAAGTCGCATGCTTCTCCAACGGTTCGAACTTCCTGACCCTTCTCGCTCCGGGCGCGGGAATCCAGGCGGGCGGTGTCACCCTCAGCGGAACGTCACAAGCGGCGCCGCACGTAGCCGGGGGTGTGGCTGTTCTGCGCGCGGCATTTCCGTCGGAGCCCCTGGACCTGACGGTCGCCCGTCTTCGAAACGGAGTCCTGGTGACAGATCCGCGAAATGGGTTCAGCAAGCCGCGCTTGGATCTGGCATTGGCCACGGTGGGGCCAGACACCAGCCCGGCACCCTTCGGATTCTCGCCCGTCTCCGACGCGCCGCTCGGCGCCTTGGCGGTGTCCGACGCGATTACCGTGACGGGGATTAACCTATTGACTCCTATCAGTGTGGCGGGCGGCGAGTACAGTGTGAATGGGGGGCCGTTCAGTGCCCTGCCGGCCGAAGTGCGAAGTGGAGACATCGTTCGCGTTCGCCTGGTGAGCGCGTCAACCTATGCCACCCCGCGGGAAGCAATTCTTACCGTTGGGGATTTCAGCGCGGCGTTTCAGGCCACCACCCTGGCACCTCCACTCTCCTTTGGCCCAAGCACTCTGAACTATTACGAACCCACGCTGCCCCTCGGCACAAACAGCGGGCGACGGCAGACCGAGATCACCAACGCGGGCAGCAGCCCGGTAACGATATTCGGAATCTCGGTGCTTGGAAATTCGGCCGCCGAATTCGCCCAGACGAACAACTGCGGTGTGCTGCAACCGACAGGCACCTGCACGGTGGAAATCACCTTCACACCCTCCGCTCCGGGAATCCGGGTTTCCCAGCTTGCGCTCGTTACGGACCTCCCCGCAGACCCGGGACGGATCGGACTCATCGGCAACCGGGGCGCCGGAGTCCACACCGACTTTGATGGCAATGGTCGCGATGACATTCTCTGGCGGCATCTAACAAGCGGGTCCAACAGCATATGGCTCATGGATGGCGCTAACCGGGTTTCGGACGGACCACGCGGCGGGCCGATCACTGGCGTGCCCGATCTCAACTGGGAAGTTGCGGGCGTTGGGGACTTCAACAGTGACGGCAAGGCGGACATCCTCTGGCGGCATGCGGCTACGGGAAACAATTCCATTTGGCTCATGGACGGCGCGAGCCGTATCGGCGGCGGGCCAATCCCCGCCGTGCCGGATCCAGTCAACTGGAGGATCGCCGGGGTGGGCGACTTCGATGGCGATGGACGGGCGGATATACTTTGGCGGCACGCTGCTTCCGGAGGCAACTCCATCTGGCTAATGGACGGAGCCATCCGCCTCGGCGGTGGACCAATTGCGGCCGTGCCGGACACCGATTGGCGCATCGCAAGGATAGGCGATTTCAATGGCGACGGCAGAGCTGATATCCTGTGGCGGCACGCCCGCCAGGGATCGAACTCCATTTGGCTCATGAACGGCGCCAACCGTGTTGGAGGTGGTCCCATCATTGCCGTGCCCGACCTTGGTTGGCAGATTGCGGGTGTTGGAGATTTGAACGCCGACGGCCGTGCCGACATCATTTGGCGACACGCCACCACGGGCAACAACTCTACATGGCTCATGGATGGAACCGCGCGCATAGGCGGCGGTCCCATCGCGCCGCTTCCGGGCTCTTCATGGAAGATTGAACAGGCAACGGATTTTACCGGGGACGGAAAGGCGGACATTCTCTGGCGAAACCTGCTCACCGGAGCCAACGGGATGTGGATCACGGACGACGCACTTGACCTGCCATTGGACCCGGTACCTGAACTCAGTTGGACGATCGCTCCTTAGCCGATTTCGCAGGATTTCGCTGAGCCCAACGACCCGGCCCCATCCCTAAGGCGTCGTTCTGGTGCCTGGGGCCGGAACCGGTCAGGAGCCGGATGTGGACGGATGTCCTACATCGAGGCTCAACGCCTGAAATTCGCGATAGTTGTAAACCGATGGCAGCATAGTAGAATCGCGTTGCAGCATGGATGACCATATGTCTCGCGTGGGCAGGAATTGACGTCAGGCCGTCACATGGGACACGTTCAGGAGCGGGGCACTTTCTGCAACGTATGTGTCGCTCATAAATTTTTCTGATGCTCGGTGCGTTTAGGGAACATGCGCCGAGGTGGGCACAAGCATGTCTCGCTCCATTCCCCGAAAATTCCACCCTAGATCGGGACAGGACGCTATGGCGTGGTTGGACGGCCGAGATTTGATAGAAAAGCAACTCCCCCATATCACTGAACCGAGCACAGGCCGGCTCCCTGCTGGCAACCCACGGGCGCACACTCATTGATGCCAATGTCGTCGGACGACCAAGCCGCATTATCCCAGTCTTCGCAGCGTGACCAGCCGGCCGTATCGAACGCTTTAGTTGTCTTGGGTATGCACCGGAGCGGAACCAGTGCCGTCACCCGCGCGCTGGTTGACCTTGGGGTTGTTCTTGGAAACGACCTGATGCCCGCCGTGGAGGGGAACAATCCAACCGGATTCTGGGAAAACATGGGCATCTACCGGCGCAGCGAGAATCTGCTCCATACACTCGGGAGGTCTTGGCATAGCGTCAGCCTGATCGAACCCTGGCGCTGGCAGATCCCGGAGGTGCGCGCGGCGCAGGCTGACATGGTGCAGTTCCTCAGGGATACCTTCGGGAACGCCCCGCTGTGGGGATTCAAGGACCCTCGCACCTGTCGGTTACTCCCCTTCTGGAAGCCCGTTTTGGCTGAATTCGGAAGCAAGCCCTGCTATTTGATCGTGCTCCGGAACCCATTAAGCGTCGCGCAATCACTGGCAAAACGCGACGGACTTCCCGAAGAGCAATCGCACCTGCTTTGGCTGGAGCACATGGTGGAGGCGATGTGCGAAAGCGCAGGCGCCACCCGGGTGGTGGTTGATTACGACAACCTGATGCAATCACCCACACGGGAAATGAAGCGCATTGCCCAAGTATTTGGGTTGCGAAGAGAACCTCAAAGCGCGGCTACGGATCGTGTTTTCGAAAAAGGTTTCCTTCGGCAGGAATTGAGGCATACCCGGTTCGATGCGAAGGACCTCGTCGGACATCCCGCGGTCTCCCGGCTGGTAGCCTTGGTCTACCAGTCCCTGAGGTCCCTGGCCGAAAGTCCGATCGTGCCTGAGGATTCGCTGGCGAGCGACGTCTGGAATGCCGCCCGGCGGGAGCTTGAGGATATCGCTCCATTCCTAAACGGATTTGAATCCGCGGTGAAACGGGCTGACGAGGAGGCGCGGCGTCTCGACAGCGCGCACGCCATCGTCGCTGCACGCGAGGAAGAGATCGCTAGTCTTAAGGATACCGTCGTAAAGCTCGAGGGCGACATTAACAATCTCAACACTACGGTTACAGGACAGGAGCAGCAGATATCAGCCCTCCAGGGCCGTGTCTCGGAACACGCAGGCAGAGCCCAGATGCTCGAGAAGTCGCTCGAAGCTGTCCAGACCGAACTTGGTGCAGTATACGCAAGCAAGTCTTGGCGTATAACGGCACCGCTCCGAGCAATGCGACGCACCGTTTCTAGGACCGCCGACCACCCAGGCCCCAGACGCGGGGGTGGAACTCTGGCGCGACGGGTGTATGCCGGCCTGCCCATTTCCATGCCGGCCAAGATGCGGTTGAAATCAATCCTGTTCACGGCATTTCCGTGGCTATTCTCCCGCTCAGGCGCGTATAAGCGCTGGATAGCGTTTCGGGAAGCCCTGCTTAAGGAAAATGATTCGAAGACCATGGCACCGCCAGTCGCGACGGCAACCGCGCAAGCGGACGAGATTTACATGGCCGAGGAGGAAAATCGGTTCGTGCCCTTAGCGGAGGGCACCAGAGTTTCCAGCTCGATCAAGCTGATTGCCTTCTATCTCCCTCAGTTTCACCCGATCCCGGAAAACGATGACTGGTGGGGCAAGGGGTTCACCGAGTGGACCAACGTGACCCGGGCAAGACCTCAGTTTGTGGGCCATTATCAGCCCCGGCTACCCGGCGAACTCGGATTCTATGACCTGCGGCTCAAAGAGGTGCAGAAACGCCAAATCGAGCTTGCGCGCATGTACGGGATTCACGGCTTCTGTTATCACCATTACTGGTTCGGAGGCAAACGCCTGCTGGAGCGTCCCTTGAACCAGGTTCTGGCGAATCCCGACTTGGATTTTCCGTTTTGTGTTTGCTGGGCAAACGAAAACTGGACCCGTCGCTGGGACGGCCGGGATACGGAGATCCTCATTTCCCAGCAATACTCGCCCGCCGACGACCTGGCATTCATCAAGGACCTCGACCCGATACTTCGGGATCCCCGTTACATTCGCGTCGATGGCAAACCGCTTCTCGCCGTTTACCGTCCGGGACTGCTGCCCGATGCCAAGGCAACTGCCGCTCGCTGGAGGAGGTACTGCATTGAAGCAGGCATTGGCGAGCTTTTCCTATGCTCTACCACATCGTTCGAAAACGCAGATCCTCTCAGTTACGGATTCGATGCCGCAATAGAATTTCCTCCCAATAATCAACCACCCCCGGTGATCATCAACCGTGTCCGCCTGCTCAATCAGCAGTTTGGCGGCATGATCTGCGATTATGGGGAAATGGTGGAACGCAGCCGCTCCTGGTCCAAGCCTTCTTTCCGCGTGTTCCCCGGCGTCATGCCTTCCTGGGACAACGAGGCGCGGCGCCCCGGAAAGGGGACCATCTTCGCGTACTCGTCACCAGAGGCCTATGCGGAGTGGCTGGAAAACGCCTGTCAACGCGCGGCCGAGACCCTGGAACCGGAACAGCGCCTGGTGTTCGTGAACGCGTGGAACGAGTGGGCGGAAGGCGCGTACCTTGAGCCGGACCGCCGCTATGGCTATGCGTACCTGCAGGCCACATCGGACGTATTGCGGAGATTCCCCGAGGCCGGGCGACGAAGGATTGTCTATGTGTCTCACGACGCCCACCTCCACGGCGCACAAATGCTGTCGGTTCATATTGTAAAGGCCCTTCACGAACGCTTCGGCTATGAAGTCGATGTCATCCTGTACGGTCCGGGGCCGCTGGTCAGCAATTTTTTGCGGTACGCGAGGGTGCACGAGTTTTGGCAGGGTGGCTCGTCCCATGCTCACCGCAGCGAGATCGTCGCCGCATTGAGGCGAGATGGGGCGAAAGCCGCAATCATTAGCACCAGCGTCATCGGGGACGCCGTGGAACTTCTCAAGAATGCTGGATTCACGGCGATCACGCTCGTGCACGAGCTTCCACAGGTGATTCGCTCCGGTGGTTTCGAAGACTCCCTGCGGAAGGTGGCGGAGCTCTCCGACCGGATAGTATTCCCGGCCCGGGTGGTGTATGACAGGCTCAGCGAGTTGGTAGCCTTCGATCCCGCCAAGACCTGCGTCCGGCCCCAGGGCTATTTCCATCACAGCGCCTACCGGAAGAACAAAGCGCATGCCCGGCGAAGCGTCAGAGACGAACTCGGCCTACCCCAGGGGGCGGAGATCGTGCTCGCCATGGCATACGGCGACCGCCGGAAGGGATTGGACCTTTTTGTGGACGTCGCTCTTGCCACACTCCGGCGGCCAAACACGTATTTCGTCTGGATTGGCAACCTTGAACCCGTCACTTTCGCGCCGCTGGAGAAGAGGATACGCGCGGCCTCTGCGGCACCCCGTGTACTCTTCCCGGGGGAGCGCAAATCGCCAGAAATTTACTTCGCCGCCGCCGACGTATACCTGCTGCCTTCACGAGAGGACCCATTCCCTTCGGTTGCCCTCGCCGCAATGGACACCGGAACTCCAATTATTGGTTTCCAGGGAGCCGGCGGATTCTGCGAACTGCTCGATCGCGGTGCTGGAGTCCTGGTTCCGTACGAGGATACCGAAGCGATGGCTGCCGCTGTCACGGGACTGCTGGACCATCCCGCCTCCGGCATCGAAATGGGAACTGTGGGAGCACGTATCGTCGATGACCAGTTCCGATTCGTTGATTACATGCACTTCCTCCTCGAAGAGGTCGGAGAGCCGCAATTCAAAGTCTCGGTTATCGTCCCGAATTTTAATTACGAGCGCTATCTGCAGCAGCGCCTTTCCTCAATCCAGCGCCAGACGGTGAAGCCCTACGAGATCATCTTTCTGGACGACTGCTCCGCCGACCGAAGCCTCTCGGAAGCAGAGCGCCTGCTTTCGGATTGCGGCATCGAGTACCGCATTGTACCCAATCAGCAGAACCAAGGAACCTTCCGCCAGTGGCTCAAGGGGCTTGAGCTCGCCCGCGGTGATATCGTGTGGATTGCTGAGGCCGACGACCACTGCGCCGAGAATTTTATCGAAAGCCTCCTGCCGGCATTTATTGACCCTGACGTGCGGCTAGCGTATTGCCAATCAAAACAGATAGACGAGGAAGGGCGCATCCTGGCGCAAGGGTATTTTGACTACACCCGGGACGTGAGCCCAACGAAGTGGCTGGCTCCGTACTCGCGCAGCGGGACTGAGGAGATTCGGGACACGCTATTTATTAAGAACACGATTCCCAATTCCAGCGCGGTATTGATGCGAAGGCCCGATCTTGATTCGCTCAGGGAAAGCCTCGGCGGGCTGAAGGTGGCGGGCGACTGGATGACCTATGTTCAGGTTCTTGCGCGCGGGCACGTTTGGTTCCAGCCTGAGCCACTTAACTTTCATCGCCGACACAACCAGGCGGCAACCAGGAGATTCGCACAAGACGGCCTTGCCCTGTTTCGGGAGATCCTTTCCGTCCAAACCTACATTGCCGACCGCTACGATGTCCCAGCCGAAGCCAAAGCGAAGCGTGATGCATACCTGCAGGTACTCTACGAGGAATTCGGACTGCACCAGCAGGGTCCGAAATGCTTTATCGAGCACCCTGAACTGCACGCTCTGTATTCCGGCTTGACCGTTGGCGCGAAGACCCGGGTCTTGCCTGTTCGTGACGCAGGGGTTTCCCGCGATTCGGCTATTCGCAAGGGCTAACGCGAGACGTCTGGTACAGCGGGCAGCGTTTCACCGCATGGCCGCACACTGCCCACGATTAGGGAGGTAACCAGTGATTGGACGAGGATTTTTTCGCTCCTGGATCGAAAGGTCGGGGATGAGGCCCGCTGCGGGAAATAAGGAGGAGTGGCGTCAGGCATTAATCGCCAGCACAACGAAGGCCGGCGTTACATTTGGCGACCGTCGCCTGCCGGGTTTTCCGAGTAAGGAACTTCAGGTCAACACAGTTGGCGCGTCAGGACCGGAAGCTCTGGCTGAAGCATTTACCTTCTACGAGGACTGCGTCTCGCGATTCTGTGAATCAGCCAACTGGGGAAACCCGGAAAAGCGACTACTGGACTTCGGCTGCGCCTGGAGCAGAATTCTGCGCTGCTTCCTTTACGATTTTTCTGCGGATCGGCTAGCGGGCATTGATGTGTACCCAGAGTTTATCGAGTTATCCAGAACAACTTTTCCAGGGCCAACTTTTTTGCTCTGCGACCCCTTCCCGCCCACAGAACTGCCCGATGAATCGTTTGACTTCGTGGTGGGTTACTCGGTGTTTTCACACCTCTCGGAGGACGCATGCCTCCGCTGGATGCGGGAGTTTGAAAGGCTGCTTCGCCCTGGAGGCATGGTGGCGCTTACGACAAGGGGCCGCTGGTTTTTTGATTACTGTGAACGGCTCAACCGCGAGAACGTGGCTGGCTACGCAGCGGCGCTTGCGCACGTTTTCAGCGACTTCGACGCCGCCCGCGAACGGTATGATCGGGGTGAATTTATTCACGCCAATCAGAACGGCCTTGGCGGCGGCGGTGCTTTGAATACATCTTTCTACGGGGAAACGTTCATACCGGAGGCTTACGCTCGGTCGAAGCTCGGGGGCCGGCTTCGATTGATGGAGTTCACCTCCGCCATACAATTTGGAAAGCACCCCATCATGTTCTTTGCAAAATCTGTTTAGTCGCGTCCGATCATTTGAACCCAGAAGCGCCTGGTGGCGGCTCTAGACCGCCGGAAATCACCGCAGCAAGAGGCAATCCGGCAAAGCGTCTGGATTTTCTCGACGCTTTGCGGGGAATCGACGGCGAGTACCTTGAAGTATTCGTTACCAAGAAAGAACGCGCAAACCGGATTGCCTCTTCGCGGTAGCCGGCAGGCCATTCGCAGAGGCGGCCCCGCGAAGACATCTGTCTCCGTTACTCCGCGAGCAGATTGCCGCCTCGTTCCAAGTTGGTTTACGTATTGATGGGCAGAACATTTACCTATCGAGTGAGGCTCAGATGACCCTGGAGGCATTTCAAGATTGCATGAGCGCGTATTCTCGGGAAAAGGTGGATCAAACCGTTTCTGAGAGCGACACCATGTGGAATCAGTGGTACTGGCAAGTGGGCGAGTCCGCGGTCATGAACACGGCGCTGGCTATTGCGTCGTCGAATGTGATGTCGGTAAATCACGTTCTCGACTTGCCGTGCGGCCACGGAAGGGTGCTTAGGCACCTGATTGTGATGTTCCCCAAGGCGCAATTCTACGCCTGCGATTTGGACCGTGACGGGGTGGATTTTTGTGCGAGGACATTTGGAGCACATCCTTTGCATTCGCGTGAGGAATTGACTGAGGTCGTCTTTCCGGCCACGTTCGACCTGGTCTGGGTCGGTTCATTGTTTACACACATATCTCGGGACCTTACCCGTCGCTGGCTCAAGCACCTCGCCCGATTCCTCAAGCCGGCTGGGATAATTGTCGCAACCACTCATGGTCGGTGGTGCGAGTCCGTTCATAGACTTTACCCCTACATTGCCGAGCAGAGTTGGGAAAAGGTCGTGCGCGAGTACCGTTCAACCGGCTATGGATACGCGGACTACGCGTCGTCAGAGAGTCATGATTATATTGCTGGGAGTTACGGTATTTCGCTCGTAAAGCCCCACGCTTTTATCTCCGACCTGGAGGCGGTTGAAGGGACCCGAATTTTCATGTACCGGGAGAGGGGTTGGGCCGACCACCAGGACGTTGTCGCATTTGGGAGGCCCCCGGTGGACGAAAAATGGCCGGGCATGTAGCCGCCGCGCTACACCGTCGAATTCCGCTCGGAACAATTGGACGTGTTGGCTCAACTACCAACCATTCGACGGAAGCAATGATAAACCGGTCTGCCTCGTCACCAATAGAGCAGAGTAACGATTCGCCCTTTCCACTGGATTCAGATTCACAGAGTCTCTCCTCTTAACCACAGGACCCGTGGATTGCCTTTCCCATCGTTCGTGAGATGGTTGTCTCTTGGGATGTCGAACTTTTGATCCCCCTGTTCCCCTCGCCTGGGTTTTCCGTCTACCGGATTGGTTGCCGGGAATGCGCCTGGGGTCGAGACCAGTGAATCGAATCAGCAATCCGACGTTCCCGAAGGCCATTGTGATGACACGTGAGGGCGAAGGCGAATGAGTCGCTCGATCCGAGGCTCCCACACCCAGCTTCAGGGCGGAATTTTCGATCCTGGCATCGCGCTCCTGCTCTTTGTCTGCGCAGTCACCGCCCTCAAGCTCGTACTCGCCAACCCCATGCTCGTCCAGGCAAGGCCGGACCAGTACCTGGATGACATGCTGTTTTTGGACCTGGGGCAGTATTTTGCCCAGGGGAACTGGCTTGGGCCGTTCAGCGAGCGCACGCTGGCCAAGGGGCCCGTTTATTCAATCTTTGTGGGTCTCAACCTGCTTTCCGGCTTCCCGCTCAAACTGACCGAGCAGATCCTATACCTTCTGGCCAGCTACTTTTTCGCCTCGTCCGCCGGCAGGGCCGCGGGCAGTCGCATGGTCACCGCGCTGGTTTTCGCGGCCCTTGCCTTCAATCCTGCGTCCACCATGGCGGAGGTGGCGTACGTGCTCCGGGAGGGAATCTACACGTCGCTGGCCCTCCTTGTGCTTGGCTGCGCAATAAGGGGGAGCATGGCTGTCGCGGATGGGGAGCCGAAAAGTTCAGTCTTCTGGGGAGGGTGCTTCGGCCTAGCTTTCGCCACCACCTGGCTCACCCGGGAGGAAGGCATCTGGCTCGTTCCCGCATTGACCTTGCTCCTGCTTGCCGCGGCGGCATTGGGGAGAGAAAACTTGGCGGCAACGCGGCGATGGAAGAGCGCCGCCGCGGCGCTGGGTAGCACCATTCTTGCGTTTGCCCTGGTCGTTGGCTGGGTCTCCGCGATTAACTGGGCAAAATACGGTGTTTTTGCCGTAAACGACTACCGGAGCGGTCCGTTTGCGAGAGCTTATGGAGCCCTGCAGCGTATCATGCAGGACAGGCCAATATCGTATATCCCAATTCCGAATTCATCCCTGACCAACGCGTTCGATGCAAGCACCACGCTCGCATCGATCCGCCCGGCATTTGAACGCGAGCAAGCGTTCCGCCAGGAGTCCTGCCGCCATTACCCGGATGCCTGCGGGGAAATTGCCGGCGGCTGGATCAGCTGGGCGCTGCGGACTGCAGCGGCGCAATCCGGAATCTACGCTGAAGCTGGCACGGCCCAGGCGTTCTGGGACCGGGTTTCCGCGGAAATCAATAGCGCCTGCGAAACGGGAAAGCTCCGCTGCGAAGAGCCCCATGGGTCCCTGACACCGCCGGTTTCGCGATGGCCCCTGGAACGCCTGCCCGCTTCCTTCCTTCATGGGCTACGCGTTCTGTTGACCATGGGCGATGTAAGCCCGCAACCGAGGCCAAGTTACGGCGAACTGACGCAGATCAAGCTGATCGAGTCGGTCGTCAATCAGCCCGCGACGCCACCCAAAAGCGGCTTGGCGGTGGTCACCGTTGATGGCTGGATGGTGCCGCTGGGGGTCCCGCCGCCTTCTTTCGTTCTTGTCGGGAATGACAGAACGTCCAGTGCCGTGATCCCACAGTGGTATCCGAGCCCGGATCTCGCTGCGATATTTGGCGACCGTCCCGG
>Ga0210362_1475917_pt1 | contig 12864 bp, 6 predicted proteins | sample S625metaT_FD_159713 | JGI IMG/M metagenome (GOLD analysis project Ga0210362, IMG submission 159713) | Metatranscriptome of estuarine sediment microbial communities from the Columbia River estuary, Oregon, United States - S.625 (Metagenome... | ecosystem: Environmental > Aquatic > Marine >... | reverse complement strand
GGTATCTTCCCCGGTTGGTGGAGACAATCTTATAGGAATGCCAACATTTGTGATTTCAGTCGCAAGCGGTTGACTGGAAACCATAATGCAATACACTGCAAAGATTGGGATGTGGCTGTCTATGTGCGAAAGCAATCAATTCCTCTGGAAGAATGTCGAGAAATATTTTTACGAAGCATGGGGTGTCCAACAAATATTTTTTGCCGTGAGCACAACTTGCCTTTAATCACAGCACCTTATGGCACGAAAGTGGACTGTTGTCGCAAAAATGATTGTATTGCATCTTGCTCAAGATCAATCACGTTGCGTTGCCCCGTACAGGATTGCTCCAGTGCAATATGTAAAGCACATGCCGAACTAATGACCAAAACACGCAATCGCATTGACGTGCAACCACCAGCTCGGGTCGATACACCAGCAGCAACGTCGCTTATTAGTGACATTCTGATTGACAGTGACTACAGTGAACGGATGGATATCGAATCTGAGGACGATAGTGCGTCGTTGGATAATTTCGATCTCGGGATCAATGTTGCAAATTTAGATGAAATGGGTGATGTTGACTTGGATTCTGATGTGGAGGACAATCTGATTCACGAGGTGCTTTTTGACGAAAACGTTCCTGTCGATGGCAACGGTTCTGATACTCAAGCCTATGGGGAAACCGACATTCCCATAGCTCGAAATGACAAGGAGCCTTTGACAGTACGAGGCGATCCTTCTTCTATACCGGGCTGTTGCATTTTGAACAATGTGGGAAGCCTTCTAGCTCGGAAAGGGTCAAAGATACGAGGTTCCATGAACCAGCGCTTCTTTTTACAGCGTATTGTTTCAACAACACCAGGACGAACCGTACCGTTAATCTATCCGGAAGCTATGCTGTTTCCGTCATTGTTTTGGAAAGACGGTTCTGACGAAGGGGCTATTTTGGGTGCAGTGCCCAGTGCATTGATGGCACACGATTCAACACTGCAAAAGTATGGCTTTGCCAGTTTGCAATCTCATTTCTACAATCGACTGACCAATCCAACGTTGGGCACAAGCACCGACCCGAGGTATATCAACTACGCTTTTGATTCAGTTGTTAACTTGGGTTGCCGTCACGAAGACGTTCGGGTTGTCCTTCACCGTGGTGTGAGAGGGACCCAAAACGGTGTACGTATAGCGGATTCCGGTCCTGGCACTGTTACAGATAAGTCCTTGTTTGACTCCGATTCAGTGGATAGTAGACCGACAGTAAACAAACTGGCTGCGGCGGTGGCCCAGAAACAGGCCACCTACTTCTACACTCATACTTGCAATGCTCACGATCATTTTGGGATTGCTCCTATAAGACGATGGCTGGACAGTGAAGCCATCATGGAAATATATTGCAATGGATCGGAAACGGAAAGGGAGAAAGAAGAAATTCGACAGGCCATCCACGAAGCGGCTTCCGTCACGTTGTTACGCAATTGGATGGAAGTTTCCATCTTGTACATGAGTTATTTGACTACATCAGCAGAGAAACCGTTGGGTACTATTGAAGATAGCTGGTGGAGGTTTGAATTCCAAGATAGCCAAGGTAATCTTCCTCATATTCACTCGCTTCTTTGGTTGCGAGATGGAGAGCCTTTGACAACAACACAGAACCGAATTGCTGGTGAGATCATGGATCTGATCCGGCCAGATGAAATTGACAACTTGATAGCAGAAGGGCTTCTATCGTGCGCTGGGGAAATGTTGGAAGTACAGGAATTAGCCCGTCGCGTTTTGGTTCATATTTGCAGTAGTCGCTGTCTACGTCGCACTGGTCCCGCGGATGGCGAATTGGTATGTCGTGTTGGTGACAATGAGATGGAAAGTCCCAATTCTCGAGTACACAGCATAGGTACGGTGAACGTTGAGCATTCCAAGGAAGCAATGGAAGTGCTAGTTGATGTTGGCTTGTTCCAATATAATGCAAAGACACGGAGTTGTGAACCAATAGTTGACGTGCTGACTGCAACGAAGCATTATCCTCCATCGAACAATTCAGAGGGTATAATTTCCCCCTGCAATGGCCGTTTGTTTGTTCTTGGTCGATCCAATGACAATCTTAAATTGGTGAAGAACTATTTTTTGTGTCGATACTTGGCAAAGTATTTGGCTCTGGTCGATGAAAACAACCGGGTTTATATCGGTGCCATGAGTAAAGAAGGTAATGTTGTGACGATGGAACAAGAAACTCTCCATAATACCAAGATCACTAGCTCGGCGATTCATGAGGCGAAACGAGATGTTGCTCGCCGCAAGCGAGACCCCACCGCTCGCACAGGACGTGCAGTGTCACAGATGGAAATGCTTTGTGTATTGTTAGGTTACGACCAAGTTTATACAACTCTGCGATTTATTCATATTCCAACTTTGCCACTGGAAGAACGACCTGCCTTGGATAGAAAACAACCTTTTGCTCAATTGAAGGAAGAAGGAGTTGTCTCTGCGAATGCCAATCCCCGAAGACCGCAAGATTTGGATGCCGGGAATCTGATTGCATCGTACAAAGTGCGCAATATGGAACAAACTGCTGTTCTTCCTTTGTGGCGGCAAGTAGGTACAATGGAGTCGCTAGTGTTACGTGATCAGTGTCTCGCTGTGCATACAGTGGACGCCGTCACTTTGTTTGGTATTCGACCACCAGAGCTGCGCTTTGTGCGCCGTCCAAATTACTTTTACCGCTGGTTTTTTCGAGCTTCCGAGGAGTGGAGAAAGAAATCTTTTGCCTCTACACTCGAGCTGCAGCGGAGAGGGGCTCGTCCAGAATTGACGGAGTCGTGCTGGATCGACGGGTCGAACTGTCGTATTTTCGTGCGACCATCAATGCTGGCTGAGATCATACAATATTTGGAATACGGCGATCCTGAAACAAACGAGCGTCGAAATCACAAATCGTTCTACAGTTGGGACATGGAAGTCGACGGTCTGATTCCCGACGTTGGAGCAAACCGATCAATTAATGGTAACGAACAAGGACCACCAGAGTATCCATGGAAAGATACGTATCGATTGTTCGAAATGCTGAGAAAGAATATGGAAAATCCTCCTCGGCGTAGTACCAGCAGGTACAGCCGTGCTGCCGAAAAGTGGGACGACATGAAAGCTCGTTTTATTGGTCCTGCGGCAATGGGTGAACCTGCCAAAGTACCTATTGTTTGGTATAACAGTATCAAACCAATCCAGGGAGGACGGTGGTTGCTTCACATTTTGCTAAGCATGGGTGAATTCGATTGTGAGACTAATTTGCTCGGCTACGGCAACATGGTTGAGAATTTCGTCCGTGCGCGTTTGATCAGCAACAATTATTCTCGACGGGATAAGGACGTCAATGCCCTGATCGGTAAATACATTACAGAGCAACTGGTGTTTCTGCCAGGAGGAAAGCAACAGTTCGACCGACACACAGTTGCTGCTGCTCGCATTTTGCGCCAAACACTTCTCGGAAAGACTACTGCTTTTGCCACTGTACCTGCAAGTTTATACACGCACATTGTGGAAGAGCAAGATAAGAAGACCAGAGCTTATTTGTATTCGATACGGAAACGCCTTGCTACTACTACCCTGAAGGACTTGCGGAAAGCGAATATGATGCCGTTGCCCGACAAAGTTGAAGAAGTAGTTGCTGCCACTTTGGTGAATCCTGCAAAGTGGAAATGCTCTCCCGTACGCAACGAGAAGCAATCAGAGGCATCCTTCGCAGAGCAAAAGGAAGTGTTGAGAATTGCAACGGAACAATTGAACAAATATCAATTTAGTACTCCCGGCAGAACAAAAGGAGTCATCATCATTGGTGTTCCGGGAGCAGGGAAAACGACGTGTATGCAAGCGTCGATTTTGGAAGCCATGTGTCGTGGCCTTAATGTGAGTGTGGTCACAGTGATGTCTGAACGAGGTTCACAGTTAGGTGGAAAGCATCTTGCTATTATGTTCAACATTCCTGTGAGTGAACATTCATCCCCCGGACGCTTGGCCGAATTGGCCATTGGACACATTATGCGCAATCCTAAAGTATTGGCGTTTCTACGGACAGCGGATATTATATACCTGGACGAGCTGGGGTTGTTGGCTGCTGAGATTTTAGCTGTGATGGACATCATCCTGCGCCGTCTGCGAAACAGTACCGAGTTCATGGGAGGAGTGTTGTTGATGAGTTCGATGGATCAACATCAACTTCGACCGTGCCAGGGCCGGCCGCCATTGCTGTCACCTCACATATTAACAAATTTCGTATTTTGTGCCTTGCGACATTCGGTACGAGCCTGCGACGATCCGAACTTGCGCCGCATCGTCGACATTAGTCGCCTGCCATCTCGCTTGATATCCACTGCAGTCCGCCAACAATTGAAAGATCTTGTCAAGAACTCTTGCACTTTTGTCAACAATTGGGATGATCCATTGGTACAACGAGATGCGCTTCGCATGTTCGCTACACAACGCGCTCGAAGGGATGCTGAAAAACGCATGCTTGCCAAGGTGAAACAACAGCATCGAAATAATATGTTGTGTGCGCACGCTCAGGATTTCGAATCGTCAACAGAAGGCAATTGGGTAAAAGCTACGAAAGCAACGAGTCGGTTGCTGGTGCAAGTGGGGAAAGTGAAAGAACCGAAAGAGTTGTATTTTTACCCTCGCGCAATTTACGAAATCACTTTCAATCGAGAGGGTCGCTTTTCTCAGTCGCAACTCAGTGTGCTTGCTGAAATGCCTTCCTTTGCTGACGTTCGCAACTTTGAACCTGTGACGCTGTACGTTGCGCCGGAGGGCATGAAAGCGATCCCATCAAAATTAACGACAGAACAAGACTTTTTGAGGGAAAGCTTTACCAGACAACTTATTGGTACGGCACCTGAGCGGCCCAAGGATCTCGGCTCTGGCATACTGGGGAAGCGGCGCCAGTATGGTTTGCATCATCGTTTTGCCGCTACTATCCATGCTGCTATGGGTCAGGATCTGCCCAATGTTGTGACAAAAATTATCGGCGACAAAATGTACCATTTGTTCATGCGGGAGCAAGTGGTCGTGTTGCTCAGTCGCACTCACTATGCAAAAGATATTATTTTTGTTGGCGATGCTGAAGAAACGGCAGAAGCACTGGCTGTCATGCTGGACAGCGATGGACCATACAGCGAGTACATGGAATACCTGGTTGAAAAGCTACTTGAGCACTCTTCGACGAACAGTCCTTGCGTTGATTTAACATCGCAAGACCTTTTCCATCCCATCGATATTCGAATGCCAAAAAGTACTTCTGGCTATGTATACTTGTTAGCGTCAATGGCACCAGGGATCAAAAATCGAGTCACGTACATTGGTCAAACTTTCAATCTGGTGGCACGCTTCGAGAAGCATCAATTGGGAGCGGGCCCCTCATCCACCGCTGATCCCGGATTGAAACCTTGGGTGCTCTTGGCCTACGTGTCGGGATTTGAAATCAATGATCGAAGGCCGCTCCTGACTTTGGAAGATTTGTGGAAAGTAGTGCGGGATCGAGAAAACCGACAGCATCGTCAACAACACTTGCCACTGCTCCGTGCCGATGACATTGCTTCGTTAGGCGAAAAAATCATCACCGAACGAACGTACCAACAATGTCCGGCCTTGGCTGACCAGAATTTAATCTTTGTTCGCTGCGGCAGGTTCAGTTCCCATTTTCTGTCGTCGTGATGGTAACATGCAAATCAACAACAGACAACATTTTCCATATAGAGAAAATGCCTAGCTTCGCAAACACACTGCAAAATGAACGCGATAAGTTCTCCACACAACACAAATTCCTATAGTAAAATTGGGTCCTCCAAAGATACGGAATGCGGCGTGCTCAACTTTTTTGTTCCTGCTTATTTTACGTGGTTTTTTTACCACACTAGTTAAAATCGAATAGTTGGAGAGCGCACACTAGTTGATTCGCTACATAGTTCATAAAATACACAACGACGACGCCAACACGCACCTCAACTTCGTTGCGCTTTGCGAGACGGTGTTCCATTTTGCAACGAAGAAGAGGTGCATCCATGTAAGGAACCAATTGTTCTGTAGGGCTAATATATCGGTTCCAGTTCGCTTGATTGCAATTGAAGTTGTTCGAAAATTGTATTGGTCCTGTCCACTATTTTCGGATTGGTCGGATAGAGGTACGAGATGTGCGGAACCTGCGCCATGCTGGAAATATTCTCGGCATCTTTCAGATTTGATATTTCACTCTGGTCGGCAACGCTACCAGTGCGAACCCATCCAATGTACGTCCAACCGCCATTTTTGTTGATGTATTGAGTTACCCGAGCAACACAATTTCGTAAGGCTTCTTCGTGCTGGGCCTGATCGGAATTGACCTCGCTCCAATGGTCTCTAGGAATGAAGATTTCTGAAGTGCGCAAAGAGCGAAACTTCTTCACCGTCATTATGCCAGATGGTTTATAGTCGCGCGAACATGGAAGGCTGACTGCCATCTCTATAACAAGAGGATTGTGATGGTCTCGTTTGTAGAAGCAACCGCACGATTGGCCAGTAGTTCTGTATTCTTCTTGACGATCACTGAATATAATAGCATAAACAGCAATATCAATTGTGAGGGACATTTGACGGCTTACTGACACCAAACATTTATGTTATGCATTTACCATAAATCACCGCCACAAATGGCCGCTGTAATGAATACTTGTCCAAATTCCAGATTTGTTACATGATGCTGGGAAAAGTAACGCGTAGCGCCCTTCTTTGGAGCTATCGCAGGAACCTGAGGAACGATCCTGACAAGGTCGTCCTCCTTGAGCGGGAGTACGTGGTTTACGCGTTTCGCTAGGAGCACGTTCGTTGTTGAACCAAGAGTGTCTTCTAAAGGCTCCACTTCCTCCAAAAGAAAGAGGTCTCCAACGCCTTCTTGTCCTAACATTGCTTCTTGAAAGAATCTGTTCGACCATACCTTGGTCTCCAGCAACACAGCAAAAACGGTACCATTGCTGTTGCTGCAATCGGCAAACGTAAGGATGCGATCGTAGTGTAGCGACGTTAAAAGAGTTTTGTCTTTCGAGTACCTTGCTCCACCCGAAGTAACGACGGTTCGATTCGTACCATATGCAGTCCGAAGAGAAAGCAACACACCGACCACACCTTTCTTTTCCGGTACTTTAACGTTGAAGTGATACTTTGACTGTTGACATGTCTGTATCGAAATTACTTCTAAATCTTTCCGAACTTGTCTGTGCGAAGTTTCTTTTGCTTGTAGAATTGATGGATCAATTCTGTGTCGGTTGGCTGGAGGGTCGTGATTGACAACCTCCACTTCTTTTGCTGCGTGATTGACAACTGCCGCTTCTTCTGTTGCATGCTCTCGATTCGATGGTACTGAATGCTCCCGATCCAATCTGGGATTGACGTTGTTATCTCTGTTGATATTTCCATCGTGCCTTTCCGACGAACGATTCGATCTATCATCACTTTCTTCTTCGCCATCGTTGAAATTAACGTTGTTGTAACTGTGATAATGGACAACATGGCTGTGCTCTCGACGGTTTGTGTGATCACTATCACTCGCGTGTTCTTCTTCCTCCGAACTTGAACTTGTGTCCCGTCGTCTCACTCCACGATGCTGTCGATCGTTTGCTCCGTGTGCGTGATGATGGCTGTGAGTACGGCTGTGCCGTGAACGTTTTCGATGCTTTCCCATGGTGCACAACTACGAGGTGCCGGCCATGGTTGGTCCATTGAAACGTGCTACAGTAGACTACTAATACAAAGTGAATCGCCTTGTACGCTAGCACGGACATTAGCCGCAAACAGTTCGCATTCTTTCCATTCTTAGAATGCCAATAACGATGAGACTTGATCGTGCGATAAAAGGGCTGTTGTTGCGACCGTACTCTACTTTGAAATTCTTTGCCCATTTGTTCCTTTTGTTCCTCGATGTTCTGTTGGAGAACTCCCCTTACAACAAGTGTCAGCAGCAGAGCGAGTTTGCTCCTTCTCAGCAGTTCGCATTGTGTCAATCCCATCCAACAGCAATCGTTGTCCCTGTTTGCAATTCGCTTCATCGAAGCGACCTTGCTTCCATTCTTACAAAATTAGAAGGAAGTTTCCATGTTGTACAGGGATGATTCAATTGTAGTATTGGATAAACCATCTCGTGCTATCGAATGTATCTGGTGGAGATACGAATTCCAAGATAGTGGTTTGCCTCATATACACGCGCTTCTGTGGCTGACGGACCTAGAACCTTTGCAAAGAAAGTCATCACCATGGCCGACCTCACCCCGAAACGCTGTCCCCGCAAAACCAGCATTTCAACACCAACTACGAAGTACAAAGTCGCACGCGAACACGGACTAACTGGCAAAATCAACCAAATTATCAGTGTTTTGGTCAAAGGTGGAATAATTGAGTTAATTGGAGTATGGAATGAAGATGGGACTGACGACGGCTTTGATCCTGCTCTCAAAAATACTGTCCGTGAGAATGGCACCTTCGCAAAGAAAGCGGGTCTTTTCAAACTCGCGGAACGTCGAGCCCCACCGGGTTATACGATGCACGAATACATGCCGAGCCCGCAATCAAAAAAAAAGCAGAATGGTGATCCATTTCCACGTCACTGGTACATGCGACTTGTGAACAGCAATTCGCCCTCTGACGAAACGACAGTGGAAGTACGAAAACAGATAGCAATGTCAGTGGCTCATGTAAGTCTCCCAATCAGTTCGATTACGAACCCTAACTACTACATCATGTTATATCTTTTCGCTCAATTATATTTGTCCTTGTCTTCTGCAGTTTCTTCGCAACGCCGACAAGCGTGACCGCTCCGTCCGTCTGAAGGCTCAACGTCAATTCAGCGAAAGTTACGCCGCCGACCGTCCATCTCGTGCCAGTGCAAAATCCATTCTGCAGAATCACTACGTTGTTCCCGATCACTGGGACCAAACACCAGAAACTCAGCTACCTCTTGACCATTACGTGACCGACTTTGATATAGCCTATGCCATTAACAACTCGCTGAACTTACCAGACGAAGACTCCAAAAAGAGTTTCGCACGAATGTATCCCGTGGATGCGAGTTTTTTCTTCAGTGAACCACCGTACCCCCCCGTGGCTCAAAGCGAATTTGGATATGTCAATCCAAAAAATTACATTATATTCAATCCAGAAGAAACGTCCAATTACAGCGAAGAGAGTGAGCGCAACAAAGAGCCTGATCAGCACGCCATCGAAGATTACTTTGGAAATTGCAATGATTGAGAGAATTCCTACTCCACGATTGGCACATACACATGAGTTTCACATGCATACGGTAATAGAAATGTACTACGTATTAGTCTAGTGTCTTGTTTGGTGAAGAAGGTGAAGCAGGGGTAACTGTCATTGTTTTGATCCTGTATGACGTCACAGTTTAAGTTTTTCCATCCACGACTGCACCGCACCAATCTGCAACGTTTGAACTGTCATGTACTACAGCACGATTCACCATTCACCATTTTGATGAGAATGGACCACAGTTTCTGACAACGGTGGACTGTAAATCGTGAAGCATAAATCGTGGAGCATAAATTGTGGAGCGTAAATCGTGGACGCGTACGGACCGTGGACACACTTTCACCGAATAGCGTAATCGGCAATCGACGTGCTGTTGGCTCACATCTCTTACCAATCCATTTTGCTTTATCCTTTTATTACGAATCTTCCTTCATCACCATGGCACACCAACAAGGAGCAGGTTTTGTAGCACCAGCCAACAACATGAATCCGCAACCTCCAGCACCAGCGGCCAACATGAACAATGCAGCGGGAGCAGGAGCAGCGGCGGCGGCCAACCTGAACAACGGAGCGGGAGCCAATCAACCGGCACTGGCGAATCAGCAAGTCCAGCCTCCGGCAGCGAACAACATGAACCCGCAACCTCCAGCACCAGCGGTCAACATGAACAATGCAGCGGTAGCAGGAGCAGCGGCCAACGTGAACAACGGAGCGGGAGCCAATCAACCGGCAGCCAATCAACCGGCACTAGCGAATCAGCAAGTCCAGCCTGCGGCATTTTTTGTAGGCTTGGCCAACTTTCATGCAGCTGTTCAAGTAACCCCTGATCTTCCTAATCTTTCCAAGACCTACAATCCGGGAGGCCATGGAGTCATCGTCAGTGTTCCCAAGAGTGACAGCACCGAGCTCATCAACGCCATCTGTCGCGAAATCGAAAATGGACACATCAATATTGACACTCTCACCGACGCAAACGTCAGAAAAGAGTTGTTTCGTTACTTTATCGAACGCGAAGTGCGCCAAAACTCTGCTCGGAATGGTCAGCGTCCTTCAACCGTTACCATGTCCCTTCACGGCAGAGTGGGTACACTCGGACAGAACATTGACAACGTGGCGCGCCCTCAAGTAAAGTACCGCTCGATGGACGGTCTTGTCTCTCGCCGACAATTCAACAAGGGTCTGACGATTCTCTCTCGAGCCATGGGACCTGATGGCCTGACCGCCTTCGCCCAAGTTCTCGAAGCCAAATATCGAGTATCCATTAGTACGAACGACGCTGAAATTGACAACGATCCGCTCAACATTCACGTGCTACAGTGCGTTGTCCGACTGCGTGATGCTCTCTGCACTGTTCCACATTTGGGAACCCCTGCCATCCATCAACAGCAGATCGACAGTCTGAACAACACTTTGGCTGAGCGCAACAGTACAATCGAAACTTTGACGGACGACCGGGACACTGCGAGAACCGAGCGAGACACTGCGAGAACCGATCTAGACACTGCAACTACCCGCTGTCAAACCTTGGAAACCCAACTTGCTACGCGTCGCGAGCAGAAGAGAGGCCTCCGAAACCAAATTGAAGAACTCAACAAGCTTGTTGCTGCGAAAACCGAAACTATTGAAGCATTCAACAAGAGACCGGCAAGCAACGAACAAAACATGGTTTCTCCTACAAGTAACAAACACCAAAAAGTTTAAAGATCTTCAGGGACGGGGTGCTGTCTTCTCTTCAATGACCAGTTACAAGTATTCGATTTTCTGGCCTCTGTTTGCAAATCTCACACGATAAGAAAAAAAAGAATAAAAATAAAAAAATAAAAAATCCTATATGTTGCATGTACTATTTGGCTTTCACTCATACCGACTCATCCTCCTTGTCCGAATCGCTGTCACTCACCAGATCGATCAATTCCAAGAGTTCCTTGCGCTGTAGCAACACCAAGATCAAACGCTCGTCCACGTTTTCTTCTGCAACGTACCAACCTTCTCTGTACGCAGTGTTCATGAGCTGGGAACGAGCCTCATTGCCATTAGCGTCTGCCACGCGTTGCAAGAATCCCCAATCCAACTGCCGATCGTGCAATGCTTCCACCGCATCCAGAAAATTCAGCACTTCGTGCTCATGTCGCTGAAACAGAGTGCTCTGCTGCAATCCTTGCAGACGGCCAAAGTTTTCGTCGGAAAGCCCTTGCACGATATTAAAGATATCTTCTTCCGTTTCACGCTGTTGAGTTCGTCGGGCTTGCAAAAATATTTGGTACTGATGCTGCAACTGCGCATATTCCGCAGCCGTTTCGACAAAGGCGGGAAAGCTCTGCGTGAACGATTGGTATGCGTAGGCAATAGGAACCAAACTGCTCACTTCCACCGTAGTTATTTTTGCATTGGTACCGCTGCCAGGCAGAACCCGATGGCGTTGGACTTGCGTCTGTGGACGGTATGCAGCCTTGCAGAACGGACATTCGTGGAAATGCTTCTCGTTGTGGTTCGGCTCGAAGCGCTCCAAGCACGGTGCTCCTACCGAAAGCTGGGGCGGACACGATCGAACCAATTTCTGCAAACACTCGACGCAGGTATCTTTGCCGCATGGGAACACAATCCAATCCGTCAGATCATCTTCGTAACAAAGGGGACAACACACCTGCTCGATAGGCTTGGAGTGCGCGGCAATGGGCTTGCTTTGCGTTCTACGCGCCTTACATGCAGCTGAGCAATTGATGCCACAATCAATGGCCAATATGCTGTACCGACGTTCCTTGTACTTCTCCCCTTTGAATCGCAATCGACCCGGACAATCGTCGGACTGGCACGATAACGCCCAGTAGCGCATCGACCGTGACACCTTTTTATAACCTGCTGGAAAACACGCATGCGCAAGTGCTTTCCAATTCTTGGGATTTTTCGTGTATTTGCCTACAAGCAACGTGCGATCGTCCTTCTTGACAATTCGCAGCAATGATGATGGCTTGCCGCAACCACACAATTTCACGCGGCGCACAATCCAACACGAACAGGTTGCGTTCCGTCGCTGGATGCGCAACTCGATGCGGCCCTCGGGACACTTTGTGCACACAAGATTGCGTTCTTTTCGTTCGTTCTTTACACAACTGGCGGGCGCTATTTTGTATCGACTTCCGCTTGCAAACGAATACACTTCGAGCAATTTATTAAAGTCGCTCAACTGGCGAAAAACGCCACTTTCCTTTGGCTTCCACTGCAATCGCTGTTGCAGAGCAGTCGGAATCTGCAAAGCGGCCATGGTACAATATTCTCGCTGGAACAACCCGTTGGCTCCACTTGGCGAACCAATCCACTGCACTGTACCTCTTCTTCGTTTCGTTTCGTCGAACTACACTGCAATCGCTTTTGAAACGAAAGCGAGGTGCGACAACACAACACTCCATAAACATGCAACAGCCTACTACTACTACTACGCAGTGTACTACTGTATCGTACAGTACAGTATTGAAAGCTAGTGTGCGCTCTCGCACTATGGGATTTTAACTAGTGTGGTAAAAAAACCACGTAAAATAAGCAGGAACAAAAAAGTTGAGCACGCCGCATTCCGTATCTTTGGAGGACCCAATTTTACTATAGGAATTTGTG
>Ga0210362_1408337_pt1 | contig 12910 bp, 8 predicted proteins | sample S625metaT_FD_159713 | JGI IMG/M metagenome (GOLD analysis project Ga0210362, IMG submission 159713) | Metatranscriptome of estuarine sediment microbial communities from the Columbia River estuary, Oregon, United States - S.625 (Metagenome... | ecosystem: Environmental > Aquatic > Marine >... | reverse complement strand
ATGCGGAAGGCGGCGAGCAGGGCCTTGGACTCCATCTCGTTCAGGACCGTACGCTTTTCCGCCAGCACGCTTTCGATGAGGAGCTGCGCACCCTCCGCGTCGGGCCGCTCCTCGTCGTGGGCGCGGGACTCCGGCACCTGCATCAACAGGCGCTGGTTGGCGGCGTAGGCGGCCAGGTGGGAGAAGACCTCGACCCCCGGCTCGGGGGTGCGGAACGCCGGGATCCGGGCCCGGGCGAAGGCGTCGCGGCTGGACTTGAGTTGGTCCTCCCCCATCCAGCAGGTGAGCAGCGGCTTGGTGGTCTGGCCCGCGATCTCGATGACGGCCTCCGCCACCTCCAGGGGATGGGTGGGGGCCTGGGGCGTCAGGATCACCAGCACCCCGTCCACCTGTTTCTCCTCCAGGCAGGCGGAGACCGCCGCCCGGTAATGCTCGGGCATGGCCTGCCCGCACAGGTCCAGGGGATTGCTCCGGGACCAGTTGGGCAGCAGCACAGCGTTCAGTTTTTCCAGCGTCTCGGCAGAAAGCTCGGGAATCTGCACCCCCACGTCGGAGGCCATGTCGGCGGCGAGAATGCCGGGCCCGCCGCCGTTGGTGACAATGGCCAGACGGTTGCCGGTGAAGCGGTAAGGGGCCGTCAGGCAGCGGGCGGCGGCGAAGATCTGGGCGATGTTCCGCACCCGAACCGCCCCCGCCCGGCGCAGCACCGCGTCGAACACCTCGTCGTTCCCCACCAGGGCGCCGGAATGGGTCACCGCGGCACGGTAGCCCGCGGAGTAGCGGCCGGTCTTGACCACGATCACGGGCTTCACCCGGGCGGCGGCGCGCAGGGCGCTGATGAAGCGCCGCCGGTCGTGGATGCCCTCCACGTAAAGCAGGATGCTGTCGGTGTGGTTATCCCAGACCAGGTAGTCCAGCACCTCGCCGAATTTGACGTCGGCGGCGTCGCCCATGCTGATGACGCTGGAGAAGCCCACGTCGTTGCCGTTGGCCCAGTCCAGGATGGCGTTGGTGAGGGCGCCGGACTGGGAAACCAGTGCGATGTTGCCGGGGCGCGCCGACGTCCGACTGTAGGCCACGTAGAGGTGGATGTCGGGCCGGATCACCCCCAGGCAGTTGGGCCCCAGGATGCGCAGGTTGTGGAGCTTGGCGTTGTTGAGCACCAGGTTCATGAGCGGCGTGGGCTTGCCGGACTCGTCGGTGAAGCCGGAGCTCACGACGACCGCCGCCCGCACCTTCTTGCGCCCGCATTGCTCCACGATCTCCGGCACCGTGCGCGCGGGCGTCGCGATCACCGCCAGGTCCACCGGCTTCTCCAGGTCCTTGATGGACGCGTAACAGGGCCGGCCCAGCACCGTCTGGTGGCGGGGATTGACCGGAAACACCGCGCCCTTGAAACCGCTGGCCAGCAGGTTTTCGAACAGGATTCGGCCGGCGGAATCCGGACGTTCGTTGGCGCCGATGACCGCCACCGAGCTCGGCGCAAACAGGGGCGTCAGGTAATGGGAATCCATGGGGCGGTGCGGAAGTGTGGGCTTGAATTATGACAGTTTGTAGGATTAACTATGCCCGGATAACGACAACACGCTTTTCCCCGGAGGAGGATCCAATTGAACACGGCGTTCATCAGCCACGCCGACTGCGTCCGGCACGACATGGGGTCGTACCACCCGGAATGCCCCGCGCGGCTGCGCGCCATCGAGGACCAGCTCATCGCGTCGGGGCTGATCAATTATCTGGACCATCACGAGGCCCCCCTCGCCCGGAGGGAGCATCTGCTGCGCGTCCACGACGCGGGTTACGTGGATGCCATCCATTCCATGGTGCCCCAGAAGGGCATCAAGCACCTGGATCCCGACACGGCGATGAATCCGCACACGCTCGACGCCGCATTGCGCGCTGCGGGCGCCGCCATTCTAGCAACAGACCTGGTCATCGGCAAAAAGGCGGCGAGCGCGTTCTGCAACGTGCGCCCTCCCGGCCACCACGCCGAGCGCGCCAAGGCCATGGGGTTCTGCTTCTTCAACAACGTGGCGGTGGGCGCGGCCCATGCCCTGGAGCACCACGGCCTGTCCCGGGTGGCGGTGGTGGATTTCGACGTCCATCACGGCAACGGCACCGAGGACATCTTCCGCCACGATGAGCGGGTGATGATGGTGTCCACCTTTCAGCACCCGTTTTACCCGTACAGCGGCGCGGAAGGGCGCTCGGAGCGGATGGTCAACGTTCCCCTCGCGGCCTATTCTGCCGGGGACAAGTTCCGGGCGGCGGTGACCGAGCACTGGATTCCCTCCCTGGACCGCTTCAAGCCGGAGATGATCTTCATTTCCGCCGGCTTCGACGCCCACCGGGACGACGACATGGCGTCCCTGGCCCTGAATGAGGCGGATTACGCCTGGATCACCGAGCGGCTCAAGGAAGCGGCCGAACGCCACTGCCACGGGCGCATCGTTTCCATGCTCGAGGGGGGCTACGAACTTCATGCCCTGGGACGCAGCGTGGCCACTCACATCAAGACCCTGTCCGGCCTTTAGACCACGTCCACTTAGTTGGCTGATTTTCCATCGGGAAAAGCGGCTACAATACTGAGCAGGTGAAACCAGCTGCCCGGCAAGAGGCAGCGTTCCGGAATGCGCCCGATGCGGGGAAAAGAGGCGCATCTGAACCCCAAGGACATGGAACAGGATCTCATTCGCGTCCTGCACGTCGAGGACGACCCCTTCGATCGCGGCCTGGTCCGCGAATCCCTCAAGGCGGGGAAGGGCTTTTTTCTGGCGGAGGCCACCAAGCAGGCCGACTTCCAGCGCATGCTGGAGGCGGAGGAGTGGGACTGCGTCCTCACCGACCTCCAGCTCTCCGGATACAGCGGGCTGGACGTGCTGGAGCGGGTCAATGCCCTGAGGCCCGGGCTTCCGGTGGTGTTCCTCACGGGCGCCGGGTCGGAGGAGATCGCGGTGGAGGCCATGAAGAAGGGCGCTGCCGACTACCTGCTCAAGAATCCCGTCCATTATGTAAAGCTGCCCCTGGTGCTGCGCAACGCGGTCGCCGCCCGGGAGGCCCGGCGGGAGAGGCAGCGCATGCAGGAGGCGCTGGAAGAACGGGAGGTGGCCTACCGCCAGCTGTTCGAGGCCAATCCCAACCCCATGTGGATCTATGACCCCGGGAGCCTCCGGTTCCTGGAGGTGAACCCGGCGGCAGTCCGCCATTACGGCTGGTCCCGCCAAGAATTCCTCGGGTTGACTGTGACGGAGGTGGACGAGGCGCCCGGCGCCCGGGAATACGCCACCAAGTCCCCCGACGGCGTTCGCGGCGAGGTCCGGCAGCACCGGCGCAAGGACGGCGGCTTCCTGTTCGCGGAGGTGTCCACCGCTGCCCTTGCCTGGGGCGATACGGCGGCCCGGGTGGCTCTGGTCCATGACATCACGGACCGGGTCCGGGCGGAAGAAGACATGAAGGAGACCCTGGCCGAGCTCAACACCATCCAGCAGGCGGCCCCGGTCGGCATTCTGCTGGTCAGCAACCGCGTCATCATTCGCAGCAACGAAGCCCTTACCCGCATGACCGGCTACTCCCGGGAGGAGCTGGCCTGGAAGCCCGCCAACGTGCTCTGGCTGTCGGAAGACGACGCCCAGAGGTTCTGGGACGTGGCCGAGCCCCAGATCGGCCGCACCGGCCGTTACGCCTGCGACCGACCGATCCGCTGCAAGGACGGCACGATGCGCTGGGCGCGTTTGGTGGGGCGGGCCATCGACCGGACGGAACTCTGGAAAGGCGCCATCTGGATCATCGAGGACCTGGAGGAGGCGCGGACCGCCCAGGCGGCCTTGGCGCGGCTGGCGGAGGATTTGGCCCAGGCCCAGCGGGTGGGGCGGCTGGGAAGCTGGTCCCGCAACTTCGACACCGGAGAAGTGATCTATACCGCCGAGCAGTCCCGGCTGTTCGGCCTCGACCCCGGCGAGCCGCCCCCGAAGACCGTGGAGGAGTTCCTCCGGCTGGTGCAGGAAGAAGACCGCGCCGCCATGGCCGCGGCCTACGACCGGGTGATGCGGACCGGCGGCCCCGAGAATCTGGACATCCGCGCGGCCCGGGCCAACGGCGGCGAGCGCTGGCTGCATGTATCCATGCGCGGCGAACGCGACGCCAGCGGCCACGTGTTCCGGGCCTTCGGCATCAACCAGGACATTACCGAGTCCGTGAAGGCGAGGGAGGTCCTCGAGCGGTCCCGGGACTTCTACGTCAGCTTGTTCCAGAATTTCCCGGCCCTGGTCTGGCGCACCGACCCGAGCCGCGCCTGCACCTTCGTGAACGCGCTCTGGACGGAATACACCGGCCTTCCCGAGGATCGGGCGTTGGGCCGGGGCTGGGACGATGTTACCCACCCGGACGACATTGATCTCTGCCACAAGGTTTATGGCGCCCACTTCGAGGACCGCACCCCGGTGGTTGCCGAGTATCGCCTGCGCAAGCCGGACGGCGGATACCGCTGGGTCCGGGATTGCGGCGCTCCCTATCACGACGTTGACGGAAGCTACGCCGGCTTCGTCGGGGCGTGTTTCGATATCTCGGAGCAAAAAGCGGTCCAGCAGTCGTTGAGCAAGAGCGAGGCACGGCTCAAGGGGATTCTGGAAAAAGTGCCGGTGATGAGGTATGCCTTCGACTCCGAGGGAAACATCATCTTCTGGAACCGGGAGTGCGAGCGCGTCACCGGTTATCCGGCATCGGAAATCATCGGCAATCCAAAGGCCATGGAACTGCTTTACCCGGACGCTGCCTACCGCAATGAGGTGCTGGAAACGTGGAAGGGCGGTCGCAGCGACTACCGGAATTGGGAGCGGACACTGACGGCCAAGGACGGGAGCACAAGAACGATCCTCTGGTCCAACCAGAGCCGAGAATTTCCGATAGAGGGCTGGGCGACCTGGGGAACCGGGCTGGACGTCACCGCATGGCGCGGGGCCGAGGAGGATCTGAAGGAGAGCGAAACGCGCTTTCGCTCCGTCATTGACGTGGCCGGCGACGGCATCTTCGTGGCTGACCTGGACGGCAATATCCTGGACTTCAACAAGGCGGCGTGCGACAGCCTCGGCTACACCTGCGAGGAACTGCAGCGCATGAACGTGCGCGAGCTGGATCCCGACGCGGCAAAAATGTCCCTGGAGGACCTGCGCCGTTTCCACGAGCAGGCCATGGAGGGAGCGGTGCTGTGGGAAGGGAATCACCGGCGCAAGGACGGCACCACGTTTCCGGTCCAGGTGCGGATCGCGGGGGTGCGCATCGGGAGCCAGGAGTTCGTGGTGGGCATCGCCCGCAACGTGACGGAGCAAAAAGGAGCGGCGGAGGACCTGGCCGCCCGGGAATTGCGCTTCCGCACCCTGATCGAGAAATCCTCGGATCTTCTGGCGGTGGTTGATGGGCAGGGGCTGTTTCAGTATTCCGGCCCCTCGGTGAAGGATGTCCTGGGCTACGAATCCGGGAGCATGATCGGCACCAGCGCCTTCGACCTGGTTCATCCGGACGATGCGGACCGGGCGCGGCAGCTCCTCGGCGAGGTTTTGGGTAAACCCGGGGAAGTGTTCAAGGCCACCCTGCGGGTGCGCGGTGCGGGAGGTGGTCCGCACGAACTGGAACTGGTGGCGCGCAACCTGCTGGATGATCCCGCGGTGCGCGGCATCGTCATCAACGCCCGCGACGTCACTGGCCGCGCCTGACCGTGACTGCCGCGTTCTCGCCGAACGCTGCCCGCGCCGCCGGCTCCCTTTCGTCCGGCCCTGACTGGCGGGAGATCCGCTCGGTCTTCTTGGACATGGACGGCACCCTCCTGGACCTGCGCTTCGACAACCATTTCTGGCTCAGCCATGTGCCGGCGCGCTTCGCGGAAAGGCACGGCCTGCCGCCGGAGGAGGGCATGGCCCGGTGCCTCGCCCGCTACAAGGCGGTGGAAGGAACCCTGGACTGGTATTGCGTGGACTACTGGACCCGGGAACTGGAACTGGACATCGCGGCGCTCAAGGAGGAAGTGGCGCACCTGATCGCGGTCCATCCCCATGTGGAGACTTTCCTGCGCCGGGTGCGGGCGTCTCGCCGGCGGGTGGTGCTGGTGACCAACGCCCACCACAAGAGCCTGTCCCTCAAGCTGCGAACCACGGGCATCGAGCCCCATTTCGACGCCATCGTGTGCGCTCACGACGTGGGTGCGCCCAAGGAAGACCCCTCATTCTGGGACCGGCTCCAGGGCATCGAGCCCTTTGACTCCCGGCGCACCCTGCTGGTGGACGACAGCCTGGCGGTGCTGCGCTCGGCCCGCGGTTATGGCATTCGTTATCTGCTGGGGGTGCGCCGCCCGGACTCGGGGCAGCCGGCCAAGGCCCTGGAGGAGTTCGATTCCATCGCGGACTTCTCCGAGCTGCGGTGGACCGCGGAAGATCAGAGGCCGATCTGAACCACCGAGGCACGACGACGAAAAAAAAGAACCAAGGGAGATGGTGCGCCCCGGGATTTCTTGCTGAGTCTCGGCGATGCCCCGCTGGCGGGGCCGGAGGTCAGAGGATCAGGGCGGCCGCCACCTGCCGCCCTTCGGCCAGCAGGATGTTGTAGGTCCGGCACGCCGCCCGGGTGTCCATGACCTCGAAACCGACCCGGGCCGCCGCTATGGGCGCCATTAAATTTGCCGGGGGAAAAACAAGCCGGGAGCCGGTGCCCAACAGCACGATTTCGACGCCGAGACCCGCCAGGGTTTCCATGCGCTCGAGGGTAAGAGCAGCGGGGTCGGGCACGCTCCAGTCTTCCACCACCCGGTCCGGCAGCACCACCAGGCTGCGCTGGTATTGCACGCCATTGACCGCCACGTAGCGCTCGCCATAGGCGGTGATCGCGTTCTGGCCTCGGTTATGGGCAAGATGCAGTTTCAACGGCGCTTCCAGTTTGCCGCGGCATTCCGCGTCGGATAAAATTATACCTTTTTTAACGGGCACTTAGACACCGGCCGCGGCTTCCCCAGGCTCCGCCCTTCTGGTTCCGACCGCTCCCGGCCCGCCGGGTTCCGGAGCCGGGGTTGCGGATCGGGGAGCCCACCGCCACAGGATTCCGGATGGACGAGTTTCCACGCATCAAGCGGCTGCCGCCCTACGTGTTCAACATCACGGGGGATCTCAAGGCGGCGGCGCGCCGGCGCGGCGAGGACATCATCGACTTCGGCATGGGCAACCCGGACGGCCCCACCCCCAGGCATATCCTGGACAAGCTGGTGGAGGCGGCGCAGCGGGAAGACACCCACCGTTACTCCATCTCCAAGGGGATTCCGCGACTGCGGCGGGCCATCTGCAACTGGTACCAGGCCCGCTATGGGGTGGAACTGGACCCGGAAAGCGAGGCCATTGTCACTATCGGCTCCAAGGAGGGCATCGCCCATCTGACCCTGGCCACTCTGGGGGCCGGTGACCACGTCCTGGTGCCCAACCCCAGCTACCCGATCCACATCTACGGGCCCATCATCGCCGGCGCCGACATCCGCCACGTGTCCATGGCGGCGGGCGTGGATTTCTTCGAAGAGCTGGAGAAGGCCATCCGGGACTGCTTCCCCAAGCCCAAGATGCTGATCCTGAACTTCCCCAGCAATCCCACGGCGCAATGCGTGGAGTTGCCGTTCTTCGAGCGCGTCCTGGAGCTGGCCCGGGCCTACGACATCTGGGTGGTCCATGACCTGGCTTACGCCGACATCGTCTTCGACGGTTACAAGGCGCCCTCCATCCTCCAGGTGCCCGGCGCAAAGGAGCGCGCGGTGGAGTTTTTCACCCTCTCCAAGAGCTACAACATGGCGGGCTGGCGGGTGGGCTTCATGGTGGGCAACCCGGTGCTGGTGAACGCCCTGGGGCGCATCAAGAGCTATCATGACTATGGCACCTTCACGCCCATCCAGGTGGCGTCCATCCTGGCGCTGGAGGGTCCCCAGGACTGCGTGGAGCAGATCCGCGTGAACTACCAGAAGCGCCGCGACGTGCTGTGCGCCGGGCTTCACGCGGCCGGCTGGAAAGTGGACGTGCCCAAGGCCACCATGTACGTCTGGGCCCGGATCCCGGAGCCCTACCGGGCCCTGGGCTCGCTGGAGTTTTCCAAGAAGCTGCTGCAGGATGCGAAGGTGGCGGTGTCTCCGGGAGTCGGCTTCGGCCATTATGGCGACGAGCACGTGCGGTTCGCGCTCATCGAGAACGAATCCCGAAGCCGCCAGGCAGTGCGGGGAATCAAGGACATGTTCCGGAAGGACGGATGGCTATGAGCGAAGCAACCAGCAAGATCGCGGCCCTGAGCCCGGCGCGGGCCGGCGGCGAGCCCCAGGAGGCGGCGCCGGTGCGCAAGTCCAGCAAGCTGGCCGATGTCTGCTACGACATCCGCGGCCCGGTGCTGGAGCGGGCCCGGCTGATGGAAGAGGAAGGACACCGCATCATCAAGCTCAACATCGGCAACCCGGCGGCCTTCGGGTTCGAGGCCCCGGAGGAGATCGTCCAGGACGTGATCCTGAACCTGCCGGCGGCGTCGGGCTACTGCGATTCCAAGGGGCTGTTCGCCGCGCGCAAGGCGGTCATGCACTACACCCAGCAGAAGGTCATTCCGGGCGTGCACCTGGAGGACATCTGGATCGGCAATGGCGTGTCGGAGCTGATCGTCATGTCCATGCAGGCCCTGCTCAATAATGGCGATGAGATCCTGATCCCGGCGCCGGACTATCCCTTGTGGACGGCGGCGGTGAGCCTGTCGGGCGGCGCGCCACGGCACTATCTGTGCGACGAGCAGTCGGGCTGGCTGCCGGACCTCGACGACATCCGCGCCAAGATCACCCCCCGCACCCGGGGCATCGTGGTCATCAATCCCAACAACCCCACCGGGGCGCTGTACCCGGAGCAGATGCTGCAGGAACTCGTCAACATCGCGCGAGAGCACGGGCTCATCGTGTTCGCCGACGAGATCTACGACAAGGTGGTGTACGACGGGCTCCACCACACCTCCATCGCCTCCCTGGCGGACGATGTCCTGTTCCTCACCTTCAACGGCCTGTCGAAGAATTACCGGGCCTGCGGCTACCGGGCCGGGTGGCTGGTCGTGTCGGGAGAGAAGCGCCATGCCCGGGATTACATCGAGGGCCTGGACATCCTGGCCTCCATGCGTCTGTGCGCCAACGTGCCCGCCCAGTACGCGATCCAGACCGCGCTGGGCGGCTACCAGAGCATCGACGACCTGGTGGCTCCCGGTGGGCGGCTGTGCCGCCAGCGGGATCTCGCCTACCAGCTGCTGACCGAGATTCCCGGCGTCACCTGCGTCAAGCCCCAGGCGGCGCTTTACCTGTTTCCCCGGCTGGACCCCAAGGTGTATCCCATCGAGGACGACCAGAGGTTCATCCTGGACCTGCTGCTGGAGGAGAAGGTGCTGCTGGTGCAGGGCACCGGGTTCAACTGGCCCCATCCGGATCACGTGCGGGTCGTGTTCCTGCCCAACAGCGACGACCTGACCGAGGCCCTGGGGCGGGTGGCCCGGTACCTGGAACATTACCGGAAGCGCTACGGAACCTAGGGGAAGCGGGCCGGGCGCGGAGATTCCCGCGCGGAATCGGGCGCCCGCTGGCGCTCCGGCCCCTTTCACCGGCGATCCTGAACCTGCAACCAACCATTGACGATTGGCGACTCCATTGATGAAACCCATTAACGTGGTATTGCTTGGCATCGGCACCGTGGGCGGCGGCACCTTCCGGGTGTTGCGGCGGAACCAGGAGGAAATCCGGCGCCGTGCCGGGCGCGCCATCGAGATCACGGTTGTCGCCGACAAGGCCGTGGACAAGGCGAGAGAGATCGTCCAGGGCGCGGCGGAGGTGGTGGACGACGCCTTCGCCGCCGTGAGGCGCCCGGACATCGACATCGTGGTGGAGCTCATCGGCGGCTACACGGTGGCCAAGCAGCTAGTGCTGGAGGCCATCGAGCACGGCAAGCACGTGGTCACCGCCAACAAGGCCCTGCTCGCCACCCACGGCAACGAGATCTTCGCGGCGGCGTCCCGCAAGGGCGTGATGGTGGCATTCGAGGCGGCGGTGGCCGGCGGCATCCCCATTATCAAGGCGGTGCGGGAGGGCCTCACCGCCAACCGCATCGAGTGGATCGCCGGCATCATCAACGGCACCAGCAATTTCATCCTCTCGGAGATGCGGGAGAAGGGCCTCGCCTTCAACGACGTGCTGAAAGAGGCCCAGCGCCTGGGCTACGCCGAGGCCGACCCCACCTTCGACATCGAAGGCATCGACGCGGCCCACAAGCTCACCATTCTCTCGGCCATCGCCTTTGGCATCCCCATGCAGTTCGAGAAGGCTTACACGGAAGGCATCGCCCGCCTCACCAAGGAAGACATCCGCTACGCGGAGGAGCTGGGCTACCGCATCAAGCTCCTGGGCATCACCAAGCGCAACGGCAACGGCATCGAGCTGCGGGTGCATCCGACCCTGATCCCGAAGCGCCGGCTCATCGCCAACGTGGAGGGGGTCATGAACGCCGTGCTGGTGAAGGGGGACGCGGTGGGCGCCACCATGTATTACGGCGCCGGCGCCGGCGCCGAGCCCACGGCGTCGGCGGTGGTCGCCGACCTGGTGGATGTCACCCGCCTGCACACGGCCGACAAGGCGCACCGGGTTCCGCACCTGGCGTTTCAGCCCGAGAGCCTTTCCGACATCGCCATCGTGCCCATGGAGGACGTGCGCACCGCCTATTACCTGCGGCTGCGGGCCCTGGACAGACCCGGTGTGCTGGCGGACATCACCCGCATCCTGGCGGACCAGGAGATCTCCATCGACGCCATGATGCAGAAGGAGCCCGAGGAGGGCGAGGAGCAGGCGGACATCATCATGCTCACCCACCTCACCGTGGAGCGGAACATCAACGCCGCCATCGCCCGCATCGAATCCCTGGAAGCGGTGCCGGGCAAGGTGACCCGCATCCGCCTCGAGGAACTCGGGAAAAACTAGAACCGACCACCGCGGAGGACGCCAGGAAAGCGGAGGTGAGGGCATTCAATGACGTTCCGCCGCGTCCTCGGCACACTCGGGGTTTAGCGCCATGAAATACATATCCACCCGCGGCGGCATGGAGCCGCAGCCCTTCTGCGAGATCCTGCTCGGCGGCCTGGCCACCGACGGCGGACTCACGGTCCCCGAAAGCTATCCGCGCCTGACGCCCCGGGAGCTGGCGGCCTGGCGGCGCCTCAACTACCGGCAGCTGGCCCTGGAAATCCTGGCCCGCTTCATCACCGACATTCCGGCCTCGGACCTGAAGGCCATCATCGACCGCACCTACACGGCGGAGGTTTACCGCAATGCCCGTCCCGGCCAGGATCCGGAGGAGATCACGCCCCTCCTGACCCTGGAGCCGGGGCTGCACCTGCTGAGCCTGTCCAACGGGCCGACCCTGGCGTTCAAGGACATGGCCATGCAGCTCCTGGGCGGGCTGTTCGAGTACGTGCTGGAGCGGGAGGAGACGGACCTCAACATCCTGGGCGCCACGTCCGGGGACACGGGCTCGTCGGCGGAGCACGCCATGCGCGGCCGGCCGCGGGTGCGCGTGTTCATGCTCTCGCCCCTGGGCAAGATGTCGCCGTTCCAGACCGCCCAGATGTTCTCCCTGCAGGACCCCAACATCTTCAACATCGCCGTGCGCGGCGTGTTCGACGACTGCCAGGACATGGTGAAGGCGGTGTCCAACGACCTGGCGTTCAAGCGCGCCCAGCGCATCGGCGCGGTGAATTCCATCAACTGGGCCCGGGTGGCGGCCCAGATCGTCTATTATTTCAAGGGCTACTTTGCGGCGACCCGCTCCGAGGACGAGCAGGTGTCCTTCGCGGTGCCATCGGGAAACTTCGGCAATATCTGCGCCGGCCACATCGCGCGCATGATGGGCCTGCCCATCCGCCGCCTGATCCTGGCCACCAACGAGAACGACGTGCTGGACGAGTTCTTCCGCAGCGGGTGCTACCGGCCCCGGGCGACCTTCGAGACCCGCCACACCTCGAGCCCCTCCATGGACATCTCCAAGGCTTCCAATTTCGAGCGCTACGCGTTCGACCTCGCAGGCAGGGACGCGGCCAAGGTGCGGGAGCTGTGGTCGGCGGTGGACCGGGGAGGCGCCTTCGACCTGGCGGGCACGCCGCTGTTCGGCAGGGTGAGGGAGTTCGGCTTCGTGTCGGGATCCAGCAGCCACGCCAACCGGCTGGAAACCATCCGCCACATCCACGAGAAATACGGGGTGACCATCGATCCCCACACCGCGGACGGCGTCAAGGTGGGGCTGGAGCACCGGGAGCCCGGGATTCCCCTGGTGTGCCTGGAGACCGCCCTTCCCGCCAAGTTCTCGGAAACCATCCACGAGGCGCTGGGGAGGGAACCGGAGCGCCCGCCGGGCTTCCAGGGACTGGAAAGCCTGCCCCAGCGCTTCGAGGTAATGGATCCCGACGTCGAGGCGGTGAAGGCCTTCATCGCCCGGCATGCCGGGGACTGACCGCCCGGCTTGCCTCAACCCCCCGGCGGGACCGTGGTCTCCGGATAAAGGCGCGCCAGCATTTCCCGGGCGCAGCGCTCCAGCCAATTGGTAAACGCGCCGTCGTCGCCGGCCCGGGCGCCGGCGAGGCTCGCGGCAAAAACTTCCCGGTGGGCGGTGGTCACTTCGGCAATTTCGTTTTGCCAGAATGCCGGCGCTTCGCCCTCGATCCAGCCGCCGCGGCCGCGCCCGAAGTGGGCGACCGCCAGGTAGCGCAGCAGCGCCGAGCGGGAGAGGACCTCCAGGAACCCGTCCGACCAGCGCACGACCGGCTGCTTCACGCCCCGCGCCAGGTTGTAGCCCTTGGCGAGTCCGCTGCCGGCCAGGGCGCCCAGCAGGCCGCCGCCGAT
>Ga0210362_1340349_pt1 | contig 13008 bp, 15 predicted proteins | sample S625metaT_FD_159713 | JGI IMG/M metagenome (GOLD analysis project Ga0210362, IMG submission 159713) | Metatranscriptome of estuarine sediment microbial communities from the Columbia River estuary, Oregon, United States - S.625 (Metagenome... | ecosystem: Environmental > Aquatic > Marine >... | reverse complement strand
GGGGCGGGCGCGGCGGCGTTCGGAGCCGGAGCCTCTTCTTTTTTTGCCGCAGGCGGTCAGGAACAGTGCAAGCAGGGCAGCAACGAGAACGGAGCGATTCATTTTCTTTCCTTGCAAAAAGTTGAACTGATTCGTGCCGGCCGCCAGCCGGCGGCCGGCGTCCGAAAGGCTACTTTATCACAGAACGGACAGAAATGCTGCGATGCAGCGGGAACGCGCGTTGCTGAACCAGCGGAATCCGCTACAGGCCCAGGGTGGTCGCAAAGACCGCGGGGAAGGAAGCCTCCCAGATTTCCTCGAACCGCTCATTGAGGACCTTGGCTTCCACCGGGTCATCCGTGGCCAGCAGGCTGCGGGCATCGTCGAAGTGGAAGCGATGCAGGCAGTGCGCGTCGTCGGCGATGAAGAATGCGTCGTGAATGCCCTGGGCGTGAGGGTGGGTCTGGCGGATCTCCACCGCGTGGCTGAACTGCTTCAGCAGCAGTTGCACGCGGGGGCAGGCGCGGTTGAGGTAGCCGGTGTCGTGCACCGCGATGTGAAGGCGGTTGGCACGCCGGGCCAGGAGAAAGGCCCTTAGCGCCTCGTGACGTTTCGGCGAATTGAAGCCGATGCCGTCCAGGTTGCGGTCAAAGAACCGCAAGCGGCGGTCCGCCTTGGCGATGATCGCGTCAATGGCGTCCGTCAGTTCGCCGACGCCCTCCAGGCGCGTGTGACGGGGAGCGTTCTCGGTCATGGTGTTGGGTGAATATAGCCGTCGCGGTACCACCGGTAAAGCAGGGGCATGGCTTCCGGGTCCGGCCGGAAGGGCGCCAGCACCCGGCGATTGGCGAGCCGCTTGAGCTGATCCCGCGCCCGGGGCGAGCCGATGGCATTGGCCTCCCCGTTGAGGAAAACGGTTCTGCCTGAATACAGCATTCCGCTGCGGGGATCGAGGAAGATTCCGCGGGCCGCGCAGCGCGCCTCGAAGCGCGCCGGGGTCTCCGGGCGCCGGCGGCGCTGGAACAGGACGTGGGGTTTCGGCTCGCTCAGATAGCGGCCCAGAAACTGCATCACGTCGGAACGCGTCCAGCGCACCCGCGACAGCGCGCCCGCCACCTTGTCCAGCATGGAGCCGCTGATGCGCGCGGGCTCCCGCTGGGGGACCAAGTCCGGGTCCCGGTACATGCCGGGAATCGAGAGCGTCTCCGCGAGATGATCGAGGAAACCCAGCGTCAGTTCCTGGTTGGATGGCGCCCGGAACCCGATGGAATAGGTCATGCAGTCGCCCACGGCGATGCCGTTGTGGGCATAGCGCGGCGGCAGGTAGAGCATGTCCCCGGGCTCCAGCACCCATTCGTGCTCGGGACGGAAGCGTTTCAGGATGCGCAGGGGCGCCCCGGCTACCAGTTTGCGATCCCGCTGGGCAGAGACCTGCCAGCGCCGGCGTCCCATCCCTTGCAGCAAGAAGACGTCGTAGGAGTCGAAGTGCGGACCCACGCCGCCGCCGTCCGGCGCGAAACTCACCATGACATCGTCAAGGCGGGCGTAGGGGATGAAGCTGAACGCGCGCAGCAGGCTCTCCGCCTCGGGCAGCAGGTGGTTGACTTCCTGCACCAGCAGCGACCATCCCCTTGCCGGCAGGGCGCGAAAATCCCCGGGGCGGAACGGGCCCTGGCGCAGTTCCCAGCGCTTCCCGTGGCGGATCACCAGCCGCGCCTGGGCGTCGTCGCGGCAGGCGAGGCCCATCAGAGTCCGCGGACTGAGCAGCCCGCGGAAATCGCCGAAGGCCCGGCGAAGCAGCAGAGGCTTCTTTTGCCAATACAGGCGAATAAAGCGGGCGTGGCTCATGCCCGCTGAAAGTAGGCTTCCCATTTCTCGCGCCTCGTATTATAAGGGCCGTTTCGGAGTCTCCGCCGGCTGCGGAGCTGACATGGAATGTTCTCTTTCATGCGCTAGAATTCGGACATGCTAGTGGCCGGGGTCAAACTGTTGCAGGCGGGCGCCCAGGCGCCGGGGTTCCATTTGCCGGACGCCGACATGGAAATGGTCAGCCTCGCGCGCTTCAAGGGCAAGCGCAACCTGGTGCTGTATTTCTATCCCAAGGACGACACGCCGGGATGCACCCTGGAGGCCATCGAGTTCAGCGAGCTGGAGGACGAGTTCGAGCGGCTCGATACCGTCGTTGTGGGCGTGAGCCTGGACGATTGCCTGAGCCACGGGTCATTCCGGGACAAGCACGGGCTGTCGGTGCGGCTGCTGGCGGACCTGGAAACGGAGGTTTGCCGCAAGTACGGCGTGCTCCAGGAAAAGGAATTGAACGGGACCCGAAAGCACTGCGTTTCGCGTTCCACATTCGTGATCGACAAGAAAGGCGTGATTCGCCATGCCCTTTACGGGGTCAACGCCCGCGGTCATGCCCATGAAGTTCTGGAACTGGTAAGGAAGATGAGGTAGGCATGCGCATCGCCAAGAACACCGTGGTCACCATCCGCTACGAGCTTTCGGATTCGGAGGGGAAGGTCCTGGAGAAATCCGAGCAGCCTTACAGCTACCTCCATGGCGGCTACCATCAGGTGTTCCCCGCGGTGGAGGCGGCTTTGGAAGGAATGTCGGAAGGTGAGACCTGCGACGTGACCCTGGAGCCCGACGACGGCTTCGGCGAATACGAAGAGGCCCTGCTGCGGGTTGAGCCGCGCAGCGCATTTCCGGGTAATGTCAGCGTGGGGATGCAGTTCGAGGGCGTGGCCAAGGAATCGGGCGAGCACCGGCTTTACACCGTCACCGACGTGACCGACGAGTCCGTGGTGGTGGACGGCAACCATCCCCTGGCGGGGAAGCTCCTCACGGTGGCCTGCACCGTGACCTCCGTGCGCGGGGCGACGGACGAGGAAGTCCAGCACGGCCATGCCCACGGTCCCGGCGGCCACCATCACTGACCGCCGCCTCGCCGCGCCTCAGCGCTGCGGCGGAAACGGAATTCCTTCCGTCCTGAGCCAGTTCCCGGATCCGGGGTCCACGGTCACGCGCACCCAGCCGAGGGCGGGCGTCCCGTAGCTCTGGATCCGCGTCACGCTCTCCAGCACCTTGCCGCTGTGGCGGTCCCTGAAGGGGCGGTCCACCAGGAACTGGTGGAAGTCGCCATGGATCGCCACCACCGGCCCGCCGAAGCCTTTCACCTCGTCCTCCAGCCGGGCCACGAAATCGCGGTAACCGCTGGGGCGGCGCTCCATGGGAAAGCGCTCGAATCTGGGGTTGGCGTGGAAGATCACGAACACCGCTGCCGCGCCCTCCGCCTTGGCCAGGCGGAAGGTGTCGGCCAGCCATGCGCGGTTGGCCGACATGCGCGCGTGGTGCTCCGCGTCGCCGTCGGAGCCGCGCCCGAAATTGTTGTTGCTCCCCGGAATATTGAGGGTCAGAAAGCGGTAGGGCCCCGCCCGCCAGCGCTGGTTCTCGCGGTAGTCGGAGTACCGCGTCACCGCGCTCTGGCGCTCCAGCGCCATGGGCCGCGAGCCCAGGCTCGTCTGCGACGGATAGAACACGATGCGCAGCATGTCGAGGCGCTCCCGGGGATCGTAGGCGCCGTTGCTTTCCCGGTGACAGTCGGTCCAGTCGTTGTCCCCGGGCACGAACACCACCGGGTGAGCTGACGCGTCCAGCAGGTCGCGGCGCTCCCTGTAGATCTCGTCCAGGCACAGGCTGCTGCCGCCCTTGATGTCGCCCACGTGGATGATGAACGCCAGCTTCTCCTGATCCAGGCTTGCGATCAGGTTGCGGAACAGGATTTCGTCCAGGGTGTGGTAGGGAGCGTCGCCGATTACGGCGAAGCTGAAAGCGTCCCGCTCCCCGGCGTGGGCGGGCGTCACCGCCAGCAGACCCGCAAGAAGCATCGGCAGCAGGCGGCCGGTCATTGGGCCAGCTTCTTGAGGCGATAGAGGATGTCCAGGGCTTCCCTCGGGCTGAGCTGGTCGGGGTCAAGCTGCCGGAGCAGGTCCAGGGCGGGGTCCGCAGGCTCCGTCGCCGGTTCCCCGGGCGCCGCCCGGGGCGCGAACAGGTCCGGCTGGGACGCCCGGGCTGCTTCGCCCTGCTCCAGCTCGACCAGGTGTTTCTTTGCCGCCCGGATCACGCTCCCGGGAACGCCCGCCAGGCTTGCCACCTGCAGGCCGTAGCTCTGGCTCGCCGGGCCTTCCTCCACCGCATGCAGAAAGACGATGTGATGCTTGTGCTCCACCGCGGAGAGGTGGACGTTGGCGGCCTGGCTGAATTCCTCGGCCAGCCGGGTAAGCTCGAAATAGTGGGTGGCGAACAGCGTGTAGCTGCAATTCTTCTCCAGCAGGCGGCGGGCGATGGCCCAGGCCAGGGCGAGGCCGTCGAAGGTGGAGGTGCCGCGCCCCACCTCGTCCATGAGGACCAAGCTGGATCCGGTGGCGTTGTGCAGGATGCTGGCGGCCTCCGTCATCTCCACCATGAACGTGGAACGGCCTCCGGCCAGGTCGTCGGCCGCGCCGATGCGGGTGAAGATCTGGTCCACCGGGCCCAGGCGCGCCGCCGCCGCCGGGACGAACGAGCCGCAGTGGGCGAGCAGCACGATATGGGCCACTTGGCGCATGTAGGTGGACTTGCCGCCCATGTTGGGGCCGGTGATGACCAGCATCTGCCGCCGGGGGCCGAGGCGGGTGTCGTTGGCGATGAAATTCTCCACCTGCCGCTCCACCACTGGATGGCGCCCGCCCTCGATCTCGATGACCGGTTCCCGGGTGAACGCTGGCGCCACGTAGCCGAGGGCGATCGCCCGCTCGGCGAAGGTCCCCAGCAGGTCCAGCTCGGCCACCGCCCGGGCCGCCTCCTGGAGCGGGGACACCCAGGGCGCGAGTTCATCCAGCAGGTTTTCGTAGAGCGCCTTCTCCCGCGCCAAGGCCCTTTCCTGGGCCGAGAGCGCCTTGTCCTCGAAGGCCTTGAGCTCGGGGGTGATGTAGCGCTCGGCGTTCTTGAGGGTCTGGCGCCGCCGGTAGTCGTCGGGGACTTTTTCAGAATGGGCGTGGGTCACCTCGATGAAAAACCCGTGCACGCGGTTGTATTCCACCCGCAGGTTCGGGATGCCGGTCCGTTCCCGTTCCCGCGCCTCCAGGTCCAGCAGGAACGCGCCGCAATTGCTCTGGATGGAGCGCAGCTCGTCCAGCTCCGCGTCATAGCCGTCGGCGATCACGCCGCCGTCGCGCACCGAAGCGGCAGGCTCCTCTGCGATGGCGCGCGTCAGCAGGTCGCCGATGCGGTCATCCACCGCCAGGGACGCGCAAAGCTCGGCGATCCTTGGTGCCGGAGTCCCCGCCACCGCCTGAATCGCTTCCGGCAGCAGGGCGAGGCTTTCCCTGAGGGCGGAGCAGTCCCGGGGCCGGGCGCTGCGCAGGGCTATGCGCCCGGTGATGCGCTCCAGGTCGGCGCACTGGCGAAGCACGTCGCGCAGTCCGCGGTGGGGCCCGCCCCCGGCCTCCCCGCAAAGGTCCGCCACCGCGTCCAGGCGCCGCCCCAGCTCCGTCTGGTCGCGAATGGGGTGATGCAGCCACTCGCGCAGCAGCCGGCTGCCCATGGCGGTGGCGCAGGTGTCGAGGACCGAGAGCAGGGTGGGCGCCGGCTCTCCGCGCAGGGTTTCGGTAAGTTCCAGGTTGCGCCGGGTGACGGCGTCCATGCGCAGGTACTCGCCCCCGCGCTCGACGGCCAGGGCCTTCACATGCTCCAGAGCCGAGCCCTGGGTGAGCTTGGCATAGGCGAGCAGCGCGCCCGCCGCCCGCAGCGCGGGATCCAGGTCCTGGGCGCCGAATCCGGCCAGGTCCAGGGTCCTCAACTGGCGCGCGAGATCGCGGGTCGCCGATTCGAGATCGAAATGCCAGGCCGGAAGGCGCTTGACCGGCGCGCGCAGCTCGAGCCCCTCCGGCGGTTCGGCATCGTCGGGCAGCAGGATTTCCGAGGGCCGCAGCCGCTCCATCTCCGCGGCAAGTTGCGACGGGTGGACCTCGGCCACGCGGAAACGTCCTCCCGCGAGGGAAAGCCAGGCCACGCCCGCCAGATCCCGGCGCGGATACAGGGCCAGCAGAAGATTTTCCCGCCGCTCGTCCAGGAGCGCGGCGTCGGTCAGGGTGCCCGGCGTGATGATGCGAGTGACGCGCCGCTCCACGGGTCCCTTGGATGCCGCGGGATCGCCGATCTGCTCGCAGATGGCGACGGATTCCCCGAGCTTCACCAGCCTCGCCAGGTACTGCTCCACGGAATGGAACGGCACACCCGCCATCTTGATGGGCTCCCCGGCGGAGGCGCCGCGGCGGGTGAGGGTGATGTCGAGCAGCTTCGCCGCCCGCTCGGCGTCGTCGAAGAACAGCTCGTAGAAGTCTCCCATGCGGTAGAAGAGCAGCTTGTCCCCGTGCTCGGCCTTGATGCGGAGATACTGCTGCATCATGGGGGTGTGCTGCCCGAGCTCCTTCGCGCCGGTGGGGGTTTTCATCTCGAAGCTGCGGGACTGGGGATCGGAAGCGCTGCGCCGCGAGACCGCCGGCGGGTTTTTAAAACTCGCAACGGATTATACGCCGCCGGCGGGCCGCTCCCGCCCATGGCAAACCGGGCTCCGGTGGTGCGCACCCGCGCCGCCAGCGGGGCAGCCGCGCGGCGGCAACCCCGCGGATCCCTCGTGGCGGAACGGGGGAGCGGGCTTGCCCAAGGGAAGGGATGCGGCGAATTCCCGCCTCCGGTAATATGCCGACGATCTGCGGATTCACGCAGCAACATTGGGGGAACTGAGATGTTCAAGCATGTGCTGGTGCCGACGGACGGGTCCGAGCTTTCACGGACGGCCGTGGGAAGTGCGATCGGGTTTGCCAAGGACGCCGGCGCGAGGCTGACGTTTCTTTACGTGATGCCGGAAGCGCCGCCGCCGTCCTCGGGTTTCGGTGACGCCGCCCACTATGACCCGGCGAAGCCGAAGCGTTACCTCGAGGAGGCCGAGAAGCAGGCGCGGGTTTTCGTGGACCCGGCCCTGGCGGAAGCCAAGCGGGCGGGGGTGGTGGCGGAGGCGGCCTTCGTGCCGGCCCACTCGCCCCACGAGGCCATCATCCGCACGGCCCAGGACCGCAACTGCGACCTGATCTTCATGGCGTCCCGGGGACGCAGCGGAATCAACGCGCTGCTGCTGGGGAGCGAGACCCACAAGGTTCTCAACCTCTGCAAGATCCCGGTGCTGGTCTATCGCTGACCGGCACGGGGGGCGGATGCCCCCCGCATCAATCCTTCAAGCCGCCCTTGAGGTGGGGCGCGATCACCTGCAGCATCTGGGCGAAGATCTTCGGGCTGCCCGCGACGATGTTGCCGGTGTCCAGCCAGGTGCTCTCGCCGCGCAGGTCGCCCACCAGCCCGCCGGCCTCGGTGATCAGCAGCGAGCCGGCGGCGATGTCCCATCTGGAAAGTCCCAGCTCCCAGAATCCGTCGTACCAGCCGGCGGCCACATAGGCCAGGTCCAGGGAAGCGGAGCCGGGACGGCGCACTCCGGCGGTCTGCTTCACCAGGTCCCGGAACATGCCGATGTACTCCTCCAGGTTGGCCAGCTGACGGAACGGGAATCCGGTGCCGATCAGCGCGTCCTCCAGCCTGATGCGTTTGCTGACCCGCAGGCGGCGGTCGTTGACGAATGCGCCGCGCCCCTTGGAGGCGGTGAAAAGGTCGTTGCGGTTGGGGTCGTAAATCACCGCCTGGGTGATGGCGCCCTTGTGGGCCAGGGCGATGGAAACCGCGTACTGGGGCAGGCCGTGAAGGAAATTGGTGGTGCCGTCCAGGGGATCGATGATCCACTGGTAATCGGAGGTGCCTTGGGCCCCGCTCTCCTCTGCTAAAATCGAGTGGCTCGGGTACGCGCCTAGCAGCATGTCGATGATGGCATTTTCAGCCGCCCGGTCCACCTCGCTCACGTAGTCCGCCTGGGACTTGCGCGCGACAACCACCATATCCAGGTTCTGTGCCGCCCGGTTGATGATGCCGCCGGCGCGGCGCGCGGCCTTGATGGCCGTGTTGAGCATGGGATGCATGGCGTGAAGCGGGGGGAGCGTCGCGAAAAAAGCGCCATTCTAATATGAGTTCACCCGATTCGCTCCGCAACGTTCGCGTCGTCCTCAGCCACGCCCGCCATCCCGGGAACATCGGCGCTGCTGCCCGCGCCATGAAGACCATGGGTCTGCGCGACCTGTGGCTGGTGAATCCGCGGCAGTTTCCGGATGCGCAGGCGGATGCCATGGCTTCCGGCGCCGTGGACGTGCTGGCGCGGGCCAGGGTCTGCTCGAGCCTGGACGATGCGCTGGCCGGCACGGTGCTGGCCGTGGCCACGACTTCCCGCTACCGGGACCTGCCCCCCGGCGTGCTCTCGCCCAGGGACGCGGCGGCGCGTCTGGCGGCTGAAGCCACCGCCTACCCGGTGGCGCTGGTGTTCGGCAGCGAGACCTTCGGCCTGTCCACCGAGGAGGTGAGCCGCTGCCAGAACGTGGTGAACATCCCGGCCGATCCTGACTACGCCTCCCTGAACCTCGCGGCGGCGGTGCAGGTCATGGCCTACGAAGTGCGCCTTGCGGCCGGGACGGGGCCGACCCTGCCGGTCCCGGAGTTTGACCCGGCCACCCTGGAGGACATCGAGCGCCTGTTCCAGGCATTGGACCAGGCCCTGCAGGAAACCGGGTTTCTCGACCCCAGGAACCCGGGCCGGCTGATGCAGCGCCTGCGCCGCTTGTTTTCCCGCACCCGGCTCGAGAAGGAGGAGGTGGCGATCCTCCGGGGAATTCTGAAATCGATCGCTAAGTAGTTGACCAAATTAGTAGAAAAACCGCATACTGGCGTCTCCAAAACCGTTCTCGCGCAATGTTCCAGTTCGTCAGGGAAGACATCGACAGCGTATTCGACCGGGACCCGGCCGCCCGCAACCTCTGGGAGGTGGTCACCTGCTACCCGGGTTTTCACGCCCGCATGTTCCACCGCCTCAGCCATTGGCTCTGGGGGTTGGGGCTCAAGTGGCTGGCCCGCTTTGTTTCCCACCTGGGGAGGTGGTTCACCGGGATCGAGATTCACCCGGGGGCCCGCATCGGGCGGCGGTTCTTCATCGACCATGGCATGGGTGTGGTCATCGGCGAGACGGCGGAAATCGGGGACGACGTGACGCTCTACCACGGCGTTACCCTGGGGGGCACCTCCTGGAACAAGGGAAAGCGCCACCCCACCCTGGGTAACGGGGTAGTGGTGGGGGCTGGCGCCAAGATCCTGGGTCCCATCGTGATCGGCGAGGGGGCGAAGGTGGGCTCCAATGCTGTGGTGGTCAAGGACATTCCGGCTGGCGCGACGGCGGTGGGGATTCCCGCCCATGTGGTTGACACGACAAAGGAAGAGGCGAGGGCGCGGCAGGCGGAGACGATGGGGTTTTCCGCCTATGCCATCAGCCCCAACATGGACGATCCGGTGGCCAAGGCCATTCACGGCCTCATCGACCACACGGTTTCCGTTGACCACCGCATCGAGTTCATCCTCGAACAACTGAAACGCCTGGGCGCTTCCATCGAGGATGAAAAAGCTACCGCCGACAAGTTCGATCCCGAGTACCTGAATCGAATCGTTGACTAGGGAACTTCGGTGGCCTAAAGTTGACGAAAATGTTCAACAATCGTATTTGCGGAAATCCATAACGGATTTCTCCCGAGGACCCAACCGAGAGGTGCCGACATGAGACTCACAACCAAAGGACGCTTTGCGGTTACGGCGATGATTGACCTGGCCATGCGCCACGGAAACGGACCAGTGACCCTGGCCGGCATCAGCGACCGGCAGCAGATTTCCCTGTCATATCTGGAACAGCTGTTCGGCAAGCTGCGGCGCCACGGCCTGGTGGAAAGCGTGCGCGGACCGGGTGGCGGCTACAACTTGGCCAAGCCAACCGAGCGGATCACGGTGGCGGAGATCATTCTCGCGGTGGACGAGCCCCTGGACGCGACCCGCTGCGGCGGCATGGCCAACTGCCAGGACGAGCAGCGCTGCATGACCCATGACCTGTGGACCAGCCTCAACGAGCGCATTTACGAGTACCTGACCTCGGTGACGCTCAAGGACATGGTGGACAGGCAGAAGCCGTCCAACGTATCCACCCTGGAAGACCGTCGCATCCGCCGGGACCGCCCCACGCCCAACCTGGTTTCAGCATAAGGACTTGATGAGCCTGCCGGTCTATCTCGACCACAACGCCACCACCCCGGTCGATGAGGCAGTGCTCGCAGCCATGCTGCCGTATTTCCGCGAGGAGTACGGCAACCCGTCCAGCCGCCACGAATGGGGAACCCGGGCCCGGAAGGCCGTGGATTTGGCCCGGGAGCGGGTGGCGGCGGCTCTGGGCGTCCAGCCTCCCCAGGTCATTTTCCTGAGCGGCGGTTCGGAAGGGAACAACCTTTTCATCAAGGGCGCTGCCGCCTACCTCAAGCCGTCCCAGGCGCTGGTGAGTTCCGTCGAGCATCCCTGCGTGGCGAAGCCCGCCCAGGAACTCGCGCGCCAGGGATGGACCCTGCGCAAGCTGGCGGTGGATGGGGCGGGCCGTCTTGACCTGCGCGACGTGGACGCCGCGTTTTCGGAGCCCACCGGCCTGGTGTCCGTGATGCTCGCCAACAACGAGACCGGCGTCGTCTACGACGTGGCGGCGGTGGCGGAAAAGGCCCGGGCCGCCGGCGCCCTCGTCCACACCGACGCGGTGCAGGCCTTCGGCAAGATTCCCTTCGATTTTGCCTCTCTCAACGTCCACGCGCTCACCATCTCCGGTCACAAGTTTCACGGCCCCAAGGGATCGGGGGCGCTGGTGGTCGACAAGCGGCTCGCGTTGAAGCCCATTATCCAGGGCGGCGGTCACGAGAGTGGAATGCGCGCGGGCACTGAAAATGTCCCCGCCATCGTCGGCCTCGGCGTGGCCTGCGAGCTGGCGGCGGCGCGGGTGAAGGAATACATGTCGCGGGTCACGGCCCTGCGGGAGCGCCTGGAGCAGGGGCTCACCGCCCTGGGGGCCACGATTTTCGGGCGGGAGGCGAAGCGCCTGCCCAACACCACCTATTTCGCGCTGCCGGGCATTGATGGCGAAACCCTGGTTATCCAGGTGGACCAGGCGGGGTATGCCGTGGCTTCCGGTGCGGCCTGCTCCAGCGGCGTCGCCCAGGCGAGCGCCGTGCTCAAGGCCATGGGCGTGGCCGACGAACTGGGGCGCGGCGCCGTGCGGGTGAGCCTGGGCAGGGACAACACCGTGGACCAGGTGGACGGATTCCTGGGGGCGGTGGCAGCGGCGGCGGCCCGGTTGCGGGGGCTGGCGGCGGTCGCGACCTGACCCCCGCGGACTTATAATGCACCCTATCCTCAATTGAAATCACTGAGCACCATGATCACATTGACCGAGAGAGCGGCGAAGTACATCGAGAATTCCCTGAAGCGGCGCGGCAAGGGCATCGGCCTGCGCCTGGGCGTGAAGCAGGTGGGCTGCTCCGGCCTGGCGTACAAGATCGAGTGGGCGGAGGAAGCGCGGCCGGAGGACATGAAGTTCGAGACCCACGGCGTGGCCGTTTACGTGGAGCCCGGCAGCCTCCAGTTCATCGACGGCTCGGAAGTGGATTTCGTGCGCGAAGGGCTGAACGAGCGCTTCAAGTTCAACAACCCCAACGTGAAGGGCGAGTGCGGCTGCGGCGAGAGCTTCAGCGTGAGCTGAGTACGCCAAGCCCGGATTGAATCGGAAGGGGCGGCCCGCGGGCCGCCCCTCTTCATTTTCGGGCGGCTACAATGGGGGCCGGGAGGAGATGAAATGGCGACACGCTGCAGCTGGGCCGATGCGAGCGATCTCTACCGGCGCTATCACGACAAGGAGTGGGGCATCCCGGTCCACGATGACCGCACCCTGTTCGAGTTCCTGATCCTGGAGGGAGCCCAGGCCGGCTTGTCCTGGCGCCAGATCCTGGAGCGGCGCGATGGCTACCGGCGCGCCTTTGACGGCTTCAATCCCGAGAAGATCGCCCGCTACGACGACGCCAGGCTGCAGGCGCTCCTCGCCGATCCCGGCATCGTGCGCAACCGGGCCAAGGTCGGGGCAGCCGTCACCAACGCCCGCGCCTTCCTGGAAGTGCGGGAGCGCTTCGACAGCTTCGACGCGTTCGTCTGGCAGTTCGTGGCGGGACGGCCCATTCAGAACAGCTGGCGCAGCGTGGACGAGGTCCCGGCCAGCACCCTGGAATCCGACGCCATGAGCCGCGAGCTGAAGCGAATGGGGTTCAAGTTCGTGGGGTCCACCATCTGCTACGCGTTCATGCAGGCCGTGGGCATGGTCAACGACCACGTCACGGGCTGCTTTCGCTGGCCGGAGGTGCAGAGACTGGGCGGGGCGTGAGGCGCGCCGAAGGCGCTCGAGGCTCCCCGGCGGGGAGCGCTACAGCCAGAGAATGGCCGGCAGGATGGTGATGGCGAACACGTAAACCAGCCATTCCATGCGGTGGCGGGTCAGGAACCCCGTGTAGTAGGCCACGATGGTGGCGATGGCGAGAATCGCGTAAACCAGGAACAGCATCTAAGCCCTCCCTCTGGACTTCCGCTTCATGGCTCGGCTCCGCGGGCGGACCGCCCTGAAGCTTTCAAATCGAGCGTAGTTTAACCCGAACGCCGCGCTTGCGGGAGGCTTGAGCGCCGCCGCCTGCGGCAAAACGCCACGGCCTCCGTCAGCCCGACAGGGCGCTGATGACCTCCCGCACGCAGCCGACGCGGTCCGCCAGCGTGGGGAAGCTGCGGGTCATGCGCAGGCGGTCCTGACCCGAAAAGCGGGTGTCCCGCCGGCTCTGCACGAAACCGATGATGCGCGAGGGGTCCACCGGCGGCTTGGGGACGAACTGGAGCAGCATCCCGTCCGGGCCGGCGTCCACTCGGGCGATGCCCAGGGGCTTGGCCAGGATGCGCAGACGGTGGGACTCGATGAGGGAGCGGGCCGGTTCCGGCAGCAGGCCGAAGCGG
>Ga0210362_1159080_pt1 | contig 13182 bp, 11 predicted proteins | sample S625metaT_FD_159713 | JGI IMG/M metagenome (GOLD analysis project Ga0210362, IMG submission 159713) | Metatranscriptome of estuarine sediment microbial communities from the Columbia River estuary, Oregon, United States - S.625 (Metagenome... | ecosystem: Environmental > Aquatic > Marine >... | reverse complement strand
GTCCGCACAAAGCCCGTGCCTGACGTTGTCGCCATCGAGGACGTAGCTGCGGCATCCCAGGCTGTGCAGGCGCTCCTCGACTCCGTGGGCAATAGTGGATTTCCCGGCTCCGGAGAGGCCGGTGAACCAGACCAGCGCACTGCGGTGGCCGTTCTGCTGTTCGCGGTGCGACCTGTCAATCTGACCACGATGCCAGAACAGGTCACGGCTCATCTGTTCTTCGAGGACAAAAGACGATCGGTTTTATGCCAGCGCAAGAATTACTCATCGAGTCAGAAAACCTGCTCCTTGAGCAACTGCAGCAGATACTCTCCGTAGCCGCTCTTTGCCAGAGGTCGAGCCAAGACCTCGAGTTCGGCTGCGGTGACATATCCCATGCGAAACGCGATTTCCTCCGGGCAGGCTATTTTCAGGCCCTGGCGCCGTTCGATGGTCTCGATGAAATGGGAAGCCTCCAGCATGGACTCGTGGGTGCCGGTGTCGAGCCATGCGTAGCCCCTTCCCATCACCTCGACATCAAGTTGGCCGTTGGCGAGATATTGCTTGTTGACGTCGGTAATCTCCAGTTCACCCCGTGGGGATGGTTTGAGGGCGGCGGCGATCTCTACTACCTGTTGATCGTAGAAATAGAGGCCGGTGACGGCGTAGCGCGACTTGGGCTGCTTGGGCTTCTCCTCGATACTTACCGCCCGGCCCTGGGCATCGAATTCAACGACGCCGTAACGCTCGGGGTCGTGTACCGGATAGGCAAACACAGTGGCCCCGCTGGTTTTCGCGGATGCAGACTTTAGCTGATTGGCAAAGTCGTGGCCGTAGAAGATGTTATCCCCAAGTATGAGCGCGCTGGGGCTGTCCCCTACGAACTCCCGTCCAATGAGGAATGCCTGCGCCAGCCCTCCGGGGGATGGCTGCACGGCGTACTGGAGGCTGATCCCCCACTTTGCCCCGTCGCCGAGCAATTGCTGGAACCTTGGCGTGTCCTCCGGCGTCGAGATGATCAGGATTTCCCGGATGCCCGCGAGCATCAGCGTGCACAGCGGGTAGTAGACCATCGGCTTGTCGTAAATCGGCAACAGCTGTTTGGAGACTACTTGAGTCACCGGATAGAGGCGCGTGCCGGATCCGCCGGCGAGGATGATGCCCTTCATGACGCCCCCCGGTCCTCGTAGTTGACCGACATCCACCGCCGGTACTCGCCGGAGGTGACGCCTTCCACCCAGGACTTGTTTTCCAGGTACCACTCCACCGTCTTGCGGATGCCCGATTCGAAGCTCTCCGCGGATTTCCATCCCAGCTCGGCCTCTATCTTCGCGCAGTTGATGGCGTAGCGGCGGTCATGGCCGGGGCGGTCGGTGACGAAGGTGATGAGCTTGGAGTGGGGCCGCACCGGCGACTTCGGGCTCAGCGCATCGAGGATGTCGCATAGGGTGTGGATCACCTCGAGGTTGGTCTTCTCGCTGCGGCCGCCGATGTTGTAGGTCTCGCCCAACTGGCCCCGCTCCAGGGCCGCCCGGATGCCGGAGCAGTGATCGGTGACATACAGCCAGTCCCGCACGTTCTTGCCGTCGCCATAGACCGGCAGGGACCTGCCCTGGGAGGCGTTGAGGATCATGAGGGGGATCAGCTTCTCCGGGAACTGAAACGGGCCGTAGTTGTTGGAGCAGTTGGTGGTGACGGTCGGCAGGCCGTAGGTGTGGTGGTAGGCCCGCACCAGGTGATCGGAGGCTGCCTTGGACGCCGCATAGGGGCTGTTGGGCGCGTAGGGCGTGATTTCCGAAAATGCGGGATCGTCGGCTTCCAGGGATCCGTACACCTCGTCGGTGGAAACGTGCAGGAAGCGGAACGCGCTGCGCTGGGGCTCGGGCAGCTCCATCCAGTAGGCTCGTGCCTCGTCCAGCAGGGCGAAGGTGCCGTTGATGTTGGTCTGGATGAACTCGCCCGGGCCGTGAATGGAGCGGTCCACGTGGCTCTCGGCGGCGAAGTGGACGATGGCCCGGGGGCGGTGCTGCCGCAGGAGCTCCTCGACCAGCTTGCGGTCGTTGATGTCCCCTCTCACGAAGACGTGCCGGGAATCGCTGGCGATGCCGGCCAGGTTCGCCAGGTTGCCGGCGTAGGTGAGCTTGTCCACGTTCACCACGGGTGATCCCACGTGGGCGAGCCATTCCAGCACGAAGTTGGAGCCGATGAAGCCGGCTCCGCCGGTTACCAGAATGGGCGAGCGGGTATCGGTGCGAGTTGTCTTGGATTGAGCCATGGGGGGGACGGAACGCATGCCCGCAGGCGCGGAGCGAAGCCGCAATTCTATACGTTATCAGAGGGATATTGTAGAGCGCGTGCGGCGCTTGAGGGTGGACTGGGAGAGCCCGGGGACGACGATGCCAGCGGCAGCCCCGCGCCGTGCCGGCGCGTGCAAGGCATGGCTGACGGATCAAGGCTCGGGTCTCCGCGACTCCCGCTGGAGCGCCGCCCCGGCGATTCAATCCGTGGTCAGTGCTGGGGCCTGAGGCGATGCCAGGACAGGCTGCCGGGCAGCGTGATCAGGGCCGCGCCGAGTCCGAAAAGGAAAGAGATCAGCAGTGCCGCGTCCCGGTCCACCGCCAGGATGGAGAGTCCCAGTACCATGGCGCCCTCGCGCACGCCCCAACCGTTGACGGAGATCGGCAGCAGCGCCGCGAACATGGCGAAGGACACGACGGTCAGCAACTCCCGGAACTCGAGTGAATACCCGAACGCCTGGGCCAGCCAGAGAATCGAGAGAATCACCAGCACATGAACCCCGATGCCATGAAGGAGAGCCACCAGCGCTTGCCGCGTGCCTACGGCGGCCCGTGTCTCCGCGATCAGGTGGAGAACATGCCCGGTCCGGCCCGCGCGCAGGCGCCGGGGGAGGGGCAGCCGGTCGAAGAGCAGGAGGAAGGCGCAGCCAGCGACGATCAGCGCCGCCAGCCCGGCGACCGGCAGGACCGCCGGCTGCGGAAGCAGCGGTATCGCGAAGGGCATGCCGGCGAGCATCAGGAAAAGTATTCCGCCCACGCCGGCCAGGCGGTCGATGAGCAAGGACTGGGCCGCGGCCCGCAGCACCACCTTCTGGTGCCACAGGAACCCGAACCGCGCCGCGTCCACGCCAATGCCGGCCGGAAGGAACTGCCCCGCGAAAACGGCGGCGTAGGTGGCGCGCAGGAAAAAACCGCGCGAAAGACTGATTCCGGATGCGAGGCCGGCGGCGCGCCAGCGCTCGGACACCAGGAGCGGGGTCACGGCCAGGGCGCACAAGGCGGCGACCAGGTAACGCGCATCCGCCGATGCCACGGACTCGGCGACATTTTCCCAGCTCAGGTTGTACGCCAGCAGCACAAGGAGTCCGCCGGATATCAGTATCCTCGCGGGCCAACCGAGGAGCAGCCGGCGCAGCAGATGCGAGCGGTGATGCGGATGGGAGGCTTTCGGTCCCGAAGCGCCGTCGCCGGCATCGCCCGTTCGTGGAATGTCTGGGTGTTCCTGCAATGCCATGCGGATGAGCTAAGTGACTTCAGGGAGAGGCCCCCGCATTCTATCTGGGGAGCGCTTTTCAGTGTAGCCTAGCGGCCACCCCGCGCTTCACATCGAATCGATGGCAAAGATCCTGCTGGTCAAGACGTCCTCCATGGGAGATGTCATCCACAACCTGCCCGTGGTGAGCGACATCCGCGCCGCGGACCCGGACAGCGTGGTGGACTGGGTGGTGGAGGACGCGTTCGCCGCCATCCCGCCCATGCATCCCGGCGTGCGGCGCGTGATCCCGGTGGCGCTGCGGCGCTGGCGCAACGACTGGATCTCGGAGCGCTCGCGCCGCGAAATCCGCGACGCCAAGGAACTGTTCCAGGCCGAGCGCTATGACCTGGTGGTGGACACCCAGGGGCTGCTCAAGAGCGCCCTGGTGGCGCGCTGGGCCCGCGGCCCCATCTGCGGCTGCAATTGGGACACGGCGCGTGAAAAGCTCGCCAGCCTGTTCTACGACCGGCGGGTGCGGCTGGACTGGTCGCGCCATGCCGTGGAGCGCAACCGCATGATCGCCGCCCAGTGCATTGGTTACGAGGCTGCCGGTGCCGCCGACTACGGCATCCGCGCACCGGCGCGGGAATTTGACTGGCTGCGGGCAACCGTCCGCTATGTGGTCTTCCTTCACGCCACCAGCCGCGAGGAGAAACTGTGGCCGGAGCCGGAATGGGTCGCGCTTGGCCGGAGGCTGCGGGAAGCGGGCCTGGGGGTGGTGCTGCCCTGGGGCAGCGACTCGGAGAAGGCCCGCAGCGAGCGCCTGGCGCGGGAGATTCCGGGCGCCGTCGTGCCTCCGGGGCTTTCCCTGGGAGACGCCGCTGCGTTGCTGGGCGGCGCGGCGGGGGTGGCGGGGGTGGACACCGGGCTCGCGCACCTGGCGGCCGCTCTGGGCGTGCCCGTGGCGGGCCTCTACTGCGCCACCGATCCTGCCAGCACCGGGGTCCACGGCCCGAGGGCGGTGAACCTGGGGGGGGTCGGCCAGGTTCCGTCGGCGGCGGATGCGATGAAGGCCCTGTTTCGCTGATTCGGTCGGCATGGGATGGGCGAATTTAGATCCTGTGCTACACTGATTCCGTGTGACACAGGAGGATTGGTGATGGCAAACCTTACCGTCACGGTGGATGACGATTTGCTCAAAAAGGCGCGCCTGCGCGCCATGGAGCAGGGCACGTCCGTGAACGCGCTGCTGCGTGATTATCTCGCGAGCTATGCCGGGGCCGCACCGGCCCGCCAAGTCGTGGTGTCCGACCTCCTCCGGTTGTCGCGGGAGGCGCGTTCGCGCAAGGGACGGCGTTCCTGGACCCGGGATGAGCTGCACCGGTAATGCGGTATTTCTTCGACACCAACGTCCTGGTCTATCTTTTCGATGCCGGATCGCCGAGGAAGCAGGCCAAAGCAAGGGATCTGGTGGAAAAGCATGGCCTCGCGGGGGATCTGCTGCTCAGCACACAGGTCCTGCAGGAGTTTTACGTCGCGGTAACCCGCAAGCTTGAGCCGGCGGTCCCGGCCGATGTCGCCTACCAAGCCGTGCGTGATCTTGCGACTTTGCCTCTGGTCCTGGTGGATGCCGGAATGGTGCTTGCGGCTGTCCGGTCAAGCCAGGAACATCAGATCTCATTCTGGGACTCGTTGATTTTCCAGGCCGCGGTGGAGGGAGGCGCGGGCATCTTGTACTCGGAGGATTTCCAGCATGGTCGCGAAATGGGCGGCCTTCGAGTCGAAAATCCGTTCCGCTGAATGCCGACGTTCCCGGGCATGAGCCATCCCGGGATGCTGTTTGCTTACCGGCTGCTGCTCTGGGCGGCGATGCCCTACGCGTTTTGGCACTTGTGGCGGCGTAGCCGGCGCCAGCCCGAGTACCTGGAGCATGTGGGGGAGCGCTTCGGCCGATACGCCATTGCGCCGGCTCGAACCCTGATCTGGATCCACGCGGTTTCGGTGGGCGAGACCCGGGCCGCGGTGCCCCTGGTGCGGCGCCTGCGGGAGCGTTACCCCGACCATGGAATCCTGCTCACCCACATGACGCCCACCGGGCGCCAGACCGGAAGCGAGCTTTTCGGCGACGCCGTGCAGCGCTGCTACCTGCCCTACGACTATCCGTTCGCGGTGCGCCGCTTTCTGGACCACTTCCGGCCCCGGGTGGGGATCATCATGGAAACGGAGCTGTGGCCCAACCTGATCCATTCCTGCCGCGGCCGGGAGATCCCGGTTTACCTGGTGAATGCCCGGCTGTCGGAGAAATCGGCGGCCGGCTACGCCCGGGTGCGCGGGCTCACGGAGCAGACCCTGCGTTCCCTGGCCGGGATCTCGGCCCAGACGCGGGCGGACGCGGAGCGCCTGAGATCCCTGGGCGCGCCGGCGGTGGAGGTCACGGGCAATCTCAAGTTTGATATCGCTCCGCCGCCCGACCAGGCGGAACTCGGCCGGCGCCTGCGGGCGCGGCTGGGCGCGGACCGCCCGGTGTTCCTGGCGGCCAGCACCCGGGAGGGCGAGGAGCGGATCGTCCTGGATGCGCTCCGGAGCGCGCGGGTCCCGGGCCTGCTGGCGGTGATCGTGCCGCGCCATCCCCAGCGATTCGACGAGGTGGCCGGGTTGCTGCAGCGATCCGCCGTCCCGTTCCAGCGCCGCAGCGCGGATTCCCCGGTTTCGCCGGAAACCCGGGTGGTGCTGGGAGACAGCATGGGCGAGATGTTCGCCTACTACGCGGCCTGCGACCTGGCGTTTGTCGGCGGCAGCCTGCTGCCCTTGGGCGGGCAGAACCTGATCGAGGCCTGCGCCGTGGGGAAACCGGTGCTGGTGGGTCCCCACACCTTCAACTTCGAGGAGGCGACGCGCCTCGCCCTGGAAGCGGGCGCGGCCAAGCGGGTGGCGGACGAGGGGGAACTTGCACGGGAGATCGAAAGGTTGCTGGGGAACCCGGCGGCCCGCGCCGCCATGGGCCGGGCGGGGCTGGAGTTCGCGGCGCGCCATAGGGGCGCCACGGACCGGGTATTGGGCCTCCTGGAGCCGGCCCTGGCCCGCGTTACCTCAGCGCCTGGTTGATGCGGGCCACGTCCTCCTCGTCGAGGGTGCCCGCGGCAGCTTCCAGCTGGAGGCTGGAGAGGAGGTAGTTGTAGTAAGCCTGGGCCAGGTCCCGGCGCGTAGAGAACAGCTGCTGCTCGGCGTTGAGCACATCCACCGAAGTCCGCACGCCCACCTCCCGTCCCACCTTGGTGGAGTCCAGCTGGCTTTCGGACGACACCAGGGCCTGCTCCAGGGCCCGGGCCTGGGAAATGCTGTTGTTCACCACCAGGAAGGACTGGCGCGCCGCCAGCGCGGAATTGCGGCGGGCGCTCTCCAGGTCGTTGCGCGCCCGGTCCTCCAGCGCCACCGCTTCCCTGACCCGGGACTCCTGGCCCAGGCCCTGGAAGATGGGGATCGCCAGCTGCAGCCCGATGGTGGTGCTCTGGACGTTTTCGCCCACCCCGAGCTGGGTGAACACCGGCCGGTCGCTGTAGGTGGCCACCAGGTCCAGGGTCGGGTAGTGGCCGGCGCGGTTGCGGTCGATCTCCTTGCGCGCCACTTCCAGCCCCTGCTGCTGGGCGATGACGTTGAGGCTCGAGGATTCCGCCTTCTCCACCCAGTAATCCATGGTGTTGGGCTCGGGCGCCGTCAGCGGCACCTTGTCGGCGAAGCTCTTGAGGGCGCCGTAGGTCTTGCCGGTGATGGCCTGCAGGGCCCGCTTCCTCACTTCCAGGTCGTTCTGGGCGGCGATTTCCTGGGAGCTGGCCAGGTCGTAGCGCGCCTGGGCCTCGTGGGTGTCCACGATGGTGGCGGTTCCCACCTCGAAGCTGCGCTTGGCCTGCTCCAGCTGTTCCGAGATGGCCGTCTTCAGGGCCTGGGCCAGCCGCAGGTTGTACTCCGCCAGCAGGACGTCGAAATAGGCCCTGGAGGTGCGCAGGATCAGGTCCTGGCCGTTAGCCTTGAGCACGGCTTCCGCCTGGTCCACCAGATGCTTGGCCTGCTCGTAGGCGGCGTAGTTCTGCATCCGGAAAACCGGCTGCGAGGCATTCACGGAAAAACCCTTGCTGGTGTCGTTGGGGCCGTCCTTGATCTCGATTTCGGAGATCTCGCCGGTGGCATTCACCAGGGGCAGCAACCCGGCGCGGGCCTGGGGCAGGCGCTCCTTGGCCGCCTCGTAGTTGGCCTTGGCGGCCGCGTACTGGGCGTCCTGGATTGCCGCTTCCCGGTACACCTCCAGCAGGTCCACCGCCGACGCGGCGGGGCTCAGCAGCAAGGCGAACAGTGCGGTGACAAGCTTCTTCATTGATCCATCCGGAGATGCGGGATTGGCCCGTGGCAAACGCTCAGAAAACAAACCGCTCGGGCTGAAGCGCGTTTTTCAGGGGCGCGATGCAGGTCTCGAAAATGCCCACCAAGTTGTACGTTCCCTCCCCGACGCTGGTGACCAGCTGGGCGGTCATCACCGGCGGATCGCCGACTACGGCCAGCAGACGCGCTCCGCGGTTCAGCGATGAGAGCAGCGCTTCCGGCAGCAGGGGTGTGGATCCGGTGAGAATGATGACGTCGTAGGGCGCGTGCCTGCTCCAGCCCCGCGCCCCGTCCCCCAGTTCCAGGGTGACGTTGAGAATGTTCTGCCGGGCCAGATTGCGCTCGGCGAAGGCCTTGAGTTCCGGGACGATCTCGACGCTGAACACGTGGTTCCCCAGGCGCGCCAGCAGGGCGGTCATGTAGCCGCTGCCGGTGCCGATTTCCAGGATTCGATCCCCCGGCATCACGTGGAGTTCCTGGAGCATGCGGGCCTCGAGCTTGGGGGCCAGCATGACTTCGCCATGTCCCAGGGGGATTTCCATGTCCGCGAAGGCCAGCGCCCGGTGCTGCTCGGGCACGAACTCCTCCCGCCGCATTTCGAACAGCAGGTCCAGCACCCGCTGGTCCAGCACCTCCCAGGGGCGGATCTGCTGCTCCACCATGTTGAAACGCGCCTGCTCCACGTTCATCGTCGTGCTCCTTCGTCAAGGCCGTGAATTATCCCATATTTGCCCGGGTGCCCGAACCGCCGCCGGCGGCCCCGCGCGGCGCCGCCACCAGGGACTGCGCGGGCGCAGGTGCTCCTCCCGGCCCCGCCGCATGAAGGTCCAGTAGAGCAGGGGCACCGCGAACAGCGTGAGCACCGTGGAGACCGCCAGGCCCCAGACGATGCTGGCCGCAACCGGCCCCCACACCAGGGACTTGCCGCCGATGCCGAAGGCGAGGGAGAACAGGCCGGCAATGGTGGTGACGGAGGTGATGATGACCGGCACCACCCGCCGCCGCGCCGCGTACACCGCGGCGTGCAGCACGCTCATGCCGGAGCGCAGCCGCTCGTTGGCGGCGGAAATGAGCACGATGGCGGAGTTCACGGCGATGCCGGTGAGGGCGATGACGCCGTAAAGGGTGTAGAGGGAGAGGGGGTTGCGCGACACCAGCAGCCCGTAGGCGACGCCGGTGAAGGCCAGGGGCACCGTCACCAGGATCATGAGGGGCTGGAAGTAGCTGCGGAACTGGGCCGCCAGGATCAGGTAGATCAGTCCGATCCCCAGCAGGAACAGCACCGGCATGGCGTCCAGGCTCTCCTGGATGTCGTCCAGCTCCCCGGAGAAGTCCAGGTCGGTGCGGGGAAACTGCGTGCGCACCTTCTCCCATTGGTCGAGGATGATGCGGTTGGCCTGGACCGCGTTGATCCGCTCCTTGTCCAGGTCGGCGTCCACGGTGATGGCCCGCCGCAGGTTGTAATGCTTGATCACGCCGCGGCCGGTCCGGGTCTCCTGCGCGGTGAGGGCGGCCAGGGTGGTGGAGCCGCCGCCGGGAAGGGCGATTGGATCGTCCAGGATGGAGGCGATGTCGGCGACGGGCTCCCGCCGCGCCCGCACCCGCACCTCCAGCTTCTCGCCCCGGTCCCGCATCTCGGCCACGATCTCGCCGTCCACGTGCAGGCGGAGCATCCGCGCCAGCTTGGCCGGATCGAGGCCGGCGTTCTTCACCGCTTCCCGGTCCAGGTTCAGGACCAGCTGGGGGCGCCCGGGAACATCGTCGTCCGCCACGTCCCGGGTGCCGGCGATCCCGGCCACGATGGATTTCATGGCGTCGGCGGCGGCCCGCAGTTCCTCGTAGTCATCTGCCCGCACCCGCACCCGGATCGGCTTCTGCACCGGCGGTCCGCCCGCGAGCTGGGTGAACGTGATCTGGCCCGGCCCCGGCAGGGACTCCACGTCCTTGCGCATGGCCTCCACCACCTCCGGGGTCTCCCGCATGCCGTTCTTCAGCGGGTTCAGGGCCACGATGACCTGCCCGTAGGTGTCGCCGTAGAGCGGCTCGGTGTCGGTGAACTTGGCGCCCGCCACCGACGCCACCGCCCGCGCCTCCCCCGGCTGGAGGTGCTCCCGGACCCTGGCCTCCATCTGCAGCAGGCGGTCCAGGGTGCCGTCCAGGGGCGCGCCGGCGGGCATGTCCACGTTGACGTAGAAAATGCGCAGGGGGTCGAAGGCGAAGAACTGCACCCGTACCAGGTCCGAAGCCACGGCGCCCATGCCGCCGGCGATGAAGAGGGCGATGATGGCCGCGGAGCGGACCGGCCGGCGCATGACCCAGGTCAGGGCCAGGGAATACTTTACCCGCAGCAGGTGCGTGACATGGGTCCTGATCCGCTGGACGCGCCCCGGCTTACGGTAGTCGAAGCGCAGGGTGTTGATGTGGGTGGGCAGGATCCAGAATGCCTCCAGCAGGCTGATGGCCAGGGCCAGGGTGACGATGAACGGGATCACGAACATGAACTTGCCCACGATGCCGGGCAGCAGCATCAGGGGCAGGAAGGCGGCCATGGTGGTGGTCACCGAGGCGATGACCGGCGCCGCCACCTCGCGCATGGAATCCAGGGTGGCCTCCAGGGCCGCCTGTCCCCGCTGCATGCGGTAATAGATGGCCTCCACCACCACCACCGCGTCGTCCACCAGCATCCCGAGCACGATCACGATGCCCAGCAGCACGGATATGTTGAGGGTGTCGCCGATGCCGTAGAGCACCGCGAAGGTCCCGGCCAGGGAGAACGGGATTCCCAGGGCCACCAGCAGGGCGATGCGGCTGCCGAGGAAGGCCCAGCACACGCCCAGGACCAGCAGCAGTCCGATGAGGGCGTTTCTCTCCATGACCCGGATGGCCTGGCGGGTGGGCACCGTCTGGTCGTCCATGAGGCTGATGGCCACCCCGGTGGCTCCCAGCACCGAATTCTTGCGCGCGATGTACCCGTTCAACTGCGCCACCAGGTCCAGGGTGTTGGTGTAGCTCTTCTTGGTGACCGAGAGCAGGACGCCGGGGCGCCCCTCGTGGCTCACCAGCTGGGTGGGCTTTTCCCGGGCGCGCTGGGCGCTGGCCACGCTTTCCAGGGGAATCTGAGCCCGGGGATTGGCGGCGGGGCTCAGGGTGAGCCGCGCCAGGTAATCGGGATCGGCGTCGGTGCCGATCACCCGCACCAGCCACTCCACGTCTCCGGTGCGGGCGGTTCCCGCGAAGGTATCCCGGAACCAGGCTCCCACGCCGTCGGCGATGTCCGTGCCGGTGAGTCCCCGGGCCTGGGCCGCCTGGGGAGAGAACTCCACCAGCAGCTCGGGATCGTGGAGCCCCAGGGCGAACACCCGGTCCACGCCGGCGATGCGCTCCAGGTCGTCCCGGATCTCCCGGGACAGGCTGCGCAGGGTCTCGTCGTTGGCGCGGCCGGTGACCAGGATTTGGGCCGTCGGGAAGCCGTTGGACGTGGTCACCTCCAGCACCAGGGGATCGTCCGCCTCCCGCGGCAGCTCGGACTGGGCCTCGTTCTGGATCTCCCGCCGCAGGTCGTTGACCCGCTTGTCGAACACCCGCTCTTCCACGTCCCGGAAGCGCACCAGGATGGAGGAGATGTTCTCGCGGGAACTGCTGAGCACGAACTTTATGTCGGGCACGCCCTTGATGGCGTCCTCCAGGGGCTTGGTCACCCGCTTCTCCACGTCCTCCGGAGACGCGCCGGGCAGCACCGTGGTCACCTGTACCCAGTTGAAGTTGATCTCGGGATCCTGCTCCCGGGGCATCAGCCCGTAGGAGGCGAAGCCCAGCAGCAACACCACCAGGAAGGTGATGTTGGCCAGGGGGTGGTTTTCGACGAGGCGGCGGTAGAGGCTCACGGGCGCTGGGCGGCCAGGGGCTGTCCGTCTTTCAGCAGGTGGCGGCCGTCCACGGCGATGCGGGTGTCCGGCGGGAGACTGGCAGGCGCGGGGCGCCCCTCTTGTGCCTCGGGCAGGGGCACGAAGCGGGCGTGCCCGTTCTCCAGCACGAAGACCCCCAGCCTGCCCTCGCGGCGGACCACCAGTTCCGGCGGCAGATGCGGCTGGCTGTCCCGCCAGGCGATGCGCCCCGAGGCTCCGGGTGCCGCCGCGTTCCCCGTGAACTCAAGCCGGGCCTCCACGTTGCGGGCATCGGGATTGATGGCCGGCGAGACCCGGGACAGCCGGAGGGGATGGCGCTCGCCCAGTGCCACGAATTCAATGTCCCGGGCGTTGCGGAGGGAGTCGGCGTCTTTCACCTGGATCTGGGCCGCCACCTCCACCCGGCTCAGGTCCACCAGCGCCAGCAGCGGTGTGCCCGGGGCCGCCAGCTCGCCCACGTGGGCGAGGCGCTCCCGCACCACGGCGCGGTACGGCGCCCGCAGGGTCGTTTTCTCCAGGTTGCGGCGGGCGGTTTCCAGCTGGGCCCGGTTGAGCGCGACCTCGGCCCGCAGGACTTCGACCTCGGTTTCCCGCTGGTGCAGCGCCTCCTGGGAGATGAAGTTGCGCTGCTTGAGCTCCTGTCCCCGGCGCAACTGGCCGTCGGCCAGCTCCAGGCGGGCCTGGGCCGACTGGAGCGCCGCCGCCGCGCGCGCCGCCGCCAGCTGGTAGTCCCGGGGTTCCAGCTTCACCAGCGCCGTCCCCTTGGGCACCACCTGGCCCACTTCCACCGGGATGGCGGTCACCGCGGCCGAGACTTCCGCCGACAGCCGCGCCTCGTTCAGGCTCTGGGCCGTGGCCGGCGCGTCCCGCAGGGGATACACCGCCACCTCCGAGTAGGCCTTGCCGGACACGGCCGGGCCGGCCTGCTGAGCGGAGGCTGCGGCGGAGACGAAGGTCAGCAGAAGCAGCAGGAATCGCGCACTCATGGTTGCCTCAGTCCAGGGTTCGGCGGTAACGGCCCACGGCGATGGTCATCACCACCGCCATGAACGCGAGCATGGGCCAGACGTTGGGAAGGATCTCGGCGACGCCGTTCCCCTTGAGCAGGATGCCGCGCACCACCCGCAGGAAATGGGTCAGGGGCAGGATCTCGCCCAGCCACTGGGCCCATTCGGGCATGCCGCGGAACGGGAACATGAAACCCGAGAGGAGGATGGAGGGAAGGAAAAAGAAGAATGTCATCTGCATGGCCTGCATCTGGTTCTTGGCCAGGGTGGAGAAGGTGATGCCGACGGAAAGGTTTGCGGTCACGAACACCAGGACGCTGGCCAGGAGCAGCGCCAGGCTTCCGGAAAGCGGCACGCCGAAAATCACCCAGGCCGCGGCCAGGATCAGCCCCGCCTGGATGTACGCCACCAGGATGTAAGGCACG
>Ga0210362_1304941_pt1 | contig 13207 bp, 10 predicted proteins | sample S625metaT_FD_159713 | JGI IMG/M metagenome (GOLD analysis project Ga0210362, IMG submission 159713) | Metatranscriptome of estuarine sediment microbial communities from the Columbia River estuary, Oregon, United States - S.625 (Metagenome... | ecosystem: Environmental > Aquatic > Marine >... | reverse complement strand
GTGACGGTCTTCGGTCCCGCTGGCATCGGGAAGTCGCGATTAGCGCTCGAGCTTGCCCAGCTCGTCGCAACTCAAGGTGGTCGGGTCATCCGCGGTCGCTCGACGCCCTACGGAGAGAGCACGCCGTACAGCGCATTCGGTCAACAGGTCAAGCAGGTCGCAGGGATCTTCGACAGCGACGACCCTGCAGAGGCTCACGCGAAGCTCGCCACTGCTGTAGCGGGGCTCGCGGGACCCGCCGCGGCTGAGGAGCACGCCCCGCACATCGCAACGCTCATCGGGCTCGAGGGTGGGAGCGACGTCCGGGATCGCGAGACGTTGTTCTTCTCCGCGCGTGTGCTCGTCGAGTCACTTGCTCTCGACGGCCCGATGCTGCTCCTCTACGAGGACATCCACTGGGCCGACTCGAGCCTTCTCGACCTACTCGAGACTCTCGCAGCTCGCGTTCGCGAAGTCCCTGTCCTGTTCGTCGCGCTCGCACGGCCCGAACTCCTCACCGAGCGGCCGGGCTGGGGCGGCGGGCTCCCCGCGTACACCGCACTTCCGCTCGATCCGCTCACAGATGACTCGAGTCGGCAGCTCGCCGAGCAACTCCTGGCGCAGTCCGACCTCCCGGCCGAGAGGGCGGCCGCGGTTGCCGAAACTGCAGAAGGCAACCCGCTCTTCATCGAGGAGCTGTCGGCGTCTCTCGCCGAGAAGGCGACCGGGGACCAGCTCCCGACGAGCGTTCGCGCGATCATCGCTGCCCGACTCGACTCTCTCCCAGCCGACGAGCGGAGCTTGCTCGTCGATGCGTCGGTGGTGGGTCGCGTGTTCTGGCGAGGAGCGCTCGCGGAGATCGCGCAGCGCGCGGAGCTCTCCTCGCTTCTCGGTTCGCTCGAGGCACGTGACCTCATCCGCCGCGAGGCCATGTCCCGCATCAAGGGAGACCAACAGTTCGGGTTCAAGCACGGACTGATCCACGACGTCGCGTACGGGACGCTCCCGCGGGCGGCGCGCCGCAACCGACACGCCGCGGTCGCTCGGTTCCTCGAGGAGACAACAGACGTCGGGCAGTCACACGAGGCTGTTGCCCACCACTGGCGCGAGGCAGGCGAGGTTGAGCGGGCGGTGGATCATCTCGTGTCGGCCGGTGATCAGGCCGGGCGCGGCTGGGCGAAGGAGCACTCAGCCGCCCTCTATCGTGAAGCTCTGGGACTCGTGCCCGAGGGCGACGACGACCGGCGGAAAGACCTAGTGCGAAGGCTGGCGATCGCCGAGGTCGGGGTGTGGCACAAATTCGCCGACGTGCCCCTGCCGCAGCAGGTCACGCAAGAAGAGCGCTAAGGCGACTCGCCGAGCGGGAAATCGCTGGGAGTCACGTCGCCGACGATCTCCTGGAGGCTGGCGATGTGATGCGCGCCGAGCAGTTGCGAGTGCCGGAGAACCTCGTTCTCGCCGGGTGCTTCGTAGATGCAGTACGTAATCACGAGCCCGTCTTCGCCCACCACGACGTGGCTGTGCTCCCACGTCACGGTCGTCACCTCGTCGCGAAGCACCTGGTTGGACTTCCGACCGAGCACCTGCATGCCTTCCGAGGTGACCGTGAAATGTCGCTCGATGATGTACCTGGGCACGGCGGGATCGTACTACCTGCGCAAGGGACGCTACGCGGATTCTTCCGCAAGCTCGTCGAGCTCGTCGACGACGCCCTCGGCGCTCGTGACGAGCGTGGGCTTCTGGCCCTTGGAGATCGTCTCCTTCGTGATCACGCACTTCGTGACGTCGGTGCGCGACGGTAGCTCGAACATCACGTCGAGCAGCGCCTGCTCGATGATCGAGCGGAGGCCGCGCGCGCCGGTCTCTCGGGTCAGTGCATGTTCGGAGATCTCCCAAAGCGAGTCCTCGGTGAAGACGAGCTCGATCGAGTCGTAGCCGAAGAAGCGCTGGTACTGGCGCACGAGCGCGTTCTTGGGCTCGGTGAGGATCTCGACGAGGTCCTCTTTCGTGAGCTGGTGCACCGCCGAGACGACGGGCAGGCGCCCGACGAACTCGGGGATCAGGCCGAACTTCATCAAGTCCTCGGGCATGACCTTCGTCAAGAGCTCGGCGCTCTCCGCGGAGTTGCGCGATCGGATGTCGGCGCCGAAGCCGACGGTGTTCTTGCCAACGCGCCGCTCGATGATCTTGTCCAGGCCGGCGAACGCACCGCCGCAGATGAAGAGGATGTTCGTCGTGTCGATCGCGAGGAACTCCTGATGCGGGTGCTTGCGTCCGCCTTGGGGAGGCACGGAGGCGACGGTGCCCTCGAGGATCTTGAGCAGCGCCTGTTGTACGCCCTCACCCGAGACGTCGCGCGTGATCGACGGGTTGTCCGCCTTTCGCGCGATCTTGTCCACCTCATCGATGTAGATGATCCCGGTCTCGGCCTTCTTGATGTCGAAGTCGGCCGCCTGGATCAGCTTCAGGAGGATGTTCTCGACGTCTTCACCGACGTAACCGGCCTCCGTCAACGCGGTCGCGTCCGCGATCGCGAACGGGACGTTGAGAATGCGCGCAAGCGTCTGGGCTAGAAGGGTCTTGCCGCAGCCCGTCGGCCCGAGCAGGAGAATGTTCGACTTCTGGAGCTCGACCTCCCCCGCGTCCTCGAGCCCCATGCGCACGCGTTTGTAGTGGTTGTAGACCGCAACTGCGAGCGTGCGCTCCGACTCCTCCTGCGAGACGACGTAGTCGTTCAGAACGGAGTAGATGTCGTACGGCTTGGGGAGGTTGTCGAGGTCGAGCTGGGCGGGGGTGGTCAGCTCCTCGTCGATGATCTCGTTACAGAGATCGATGCACTCGTCGCAGATGTAGACGCCGGGTCCAGCGATCAGTTTCTTGACCTGACGCTGGCTTTTCCCGCAGAAGCTGCAAAGCAGCTGCTCGTTACCCTCGCTTGCCCGAGCCACGTGTCTCCTTTTACTCCGATTTCAACGTTAGGGGAAGGGGAACTTTATGACCGGTGCTCGATCACCGTGTCAATGAGCCCGTACTCCTTGGCCTCAGCGGAGGTCATGTAGAAGTCGCGATCCATGTCCTTCGAGAGCTTCTCGACCGTCTGACCCGTGTGCTTGGCCATGATCTCCTCCATTAGCCGCTTGAGGCTGATTACCTCCCGAGCCTGGATCTCAATCTCGGTCGGCTGGCCTGAGAAGCCCGCAGAGCCCTGGTGGATGAGGATCTTCGAGTGCGGCAGCGCGCTGCGCTTTCCGTGCGCTCCTCCTCCGAGGACGACGGCACCCATCGACATCGCCATTCCGACGCAGATCGTCTGCACGTCGGGCTTGATGAACTGCATCGTGTCGTAGATCGCAAGACCCGCGTAGACGATGCCGCCCGGCGAGTTGATGTAGATCGAGATGTCCTTGTCGGGGTCCTCCGACTCGAGGTGGAGGAGCTGGGCGACGACGAGGTTCGCGATCTGGTCGTCGATCGGCGTGCCCAGGAAGATGATCCGCTCGTTGAGCAGACGCGAGTAGATGTCGAACGAGCGCTCGCCGCGCGAGGTCTGCTCGATGACCATCGGAATCAGGGGACTCATTCGGGCTCCTTGCTGCCGGGGGTCCACAACTTCGTGTCCCCCTCCGCTTTTTCCTTTTCGGGTGTCCAGAGCTTGTCTCTCGCTGCCGCGAGATCGGGGGCAATCGGCTTCACGTCTGCGACGAGGCGGTCGAGGGCGGCGCGCAAGCGAAGGTCCTCTCGGATCGACTCCTGTTGCCCGTGTGCCCAGACGTCCTCGATCAAGCCGTCGGGGTCCTCCTCGCCGGCCGACTCGGCCTCTTCGCGGAGATACGCCTTCACCTGGTCGTCGGAGACCTCGATACCGGCTCGCTCGGCGAGCGCCTCGAGGGCGAGCTCGCGTGCGATCGAGACCGCAGCTTCGAGCACCATCTGTCGTTGAAGCTCCTCGCCGCTGCCTCCGCTGGCGGCGAGGTACGTCTCGAGCGAGATGCCGCGACGCTCCAGCGAGCGCACGAATCCCGTCAGGAGATCACCGGCTCGAGATCGGATGAGCGGGAGCGCGGGTTGCACCTGCGAGGCGCGCACGAGTTCATCGACGGCCGAGATTCGGAAAGCGGCATCGACCTCCGCGTCGAGCTGCTCGCGGAGGGTTCCCTCGATGCTCGCGCGGAGGTCGGAGAGCGTGTCGAACTCGCTCGCGGCGCGCGCCAGGTCATCGTCAAGTGGCGGCAAGACTTTCTCCTGAACCTCACGCACCGTGATCTCAACGGTCGAGGTACTGCCGTCGGCAAGCGGGAACGAAACCTCCTTCGTCTCGTCGGCGGTGGCTCCGAGGAGCGCCGACTCGAGCTCCCCGGCCATGCGGCCTGCGCCGAGCTCGACGACCGTGTCGCGCTGCGCGTCTCCCTTCGAGTCGACGAGATCGACGACGAGCGTGTCTCCCTCGCGAGCAGGACGACCGTCCGCAGGCACCAGCTCGGCCACGGACTCACGGAGAGCCTCGAGCTCAGCGTCCACCGACTCCTGCGGTACCTCGGCCTCTGCGCGCGGGACCTCGAGTCCCGTCCAGTCGACGATCTCGGGGAGCGCCTGGACTTCGACCGTCGCAGTGAAGCTCCACGCCTCGTCCGCCGTTCCAGGAAGCTCGAACTCATACTGAGGCTCCGCGATCGGACGAACGCGACTGCGCGATGCCGCGCTCCAGAACCAGCCGCCGATGTGGCTGTCGACCGCCTCGGCGTAGATCCGGTCCTTGCCCAGTCGTGACACGAGGACGGGTTGCGGGATCTTCCCCTTGCGGAAGCCTGGGATCTTGACGCTCTCCGAGAGGTCGGACATCGCGTGCTCCACCGCGTGCTGCACCTGGTCGGGCGAGACGTCCACGGTAAAGCGAACGCGGTTCTCGCCCAGTTCCTCGACGACAGTGGTGGACACGTGGCCATTCAACCAGCACGGGATAGGGTCACGCGGAATGGAGCGGTACGACGTCGTCGTGGTGGGAGTGGGCGGAATGGGCAGTGCAGCCCTCTACCACCTCGCCCGCAGAGGGAAGCGTGTGCTCGGGGTCGAGCGCTTCGACATTCCGAACGACATGGGCTCGTCACACGGAATCACTCGCATCATCCGGCTCGCCTACTTCGAGCACTCCGACTACGTCCCACTGCTTCGGCGGGCGTATGAACTTTGGCGCGAGCTCGAGCGCGAGGCCGGCGAGCAGCTCCTCCACATCACCGGGATCGTGGAGGCGGGCGAGCGGATCTACGAGGGCGCGCTTCGTTCCTGCTCCGATCACGGCCTCGCGCACGAGACGATCGACGGTCGCGAGATCGGTCGTCGCTTCCCCGGGTACCAGCTTCCGGCGGACCTTCCAGTCATCTTCCAGCGAGACGGAGGGTTCGTGCTCCCCGAGCGGTGCATCGTCGCCCACGTGAACGGAGCGATCGCGCGCGGTGCTGTCGTACGAGCACGTGAACGCGTGTTGGAGTGGAACGAGATCGAAAACGGCGTTCGCGTGCGAACCGAAAGAGGGGTCGTCGAGACCGAGCGCCTGGTGCTGACCGCGGGCGCGTGGTCGCAAGACGTGGCGAAGCTTCCCGCCGGCCTCGTGCGCGGCGTGCGGCAGGCGTTGGCATGGTTTCAGCCGAAACAACCGGAGTTGTTCGCACCCGAGCGCTTGCCGGTCTTCAATCTCGCCCTCGACGGGGAGCACTTCTACGGCTTCCCTGCTTTCGGAATCCCCGGCTTCAAGCTCGGCCGCTACGACCACTTCGGTGATGGCGGCGATCCTGACTCGATCTCCCGCGAGCCGTCGATGGCCGATGAGGTGCCGCTGCGTACGTTTGCCGAGCGCTATTTCCCGGAGGGAGCCGGACCGACCATCGCGCTCAAGACATGCGTCTTCGAGCCCTCGCCCGACGAGCACTTCCTCATCGACCGCCACCCCGACGCCGCGAGCGCGATCGTCGGAGCGGGCTTCTCCGGTCACGGCTTCAAGTTCTGCTCGGTCGTGGGAGAGATCCTGGCCGATCTCGTCGTAGACGGCAGAACGAGCTACGCGATCGACCTCTTCAGATTCGACCGCTTCGGGCCCTGAACTGCGAGCGGTCTCCCGGCGAACGTCGCCCGGTACGGCCCGAGGCCTATCCTTCGCTCCACGCGGGCGTGGCGGAACTGGCAGACGCGGCGGGTTTAGGTCCCGTTGGGCTTCGGCTCTTGGAGGTTCGAGTCCTCCCGCCCGCATAAGGTCACGGTGTGCGAGCAATCATCGATCGCGCGCGAGGCTATGTGAGCGGGATCCTGGCTTCGTACGGCCGCCACGCAGGCTCGCAGCTCTCGGCGGCGATCTCATACCGCGTGCTGTTCTCTCTCGTCCCGTTCGCAGCACTCCTCCTCACGATCATCGACGCACTCCTCCCCGCATCGAGACGGGAGGACTTCGTCGAGTGGCTGTTCGGGAGGTTCCCGGGCAGCGACCTGGAGCAGAGCATCGACAACGCCCTCGCCGCGTCCGGCGCTACTGCACCCGGGGTCGGGCTCATCGCCCTAGGGACGCTGCTCTGGGGCGCGAGCGGGATGATGGCGTCGATCCGGATCGCCTTTCGCGTCATATGGGAGCGCGAGTCTGGGCCGACCTACGTCCGCAGCAAGTTGTGGGACTTTGCGCTCGTCGGTCTGGCAGGCGTGCTCGTCGTCGGGGCGTTCGGGCTGTCGGTCATCGTTCGAATCGTCGTGCAAAACGGGTCCGATGTCTCGGATGCGCTCGGCTTCGCGAATGGCTCGTTCGCTGTGTCGACCGTCGTCGAGATCACCGCGTCAACCCTCGTGATCTTCGCCGCGTTGCTCGCCCTGTACCGGTTCGTGCCGCCCGTCACGACGCCGCTTGCCCGGCTGTGGCCGAGCGCGCTCGCCGCCGCGATCGCGTTCCACCTCGCCGTCTACGGCTACGCCGTATACACGACCAGATTTGCGAGTTTCAACACCATCTACGGACCGATTGGCGCCGTCCTGATGTTCCTGGTGCTCGTCTATCTGCTCGCTGCGATCGTGCTCTTCGGTGCCGAGACTGCCGCTGCCCGCTCACGGTCGAGCGTCTGATCCTGTCGCCAAGAAGTCGGCCACCGCCGAGCGCAGCGTCGGGAACAGCCGGAAGGGCTCGATAGCCCCCGTGCTTTCCGCTCGCTTCAGCACGTCGTGTACCGGGCCCTTGATCCGAGCGAGGACAAGCTCGACGCCGTGTCCCGCTAGCTCTCGCTGAAGCTCTCCGATCATGTCCAGCCCGGTGGTGTCGATGTACGTGATCGCACTCGAGTCGACGATCACCGTTCGGACGGGGGGCTCCGCGTCGATCGCGAGCTCGCGGATGTGATCCCTGAACATCGCGGCGTTCGCGAAGAAGATCTCCTGATCGAAGCGGAAGATCACCAGACCCGAGTAGGTCTCCCCGTCGGGATGACGCGAGATGTCACGGAAGCCGAAGTCCTCGTCACCCTCCTTACCGCCGCGCAAACGCCCGAGAACGGCGACGTGCGGCGTGAAGGTTCGATACACGAGCGCCACGAGCGACGCAATCACGGCGATGACGATGCCTCCGAGGACGCCGGCGAACAGCACACCAACGAGGCACAGCGCTGCGAGCGCGAAGTCGACGACGTCAAGTCGCCACAGGCGGCGGAGCGCGCCTGTTCGGAGCAGCGGTAGGACTGCGGCGATCACGATCGAGGCGAGCGTCGCTTTCGGGAGATCGGCGAACACGTCACCCAGAAGGAAGATCGCGACGACGACGAGGCCGGCGTTCAGTAGTCCGGCGAGCTGCGACAGCTGGCCCATGCGTGTGGCGACGGTCGTCCGCGAGACGCTCGCGTCGACCGGGAAGCCCTGGACGAGCCCGGCGCCGATGTTGGCTCCCCCCTGGGCGATGAGCTCCCGGTTCGCGTCGACCTCGTATCCCTGGCCCAGAGCGAACTGACGCGCTGCGGCGATCGACTCCGCGTACGCGAGCAATGCAACTGCCGCGCCACCGTAGAGCAAACGCTCGTAGTCCGAGAGCGGAATGTCAGGAAGTCCGAACTCCGGAAGGGACGTGGGAAGGGCGCCGATCAGCGCGACACCGTGCTGCTCGAGGTCGAGCACACGCGTGGCGAGAACACCGAAGATCACTGCGATCAGGGAACCTGGCGCGCGTTGCACGAACCGCTGCAACACGAGGATGAGAACGAGCGAGCAGAGGCCGACGACGGCAGTCGGCCAGCTCACGTCGACTGCGTCGAGGGCGATGTCGGAGAGCTTCTCGAAAAACGTGCCGGAGCCGCTGGGAATCCCAAGCAGCGCAGGCACCTGCCCAACGATGATGGTCAACGCAAGCCCGATGAAGTAGCCGGCGAGCACCGGGCGCGCCAGGAACTCGGCGACGAAGCCGAGCCTCGCAAGCCCTCCCGCCAAGAGGATGAGGCCGGTGACGAGAGCAAGCGCTCCAGAGAGCGCGACATACGCCTCGCCATCTCCGCCGGCGAGCGGCGCCACCGTCGCCGCAGCCATCACGGCCGGGCCTGAGCTCGGGCCTACGTTCAACACGCGACTCGTTCCCAGCAGTCCGTACAGGACGAGACCCGCTACGGCGGCGTAGAGCCCGTAGACGGGCGGAACGCCCGCGAGCGTCGCGTACGCCATCGACTGCGGCACGAGCACTGCCCATACAGCGAGCGCGGCGAGCACGTCTCGGCGGACGTACGACCGCCACCGAGGAAGCCACGCGGTCGCAGGGATCGCCCATGCAACTGCCCCACGCCATCCGGCCCTGCGGATCACGGTGCGACCTTAGAGCTTCGTCGCGGACTCGCACAGCCGAAGTCAACTCGCCAAGCGACGGCAGCTTCCTCTGCGCGCCCGGGACGCTTAGTAGCGGTCTACGAGGAGTGCGAACGTCTCGCGCATGCTCTCAGCGACGAGCCCCACGAGGACGACGATGGCGAGTACGGCTGCCGCCCCGAGCAGCTCACCCGTCGCCGCCAAGACAAGCAGAGCCGTGAAGCTTCCGAGGACGAGGAATGCGGTCGAAAGCGGCCGTCGCGTATACGTGCCGAGCCCGAGCCCGACAAGGAACGCGGCACCGAACACCACGATCCCGAGCGTCATGCCCGCGAGGGTAGGACCAGCGTCGGACGGACCGGACCCCGGGGTTGTTGCTGGATGAAGTCGCGGCTCGGCTTCTAGGGCGCCGTTGCTGTCTACGCCTCGGCAAAGGGGCATCCCGGCCTGCTCTGCGACGTCCATCGCGCCGCTCCGAGACGTCGCAGAGCACGGCGGATACGTCGAGCGCTCAAGAAGCAGTAGCCAGAAGCCGATTTCCGTATGGATATGCCACATCGTGGGTGGATCTACTTCACGCGGGTAGCTGCGACCGTGGGCCTGACCGCGTTCGCGATCTTCACGCTCGCTGCGCCGGACGACTCCAGATTCTTCGAGTTCTTCAACGTCTGGGTCTACAACGGCCTGCTGGTCCTTGCCTGCGTCATCGCAGGGTCACACGTCTACCTCGTGAAGCGCGAGCGCCCCGCGTGGATCGCGATCACTCTCGCTCTCGTCTACTGGACGTTCGGCGGGATCTGGTACGCGACCTTCACCCCAGACACGTACCCGTCGATTGCCGACGCCGGATTCATCGGCTTCTACCTGCTGCTCTACGTCGGGATCGTCCTCCTGCTCCGAGAGCGGGCGCGCTCGATCGCAGGCACGCTCTGGCTCGACGGCTTGACCGCTTCGCTCGCCGCTGCGGCCGTCGGTGCGGCCGTCCTTGTCGAGCTCGTCCTCGAGAGCACCGAAGGCCCGCTTTCAGCCGTCGTCACGAACCTCGCCTACCCACTCGGAGACGTCCTCTTGCTCTCCGCCGTGTTCGGCGTCTTCTCCCTGACGGCATGGAGGCCGGGTCATCGCTGGCTCCTGCTTGGGTTGGGCGCGCTCGCGACCGCCACCGCGGACAGCGCATATCTGTTCCAGTCCGCAAACGGGACCTACGTCGAAGGCACGTGGATCGACATCTGCTGGCCCCTTTCGATGCTGCTCGTCGCTTCGGCGGCGTGGGCGGAGGATCGAAGCAGGGGCGGGCTCGAGGTCGAAGGTCGTCCGCTGCTCGCCGTACCAACTTTGTGCGCGCTGACTGCGACGGGCATTCTCGTCTACGACCACTTCTACAAGATCAACCTGCTCGCGCTCTTGCTGGCCACGATCGTCCTGCTCCTCGTAATCGTGCGACTGGCGCTGACGTTCCGGGAGAACCGAAACCTGTTCGTGCTCACGCGCCACGAGGCCACTACGGACGCGCTTACCGGGCTCGGCAATCGCCGGAAGCTCCTCCTCGACCTCGAGCGTCGCCTCGCCGTAGAGAAGGTCGATCCAACTCTCCTCATGATCTTCGACCTCGACGGATTCAAGGGGTACAACGACACGTTCGGCCATCCCGCCGGAGACGCGCTTCTGGCACGCCTTGGCGAGAAGCTCGCGGCTGTTCCCGAATCGCAGGACGCTGCATACCGGCTCGGGGGCGATGAGTTCTGCCTGATCGTGTCGGTGAGTGAGGGTGAGGCCGAGCAGCTGATCGACCGCGCGTGCGAGGCTCTCACCGAGTACGGCGAGGGGTTCCAGATCGAAAGCTCGTTCGGCGCCGTCATGCTCCCCGACGAGGCGACCGACTCGACCCACGCGCTACAAGCGGCGGATGAACGTCTCTACGCACAGAAGCACTCGAGACGGGGAGGGATCGAACGGACGATGGCGGCGCTTCTCGAGGCGCTGGCACAACGCGAGCCCGAGCTGCAGGCGCATCTGGAGGGAGTCGGCTCGCTCGCGGTCGAGACCGGGCGCACACTGGGGCTCCGGCGCGACGAGCTCGACGAGCTGGCGCGCGTCGCACAGCTGCACGACGTGGGGATGCTCGCCGTCCCGGACGAGATCCTGCGCAAGGAAGGGCCGCTCGACGAACGCGAGTGGGCGTTCATCCGCCAGCACACCATCGTCGGCGAGCGCATCCTGCGAGCGTCGCCAGCCCTGCGAAGCGTCGCGGACGCTGTGCGCTCGTCTCACGAGGAGTGGGACGGAAGCGGCTATCCCGACGGCCTGTCCGGCGACGACATCCCACTCGCTGCAAGGATCATCGCTGCCTGCAATGCCTACGTTGCAATGACTTCGAAGCGACCTTACCGCGAGGCACTTCCTCCCGCCGAAGCTCTGAACGAGTTGATGCGACTCGCCGGGACGCAGTTCGACCCCACCGTCGTCCGGGTGCTCGTCGCCCAGGTGCGCGACTCGCAAGAAGCCGAGCGCGCTGCGTAGCAGCAAGACGCCGCGGGCATACTCTCTCCGAGATGATCGATGTCATGAGATCGCCGTATCCGGGGCGTGAGCTGGAGACTCGGCGCGCGAGATCGTGACGTCAAGCATCCAGGCCCCGTAGCTCAGCGGATAGAGCAGCAGACTTCGAATCTGCGGGCGGAGGTTCGACTCCTCCCGGGGCCATCGCCCAGACCGGTACACGTCAGCGGTTCCCTCCTCGGAACCGTATTCCGGCCCCAGCCGGAGGGCAAGCGCTGAAATCCGAAGCTCGGGAAGTTCTCGTGGCCGCGCTCGAAGCGAAGGCGACGGTTCGGCCGCTAGGCGCAGGCGGCGCCTGCCGTGTATCTGGCGCTCCCCCGATAGGGGCCGGCGATGCTCCACGTCTTTCCGTGCACGGTGTTCGTGAGGCAGTACGTGCTGCGCTTCGCGGAGGTAACGGCCACGGACGACGGGACGCGCGGGTTGATCTTGAACAAGTCGGCCATGTCCATCCCTGCATACGAGCCGTGGCTCGCTCGATAGGTCTCCGCCGTCGAGACGGCAGCGAGCAGGGTCGCCTTGGCGTCCTCGTCTGCGCTGCGACCCCGGAACCCCACATACGCCGGCATGGCCGCCGCGAGAAGGGCGCTGAAAGCGACGATCACGGTGATGACCGCCAAGAAGCCCTGTCCATCGCTCGTTTCAAGCCGTCGCACGATCCGCATTGGACGTCGTCTTTCCGCAGGTAGGTCGACGAACGTAACGCCAGGTTCTTGATCGGCAGCGCCCGCGAGGATCTCGACCTCCATCCGAGTGATACGTCATCGCCAGTGCGCTCGTGGGCCGTTCTCCAGTACGGCTGGCCGAACTCCGATCGGCGAGACCGCTACGTGCAGGCGACTCCTCCCCTCGCGCTCGAGTGAGCGGAATCGCGCCGGGAGCTACGCGGCGTCAGCGGCTGCTGCGCGATCGGCCGAAACGAGGAGCCGCTCGATCGTGCTCGCATCCGCAGGCTCCGCGAAGAGATACCCCTGAGCCGACGGGCATGCGAGCGCAGTGAGACGGCTGCGCTGAGATTGCTGCTCGACGCCCTCGGCAACCGTCGAGAGGCCGAACGTCGTGGCGATGCGCAGGAACGCCTCAACAAGGCTCGCAGACCGCTCATCCTTGTCCAGTCCTGCGACGAACGGCCGCGCGAGCTTCAGCACGTCGAGTGGGAAGGCCTCGAGTCTCGCGAGCGACGAATAGCCGGTGCCGAAATCGTCAAGGGCGAGACGAACGCCGAGGTCGTACAGGACTTGCATCCGCTCGAGAGCCTCGTCTCCGGACTCCATCGCGTATTCCTCCGTGATCTCGAGGGTGAGGCTCGAGGGGTCAAGCCCTGTCTGGTCGAGCACCTTCTTTACCCGTACAGCGAGGCCATTGTCTCGGAGCTCTTTCGGCGAGAGGTTCACGTTCACGCCCAGCCCGGAGAGGCTCGGGAATGCGGTGCGCCACGCCTTCAGCTGGCCGCAGGCCCTTGAGAGCATGCGCTCCCCAAGCACCTCTATCAGCCCTGCCTCCTCTGCGACAGGGATGAACTCAGACGGGGTGATGATCTCGTGGCGCGAGCGAGTCCAGCGCGCGAGCGCTTCGAGTGACTCAATGCGTCCCGTCGCGAGGGAGACGATGGGTTGGTAAGCGACCCAGATCTCGTCTTGTTCCACGGCGCGCTCGAGCGCGAGTGCGAGCTCGTGCCGCCGCCGCACCCGCGCGTGCATGACCGGTTCGTAGAACGTGAATCCATGCTGCCTCTCCGTCTTGGCCGAGTACATGGCGACGTCGGCGTTGCGAAGCAGCTCGTCCGCTGAGGAGCCGGCCCTGGAAAACGCCACGCCTGCACTCGCGCGCACCGAGAACTCGTTCCCGTCGACCTCGAACGGCC
>Ga0210362_1463889_pt1 | contig 13232 bp, 13 predicted proteins | sample S625metaT_FD_159713 | JGI IMG/M metagenome (GOLD analysis project Ga0210362, IMG submission 159713) | Metatranscriptome of estuarine sediment microbial communities from the Columbia River estuary, Oregon, United States - S.625 (Metagenome... | ecosystem: Environmental > Aquatic > Marine >... | reverse complement strand
GCCGAAAAATGTGCCTAGAATGGTTTCTGGGCCGAACAATAGAATCAGCATGAAGCCTGCAATGACCGGAGAAACTGAAAAGGGCAAATCGATCAGCCCACTCAGAATCGTTCGCCCGGCAAAATGTTGGCGTACGAGCACCAGGGCAGTGATTGTGCCGAAGACCAGATTTATGACCAGAACGATCGCCGTAATCTCCAGGGTCAGCATGAATCCGTGCAACGCCTCCGGAGTGGTCACCTCACGCCAGAAGGCCTCGATCCCTTCGTCAAAACTCTGTGTCACGAGATACAGAATTGGACTGATGAGGAGCAGTATGAAATAGAACCACACGGAACCGATGAGCAGGCGTCGTATCATGACGGTTATCCGATCTCCGACGGGCGGACCATGTCGAGAGGCCTGTTCGGCCATCGGAGCCATCGCGGCATCCGTTCGCCCGGTGGTCTGGTCAGGCGTTCCAGCAGGATCAGCACGAGAAACGAAATCAGCAGAATGAAGACAGAGACCGATGTGGCGCCTTGCGGATTGTAGCTCTCAATTTCTCCATACACATACACCGACGCGACTTGGGTTTTCATCGGTATGTTGCCTGCGACGATAACGATGGATCCGAACTCGCCCAGCGCCCGGACAAAAGTCAGGAACACCCCGGTCAAAAGCCCCGGCAGCACGGACGGTACCGTGACTTTCCAAAAGGTCGTCCAAGGACTCGCTCCCAAAGAGAAGGCAGCGTCCTCTTGCTCACGCTCCAGTTCAATCAGCACGGGTTGCAACGAACGGATCGTGAAGGGCATGGTCACAAGCAGCATGGCCAGGACGATGCCGGGCTTGGCATAGAGAAGAGTGAGGCCTCCCTGTTGCAGCCACGTTCCGGCCATGCTGGTGGGCCCATAAACGGCTGCGATCATCAACCCTGTTACCAACGTGGGAATCGCAAAGGGGAGATCGACGAGGGCGTTAAGAAACCACCTTCCCGGAAATTCGTAACGCACCAGCACGATGGCCGAGAGCGTTCCTAAAATCGCGTTGATGACTGTCGTGAGGAAGGCGGCTTCCAGCGTCAAAATGAGGGCGGAGGATGCTTGAGGGCTGCTGATGTCTTCAATGAAGTGGGCGATTCCTCCGATAAACGACTGGTGAGCGATTGCCGCGAGCGGGAGCAGAATGAGCAAGGACACGTATCCGATTGCAGCGGACCTGAGGGAGAGCTCGAGCAGTTTGTGGGGCGTCATGGTTTGTCCACCGTTTATTTTTCGCGCGCGAGGTCTTCGACGATGGTTGTCCAAGTCCCGCGAGGTCCAAACAGCGTGGCGCTGACTTTTTCCCACCCACCAAGGTCTGTGACGGTGAACAGCCGGCTTGGGAGGGGAAGCGCCGTGCCGGACGACGCTTGTGAGGCTGCCTGGCCGATCGGTCGAAATCCAAGTTTGGTAAAGGCGGCCTGAGCTTCTTCACTGTGGAGAAAAGAGACAAATGCTTCGGCGACGTCGCGTATGCGGTGCCGGTCCACGTTTCGGTCGATGAGCGCGACAGGATTCTCGATCCAGACCGTTTCATTGGGAACAATGATTTCGTAAGGACGGTGACTGTTGATCCGAGGGAGCAATTCATTCTCGTAGGTCACGATCACGTCTCCTACCCCCCGCTCAAAAGTCGTGACCGACTCGCGTCCGCTCTTGTCCATCACCTTTACATTCTTCTGGATGCGTTTCAACAATCCGGCGGCAACAGTTTCAGGCGATTCAGCCTTCGCATTATTTCGGGTTCCGGCCTGCTGTTCGGCTAGTTTCAGTCCGGCTCCATAGATTGCGACCACGTCCCACATCGCTCCGCCCGACGTTTTGGGATTTGGATAGAGGACTTCTATGCCGGGTCTGGCAAGATCCTCCCAGCTCATGATCCCCTTCGGGTTTCCCTTTCGCACTCCGAGGGCGACGACCGAGGCGGAGACCATCCCGTTGTTCGGCCCTGTTCGCCAGTCATGAGCAATCAATCCTGCCTTGGTGATCTGGTCGAGATCGCTCTCCAATGAGAGGGCAGCCACATCGGCGTCAAATCCTCCGATGATTGCTCTCGCCTGAGCCCCGGATGCGCCGTATGAGCTTCGAATTCGAATGTCTTGTCCTGTCCGTTGCTTCCAGCTTCGCTGGAACGCAGGAATGATTGTGCGTTCGTAGGCCTCTTTTGGCACGCTATAGACCGCGAGCATCAAATCTCTGCTTTCTCCGGCCATGGCTGAGCCGGAGAATGCTGCCCATGTGAGCAACAGATGAAAGAGGCTGGCAAGAAAAATGGTGCTGTATCTCCAATCCGACGGTGGCATGCGCATTACCTCCCACGCTTTGCCGGCGTTGTCAGGGCGAACCGGCTGAGCGTGTAATGATCCAAAATATCTGCAATGGCATTCCGGACTTCACTCATCGCATTTTGCAGGGGACAGTGTGGCTTTATCGCATAGGGACAGTCGCTGCACTTTTGATAGGCGGTTTTGCTCACACAGGAAATGGGCGCGAGCGGCCCATCCAAGATGCGAATCACTTGGCCCAAGGTGATCTCGTCGGGCGACTTGATCAGGGTGTAGCCGCCCTTCACGCCACGGCGGCTTGAAAGGAGGCCGGCTCGTTTCAGTGCAAGGAGAATCTGCTCAAGAAATTCAACGGGTATATGCTGGCGTGTTGCGATCTGGTGGCGTTGTAGCGTCTGCTTGCCATGAGCAAGGGCGAGTTCGAGCAAGGCACGGAGTCCGTATTCACTTTTTTTCGAGAGCTTCATTGCCGTGCCGTCAGAATTGTGAGTTAGTTAGTCAAGATCTATAACAATATGATTTCCGCGTTGCTCACGTCAAGAGTCGAACGAAATATTTATTATTGGCGGACAGTCTGAGGCGCCGCCGCGAGGCCCGTATTCATTTATATGGATTTCACGCGCGCTGCGCGCGCCTCACGCATACGTTGTTCTTCGAGCAGCCACATCTGCGAGGCCGGCGCGATACGGAGCAAGTAGACCCTTCTTGTCGTCGGCGGATTAGTTTTGCGCTCCGCGATTTTGCTGTGCTAGGTTCGTAAGCAATGAAACTGCATCGTATTCTCGCTCTGCTTGCCAGACATCTGTATTTGTATCGGCGCAGTTTGCCCCGTATCATGGAGATTTTCTATTGGCCGTTTTTGGATCTCGTCATCTGGGGGTTCATCACCATCTATCTCGCCCGGTATCAGACTCAGATCCCTGGTTTCGTTGCATTTTTCTTGGGGGCGCTCATTTTGTGGGACATGCTGTTTCGGGCTCAGCAAGGCATCACGATCTCATTCCTGGAAGAGCTCTGGGCGAGAAATTTGATGAACCTCTTTGCCAGTCCGTTGAAGCCCAGTGAATTTCTAGTGGCGACCATGGCGATGAGTATATTCAAGGTGACCTGTGTGTCGATCATCATGTCCCTGTGCGCACTGCTGTTTTACTCGTATAACGTGTTTATGATCGGACTCTGGCTGATTCCCTTTGTGTTGAATCTGGTCCTGACTGGCTGGGTAATCGGCGTCTTTACGACGTCGCTCATCATGCGGTTTGGGCAGGAAGCGGAGGTATTGGCCTGGAGCATGGTGTTTCTTTTTCAGCCGATTTCCTGTGTGTTCTACCCAATGGAGGTTTTACCGGGCTGGCTGAAGCCAGTGGCTTGGGCGAATCCGGCATCTCATATCTTCGAGGGGATGCGGGCCGTACTGGGAGGAGGGGGCAGTCCAAGTATGAGCCTGGCCTGGGCCGTAGGCCTCAACGGGCTGTTGTTGGTTGCAGCCGTGGGTTGGTTTTATCGAACGTTTGCTTATTGCAAGGACCAAGGGTTGCTTGTTCGGATTGGCGAGTAATGTTGTAATTGACCGGACTCCTGTGTTACCGTGTAGCCAGTCTATCGTACGGGCCTCGCGATAGCGCGATTTATAATAGTGTAGGCCCACAACGTCGATGTTGCCTTGTCCGGGAATCTTGTCGGAAGTCAGACCTAAGTCGCTGCACGGATCGCGTCTTCGGCCCCTCCTTCCCCCGTTCCTCGCGTTCAAGACAATATCATCATTCATAAGGAGGAACCCCGATGGGTTCAAAGATCTATGTCGGTGGGTTGCCCTATTCGGCGACCGAGCAGCAATTGAGTGATTTGTTTGCAGCCCACGGCGCCGTGGCGTCGGCGCGGATCATCACAGATAAATTCACCGGCCAATCCCGTGGATTTGGTTTTGTGGAAATGTCCTCGGATTCGGAAGCCCAAGCTGCGATCACAGCGCTCAATGGGTCTGAAATGGGTGGCCGAACTTTGACAGTCAATGAAGCGCGTCCTCAAGAGCCTCGCGCAGGTGGTGGTGGTGGCGGCGGCCGCGGTGGATTCGGTGGTGGTGGCGGCGGCGCCAGAAGCGGCGCGGGTGGAAAGCGCGATCGCTGGTAGTTGATTGTTTCGATGGAAGTGAAGGAGGGGCTGCCATTGTACAATGGCAGCCCCTCCTCGTTTGTGCGCCCAGCATGGGCAATGGGTAGGAGGTGCAAGTCCTCATGTCCGGTGGTGTGGCAGGGGATCAGTGGACGACCCGCTGACTCCTAGGCCGATTTAGGCTGGCCGCCTGCCTCCTTGTCAATTGCGTGAGCGGAGTGGTAAGACGTGTGCCTGGGCGGTTGGTTGTCCTGCCGCCAGGAGGGGTCTGTGAAGAGCCAAGCGGGTCTACTCCAATCGACCATGATGCCTGGAGATCTAGCCACGTCGTCCTTTCATACGAATCCGGTGCTGGTGATCGAGGATTTCTGGTCGGTCGAAGAACGGGAGTATTTCAGGGACGCGATGGCGAGAGCCTCCTGGAAGAGTCTGCACGAACTGTCGAATGTGCGCGAGGATTTTCCCTCGTCAGGCAATTGGGCCAAGGCCGAGATCGCTCAACCACAAGGCCAGCGATTGTTGTCCCGGCTGCAACTGCCCTGCATTCAAGAATACATCGAGTCGTTCCCCAATCTAACCAGGCGTCACCTGGGGTTTAGCTACTATTCATATGCTGCGGGCGACTGTCTGCAGACCCATGACGATACGGATCAAGGGCATCCGACGGGAGGGCGGCCGGCGCCGTTGCGCCGGATTGCCGTGGTCGCGTACTTCCATGAGGAATGGCAGCCTGACTGGGGCGGCGAGCTGATTCTCTATGCGCCACGGATGAAGCACAGCGCCGGTCAAGCCGATCTTGTGCCGACGCATTGTATCGAGCCTCGCCCTGGATCGCTCGTGATGTTTACCGTGCCTCGCTTCCATCGAGTATGTCGCGTGGATCCAGCGGCCGGTGAGCATCGGCGATTATCGATCGCCGGCTGGTTCATGACCGAGCATGCGTAGCGGGTGAAGGTTGAGGTTCAGGCTGAGGTAGAGAGGGAAGTCGTCGGCTCGTGACGCAATCTGTCTCGCGTAACTTAGCCGAACCAATCGACGTCGTTGGCGGCCTTGCCTTGTCCAGAGATGTCTAATAATGGCGACGGCTGTGCCAGCACGTCTTGGACAATTCCAACCAAACGCTCCTGTTGAAAGGGCTTGGCGAGAAACGGCAACGTTCCGCGCTTAATCCCATGACTGGCAAGGTCCTTGTCTGGATCCCCCGACATCAGAATGACGTGAAGGCCTTTGCGGATCGTGGCCGCGCGGACAGCCAACTCCAGACCATGCACATGCGGAAATGGATTTGAACTGGAGGCTAATTGAAAACCAGGAGGAGGCAGAATGAGGTCGGTGAGCAGGAGATCGATCGGCCCTTGGTGCTCTGTGCAAATCTTGAGGGCCTCTGAACTGCCATCGGCATGAAGGACTGTGAAACCTGCCTGTTGAAGGATTGTTGCGCAGAGCCTCGCGATGGCCGGTTCGTCATCGACAAGCAGAATCGTGGGCATCGCAGGTGTAGGCGGGATGTTCTGATGTCCTGTCATGGCACTGTTCCTCCACCCGGCATCATAATGCCGGGTGGAGTTCAAGGCGAGGGAAAGTTTCATTTTTGCAGGAGATCAAGAAGTGGGCAGAGTACTGGAGGGCACCCACCCGCCACCAAGCGCCTTGAAAAGACTGACCATCTCGGTTAGGCGAGCCCGCTCGGTGATGGCCAGTTGAGTCTCAGCCGTCAAGACGGTCCGTTGCGCGTCCAGCACATCCAAATAATTGACCATACCGTTGCGATAACGGACTTGAGCGAATTGCGCGGCTGCCTGTGCGGCGGCGAGTTGCCTCCGTTGATGTGTGAGTTGCTCACCCCGTGAGCTCAGGGAAACCAGTAAGTCGGCTACTTCTCGGAAGGCCTGCAAGATCGTCTGCCGGTAGTTCTCCAGCATCTGCTGGTACTGAGATTCCGCTTGATCAAGACGGGCGAGATTTGTCCCCCCTTGGAAGATGGGCAAAGTAACCGACGGGCCAATACTGTAGTTTAGGCTGTTCCCGGTAAACCATTTGGCGAAGTCTGCGCTCTGAAGCCCGCCTTGCCCGGTAATCGTCAGAGCAGGGAAGAAAAATGCGCGGGCTTGACCGATACGGGCGTTGGAGGCCACGAGAGTGGCTTCTGCTTGGAGAATGTCGGGGCGCCGTTCAAGCAGTTGGGAAGGGAGTCCAACAGGGATGTCCGGTTGAACGACAACGGTACGAAGGGGCTTACTGGGAAGGTTAAGCGATCCAGGTGACATCCCGGTCAATACTTCCAGACGGTGACATTCCATGGCTCGCAATCGTGTTAGGTCTGGAATAAGGCCTGCCGCTTCAGAAACCAGTACTTCTGTGCGTTTGACGTCCAGATCTGAGGCCAAACCGGCTGTGGCCCGTTTCTGGATGATCTCGATGGATTCTTGTCGGATTGCGAGGGTCCGAGTGGCAATATCAAGCTGTTCATCCAGCTCTCTGATCCGGAAGTAAGACTGGCCCACATCGCTGATCAAGGAGAGCGCAACCGCATGGGCGTCCTGTTCGATCGCCTCGGTATCGGCCTGCGCTGCCTCACGGCCTCGTCTGATCCGGCCCCAGAAATCAATTTCCCAGCGAAGATCCAGCGCGCCGTTCCACAGGTCAAACGTGGTTCCAGGCGTGGCGAATACCTGAGGGCCTGGTCTCTGTCCGGTGGCCAGCCCCAACCCCGCCAAGGTGTTCTTCGATACCGCGATATTGGTATACGCGCTGGAGACATTTAGTTGCGGGAAAAGGCCGGCCGTGGCAGACAGGACGGAAGCACGGCCCTCCAGTATTCTGGCAACTGCTCGTTTCACGTCGTGGTTATGCTCCAGAGCTCGCTCAATCAGACCAGTGAGTTCGTCATTCTGAAACGTGTTCCACCACGCGGCTTCTGGTCGGTGATCTGTTGAAACAGTGGCGGGGACAGGAGCCAGCCGTGACCAGTCGTCCGGTGTCTCCATGGGGGGACGTTGGTAGTCTTGCCCTTGCACGCAGGCGCCCAAGACCAATCCCGAAACTATGATGACAAGAGAGGACCTCATTCGGTTCATTGCGGCTTCTCCGCCGGAGCAACGGACGAGAGTCGTGGTCGGTCGGTGGCGGTGGCGGTTTGCCGTTCAATGAATACATCGACCTGCTGGCCGGCATAGACCGGAAACGGCGGGCGATCAAATCGGTAAATGATCTGAAGCACTCTCGTGTCGACTCGTTCGGTATTGTCCCCCGTCAGCGATTTCTTAGGGATTACGTAGGGCTCGATGCGGACAAAGGTCAGCGGAATTGTCGTGCCGGCCATAGACTTAAGCGAAGCCACTCCCGGCGCGTGAGGCGCGACCAGCGGCGCATTGACCTCGTCGACATCGGCTCGAACTTGCAACTGCTCAGTATCGCCGAGCAGCAGGAGCGGCTCGTTCGATCCCAATGTCGCGTATTCACCTGCCCGAACGTTAACCTGCAAGATTGTTCCATCACGAGGAGCGCGAACAGTCAGGCGGTCCAACAGGATGGCGATCTCGTCGCGTTGGGCGGTCGCCTGCTTTACGGTAGCTTCGAGACGTTGCAGGGTCCGTTTTGCCATTTCGAGGGCGTACCAGGTACGTTTGAGGTCGTCTTCACTGACGGCCCGTTGGTCGTGCACCGCCTTGAGTCGTTGCCATTGCGTGTCGAGATCGCCGATCCGGTACTGCTGCTCTTCCATCTGGGCGTGCAGTGGAGGAATCGCGGCTTCTCGGGTCACGAGTTGGGCGCGTAGATCTCTGTCGTCAAGCTGAAAGAGCGGCGCCTGTTTCTTGATCTTGTCGCCCACCGCGACAAATATTTTCGTGATCAAGCCGGCCACAGGAGGGGCAATGCGGACGTTTTCATTCACGGCTTCGATGATGCCGGATGCCGCAACGGTTTGGTCGTACGGTGAACGTGGAGGTTCTGAGATCGGAGTCGGCATTGGCTCTTTGCCATTGGCGCTCAGCAGGATCCAGGCTGTGAAGACGATGCCGGCTAAGGCCATCCAGACACTGAATCGCTTCACGACGATCATGCCGTTCCCTCGCGCGCAATGGGTTCGATGCTGACGATCCGTCCATCGGTCAAATGGGCCATCCGGTCGCCGAAGTGGAAGATACGGCTGTCATGTGTGACGATGATGACAGAGCGGTCCGGTGAACGGCCAACCTCACGTAACAGTTCCATGATCTTTTGTCCGGTGTGACCGTCCAGCGCGGCGGTCGGTTCGTCACAGATGAGCAGGCGTGGTTCGTTGACCAGTGCGCGGGCGATGGCCACACGCTGTTGCTGTCCGCCGGATAGGTTTTTCGGCAGAAACTCCGTCCGATCGCCGAGTCCGACACGGTCCAGCATGGCACGCGCGTGCTGCAGGGCTTCGTGCCGTCCGGTCTTCTGGATCAAGAGCGGAACCGCTACATTCTCTGCTGCCGTCAGTGCCGGCAAGAGATTGAACTGCTGATAGACGAAGCCCATTGTTTGCCCTCGGAATGTGGTGCGTTTGCCGGCCGGCAAATCGTTGAGCGGGATGCCCAGCACGTCGATGTGGCCTTCATCGAGATCGAGAATGCCAGCCAGGGCGGACAAGAGCGTCGTTTTCCCGCCGCCGGATTCGCCGACCAGTAACAGCATCTCGCCTTGATAGATATCGAGGTCAATTCCTCTGAGCACGGTGACTTGCGTGTCGCCGCTGCCGAACGATTTGACGATGCCGCGTGCACGGACCGCTGCTGGTTGTGTGCGTGTCTCGTCCATCAGGCTCCTCGAAAGACGATCGCCGGTTCCAGTCGGGCGAGTTTGATGATGCTGATTAGGGCCGAAAATGCGCAGATGGTGAGGAGTGCGGCCAACACAAGGACCAACAGTTGCCAGGTTTCGACAAAGGGCAATCCGCCGCCGCTGGCCGTCATATAGCCGAAAGCTGTTGCGAGGCCAAGGCCGATGCCGTAACCGGTGAGGCCTACGGTAAAGGCTTGGAGCAGGATCATTTGCGCCAGGGTGAAGGTGGAGGCGCCCATCGCTTTGAGCGCGCCGAATTGTCGGAGGTTTTCGACCGTAAAGAGGTAAAAGGTCTGTCCCGCGATAGCCATCCCGACGAGGAACCCTAAGAGAATGGTGGTGCCGAAGTTGATGCCGATTCCAGTGTTTTTCAAGACCCAGCCGATCGTTTTCCAGCTGAATTCTTCAGCGGTGAAAGCACCCAAGCCGGTCTGTTCCCTGATGCGTGCGGTGACCTCATCAATCGGGAGGCCTGCTTTGGGTTTGGCCAGCACATAGGAAAGGGTCCGACGCTCGCGAGGCACGTAGCGAATGGCTCGCTCATAGGTCGTATAGATCACGGGAATGTTCGTAAAACTTTTCTGAGTTTTGGCGATGGCCACGACCCGAGCTAGTTTGTCATTTAATTCAAAAACGGTGCCGACCCAGATGACCCCTGGCCCGCCCATCCGTTCCACCGCCCACTGGTCCAAGACGACCGCATCTGGTTGGAGAATGTCCTCGAATCTGCCTTCGAGCACTTCGGCGGGGCGGCCAATGAGGGTCGAAGACTCCAGCCCGGTCAAGGTGATCTGATGGTATTCCCCATTGGCGAGACGGGCTCGTAATAGGCCTTTGTAGAGCGGAACAGCCCACTCCACGCCTGGTACGCTACGGACGCGATCGACAGCGGTGTCGGCGATGGGCTTCACTTCATCGACTTGCGCGATGCCCGGGTCCGTGACCCAGATCGGCACATTGAGATTGCTGATACTGGATTGGGACCAGATCATAAGGCCCCAGAAAATGGAGCCCTGCTGTACGATCAGCATGACAGCAAAGGTCAACCCACAGAGTAGCATCAGGTATTTGGCGCGATCGCCGAACAGCATTTTGAGCGCGACGTAGTTCATTCTTCCGCCTCAGGTCCCGGATGATCGGGCGGATAGGCCGCGATCTGGGGCAGTTGCGGCAGCGCGACTTTGTCGTGCCGGTGAAAGAAGGAGGTGCAGAGCCAGGCGATAGGGCAGCCATGCTCGATCGCCATCGTCCAGAATCTTCGTACATGGTTGCCGTTTTCCAATCGGTCTTCATCCATGAGCCGAAGGGGGCCGGGAAAGGGTGTCGAGAAGGTGATGCCCTGCTGAGCCAAATGTTCCGCTAGCTCTTCAGCGAGGAATTCCAGCACATCGCCGCACCAAGAAAACTGTCTTCCATCTTTCGTCTGCTCGCCGGATGGAAGAATTTCGGCCTGCCGTTCGGCAAAGTACTCTTGGATGGCGCATTGGAGGCGTTCGGGAGTAGGCGAGATCTGACGACGCATGCAGATGGCATACAGCATGGACGATGCCAGCTTAGAAATGTTGTGGTCGGCAGCTCACAAGTTACTGGAGTTGAACGGGTAATTGATGAAGAAGCCGCAATCGAGTATGAGAAGTTATGCTCATGACCCTGCCAATATATCGGCAGGGTCAGGGGTGTTTGCCCACATACGGGCCAATTATTTTGAATGGCGGGCTGCCTGGCTGATGCCGAGTTTCTTCATCCGATGTTGCAGTGTCGAGCGCTTCATCCCGAGGCGGGCTGCCGCGCCATGCTTGCCAGCCAAGATTCCCTTGGTCTGGGTGAGGGTTGCGATGATATGGGCCCGTTCGGCTTCGGCCATGGTGCGTGGGGCAGTACTATGGCCGCTGTCCTGTTCCGGCTGTTCCAACTCGTCAATGGTCAGGACCGATCCTTGGCTGACGATCACGGCCCGTTCGATCAGGTGCTCCAGTTCGCGTACATTGCCTGGCCAGTCATAGTACGCAAGCGCTTTCAACGTGCTGCTGCCGATGCGAGTGATTGCCTTGCGGTGCCGCTCACTGTATTTTTTTACGAAGTGCCGTGCCAGCATCGGGATATCGTCTCGCCGCTCTCGGAGTGGAGGAATCCGAATCGGAAACACGTTCAGTCGATAGAAGAGATCGGGTCGAAAGAGCCCTTGCTTGGAGGCCTGTTCAATATTGACATTGGTGGCTGCGAGGACGCGGACATTCAGCTTGACGGGGTGCGTTCCTCCGACTCGTTCCAATTCCTGAGTTTCGAGTACCCTCAGAAATTTCGCTTGGAGATCGATCGGGAGCTCGCCGACCTCGTCCAAAAATATCGTCCCTCCATTGGCAAGCTCGAAACGGCCGATTTTCCTTGCCGAGGCATTTGTGAACGCGCCCTTTTCATGGCCGAACAGTTCGGACTCGATCAGCGTCGGCGGAAGCGCAGCGCAGTTGACTGTGATCAACGGCTTCTCCTTGCGCTGCGAGAGATGGTGGATCGCTTGAGCGATGAGTTCTTTACCCGTCCCTGTTTCTCCCATGATGAGGACGGTAGAATCGGTTGGGGCAGCCTGTTCAATGGCTTTGAGGGTTTTTTGTAACGCGGTACTCTCGCCGACCAACGTTTTGAAGTCGACCGAAGCCGTCATCTTGTCGCGCAGGTAGACGTTTTCCAGTTCGAGTTGTTCTTTCAATGAACGGATTTCCTCGTAGGCCGTGAGGTTTATGATGGCCTGCGACAGGTGAAATCCGATTTGTTCGGCGAAGGCGAGGTCTCGCTCAGAAAAGGCGTTGCGCCGCGTGCTGCCGATTGCCAAGAATCCATAGGGGGTTCCCTGCACGATCAGCGGACAGAGGATGCAGGAGAGGATGCCGACCGATTCGATGTAGGCCCGTTCAGGGAAATGACGGTGGTTGTGCCCTGTGATCAGGAGCGGTTTCCCTGCCGCCATCATTTCCGCCGGCGCCATCTTTTCGAAGGGAAACTGACGGAGCTGCGCGAGGTCGATGTTGACGCCGTCGCGATAGACAATGTCAAACCAGGGGCCTTGCGGGGAGTGAACAAACCGCACCAGTCCGGTCATGTCCTGCCGAATGACGCGATGCAGCACTTCTTTCACCACCGGCATGAGTTGTTCGATGGTCATGGTGCCAACAACGACTCGGCCGTTGATGGCCATAAGCGCGTCACGCTCTTCCGATGCCAGCACGTTTTGGAGGACTGGCCCCAATTGGGCGCCGAGCTGCTCCAGGAATATCCGATCCTCCTCGTTGAAGGCGTTGACTCGATTGGTGGCGATGGCGACCATGATTGCGATGATGCGAGGGGATTGATTTTCTATCGGAAAGGCTACGGTCAGTGGGGCAGCCAGGACCGACGCGGTTTCAAATTGAGGGGCTTTCAGAATGGCCGTTTCTGCCCAGGAGGAACTGGCTAAATTGTTCTCGATGAGTGCTCGGCCCCGTTGGACCACGGCTTCTTTCATCGTTCCTGCCGCGGGTAGCTGTCCGATGACATAGCCGGGCGAGCCGGGATTCGTCATTAAATCTGAGACGGGGGAAAAGGCTTGAGTGGATTCGCTATAAAGATAGAGGCCGATATGGTCGACCATCAGAGTATTGTGCAGCTCGAGGCTTAGCGTGTGGTCGAACTCACGAAGTCCTTTGCAGGCAATGAGTGAACTGATAATACGCAAGGAGTCTGCATGCGTTGAGGCGGTGCCCATATACGGGCACTGTAGCATGAGAAGGGAGCCGGAGAAAAGATTGTGAGCGTTTATCCCTTCAGTCGTGGGTCGATCGGGCTTTGAGTGCATCCAACCGTTTCTTGTCCAAATTGACGTGGAGGGATTTCTCCTGCGTGACGGTCACGGCCCCAGGCGCTTGGCCTTTAGCCTTCTTGACCCACTTTCGCCTGGTGTAAATGACCTCACCCTTTCCGCTTTTCTTCAAATCGCTATAGAGCAGGGCCAGTGTAGCGGCATCTCGGATTGTTT